>Ga0208492_1001306_pt1 | contig 15972 bp, 16 predicted proteins | sample Subbioar_CSW14AB_FD_184820 | JGI IMG/M metagenome (GOLD analysis project Ga0208492, IMG submission 184820) | Serpentinite rock and fluid subsurface biosphere microbial communities from McLaughlin Reserve, California, USA - CR12Mar_CSW14AB (SPAdes) | ecosystem: Environmental > Terrestrial > Deep... | reverse complement strand
TGATCCGCACCCTTGTCATCCATAACTTTACCCTGGATCGCCATGGGACCTCGGTGGGATCCTTCCCAGCGCTGTCTCACAGCTGTCCAGTTATCCTATTCGCCCCAAGATGGTGCGTTCGCCCTGGGTCAGACGCTATCTTGCGCATTGGCCAACCCAGGAATGCGGAACGGTTCTCGAAATTCCTTGCCGTCCCAGTCAATGCCACCGCCGGACTTGAAGGCAAATGGCCAGTCGAGGCTTTGAGGAAACTGGAAGCAAACTCTCCCCCAGTCGATCAGAAAGGCCCGCCAGTTGGGGGCCATTGGGTGGCCATTGTCTCCGGTGCCTCCATCCATCCACTCGTGGTTGTTAAAGACGACCGGGCAATCGGGAGCGCTCAGATCCACGCAAATCTGATCGCCATTTCCTTCGTCAATGATGGGCAGCCAGTGCCACATCCGCGCTGCGGTTCGCTTCGCTAGCGCGGGGTCCTTGGTATAGGGGAATCCATACTTCTCCGCCTCCTGCGGGCTGTAAAGTGCATAGCTTCGCCACGATTCGAATCTTTCGGCCAAAGTATCGAGGTTCGGAATCTGCAGATTGGCGAATGGCGACTTGGAATTTTCCGGCTGAGCGATCCAGCGTACCGACAAGCCGTTACCCATCGTTTGGAAAAACGACCGCAACTCCTCCCCCAGTCCGAACTTGATCCGCGTTTCCATTGCGGCGATCTGCTGCTCGGTGGCAAGGGGGCCAGGCCTAATTTCGCAAGTGGCGCCCTGAGTGGCAAGATGGTGCCGGACGGTTTCGAAGAGTTCTTGGTAGGTCATTGGGTGATCCTGTTCGTCGATTGGATTGATCTTACCAAGTCACTAGGAGTGATGGCTGACTCGGGCAACGAAAGCGGAATATTTTGTTCTTGCTCGATATTGATCACTTCTGGAAGGCTTGGTTCGCATTTTGGTCTTTTTTTTGATTTTCTGTAATTCCAAGAAAATAAGTGAGTTGAATATTGGCTCGTTTGTGAACAGAATTCCAGAAGGAGTAGTCCTTTCCTGGCTTCAGTTGAGGTATGGTTTTCAACGACCATTGACTCCCGCACGGAAAACCATCGGCGTGTGCAAGTGCGGGGAAGAATTCCATCCTTTTGCAAGGGGAAACAATCATGCATCGAACTTGGGTCTTGGTGGCAGTTCTGGGAACTGGCGGAGCGGCGACGGTTGGTGCGGCCCTGGGGGTGACGAATTCCGGTACAACGGCGAACGAATCGGAGGCGCTTCGGGCCCCGGTCATCACAGGTTATTCGACGATGTGCAATGCGTCGGCTGCGGTATCAGTCGGCAAAGGATTGTTCGTCGTCGCTGATGATGAAGACAAAAAATCGACGAAATTGCGACTTTATCGTATTGGTCAGGCAGGAGAACCATTGTCCAAGGAAGCGATCAATGAAGAGTTCCTCGGACTGGAAGATGACGGTCTTGAGGTCGATCTCGAGGGCGCGGCGGAGGTTGACGATCGGGTCTATTGGATTGGTTCGCATAGTGCCGACAAGGAAGGTAAAGCGATGCGCAATCGGCGCCGGCTTTTTGCCACCAAGCTCAGCGTGCAGAACGGGAAAGATCTGAAAATCAAGGAGATCGATCAACCATATAGGCACCTGATTAGCGACCTCCACGAGGATGACAACTACCGACCGTTCAATCTCATTGATGCGGCCAGAAAGGATTCAAAGTCGGATGGAGCTTTGAGCATTGAAGGCTTGGCCTCGACCCCTGATGGAGATCTCTTGATCGGTTTTCGCAATCCGATCATTCAAGGCAGGGCTTTGGTCGCGCGACTGAAAAACCCAAAAGGTGTCATGAAGAACGAATTTGGGAAATTCGCCAAGCCGATTCTGCTCGATCTCGGCGGCCTCGGTATCCGGAGTATGGAACGTAAAGGGGATAAGTACTACATCATCGCTGGCCGGTTTGATGGTAACCCCGACTTCAAGCTCTTTCGCTGGTCGGGCCAACCGCATCAGGCTCCCGAACTTGTTCCTGGAATCACTTTCCCCGATTTGAATCCGGAAGCCTTGTTCTTTGAAGGAACCGATGGCTACATTCTCAGTGATGACGGGAAAAGAGAGATTGCCGGAAAGAGCTGCGAGAAACTTGAGAAAGAGCTTCGCCTCTTCCGTGGATTTGGGTTCAAGCCATAAGGTCACTCTGAATAGGGGGTCGCGAAAAGCTGTAGCAAGCAGAAGGCCTGCCCTGTCGATCCGGCAATCGATCGGTTTGCCGTCGAGGGCCATTCTTCGCAACCCGCGCAAGGGCTTCACTTCGGGGCTGAAGGCCCCCCATTCGCCTGGCAGAGTGAGCTTTGCCTTAGCTTCTTTAGAGCCTTGCTTGCGGTTCCACTGCATCGACTTGGCAGGGTTCTATTCTTGTCGCGGCAAGCCGCCCAGCGTGCTGGGAACCATCAAAAGTAGCAGCGTGTACTCTTTGGGCAACTTGATAGCGGCCGGGTTCGCTTTTGCGTTGGACATGGCCAAAACCGTTTGGGGATTTTCCAGAAGGTCGGATAGTTGCTTTGCCTGGATTCGCTTACCGTCGCGACCAAAGACTTGCACTTCCTTGATCAGGATCTTGATTTCGGGCGCGGCTGCGGGAGTTACCCTTTTTGCTGTTTTCTCTTTTTCATCGTTTTTGTCCTTCGCCGACCGGGGATAATGAGGCTTGACCAGTAGGTGGTCGCGGTCGATGGGATCGACCCGGGCGAGCAGGGATCTCGGAGCCAAAGCGCCGAGCCTTGGATCGCCTTGGAACCGCACTGGGCCCTTGATCGTTGCCGCCACGCGCCCGCTTTGCATGCCCGACTTACTCGTCAGTACAATCCGGAGTTCATCAACAATCTGGTCATCAGGCGCATTCACATAAACGGCCAATTCGCCGTTGCCAGTCCTATTCCTCAGATCAAAGACCGAGCTGCGTACGGAGTTGCTCACTTTCCCCGCGATCATGGCCTCAACTCTGGCCTGAACCTCGCCCGGTGTCGAGGTTTCATATTTGAACTCGAACATCACGAGGGGACCGGGCGAAAAGACGGTCTCTGGCACCACCGGAGAAAATAGGTCGATGATCTTCCCATGGATCTCTCTGGCGCCGTTGGCCTGACCCTCGGGTTGATCGCCAATCGCCGGCACCCCTGCCGCTGCGACCATGGCTAACTCGATCAAGGGCGCGAACAATGACCGCATGATTTCTACTCCTTGCTTGGTGCAATTAGGATCAGGCCACCGATTCCTCTGCATAGAGTTCTATGTTTCCTTTATTTGCTTTTCGCAGTTTTCAGGAGAATTCTGGCAGCGAATCAAAGCATGGGTTCATGTAACGCGTGTCGGCTAACGCACGATCAAGACACCGGGTGGCGCTGGCCCTCGCCGAGAGTAAGATCATCATGGTCGTGAACGCAGGCCGGTGCAGGCGCTGCCATGATGTTCCACGGGACCCTTGGGGTTCTCTTTCTTTCGCTTTTTTTCTGCATCTTCCTCCACTGGAAAAGACAAACATGCCGAAGCGTGCATTGGTGTTGATTGACATTCAGAACGATTACTTTCCGGGCGGAAAGTGGGCTCTCAGCGGCATTGACGCTGCCGCAGTCAACGCAAGCAAGCTGCTCGCGAAAGCACGCTCCTCGGGCGACTTGGTGGTCCATGTCCGGCACGAATTTCCCACGGCCGACGCTCCCTTCTTTGCACCGGGCTCAACGGGCGCGCAGATCCACCCCAAGGTCATGAACCTCGATTCCGAACCGGTGATTGTGAAGCACCAGATCAACTCGTTTCGCGACACCAACTTGAAGGCGCTGCTCGACGACCATGGCGTCGAGGAAGTGGTCATATGCGGCGCGATGAGTCATATGTGCGTTGATGCCGGCACTCGCGCCGCCAGCGATTATGGCTACAAAGTCACCGTCATTCATGATGCCTGCGCCACGCGCGACCAGGAGTTTGGCGGCGCGATCGTCAAGGCGCCGGAAGTCCACGCTGCATTCATGTCGGCGCTGCAGTTTGGCTATGCCAAGTTACTGAGCACCGAGGAATACTTGAAGTAGCCGGTGGCAAGGTCGGCCCGTGCGGAGGCACGATGGCGGGCCGAAATTTCCGGCCGCAGGATCTGGGAAAATGCTCTCAAGCTATGTTCGGATCAAACGAAATCTGCAAGAGGCCATGTCAAACAGCACATTCTGCTGGTTAAACCCTTCCAGTTGGAATTCGTTCAACCCTGAAAACCGCAAGTGAACCAGCAGATGATTGCGCCGTATCTAGACTCGATTCGCGTCAATCTCGCTCGTCATCTCAAAGGCATGAATTTGGACGTCGATGGCTGGGCCGTCGCGGCCGCCCCACGGAGCGTGGCGATCAAGTCGCAGCCATTGTACTTCGGCATCGTGAAACGAAGGCCAGGAGCCGAACACAGCCACAAGCTGTTCGGCTCCTGGTATCTGGGTTCGTTCATTCATGCGTCTATAGTGGTGCAGACTTGACGTTAATTTTGAAGTGGACGGCCGTTGAGCGCAAACGCCTACAGAGATGATTCCTGGCGGATTGCCCTATTTCTATTCCTTCTTCTTCGGGCCTGCTTCCTTCAACTCCTTCATAATGACCGTGATGTCGCTGTCGCTTAGCTTGGGGAGGGAGGCCCGCAGCGCTTTTTCGTAGTGGGCGACTTCGCTTGGCTCGTAGGGGAACCCGACGTTCTCTTTCGTTTTCTTTCCCTCGGCGAAAGAGTCCGCGAGGACCTTGCCGTCCGCCGACAGGAAAAGCCACACCGGCACGCCGCTCGGCCGCGCCACATACTTGTCGTACATCTGCTGTCCGCCGGCGTTTTCGACCACATCCACCTTGACGAGCACAATCTGTTTGCCAAGCGTCTCGGCGACCGCCGGCCGCTCATGGAATTTCTCCAGGTATTTGCACCAGCCGCAACCCGGCGAGCCGAACGCCAGGAATACGGCCTTCCCGTCCTTCTTGGCTGCCGCGAGGCCTGAGGTAAGCAGTGTGTCTGCCGATTCCGTCTTTGGCTTCGCATCTTCGGCACGGCCGTCAGTCGAGAGCAGGACAAGAGTCATCACAGTCAAAATTCGAGTCATGGTGATCTCCTGAAGGGAATGGTTATCCTACAGTGGTGTCCGTGAAAAGGCTTCACTCAGAACGGAGGTTTCTCTCGTTTGAGCGAATGAGATTTTCAAAGCAGATCGGGTTTGATTTCCATTTCGATGACACTCCTCACCTCGCGAACCAGATGGGTGACCAGGAAGCAGTTCTCAGGATCGGGTTCATCGAGCAGGGACCAGTAATCGATGGTCGTCCGATGGATCTCCCTGTTTGCGATCAGATGACGCCGGATTGTCTCCCAGTCCTCGGCGCGGGCTGCGTTGCTCCTCATGGCATCTTCGTACGAGTCAAGGATGGTTTCCATCAGCGTTTCTCGCTCGTCATGCGTCAAGGGTACCGAACTGTAGGCCTGCAGCCATTCTCCCAATTTTTCCGAATCAGCAATTTCGTATTCCCAGTCTTGAGAAAATGGACCAGGCGGTGGCATTCCCAGCTTGTTGATCAGGCCTTCGATGACTTCGCGGGTGATGGGCATGGAATGGCTTTCCTCGAAAAATGATGGTGAGCAAGTTTTCTTCGATTGCGGCGGCCTGGGCACCGGGGAAAAACGTAAGGGAACCAATCCATGATCTTGCAAAGTATAGGTCTTGTCTGCGTCAATCTCGATGGTCATTTCGAATGAGTGATGGGGGCTTCAAGGGGTTGGACCGATGTGGTCGTTCCGCTCGGGCCAGGGATCCAATCGCAGCCACAAGACTTCAGAGTGGTGAAATGAAGGCCAGCGGTCGAACACAGTTACAACGTACTCGCCTTTCGGGATCCGGCTTGATTCCGGCAAGCGTGACCCTTGAGTGGATCTGATGGCATTTGCTTTACGGATTGTCCACGAAGATTATAGGCAGCGGGTTCTTCTGCACATACATAGAGATAAATCCGCAGATGAAGCAGGCGGAGATCTATCGATTACGTTGCGAACTTGGGATACAATGGCGTGAATATGCAAATAGGCAGAAAATGACGGTGCGGCCTATGGGTATGGCGATTTCAATTCCCGCGATGGCTTGCGGTTGGACAGCGCCTTTGGAGTGATCTGCGCACGGAAAGCTTCAGCAAAGGGAGAGTCAAGGATGATACTGCCAAGGACGGCCCGGAAGGATGTCAGAGGGATAGGTCGCTCTCTGGCTCGAGTGCTGAGCGTGGTTGCGCTTTTCGCCTTCGTGGTTGCTTCCGCGAGTTCCAAACAGCCGCCAGCCGCAAAATCGGTTCAGAAAGACGGTGTAGCCGCGCCGGCAGCGAATCTGGAAAAGCTCACTGTAGACGATTTGATCGACCTCCTTCAGGAGGTTGCCGAAGGCGGCGAACAAATAGGCCTGGACCAGCGAGTGAAAAATGAATTCCTGGCCTGGAACCTGGTCTCGTTTTATTCGCGACAGCACCATGGGCAGCCGTGGTCGAAAAATTCACCTGTCATGAGGGAGTTGGTGAGCCGGGGTTTGCAGTCGCTACCCAAGTTGCTTGACCATCTGGACGATAAGCGGCCAACAAAACTCGTGGCGCGGCCGGTGATTTTTTTGGTGCGAGACCACGACCTCATGGCAGATGAGGAAATTCGCCAGAAAACGACTACGGATTTCGTCGTCCATACCGAAGTGCCTCCGAATCCTACCGGTTTCGAAAAGCGCCCCCCCGACTACTGGCGGTATCCGGTCAAAGTAGGCGATCTATGCTATGTTGCTGTCGGCCAGATTGTGAACCGCAACTATCGCCTGCTTCGCAAACAGGAACCGACGGTCCTCCTCAATTCTCCCGTTCATATTGCCGCAGTGGCGGCGGCTTGTCGTCGAGAATGGGCCGGCTTGACCGCGGAAAAACACAAGGCGTCACTTATCAACGATTGCTTGGATCACCTGCCGGGCGCAGATCCCACAGCGGCCATGATCAGGCTTCATTTTTACTATCCCAGGGAAGGCGAAAAGATCATCGTCGAGCATATCAGAAGGCCATTTTTTGAAAAGGATGTGGCATACGAATTCTGTCAAAAACAACTGCTTTCAATAACAGAGAATGAATACGCGCGTATTTTCCTTGTGTTTAGCGGTGTAAAAATGGTCCATGAAAAGCTTGATGCGATCCTTTATCGGTTTTGGGCCGAAGAAGTAATCGATGAAGGCACGGCCATTCAATCGCACCGGATTCTTCATGGCGTCTGGAAATTATTTCATGAGCTTTTGTTTCGCAGATTGATCTCGGTCCCGATGAACCAGGAGTTGTCGGCTCAACTGGACCGTTTTGAGAAAACCCATGGAAAACAAAATGCCAAGGAAATTCCAATCACGTTAATGAAGTGTGTTGTGGATTATGAAAAACACACAAACCCTAGCTTAGATCTGGCCGTCGGCGCTTTTAAAGCCAAGACCCTCTTAGCCGATCGTTTCCCAGACAGGGAATCCTACAGATACCAATTTATCAATCGTACGACGATCTCGGGAGCCGATCGTTTTCTCAGGGATCTTCCTGACCATAGCAGCGCCAATATCGATCAGGCGATCTACGAGGTTTTTCAACGAATGTCGCAGTCCGAAAACACGGACCAGGGTCCGGATCCGTGGCTTGCTCATATTTGTATCGACAAGTTGGCAGGAAAGGGCCACGATCCGGAGTTGCGGGCCTACCTCGAAAGGCGGATCGAATGGGCAAGAAGGAATCCCAAGTCCGAATCGACGATATGGGTATTGCAGCTTGGCCAGGAGGGACTGGCCAAGCTCAAGAAATGAGCACAGGGCAAAAGGCGGTCCATCGGTGCGGAGAAATCTGGCCAAGATCTGTCTGCAAAGGCCAAGAATGATGCCGTGAAGTGTGGCAATCGACGGACACGGGAAACAACGATTACAACCTTTCCGGATCGTCTTCAAAGAAATACTGAGCGCGCATCGCGACCATGGGAGACGGATCGGTTCGGTGCCGCGCAAGACGTTCCCGGCGTGCGTCGGTCCAGCGATCCGCATCTCGAGCTTGCACCGTCAAGGTGATGAAACCGAGCAAGCGAAGGTGAGGATCGCTGGCTGCCGTAAATCGCAACTCGATCGCCGGCAGCTTTACAAAATCTCTTGTTTGTGCCAATTGATTGATGGCCGCTTCCGCCTGGCTCAGGATCGCCGCAAGTGGGAACGATTGGGTTGCCAGGCGGTGCAGTTCGCTTTCCAACGCATCTGCGCCCACGATCGAACCGCAGAGGGCCAAGCGCAAGCCTGGAGCAAGCGGATCATCTTCAAGCGCACGGAGCAACGCCCTGGCCACTTCAGTGAGGCGGCGACGCACGGCCGCGCTTGCATGGGCCTCGGCGGTGAGGATGCGCAAGAAATCATGCAGGACGCGGCGTTGTTCGCGGCAGGAGCTGATGACGCCGGATATCGCAGGAGCATCGCTGGTGATGGCGTTTCTTGCCAGGACGCGGGCAGCGAGCTCTCGTTCGTCGGGAGAAGGAGCGGTCACTCGTGCAAGGACGGCATCAATCAGTTCGCCGCCGCTATTGGGGATTGGTATTTCGATGAAGCGCTTGAGCGCCGCCTGACGGATGGTGGCGTCTCCGTGGCGCAACAGGCCTGAGAGCAAGTGAACCAGCTTGCGCCTTGTCGACTGCGACAACCGATCGGCGGGCATGCGCATCACGCCGCCAAGCAGGCGCCCATCGCTTGCTTTGGCTGCTTCTTCAAGAGGTGGCCAGGCAGCGGAGTGTTCCAGGTGATCCCACATGGCGCGCAGTAAGGCGATGCGCACGTCGCGATGCAGCTCCTGCTTTGAAAGCGATAGAAGCCAGTCCAGCGCGGCGGCGCCGCCAAACTCTCCCACAAGCCGCACGATCTCCTTGGCCACGGTGACCCTGGTTCGCGGCACCGACTTCAATTTCTCGATCAGGTCGGCGCTGGGCCGTTCGGCGACCGCCTTGCGAAGCACATAAATGGCCAGGCTCGCACGCGAATCGTCCAGGGCGGCAAGAAGCTCGGGCAGGCCCTGATTGCCATCAAGCCGGCTTAACGCTTCCAATGCCGCCTTGCAAATGAGCGGTCGGTGGTCCTTCGCCAGTTCGATCAGGTGCGCGCCATCGGTGGCGGGCAATTTGGCGAAGAAGTCAATCGCTCGCAAATAGACTGATACATCCCAGGGCAGTTCGTCTCCCTTGGGCAGGCGTTTCAGCTTGTTCAGCGTTTGCGCAAGCGTGGTTTGCTGGGCCTCGGTATAGCGCTGATAACCCGACTCTGGCAGTAAGGTGATCAATTCCGTGGTTGCCGTACCCGCACTTCTGGTGAACTTGGTGCGGCTGAGGTAAGGAGCCAGCCAATCTTGGCGGTACCGGTGCAGGAACTGAAAGATCTCGGGAATCGCAACCCAGGAATCATGGGAATCGATCAACCGTTTGACGAGAGGCTCGAATTCCTGGTAAGGCAGGTGACGGCGCAACAAAAACACGATTGTGTCGTCATGGTCCTCTGTTTCCTTGCCAGGCTTTTTACCAAGCAAGTCGGTGAGTATTGGCATTAACCGCGTGCAGGCAGCGAGCCGGTTGCCCAGTGACGAGGCGAAGGTGACGAGCCATTCCACTCGATTGCCCTTCCCCCACATTTCACCGACATCAAGAAAGGCGTTCTGGAGCGTTTGGGCCTGCTCGTCGTTGATTCTCGATTCGAGCTGGTAGCCGCCCAGATTGCCCCGCTCGCGGTAGACGAGGACCAGTTGGCCGGCCGCCCATCGGGGGAAACAGGGAATGAGTTTTTGCAACATGCCAATTAAGAAGTGGACACTGGCGTACGAGAGATCGGTCGAATCAAGCGCGTCGCGAATCACGCCCGCTATTTCCACCAGGTGGCTTTCGGTCCAGATGCCAGGGGGCAGCGACGCAAGTTGCTGAAAGAGGATCAGGCGCACCGGATCCTGCTCGTTTTGACAATTGCGCACCATGGCAAGCACTTCGGCTGCGCGTTCGCGGTGATAGCGCAAACTCGTCAAAAGCGCTTGCCAGCCCAACCCACGCATTGCACCCTCGGGATGGCTAAGGAAGTCGTTGACCACCTTGCGCATCGCATCCCAGGGCAGATAGGCGGCATACTTCGCCTGAATTTGCGGCCGCGTAGTCAGAATGGGCAGCAGGGCGATACGCTGCGCCTCTTCTTCGCGCACCGCGGAGGGAAGCAAGGCCAAGAGGTCCTCGGCGATCAGCCCGTCGTCGTCGCGCCAGGAACGCCCGGTTCCTTGAAAAAGGATCTCGCGCTCTGCCCCCGAAATCTTGCGCAACCAATACGCGTCCATCCGTAACGCCGTCGGCCGCTGACGAAGGACGCGCAACAGGGTGTCGGTATCGAGCTTGCCCGCGATCTCCTGCAACGAAGCAGCATGCGTTACGTCGGCTTCAAGGACAATCTGCGCGAGATCACGGGGACGCCGGTATTGCAAGGAATTCAAATGGAGCTGATTTAACGGCTGAAATCGGCCGATCTGGCGAACCAACTCCAGCACGGCGTCGGGCGTCCCTACCGAGGCAGCAGTGATCACGGCTCCCGCTTGCGCGAGCAAAAGGCCGTCGGGCTCCTCGGCCTGGGCGATTGCCTCGTTCATGGCCTGGCAAGCGAGTCGGGGATGCTGGCGCGCCAGGCGTCTCCAGAAACACCGGCCGCCAACCTCTTTGCCAAGGGGCAACAGGCGTTCGACAAGCTTGAGGGAACCGTAAGGAATCAACTCGGCAATGCGCGGCACGTTCGCGCGGACGGCGGTTTCAAGAAAGCGATCGATCGCCCCATAGCGGCGCAGTGTTTTGAGGTGGGAGAGCATTCGCAAACGTTGGTGGTCATTCGATTTTTCCAAGCGCTCGATGAGCATCTCATCGGTACCCAGGTAGGTAAGCAACTTGGTCGCCAGGCCTGAAACCGTCCGCGAGGAATCGTCGGTCATGCGCAGCAGACGATCGGCATCGCGACTGCCACTGCACGCTTGCACGCAGAAATAGCGTTCTTGCCATGAACCGTGCTCCCATCGATCAAGGATCTGGGCGATCTCCGGGTCGCTTTCTGACAGCGTTCCGAGCTCGCGCAGACGACGAAATCGTGCGACGAAACCAAGGGAGGTCAGTTCTTCCAACAGGGCAACGCTCGTCATCGGGTCACCCGCTCCGGTGCTCTGCTTCTTAATACTGGTACCCAATAGCCACGGGATTTTTCTAGAGCTCCGCTTTTTCTTGAGGTTTTTGCTTTGGCCGAAATGCAACCCTTGCTTCTTGGTGGAGGCCTGTCATTTCGAATGACCCTAATTAAAAAAGCTTCCTATCCGGCGGGCATTTAGAAAACGATAACTTCCCCAAGCGTTATCGGGATTCTTGCGCAAGTCTTCCAGCATTCCGTGTTAAAGTGATACCTTGATAGAGGGGCCAATTCTGTGTTCGCTTCGCGCAATTCCATGGGAAGGAGTCGTCAGACGAGGTCAGGGCCGCACTGAGACCATACATGTCCAAACTCACCGGGGAACAGAAATGGTATACGCAAATTTTGCTGGTGTTGGCAAAGAAGGATCCCGTGCCAAGCTTGATAGCCTTGCTGGACGACCCCAAATTTCCCAACAAGCCCTTACTGCTAGGCGAACTGCGTCAATTGGATGACTTTCGACTTGTGGCGCCGCTGGTCCGCATACTGCGTGACGCTCCCCAAGATTATTTCGCAGAATCTCCTTCGCGGAGCACCACCATGGGCATCGGAGGTGCATTGGCCTTTCTTTCACGCAATCGGACGCGCACTGCAATTCGCGAATTGATTGAATTGAAGGAGTGGACCTGGGACGATTCGACAGCGAAGAGGCTACGGCAGCGCTACGTTGCCGAGTGATCGCCCATTTAATTGACGCAACCTGCGGGTCGTTTGGGGACGACCAAGCTGCCTGGCGGACCTGGGAGAAGGCACAGCCGGAGAGTAGGTTTCGTGCTCCGCATGTCGAACGAAAGAAAGACGACGCGCAGGGGGATGGCGCTCGCGGCGATATGAATCCCTAGCGGTTTCCGAGTTCCACGGGAAAGGAGTCGATCTTGATCTACCTCTCTGCCGGAAGATTCAATGCCGTTGTAATGCTCCCGCTAATGGCCTTGGCTTGGCCTTTGGGCATGGCGGTGGCCGCCGAACCTGTAGCGATCGGCAATCACGTCGTCATCGACGGCGAGAAAATTCCCTATGGCAAAACGATCGAAGTCATCGGCCTTTGCCTTGATTCGAGTCCCGCCAGTGATGGCCCCGGTCTTTATGCCGCGTCGACCCTGAAGGTTCTGCGCATTGATGGACGGCCATACCAGGAAAACTTCCTTTTTGCCTCAGCTCGCAAAGCGACCTGAAAGTCGACAAGATTCAATCGCTCCTTCGGGATGCCTATTACCGGGTTCGCGGACAAATTGTCCGTAAGGGAATTTGGGGTGCGGAACGCTTCTGCTATTTCCAGGTCGATCAGGTGGAGTTGGTGGGTTCCGTGCCGTTGAAATTGGCGGACTTCACCGGACGGGTGGCGAGCATTGAGGGCGTACTACTCAAAAACTGCGCAATCGACTTCCAGGGAGAACTTCTCCATCTCACAGGATTGCCTGCCTACATGGAAAAGGAAGGGAAGAGAGTCTTCGTGAAAGGCAGGATCAGCCAGGCCACAAAGGGTTGGCAACTTGACGTAAACACGAGCAAATTCGTTGATCTAGTCGATTTGGTCGATCAGCAGGTTACACTCGAAGGAGCTCTCTGGAACAAAAACGGCCAGTGGTATTTCAAGTACCGAGGCGACGAGTTGGATCTGATTCATAGCCGTGGGCCCAAACTGAAGTTTTCCGATGAGCATGGCCATGGCCGAGTGGTCACGGTGGCAGGCACGCTCCTACGCCAGTTGCGGCGAGCGCCAGGACAGATCATTCCGGGGAGTGACCTAGTACCTATCTATGTCGTTCGGGATGCAAAGGTCAGTCTTCGTGATGAGGCGCGCTGGGACCATCGATTCCAAGCGGTCTGCTGGACCGAGTGCAAGGTCAGTGAAGGTGTTGAGGAATTACTTGCACAATCTTGTCCTCGACGCAGTGAGAAAGTGATCAGAACGCGCGCAGTGGCTTTTAGCGAATTCAACGAGGAGGCGATTTGCGCCATTGTTCAGAAGGCCACGCCTCAAGCGCGCGACGTTGTTGCTCGCCGGATGCATGACGCGAGCATCGACCCGATCTTGCGATTGCTCTACGCTGCCATCTTGGCTCGTGTGAATGATCAACGCGGGCGCGATTATTTGCTTGAACGGGCGAAATCTCCGGGCAACTTGTCGACGAGAGAAGTCGATTGCTGCCTGGGTCTTTTTCCCTTTTTGGGAGTCCCTGGAGGTGAAGCCGCCCCGGCCGAATGCGCCTGGGCTGAGGAAACCTTGACCGTGATCAGGTCGGATCCGAATCGAGAGAGGGAAATTCTAGGAGGCCCTTCCGTTTCTTGGTTTCTGCTCCGGGCGGATGTGCTGGTCAAAGCCAACTCGTCGGCCGCGAGAAAGCAACTTCTGGACACGGCCTCAAGACCTTGGGGCCAATCGAACGATACCTATCCCCAGGCCAGTACTATCCAATTGCTTTGCCAGCCCTTCGCACGGCTATCGGCGCCGGACCTCTTGCGACTGGAGTCCGTGACCAAGCGGAACTCATTGCGACGAGGTATTCTCAGGGCACTATTGCGGCTGAAACACCCATCTGCCGCTCAATGCTTCTGCAAGGATTTGGAGGACTTTGAGATTTACTTGGATTTTCGTGATCAAATATTCCCCGGCATAGCTGCAACGTTGAAGCTTGAGTTGCCCCTACTAAATGGTCAGGCGAAATTGCGTGCGCAAATCCTCGAGCTCTTGGCTGGGGAAGATCCAATACCAGGCTTACTTGCTCTGCTACACGATCCCGAGTTTTCCAATAAACAGTTGGTGATGGAGGAGTTGGCGCGAACGGCAGACTCTCGCGTCTTGGTACCGGTGGCCCACATACTGAGGGAAGCGCCTGTTGATTACTTTTCAGCCAATCAGCCGCGAACCGCTACTGCGGGAATTGCTCCGGCGCTGGAATCGATCGCCCGAATCGAAACGCGGGCAGCGATCCGAGAACTAATTGAAATGATGAGTGTGGATCTGAGTCGATTTCGAGGATACCTCGACGGTGCAGGCCTACGTCGAGTGATCGCGGTGCATTTGATTGAGATGACCGGCGAATCGTTCGGTGTGGATCAAGCGGCTTGGCGGACCTGGGAAAAGGCTCAGCCGGACAGTAGATTTCACGCTTTCAACTTGGGACGCGGGAAGAAGGAGCATTTTCGTGTGGGGCCGGACGACAGTATCGACCTTGGCCGATAAATCTTGCCGCAGGCCTATTCGACCTTTGCTCATGAAACAGAGTGAGTAGTTTCCATGCACCGGCGGGAACTTTAGGATCGACTTTTGCCAGATAAAAATGCTCGTACTCCAAGGATACCATGGCAGGATTTTTTCCCCAATCACGCACATAGACAATGGTCCGGGTTCCGTCTGCGTGCTTGAGGATCACTTCGGCTGCAAGTTCATATTGGTAGAAGCGCATTGTTTGAACGGGCTGAATGAGCTCGTAAATCTGAGCAAACTGCGACCGATTGGCCCTGGCAGTATAGTCCTTGGTATGGAGATCCGGATCGCCTTTGATCGTGACCAGGATTTTCTTAGCCGGGCGTAGGATCGGAATGCTACGGGTGCCGAAACAGCTACTTGACATTCCCGCAAGGCAGACGATCGCTAGCCAGTGAATCGATTTCATGGTTGAGGCTCGGGTAGCGATGACTTCGGGGGGAGCCGTGCGGACTTCTCGCGGACCTTAGGGCAACGGTTCAGCCAACCGCTCAAGTTGATTGACGGTTTCCGCACGGATCAGGGCCGAAGCGGGAGCGGAAGGCGCGAACGTCTTGCTGAGGATCTGAGCGACGACCAAGGTCGCGAGAACGGGAATCGCGCCGGCGGTGGCCAAATACCGCAAAAGTCGCCAACCTCCGGCGTTCCTTCTGCTTGCATTTTCCGACAGCGCGGCCAGAACAATCGATTCCTTCGGAAGTGGCAAGCAAACTCGGCAGAATTCCCGCGCTGCGAAGCCATGTTCGGAGATCTACAGCGCACGGATTTGACGAAATCACAGCGGAAGGTGAAAGAGGTTCAACGATCTTCAAGATGTCGCTTGCGTCCCAAAAAGCAATCCGCTAGAACTATGCCACTTACAGAAGTAGGTAAACGCGCGTAGAATGATGGAATCGGGAGGGTGATCGATCCGATGGGACAGCGTCGCGAACCCAAATCAGGAGGAAGATCCATCGATCCTGAAAAGAAAATCGAGCAGGCAAGGAGCCATCCGGCGCCGGCGGCAATTGCTTACGATTTACCGACTTTCAACAGGCTGTTTGACGGTCTCAAGAAATTAGTAGCAGATCCGCCGGAGTGGAAGGGAACCGACCAGCGCGATGAATCGCCGTGGAGAATCAAGGGTGGTGGAACCAACGAATGCAAAGCATGGTAGGGCGTGGATGCTGATTTCCGCTCGGAAACTGGTTCCTGGATTGTTGCTGGCTGCGTTAATTGGCGCGCCCCTGCTTTCCAGTCAACCGCCGGCAAACCAAGGCGGCCTGAAACCCCTGCCGGTCAATCTGAAGAATCTAACTGTTGAGGAACTGATCAGTCGGCTTCAGGTGGAGCCGGAACGGTGGTCGGATCTTTGGAACTTTGGCTGTGACCTGGCCCCCATTCTCTGGACCAAAAAACGGCAAACTTAAGCTACAATATTCCACCTTTAAATGTCTTTTGTGTCTGTAGTCCAAGCATGTTGTTTCGCCACACGGCCCTTCACGGGAGGAGGG
>Ga0208492_1001304_pt1 | contig 16032 bp, 18 predicted proteins | sample Subbioar_CSW14AB_FD_184820 | JGI IMG/M metagenome (GOLD analysis project Ga0208492, IMG submission 184820) | Serpentinite rock and fluid subsurface biosphere microbial communities from McLaughlin Reserve, California, USA - CR12Mar_CSW14AB (SPAdes) | ecosystem: Environmental > Terrestrial > Deep... | reverse complement strand
GCCAGCTGAAGGGGGAAGCGGCCTCGGAAGACACCCAGGCGATGATCCTTGAACAGATCATGGACGAGACGTCGGCCAACCGGCTGGTCTTGTCCTGGACCGGGTTTCTCGGCTTTCCGGCCTATGCGGTCGCGAACGGCCTTTACGGCCATGGCGGCGACCGGCTGCGCGAGTTCACCCAGATCTTTCCCGATATCGAGGCCGAGTTTCACCTTGCGATCCGCAACCCGGCGACCTTCCTGCCCGACCTGCGCGGGCGCACCCTGCAGAAGGGTCATGGCGATATCTTGAACGGGGTCGATCCCTTCGCGCTGCGCTGGTCCGAAGCGGTGTATCATATCCTCGAAACGAACCCGAACGTGCCGCTGACGGTCTGGTGCGACGAGGATACGCCGCTGATCTGGCCGGAAGTGCTTGAAGGCGTGTCGGGCCATGCGCCGGGCCGGTCGCTGGAAGATGATGACGAGCTTCTGGCGAACCTCTTGACCGAGGCGGGCCTGAAACGGTTCCGCACCTATTGCGAGGAACATCCGCCGCAGTCGGTATCACAGCGACGGCGGATCGTCACGGCATTCCTGGAAAAGTTCGGCCGTCCCGACGTTCTCGCGACCGAGATCGCCCTGCCCGGCTGGACCGACGAGGTCGTCGACGAGCTGACCCACAGCTATCTGGCCGATGTCGAGCGGATCGCCCAGATGCCCGGCGTCAGGTTGTTGGAGGCCTGATCAGGCCATCCCCAGCGCGGATTTGTAGAGTTCCAGCACCGCCTCTTCCTCGGCGATCTCATCCGGCTTGCGCTTGCGCAGGGCTACGACCTTGCGCATGACCTTGGTGTCATAGCCCCGGCCCTTGGCCTCGGCCATCAGCTCCTTTTGCTGTTCGGTCACGTCCTTCTTCTCGGACTCCAGCTGCTCGTAGCGTTCGATGAACTGGCGCAGTTCGTCCGCGGTGACGGCATAGGGATCGGTTGCGTCGGCCATGACGGTCCTTTTCGGGGCTGTTGGGGTCGGGCGTTCCTACCCCGTGATGGCCCCGGGGTTCAAGGCAGGATCGGCGCAAACCGGCGATTGCTTGCAGGTGCGAACGGAAGCGGCTAGCACCGGGCGGGGTCTATCGAAGGGGACGGCAATGGAAGGTTTGATCTGGGCCGGGGCGGCGCTGACCATGGTCGGGCTCGGCGGTCTGATCTACTGCATCCTGCGGGCCGCGCGGGCAAAACGGGCGGGACTGGAGGACGCGGCGATGCGGGCCGAGTTGCAGCGCGTCGTCACGATCAACCTGGCCGCCGTCGGGGTGTCGGCCCTGGGCCTCGCCGCAGTCGTGGCCGGAATCGTTCTGGGCTAGAACCGGCCAACCCGGGGGCTGGGACACTCACCCGTCCAAAGCGTCGAAGTTCCTCCCATCGCGGATCAGCCGGTCGAAAAGCGGTGCCGGGCTCCACACCGACGCTTCGGTCCCCCAAACCCGCAGATCGGCACGCAGCGCCATCAGCCCGCGCCGGTCGGCCTGGTGCATCGGCCCGCCCTGCCAGCGCGGAAAGCCCAGGCCCGCGACCGCAAGAAAATCGATGTCCGAAGGCCGCAGCGCCAAGCCTTCCCCCAGAAGCCGCGCGCCTTCATTGGCCAGCGCCGACAGCCAGCGGTTCAGGACCTCGGCCGCGGGCATGGCGCGCAAGGTCGCCGGAACCTCGACCGAGACCGGTTCGGGCAGCCGCATCCCAAACCCTTCCAGCGCCGTGACGACAAGACGACGCGGCACACCGCGCGCGATCATCCAGGCAATCGCCGTTCGCCCGGCATCGGCCATCCGCGCCGCCACCACCGGACGCTGGCCCACGCTTACCGGCGCGAACCCGATCCGGCGCAGTCCGGCCAGCGCGGTTGCCCGTGACAGGGGATGGGTTTCGGACGGCAAGGTCAGCTCGCACGCCCGGCCTTGCGCGGCAAGGCCCAGGCCGATCTCGCCGGGCGCACCGCCCAGGACCAGATGCGCCGCCCCCGGCAAGGCGGCGTCACGGATCGCGGGATCCGTCGGCGTGTCGTGCAGGACAAATGACAGCCTTGTCAGACCCTCGGGACCGCCAGCGGCAACAAGACGCGCCATCATCGCGCGCGCCCGGGCGGGCGACAGGCTCCCCGCGCGCAGCCCCTGGCCGATCCCGGCATCGACGGCGACAAGGCCGGCCTGGCGCGCGGCATCGGACGGAAACGCCCAGACGACGCCAAGGTCGCGCGCCAAGGCCGCCAGGGCCAGACGCACCAGGTCGGGGGCGTCACCATCCAGGCCGATCCGGTCCACCGACAGCGGGCGAAGCTTTGCAAGAACCGCGGGCACCGTCATGGCGCGCCGGTCCGCCCGGGCCGCCGCCCAGAGGCCCGCAGCCTCCGGCGTGGCCTCCAGATCGCGGCGCGCCACCGCTTCGAAGTCCAGGCCGTTCTCGACAGGCAGAAGAAGCGCCGCCTCGACACAGTCGACGATCCGCCGACCGGCCGGAGGTCTTCGGCCCTGGCCGTGTCGCGCCGCGGCAACGGCGGCTTGCCAGGCCGCCGGATCAACCGGGGCGCGCGGCAGCCGATGGCCCTTGGCAAGCATTGCCACCAGCCGCAAGGCCGCCGCCAGCGGGTTGGTTTCCGCGATGCCGTCAATCAGGCCGATCGACAGCGCTTCCGCAGCCGGAACGGCGCGGCCCGACAACAACAGGTCCAGCGCCGCACCGGCCCCGACCAGACGCGGCAGACGCTGGCTCGCCCCTGCGCCCGGACACAGGCCAAGCGTCACATCGGCGAAGGCGAGGCGCAGCGCCGGTTCCGCAAGCCTTGCCCGCGCCGCGACCGCCAACTCGGCCGCAGGTCCGGTGACCAGGCCGCGCAGAATTGCGACCACGGGCACCGGACTGTCGGCCACCGCGCGGCACAGGTCCGAAAGCGTCGGCTGGGAGTGATCGGGGTCCAGGGAAAGCTCGGCGGAAAGGACCGGCCCTTCGTCTGCAAGGACAATCCCCTTGCACTCCCCCGGCGCGCGACGGATCGCGCCCAAAAGCGCCGCACCAAGGGCCGGGGTCAGCAAGCTGCCCGCAGGATGGGCAAAGGTCAGGACCCGGACACCGTCGCGCAGATCAACCCTCAGCGTTTCCGCGGACATTCCGGTTCCCTCGACCGCACGACTGGTCAAGTAAGAAACAACAAGGACCGGCTGACAAGCCTTGCCCGCGCAGGTCGGCGTCAGACCGGCATGTTGTCGAAACCGGCCTCGACCTCGGCGTCCTCCGGCAGGCGCGGGCTTTCGCCCGGCATCAGCGCGGACAGGGCGCGCATTTCGGCCAGAAGGAGGTCAAGCCCCTGATGCTGCAGCTCGATCCCGACGACCACCATGTCCGATTCTTCCCGGATCCCGTCTGTGGGCTTGCGCGCGGTCATTTTGCACAACTCCTGCAAAGGGGGGTCCAGGGCAGCACGTCAAGCCGGGCCTCAGAGATCGACTCGCCGCAACGGACGCATTCGCCATAACTGCCTGCGTCGATCCGCCGGAGAGCTGCCCGGATCCGGGTGATTTCGGCCAGACCGGCATTGCCGGTCGCCTCCAGCACTTCATCGCCCTCCCGTTCGGTGGCCAATTCTTCCCAGTCGGGGTTCTGGTGCGAATCAAGCTCGTCCTCGATCGCTTCCAGCCGCACCCCAAGCTCGACCAGCCGCTGCTCCAGGGTCGCCCTGCGATCCGGGATCGGGGTCTTGACCTTGGCCTGCATCACGTCCTCCCTGGCATTGCCCAAGTCTAGAGGACTTCCGCCACCCCGACCTTGACCCATGTCAACGGCGCTTCCGCTTTTCGGCCAAGCTGGTTATGGTCGCGTCGCAACGGGCCAATGGTCCGGACCCTGCCCGACACGACAGTGGAGACAGCTATGGATATCCGCGCGATCACCCCCGACTATGCGGTGTCCCCACAGATCGAACCCCAGGATCTTCCGGCGATCAAGGCGGCGGGCTATGTGACGGTGATCGACAACCGCCCGGATGGCGAGATCCCGCCGCATCTGCACGCGGACACAATGCGCAAAGCTGCCGAGGCGCTGGGGCTCACGTTTGTCGCGAACCCGGTGATCGGTGGGGCGATGACCATGGACAACGTGGCGGCGCAAGGGGCGGCGATTGCCGCGTCCCCGGGTCCGGTCTTCGCCTATTGCGCCAGTGGAAACCGGTCTTCCGTGGTCTGGGCCCTGTCCCAGGCCGGAAAACGCCCGGTGGACGAGCTTGTGGGCCTGCCCGCGCGGTTCGGCTATCAGCTTGACCACCTGCGCCCCCAGATCGCGGCCTTGGCAAAAGGCTAGTCTCCGTCCGAACGCGGTGGGCCCCGGTCCAGGCGAACGGCAGGCGACACCCTTGGACCTGAAGCTCTCTGTCAGGGTGGGCGCCGGTCCAGGCGCATGGCAGGCGACGATCGCGGACCCGGAGGCCGATCGACCCGTCTATCGGCGTTGGGCTTGCGGTGGCTGGCAAAGTCATACCAGGATACGGCCCCGGCCCGGCCCCGGGAGTTGGCTGCGCGGGCGCTTCCCGGGGCGCTGGATGTGCCGGGGCTTCCCGACTTCGGACTTCCGTCTGCAGGGCTTGCCCGCTGCGGCTTTGCAGTCCTTGCGCGTCCTGTCTTCCTGTTTCCTGTCCTTGGGCCTCCAGTCGGCACCTGTCCCGGCGGCAAGCTTTCCGCCCTCCGACATCCGCGGACTGCCGTCTGTTTGGCTTGCCCACTGCGGCTTTGCAGTCCATCCGCGCAATGTCTTCCTGTTTCCTGTCTTTGGGCCTCCAGTCGGCCCCTGTCCCGGCGGCAAGCTTTCCGCCCTCCGGCATACGCGGACTTCCGTCTGCAGGGCTTGCCCACCGCGGCTTTGCAGTCCTTGCGCGTCCTGTCTTCCTGTATCCTGTCTTCGGGCGTCCGGTCGGCCCCTGTCCCGGCGGCAAGCTTTCCGCCCTCCGGCATCGACGGACGGCCGTCTGCAGGGCTAGCCCACCGCGGCTTTTCAGTCCTTGCGCGTCCTGTATTCCTGTTTCCTGTTTTTGGGCCTCCAGTCGGCACCTGCCCCGGCGGCAAGTTTTCCGCCCTCCGGCATCCGCTTGCCGGACGACCAGGCGGGGCCTGTTTCAGCCCGCGGCGCGCAGTTCGGGGGGCGGGGGCTCTGCCCCAGGGGCAGTTGCCCGCGTGGCGGCGGCGGAGGACAAGGCCACCGCTTCGGACAGTTTCAGCGCCCGCATGCCCCGATGCTGGCCAAGCCTTGCCCCGGCGACGCGGCGGCCTTCGATGGTTTCCACCGTGATCGCATCCAGTGCGGCAGAGGGCAGGAGCAGCGTCTCTCCGACGGTCAGGGCCATGATCTGCCGCAGGGGCAGCGTCAGGCGACCGACCACGGCATCCAGGCGGCAATCGGCCTGCATCACCTGGGCCTGCAGCGCCTGGGCGAAGTGCGGGGCGGCGGCTTCCTCGCTGGCGGAGGACAGGGTCGAACGTTCCCCCCGACCCTCGGCCGGAAGGACCAGGATCACCTGGCCCTCACGCCCGCCCTGCCCCAGAGAAACCTCGGCTGACAGGACGCGATACGCCTCATCCTCCAGCATCAGGCCCAGCGGGCGGGCATCTTCCAGCCAGGAGGCATAGCGGAACCCCCCGGCCCAGGCAAAGTCGGCTTCGTCCGCCAGCGTCTCGTCCAGGCCGCCAAGCGCGCGGTCGATCACGCCCGCAACCATGGCGGCGTCGATCCGGCTGGGCTTTCGCGTGGCGGGGGCCTGCGCCGACAACCGGCCCAGCGTCTGCATCTCGATCATCGCGGCGGTGACACCGGGGGCCAACATGATGACCCCAAGCCCGCCCGCAGGCCCGTCAAGCAGCGCCAGCAGCGATCGGTCCGGCACGATTTCGAGGATTTCGGCAAGGCTCGCGCGCAAGATGGTCAGCCGGCGGAAGTCGAGGTCAAGCCCCATGGCATCGCGTGTCGCGCGGGCAAGCGCCAGCCGCCAGCCCCGGTCGGCCCCGGGGGCACCTTCCGCCAGGGCCGGGCGGGCGCGGTCGATCTTGCGGCGGATCACGTCAGTCATGGCGGCCTGTCCCTCGTCCGGCCACCCTAATGCAGGCATCCTTGCGGAAAGGTTAAGCCGCAAGGACATCCAGCCGCAGGGGCACCGTCACCCGGAACGCCGCCCCCCCCTGCCCCGGCAGATAGGCCACCGAGCCACCAAGGTTGGCCATGATCTCGCGGCAGATCGCGAGGCCAAGGCCCGCGCCCCCGGCACGGTTCGCGTCGCTCAACCGGGCGAATTTCTCGAAGATCACCCGCTGGGCGTCCTTGGGGATGCCCTTGCCATTGTCGATGAAATCGATCGTCACCCGCCCGGCGCGCTGGCGGACCGCGATGCGCAGTTCCGGCCGGGCCGCGTCACAATACTTCCGCGCGTTCGAGATCAGGTTGATGAAGACCTGGGCCAGCCGGTCGGCATCGGTGCGCAAATGGATCGACTCGGACGGCAGATCGCGGACCACCAGGAATTCGCGGTCCGGGCGGGTCGCGCGCGCCGCCGTCAGGGCGGTGTCGATCATGCCCTGCAGGCTGGCAAGCCCCACCGTCAGCTGCACCGCGCCGTTTTCCAGGACCGACAGGTCCAGAAGGTCATCCAGCAGCCGGGTCAGCCGCTTGGCCTCGTCATGGATGATCCGGCCATAGCGGGCAACGGTCGCGGGCGGCAGATCGCCTTCGGTCAGGATCTCCGAGAACGCCCGGATCGAGGTCATCGGCGTGCGCAGCTCGTGGCTGATCTGGGACAGGAACGCATCCTTCTGCAACGACAGCTGGGTCAGCTTCTCGTTCGCCTCGCGCAGCGCCCCTGCGGTGCGGGTCAGTTCGGCCTCGCGCGCCTCGAGCCGGGCGGAGTATTCCAGGATCTGCGCGGATTCAGAAGCCACCGCCATCAGGTCCTCGACCGTCACGGTCGCCCGCCCGACCAACTGGCTGATCATCGCATGCGCCGTGGCCGCACCGACCGACCCCGACAGCCGCGATTCAAGACTGTCCAGAAACGCAGGCGTAGGGTCCGGCAGAAACCCCTCCTTGCCTTGGGCCCGGGCGGCGGTCTGGAACAGGGCCTGCGCGGCCTCCTCGCCCAGGATGCGCTGCGCCATCGCCAGCAGCGCCTCGGGCTCGACCTGGCCGCGCGCCCAGCGTTGCAGCCCGACCGCACCCTCGAAGACATTCACGAAGGCCGCCCCCTGCAGCCGTTCGACCGGCCCGGGAAAGGTCAGAAGCGAGCCCGCACAGAAGGCCAGCGCGTTGAGGGCCATGGACCAGAACAGCGCGTGGATCATCGGGTCCATCGCCTCGGTGCCGAACAGACCCTGCGGGCGCAGCCAGGACAGTCCGAAAGCCCCTTCGGCAAAGACCCGCGCCGGCAGGACGGCGTCCGGTCCGAACGAAGGCAGGAACGAGGTATAGGCCCAGACCACCAGCCCGGTGACCAGCCCCAGGATCGCGCCCGTCCGGGTCGCCCCGCGCCAGAAGATGCCGCCGATCATCGCGGGCAGGACTTGCGCCACGCCAAGGAACGCGATCAGCCCGATGGCCGCCAGCGCCCCCGATCCGCCCGAGACCTGGTAGTAGCCGTACCCCAGCGCCAGCACCGCCGCGATCGCCAGCCGCCGGGCCATCAGCACGACCGACCGCAGATCGTCCGCCGCCGCCGCCCCGGGGCGCAGCCGCAGCCACAGCGGGATCATGACGTGGTTCGAGATCATCGTGGCCAGCGCGATGGATTCGACGATGACCATCGAGGTGGCCGAGGAGAACCCGCCAAGGAAGGCGAGCATCGCCAGGCCCCCCTGCCCTTCGGCCAGGGGCAGGGTCAGGACGAACATGTCGGGGTTGGACCCCTCGGGCATCCGCTCCAGCCCGACCACGGCGATGGGCACGATGAACAGGCTCATCGCCATCAGATACAGCGGGAAGGCCCAGCTGGCGCGGGCAAGGTGACCCTCGTCCTCGTTTTCCACCACCATGACCTGAAACATGCGCGGCAGGCAGATCACGGCGGCGGCGGACAGGAAGATCAGGCCGGTCCAGCGCCCGGGCTGCACCTGCCAGGCGGCCAGATCCGCCGCGTCGATCCGCGCGATGACATCCGCGACGCCCCCGGCAATGCCCCAGACGACAAAGCTGCCCACGGCGAGAAGCGCCACCAGCTTGACCACCGCTTCGACGGCGATGGCCGTGACGATGCCGTGGTGCTGCTCGCGCGCATCGAGGTTCCGGGTGCCGAAGAGGATGGTGAAGGCGGCCAGACCGACCGCCACCCAGACCGCGATCTGGGCGGGATCGAGCGGCCGCGAGTTGTCCGGTGCCGCCGCCGCGAAAACCCCGAAGGCGAGGACCACCGATTGCAGCTGCAGCGCGATATAGGGGGTGGCCGCCACGACCATGATAACCGTCACGATCACGCCCAGCGTGTTCGACTTGCCATAGCGCGACGAGATCAGGTCCGCGATCGAGGTGACATGGTGCTGCCGCCCGATCCGCACCAGCTTGCGCAGCAAAAGCCACCAGCCGACGAAGACCAGCGTCGGGCCGAAATAGATCGTCAGGAACTCCAGCCCCGACCGCGCGGCATAGCCAACCGCGCCGTAGAAGGTCCAGGCGGTGCAGTAGATCGACAGCGACAGCGTGTAGACCAGCGGTGAACGGAGCCAGCCAAGCCGCCCCTTCGCCGCGCGGCCCTCGACCACGAAGGCCACGGTGAACAGGAAGGCGACATACAGAAAGCAGGCCAGGACCAGCAGATTGAACGGCATCTCAGTCCTCGTCCTCGTCCCCGCTGCCACCACCGCGCAGTCCGGGGGCGAAAGCTGCCGCAAGGGCGATCAGGACCAGCCAGACCGCGAAGAAGTAGATGACATCCCCCGCCGTCAGCGCCATGCGCGCGTCCGGCGCCCAAAGGAGCGGCAAGAGCAGAAGGAACAGCCCGAGGACCGGCAGCAACCGCGCCGCATCGCGCAGCCGTCGACGCCGGTAGGGCGCGCGGGCCAGAAACAGCGCACGCTTCGGACGCCTCATGCCGCGCCCCGCCCGCGCTCCAGCATGGCGCGCACCTCCGACAGGATCTCGGCGTTGGAGAAGGGTTTCGTCATGAAGCGGTCGGCCCCGGCGCGTTCGGCCATTTCGCGGTCGCGGCCGCGCGCGGTCAGCATCATCACCGGCAAGTCCCGATTGTCGGGGTCGGCGCGGAGCGCGGTCAGCACTTCCAGCCCCGACATCCCCGGCAGCATGTGATCCAGGATCACGAGGTCGGGCCGGTCCTTGCGCAGAAGGATCAGGGCCGCCGCCCCCTCGACGGCATGGCTGACGCGCAGGCCGTCCCGCGACAACAGGAAACGGATCGCCTCGGCGATGTTCGGTTCGTCCTCGATCAGAAGGACATGCGGTGCCAATGGTTCCCCCCGGAAGGGTCTTCCGCCCCCCCTTCCCCTACTATCGGCGCAAAGGGCTTCGCCTGTCAAAGCCTTGCCATTGCGCGCGTCGATGCCTTCGGCACTCCTCGCTGCGGTCTTGCCGACGACGAGAAGACGAAGTCGCACGAGGAGCCGCCCCTCAGCCCACCCCATCCGCCGCCAGGATCGAAGGTTCGCGCCGGGCCGGGCAATCGCCGCGCGCGCAGACCCGGCAACTGGTGCCGATCCGCAGAACCGGCCCCGTTCCGTCATCGGGCAGGATCAGCATGGCTGCCTCGCGCAGCTCCGGTCCGCGCAACCCCTGGGGATGCCGCGTCTCGGCCCAGGCGATGACCCGGTGCCGCCGGTCGCTTTGCCCGGCCATCTGCAGCCGCGCCTCGACGATCTGCATCGGGCGGCCCAGGGCGGTGTAAAGCGGCCACAACGGACAGGCCGCCCCGAAGCGCGGCAGGGGAAAGCCGGTGGCGGGTTTGCGGAAGGTCAGCGTGCCCGAGGCATCGCAGGTGACAAGGCCCGCCTGCAGCCCGGGCACGCCCGCAATCCGGCGCATCACGGTCAGGGGCGCGACGGCAAGCCGCTCGGCCAGTGCCAGCGGATCAGGGCCGATCGCAGCCAGGGCCTCGGCAAAGCGCGCCTCCGGCAGGGCTGCGGCATCGGCCCGCGCCCGGTCGATCATGTCCCTCGCCAGACTGCGCGCCGCCGTCGAGGCCAGCGCGGCGATTTCCGCCTGCAATCCTTCGGCAAGATCGGCATCCGGGATCATCCAGCCCCGTCGGCGCAGCCAGTCCTCGACCTCTTCCTGCGGGGCGGCGATGCCCTGCTCCCGGGTTCCCTGCCCCGCATCGAGGAAGCCGACCAGAGCCTCGGCCCCGGCCGCCAGCCGTTCGCTGTCCTGATGCAGGTTGCGATGGAACCGGGCGGCCCAGTCCGGTTCCAGGTCCGGCGTCTCGGCCAGGATCGCCGCCGTTGCGCGCACCGCGGACAGCGACGACAAAAGCTCATGCTGCGAGGCCGACAGATGCGGGTCATGCGTCATCCGGTCGTTCAGTGCCTCGACTGCGCGCTCCAGCGCCAGCGCCCGCGCATCCAGCGCCACCAGAAGCCGGGCCCAGCCCGGAAAGCGGTCGACGAAATCCTCCACCCGCTCGACCTCGGCCGCTTCGGTCGTCCCGCGTGCGACGGCGGCGCGCAGGTCCTCGATCAGCGCCGCCGCCGTGCCCTCGGCCAGCGTGGCCCGGTCGATGCCCAGCACCTCGGCCAGGCGTTCCATCACGTCCGGCGTGACCTTGCGGCGGTTGTGTTCGATCAGGTTGAGATAGCTCGCCGAAATCCCCGCCCGGAGTGCCACCTCGGCCTGGCGCAAACCCCCGGCGATCCGGCGCTCTCGCAACTTGGTGCCTGACAGGGCTGACAGCGGCATCGGGTCCTCCTGCCGCCAGATTTACAAACTTTGTGAAGCTTTACAACGCCGCAAAGCAAAAGCGCCGCCCCAATGCGAGACGGCGCCTTTCATTGGTTTCAGCCGATCAGTTCGCCAGCGCCTTGTCGGTGATCATGCTGGTCCAGGCCCCTTCCGGCGCCTTGGTGATCACCGGGTCCGAGCCACCGGCCAGCAGCGTCGCCACGGTCTTTTCCGCAGCCGCCACGTCCAGGGCACCGTTGGACCCTGCGGTCAGCTTGGCGATCTCGCCCATCATCCGCTTCTGATGCGCTTCGGTCTGCGCGCCGGTCTGGTCGTTCTCCAGCACGATCATCGCCGCCTCGTCCGGGTTCGCCTCGGCCTCTTTCCAGCCTTTCATGCTGGCGCGCACGAACTTGACCATGGTTTCCTGGAAGGCCGGGTCGGCCAGCCGGTCCTCAAGCACATAAAGCCCGTCCTCCAGCGTCGCCACCCCCATGTCCTGATACTTGAAGGTCACCAGCTCCTCGGGCTTGATCCCGGCGTCGATCACCTGCCAATATTCGTTGTAGGTCATGGTCGAGATGCAGGCCGCCTGCTTTTGCAGCAGCGGATCGACGTTGAAGCCCTGCTTCAGGACCGTCACCCCCCCGGGCGAGCCGTCGGTCTTCAGCCCCAGCTGCGACATCCAGGCCAGGAACGGATATTCGTTGCCAAAGAACCAAACCCCCAGCGTCTTGTCCGCGAAGTCCTTCGGTTCGGCCACGCCCGACTCCTTGAGGCAGGTCAGCATCAGGCCCGAGGTCGCGAAGGGCTGCGCGATGTTCACCACCGGCACGCCTTTCTCCCGCGCGGCCAGCGCCGAAGGCATCCAGTCGACCATTACGTCCACTTCGCCGTTCTGCAAAAGCGTAACCGGTGCGATGTCCGGCCCGCCCGGCAGGATGGTGACGTTCAGGCCCTCGGCTTCGTAAAACCCTTTCGCCTGCGCGACGTAGTAGCCCGCGAACTGCGCCTGGGTCACCCATTTCAGCTGCAGCTTCACTTCCTCGGCGCTGGCAGCTGTCGCCATCGCGGCCAGAAAGGCAGCAGAGATCAGTTTCTTCATCGTCTTCTCCCGTGTTGGACCCCGCGTTCGGGGCCTTGTTAATGCCGTTGCGACGGATGCCAGAAGGTCACCCACCGTTCGATCAGCGCGACCAGCCCATAGAGGGCTGACCCCGCCAATGCCGCCACCGCAATCTCGGCCCAGACCATGTCGAGGCCAAGCCGTCCCACCTCGGTCGAGATGCGGAACCCCATTCCATAGGTCGGGCTGCCGAAAAACTCGGCAACAATCGCGCCGATCAGGGCCAAAGTCGATGCAATTTTCAGCCCGTTGAAGACGAAGGGCATCGCCGCCGGCAGCCGCAGCTTGATCAGCGTCTGCAGGTAGGATGCCCCCCAGGTCGCCATCAGGTCGCGTTGCATCCGTTCACTCGCTTGCAGGCCCGCCACCGTGTTCACCAGCATCGGGAAGAACACCATCGCCACGACGACCGCCGCCTTCGACTGCCAGTCAAAGCCGAACCACATCACCAGAATGGGTGCGAGGCCGACCACAGGCAGGGCTGCCACGAAGTTGCCGATGGGCAAAAGGCCGCGTTGCAGGAACGGGCTGCGGTCGATGGCGATGGCGGTCAGGAACCCGGCCCCGCAGCCGATGACAAAGCCCGGGATCGCGCCTTTCAGGATGGTCTGCGAGGCATCCTGCCACAGGACCGGCAGCGAGGCGGCGATCTTCGCGGCGATCAGGCTTGGCGGCGGCAGGATGACAAAGGACACCTCCAGCCCGCGGACCAGACCCTCCCACAGCACCAGCACCGCGACGCCGAAGATCAGGGGCACCAGCGCCTTGCCCGCCCGGGTTTGCGCCAAGCGGCCGTCGGCCATCCAGACGTTCAGCGCCCAAAGGCCAAGCCAGACAGCCAGCGCGATCATCAGGGCCGTCATGCCGGAACCCCCATCCGCCTGCGGGCCATGCGTTCCACGATCCCGACCGCCACGATCAACAGCCCCGCCAGGATCGCCGCCGCAAAGAGGCTGGCCCACATGATCAATGGCTCGCCGAACTGCGACCCGATCAGCATCCGCGCGCCAAGGCCCTCGATGGCCCCGGTCGGCAATTCGCCGACGATGGTCCCGACCAGCGACGCCGCAACCGCCACTTTCAGCGAGGCGAAGAAGTAGGGCATCGAGGCTGGCAACCGCAGCTTGAGAAACGTCGCCCCTTCGCCCGCGCCATAGGTCTTCAAGAGGTCCAGCTGCATCTGGTCGGGCGCGCGCAACCCCTTGACCATGCTGACCAGCACCGGGAAGAACGACAGGTAGGCCGCGATGATCGCCTTCGGCACGTCGCGGTCGGACAGGCCCAGCTGGCTCGACAGCGTGATGATCATCGGCGCCAGCGCCACGATGGGCACGGTCTGGCTGATGATCGCCCAAGGCATCACCGACATGTCCATCACCCGGAACCGCACAATCGCCATCGCCAGCAGCACCCCGAAGGCGATGCCAAGGCCGAAGCCCATCATCGTGCCCTTGAAGGTGACGAACCCGTGGTAGACGAGGCTCCGCTTCGATGTCACCGCCTGCCCGAAAAGACCCTTCCACAACTCCGCCCCCACCTGATGCGGCGGCGGGAGGAGCGGCCGGTCCTGGTTCATCGTCTGCGGCACCATCTCGGCAAAGCTGACCGTGGTCCCCGCCCGATCAGCCTGGTCATAGACCCAGGTCGAGTTCATCCAGACGGCGGCGAGGTACCAGATCACCAGGAGTCCGGCGAGGACGGAAAGGACTGGAAGCAGACGGTTCATTTGACCGCCCCCCCCACCCCAACCCTCCCCCACAGCGGGGGGAGTAAGGCGCTGGGGACGCCTCTCGCGACCATTCGGCCAAGGCGCTTCCCTCCCCCCGCGTGGGGGAGGGAGAGGGAGGGGGGGCACCCGGTCGGGCAAAGAACAAGAGCCAGGACGATCATCCCTTCGCCCCCGTCGGCCAGGCGATCATTGCGACGGCCACGCAGCCGAGCGCCATTCCGGCAATCTGCAGACCGGTGGGCCGTTCGCCGAAGACCACGATGGCCATCAGGGAAATCGCCACCAACTGGAAAATCGCCGACAGCGCGATGGCAAGGCCCAAGCCGTTCGCCTTCATAACTTGGACCATCAGGAAGTTGCCAAGGCAGAACAGCGCCAGCGCGCCCACCAGGACCGGCACCTGCCCCTTGGTCGCGTAGACCTTCAGCACGGCGTTGGCCGCCACGAACACCGCAGTTGCGGCGGAAAGCCAGACGAAAGTCAGCGCGTTCATTGGCGGATCTCCGTCGGGACGGATGCCAGACACATGCCAGACAGATCCCAGACGCTTAACTTAGTCTTCATGGTGACCGGCCCGAAGCCCCTCCCGAACCCGGTGGGCGATCTCGATGAACTCGCGGCTGTCGCGGATATCCAGCGGGCGTTCCTTCGGCAGGGGCGAGTCGATGACATCCGTGATCCGTCCCGGACGGGGGGACATCACGACGATCTTGGTCGACAGATACACCGCCTCGGGGATGGAATGTGTAACGAAACCAATGGTCTTGCCGGTGCGGGCCCAGAGCTTCAGGGTTTCCTCGTTCAGCCGGTCGCGCACGATTTCATCCAGCGCGCCAAAGGGTTCGTCCATCAGAAGGATATCGGCATCGAAGGCCAAAGCGCGCGCGATGGAGGCGCGCTGCTGCATCCCGCCCGAAAGCTGCCAGGGGAACTTCTTCCCGAACCCCGAAAGCTCCACCAGCTCCAGCACCTGCTCCACTTTCCGGTCCATCTCCGCCTTGGAAAACCCCATGATCTCAAGGGGAAGCCGGATGTTCCCGGCGATGGTCCGCCAGGGATACAACCCCGCCGCCTGGAACACATAGCCATAGGCGCGCTTCCGACGCGCCTCATCCGGTGACATTCCGTTGACCGTCAGCGTCCCGCCCGTCGGATGTTCCAATGCCGCAATCGCCCGCAGGAAAGTCGTTTTCCCGCAGCCACTTGGCCCGATGAAGCTGACAAACTCTCCCTTTCCGATGGTCAGGTTGACGTCCTTCAACGCCTGCACCGGCCCATCCGCCGTCTGGAAGACAAGGTTCAGCCCCTTTGCCTCGATCACCGGCGGCGTGGTGCCTGTCGTGTCCTTCACCTGGTTTTTCCTTCACATTCCCGTTGCCTGCCCATGCAACCCTTGCGAGTGCGGTCCGAATTCCCCACCTGCCCCGCACAGGAGGACCGCCATGCTGTTTTTCGCACCGCAGACGACCCTTGCCTTCGCTCCCACGCCCGACGACCTGGACGATGTCGATTTCCAGGCCCCCGTGCTGACGTCGGGTCCGCGCACCGACCCGTCGCAAGCCGGGCACAAAGACCCACAGCCACCTACACCCCCGTTGCCGGAATACCCGTCCGCTGCACCGGTCGCGGCGCGGTAAGGTCCTTCCATTGCGTCAAGGCGCGGTTGACGGCGGGTTTGGCCTCGCGGGCGACGAACTTGCCATGACCTTCCTGCGTGCGCACCTCGCCGTCGTGGATCGCGACGTGGCCTCGGGTCAGGGTGAAGCGGGGGAGGCCCTTGACCGTGTGGCCTTCAAAGACGTTGTAGTCGATGGACGACTGCTGTTTGCCCGCCGTGATCGTCTTCTCCTTCTCGGGATCCCAGACCACCAAGTCCGCATCCGCCCCCACCAGCACCGCGCCTTTCTTCGGGTAGCAATTCAGGATTTTCGCGATATTGGTTGAGGTTACGGCGACAAATTCATTCGGCGTCAGGCGGCCCGTCGCGACCCCATGGGTCCAGAGCATCGGCATCCGGTCCTCCAGGCCCCCCGTGCCGTTCGGGATTTTCGAGAAATTGCCGACCCCGAACCGCTTCTGCGCGGTGGTGAAAGCGCAGTGGTCGGTGGCCACGACCGACAACGACCCACTCATCAGGCCCGCCCAAAGGCTGTCCTGGTGCTGCTTGTTGCGGAACGGCGGCGACATGACCCGGCGGGCGGCATGGTCCCAGTCGGGGTGGAAATACTCGCTTTCGTCCAGCGTCAGGTGCTGGATCAGGGGTTCGCCCCAGACCCGCTTGCCCTGCTGGCGGGCACG
>Ga0208492_1001303_pt1 | contig 16033 bp, 11 predicted proteins | sample Subbioar_CSW14AB_FD_184820 | JGI IMG/M metagenome (GOLD analysis project Ga0208492, IMG submission 184820) | Serpentinite rock and fluid subsurface biosphere microbial communities from McLaughlin Reserve, California, USA - CR12Mar_CSW14AB (SPAdes) | ecosystem: Environmental > Terrestrial > Deep... | reverse complement strand
GCCCGCGGGAGCGGGCTTCAATCGAAACGATCGATAGGGCCCCGGCTTTTCAAGCCGGGGGGAACGGGAATCCTTCGTTCGACCCGGGTGAGAAGTGCTCTACCTAGGTGGGCTTTGGTTCGGTGTGCTCAGATCCCTGCTGCATGAGCATGGTCAGGGCGGTGCTGCTGTCGTTCTTCCGGGTGCTCGGAGGGATCTACTTCCGCGACGTCGAGGCACTCGGGGTGCCGCCCGAGGGCACACGGGGTCGGCTGTTCGCGGCCAACCACGTCAACGGGCTCATCGATCCCATCCTGGTCGTCACGCGCGTCCCCTTCCCCATCGCGCCGGTCGCCAAGGCGCCCTTGTTCAAGGTGCCTGTCCTCCGCACGCTGCTCAGGGCGGCCGAGGCCGTGCCCGTCGTCCGCAAGCAGGACGAGCCGGGAGCCCCGGCAGGGTCGAACGAGGCGGTGTTCGACCGGGTGGCGGACCACTTCGGCCGTGGGGGAAACCTGCTGATCTTCCCCGAGGGCATCAGCCACGACGAGCCGCAGCTCGCGCCGATCAAGACCGGCCCGGCACGCATGCTCGCCCGGGCCCATGCCCGAGGGACGCGAGGGCTCACCTTCCAAGCCATCGCGCTGGAGTTCGACGCGCGCGACACCTTCCGCTCGCGCGCGCTCGTGCTCTTCGGGCCAGTGCGCGAGGTCGATCCGATCGCAGAACGAGCGGGCGACGCGCTGGTCGCGCAGATCACCGAGCGACTGCGCGAGGACTTGAGCGAGCTCGTGGTCGAAGGGCGCACCTGGCCCGAGCGTCGTCTGATCGCGCGGGCGGCCGAGATGCTCGCGCACGAGTCGGGCGATCACTCGCTCGCCGCATGGAACGACATCGGTCGACAGGTCGAAGCTGCGCGCCGTGTGCTCTCGGACCCGAACGATCCTCGCTATCAACGCGTCGAGGCGGCGGTGTCTGCGTACTACGAGCTCCTTCAGCGCACCGGCGCGCGAGAGGACCACGTGGTCGCAGCGGTCCCGCCCAAGCCCGGTCGGCTCCTCCGGGCGATCGGGCTGGTCGCGATCCTGCCGCTCGCGCTGATCGGCGCGTTGCTCTACGCCATCCCCTACCAGGCACCCCGCCTCGCCACCCGCCTCGCCGGTCGGGAGCGCGACGTCGTGTCCACGTACAAGCTGGCCATCGGCCTCGCCGTCTACCCGCTGTGGATGCTCGGTCTGTCGCTCTACGTGCTGTTCGCGCTTCGCGCGCCGCAATCGCTGGCTGCGCTGCTCGTGATCGTGCTCTCGCCGCTCGCCGCGCTGCTCTGGCTCGATCGGAGCGAGCTGCTCTCGGCGCGGTTCTCCGCGTCACGCAACCTCGGTGCGCTGAGGGATGCCCGTGCCCACGCGCTCGCGGCGATCAACCAAGCGCGCGCCTACGTCGAAGCCAGCTGATCGCCACCGCCGAGAAGAGCGGCACGAGCCACGTGGCGTCACCGAAGCGCACGTAGAGCGTCGGAGGGCCCTCGAGCAGCGCGGGACGAACGAGGAGGAACGTGGCGACCTCGCGGGTCGCGCGCGAAAGCACGCGCCCGTAGGCATCGATGTGCACGGTGACACCGGTGTTGACCGCACGGAGCAGGTCGCGACGCGCCTCGATCGCGCGGGGAATCGACTCGAGCAGGTGCAGCTCCGGCTCCGCGGTCGCGCCGAACCAGGCGTCGTTGGTCAGGTTCACGAGGAGGTTCGGATCGGCCTTCATGACGCGTCGCGAGACGCTCGGCAGCGTGTCCTCGTAGCAGTTGAGGATGCCTGCCCGGACCTCGGCGCCGGGCGACTTCGTCTTCAGGATGATCGCGTCGGTCCCCGGAACGAGCCCGCCCCCCCGCGCGAACGTGCGGCGCAGGCCCGGGAACGTGTTGGCGAGCGGCACGACCTCCCCGAACGCGAGCAGCTCGAGCTTCGCCGCGGACGGCGAGTAGTTCCCCTCGGTGTCGACGATGGTCGCGGCGTTGTAGCTCCACCGCGATCCCGGCTCGGCGCCCTCGGGTGCCGTTGCCTCGGTGAGCGCGCCGGTCAACACCTCGATGGCGACCCCGGGGCCGCGCACGCGAAACGCGCCGGACTCGCGCCCGCCCTTGTGCGAGAGCACGTACGGGTACGCCGACTCGGGCCAGATCGCGAGCTCGGCCCCCTGCTCCTGCGCCATGCGGGTGAGCGACCAGAGCTTGGTGACGATGGCCGGAGCGAGCTCGTGCTTCCACCGGTCCTTCGGGGGCACCGCCTGCTGGATGAGCGCGATCGGCTTGGTCTTGGCGGCAGCTCGCGCAGCGTCGATCGAAGGACGACGCGCGAGCCCGTAAACGAGGACTGCGGCGAGCAGACCGGCCGATGCGAACACCGCGCGGCGCGTGCGGATCACAATCAGCGCGGCCGCGAACGCGAGCACGACGGCCATCCCCCGCTCGCCGACCAGCTCAGCGGGCTGGAGGAACACCGGCGCGCGCGCGAACGGGGCGGCGAGCGTCCAGGGGAACAGCGACGGCACGAGCATCGACGCGCCGATGCCCGTCGCGAACGAAAGCGCACGTGGCACGCCGATGCGAGACAGCCCCCACGCGAGCGCCGCCGCGATCGCCCAGACCCCGCCCTGCGCGAACGACAACAGGACCCAGCCGAGCACCGCCGCGGCCCACGGCAGGTCCGTGAAGCGGGTGATCGTCTGGGGCACGAAGCTCATGGCCACGAGGTTGGTCGCGAGGCCGAAGGTCCACCCGTAGAGGATCGCGCGGCCGAGGGTGGTCTCGTCTTCGAGGCAGCTCGCAAGGAGGATCACGCCGAGGAACGCGAGCCCGATCATCGCCGGCGGAAACGGCGGGGCGGCCGCCGCGAGCATCAGCCCGCCGAGGGCTGCTCGAAGGCTTGGCCATCGGAGGAAGCGCGCGTCAGCCATTCGGCGACACCACCACCTCGAAGAACGCCCGCACCTGATCGAGGTCGAAGAGGGGTGACGCGGGCGGCAGCGACGCCCGCATGGTGCGGCCGTAGCCCTTGGTGCGGAGGCGCTTGTCGAGGATGGCGACCACCCCTGCGTCGTCGTGGGTGCGGATCAGACGTCCGAAGCCTTGTTTGAGGGCGATCGCCGCCTCGGGGACCGAGAGCTCGGCGAACGACGAGCGGCCCTCCTCTTCGATCGCCCGGTGACGTGCGGCCACCACCGGATCGGTCGGCACCGCGAACGGCAGCTTGTCGATGACCACGAGCCGCAGGGCTCGGCCCGGTACGTCGACGCCCTCCCAGAAGCCCATCGTCGCGACGAGCACGGCGTCGCCGCGCTCGCGAAACTCCGCGAGCAGCGAGAACTTGGGCCTCTCGCCCTGACAGAGGAGCGGCCACGGCAAGCCCGCATCGCGGATCAAGGCATGCAGCGCGCGCATGTTCCGGGTCGAAGCGCAGAGGACGAACGCCCCGCCGCGCGAAGCCCGGAGCAGCTCGACGACGCGCGTGCCGGCACGTTCGAGGAACGCGGGATCGTTGGGCTCGGGCAGATCGATCGGCACGTAGACGCCGGCGTTTTTCCGGAAGTCGAAGGGCGACGGGACGATCAGCTCGAGGGTGCTGGTGGTCTCGCGGCTCTCGCGCCGCGGCCCCTGCTCGTCCTCGTCGTCGACCCACTTCTCGTAGGTGAGCCCGAGCCGACGCTTGGCGTGTTTGAAGCCGTCGCCGGTGGCGAGCGTGGCCGAGGTGAGGATCGCAGTGTTCGGCCACGGGCGCTCGACGGCGAAGAGCTCGTTGCGGAACACCGGCGCGAGATCGATCGGCGACAGGCCCACCGAGCACGAACGCTGGCGCACCTCGATCCACGCGACCTCGTCTCGGCCCGGGGCGGAGACCCTCGCGAGGTCGTCGCGGGCCGCGGTGGCGCGACGTGCGATCAGCGCGAGCTCCTCGCGCCCCTCGCGCTCCTTGGCCGAGCACCAACGAGCCAGCTGTGCGAGCGCGTCGTCGAGCCGATCGCGACGACCGAGCGCCTCGGCGGTCCATGCCTCCTCGGGGAAGGGAGCCCGACCGTCGGTCGCACCGCTGCCGTGCTCGAGGGCGAGCTCGGCGAAGAGGGCTTGGGACGCAGCGGTCACCGCGTCGAGGAGAACACCGGCCTCGTGCGCTTCGTTCCCGAACCGTCCTTGCGTCGCGGTCACGGTGCGACGCGCATCACGCACCACCGCCTCCACCCGGGCGCTCGACACCCGCACCCCGAAGAAGTCGGTGGCGATCTCTTCGAGCTGGTGCGCCTCGTCGAAGATGACCACGTCGTGCTCGGGGATGACGCCCTGCCGCGCCCCGCCGCGACGCAGGGCGAGATCGGCGAGGTAGAGGTGGTGGTTGACCACCACCAGCGACGCGCGCTGCGCCTCGTCGCGCATCTTGGTGACGAAGCAACGCTCGTTGAACGGACAGCCCTGGCCGATGCGCGTGTCGCTGCCGCTCTGCACGTCGCGCCACGCCGGGTCGTCGTCGCGGAGCCACTCGAGCTCGACGCGGTCGCCCGACACGCTCTCGCGGGTCCACTGCTCGATGCGCGCGAGCACCGCGAGACGGTCCCTCGGTTGCTCGGTCGCGAGCGCCTCGCTCAGCCGACGTCGGCAGACGTAGTTCGCGAGGCCCTTCATCAAGGCCGCGCGAAAGGGAACGCCGAGGTGGTCGGCGAGCAGCGGGAGATCCTTGGCGTAGATCTGCTCCTGCAGCGCCTTGGTCGCGGTCGAGACGACGACCCGCCGCCCGGCGAGGATCGCGGGCACCAGGTACGCGAGCGTCTTGCCGGTGCCCGTGCCCGCCTCGCACAGGAGCACGCGCTCCTCGAGGATCGCCTCGGCGACGGCGCGGGCCATCTCGATCTGTCCGAGCCGCGGCTCGTAGCGCGCACCGAGCGCTGCCAGGCCGCGCGCGATCGGACCGTCGTGTCCGAGCGCCTCGGCGGTTCGATCGGCGAGCTCCACCCGCACCGCGTACGTCGAAGCGGTGCGCGCCGAAAGGCTTGGTTGCGATTGCTGGCGCACGCGCCCGCTGGTACCCGCGTGCCATGCGTTGGCCGCTGGCCCCCGTCGCGTTGCTCGTCGCGTTCTCGATGAACGCGCTCGCGAGCGCATGGGCACGCGCCGACGAGCCAGTCTCGTTGACGGTCACGGGCTCGGCGGCGCCCGGGTTCTCCAACAAGACCAAGGAAGGCGATCGCCCCCGCGACGTGCCCGACGCGGCGGCGCTGCTCGAAGGGCTCCCGGGCCTGCGCGTACGGCGGCTCGGGGGCGACGGAACGTTCGCGACATTGTCGATCCGCGGCGCGGCGTCGAACCAGGTCGGGGTCATGCTCGCGGGCGTGCCGCTGACCGGCGCGGCCGATCCCTCCCTCGACTGGGCGACCTTGCCGCTCTGGCCCGGCGCGACGGCCCGGGTGTATCGCACGTTCGCACCCGCGAGCATCGGCGGCGGCTACCTCGGTGGGATCGTCGAGATCGCCCCCGTCGAGACCTCCGAGCGACCGAAGACCGAGCTCTACGACGCATTCGGCTCGTTCGGCGCCTACCGACTTCGGCTCGCCGACACCCGCGCGATCGGCAGGTTCCGGGTCGCGACCGGCGTCTCCTACAGCCGGTTCGACGGCAATTTCGTTTTTTTCGATCCGTTGCGCGGCGTCGACGTGGTCCGGGGAAATGCGAGCTCCGCGCAGGCGGCGGCGCTCGTCCACGTGCGCGGCGATTTCGATCGCTGGTCGGTCTTGTTCACGGCGCTGGGGAGCGCCCGCCACGACGGCGTTCCCGGTCGATGGGAGATGCCCCTGCGCGGCACCCGGCTCGAACGCGATCGGGCGCTCGGCGCAGTCGAGGCTCGGCGGACCGACGACGCGGGGCGGCTCCTCGCTCGGGTGTGGGCGCGACGAGACGGACGGCGCTTCGACGTGCCGGAAGGCGAGGCCGGGCTCCTCCCCGGCACAGCACGCACCCAGGTGCTCGGCGTCGGCGGCACGGTCGCTCGCAGCCTTCGCGCTTCCGACCTCACCCTCGACACACGGCTCGAGCCCGCGTTCGAGACCGCCGGGGGCACCACGATCGACGGTGGCGCGCCGGATCACGTGCGGAGCTCGCTCGGCCTCGCGTTGGACGCTACGTGGACCCGGTCGGCGGCGTGGTCGTGGATTCTCGCCGGGCGCGCCGATGCGCGGAGCGATCGTGGCCCCGAAGGTGACCGGCAGCAGGTCCTGCCCGTCGCGCACCTGGGGTTCGAATGGCGAGCGCTCGACCAGGTCTCGCTCGCGGGACACGCCGGGACCCTCGCGCGGCCCCCGAGCTTCCTCGAGTTGCTCGGAGACGGCGGCGTGTACACGCCGTCTCCGGGGCTCGCGAGCGAGCGTGCGTACGCGGTCGATCTCGGCGTTCGCAGCCGTGGGGGAACCAAGCTGCGGTGGGAGCTCGAGTTGGTCGGGTTCGCGTGGGAGGTGCGCGATCTGATCGTGATCGCGCCGGTCGGCCTCAACACCTTCCGCGCGCAGAACGTGGGCGCGGCGCGGATCCTCGGGGGCGAGGTCTCGGTCGCAGCGACCACCGGCCCCTTCCGCGCGCTCGTGAGCTACACCCGCCTGTCGACCGAGGACCGCACCACCAGCGCCGTGTCGCACGGTCAGCCGCTACCTGGGCGCCCCAATCACGATCTCACCGTCGACCTCTCGGTCAAGGTCGGCCCCGCGACCCTCCGCTATGGCTTCGATCTGGTCTCCGCGACCACGCTCGACCGCGCGGGCACGAGGGTGCTCCCGACACGCGCCTACCACGGGGTCGGCGTGCGTGTGGCCATCGGTGCCGTGACCGTGCTCGGCGAAGTGAGCAACCTCTTCGATCAGCGAACCGTCGACGTGCTGTACGAGGGCGGTTCGGCCCCGAAGTTCGGCCCCTATCCGATCAGCGATTTCCAGGGCTATCCGTTGCCCGGACGCCGCTTCACCCTCGCTGTCCGCGGCACGCTCTGATCAGACGCCGAGCGCGGCGCGGACGCGTTCGAGCATCTCGGCGCGACGGCCAGGCGTCGCGATCTTGGCGGCCACGGTGATGGCGGCGCGGCGTTCGCTGCCGGGGACGTCGGCGAAGCGACCGCGCAGGTACTCGACCGCACGCTCCGCGCCGAGGAGGGTGACGCGGGCGAAGGCGGCAGCTCCGGCGTCGCGCAACGTGGCACGGGTGATCGAGGGGAGCCGCTCGCGCACGTCGTGCGCAATCGCCGACACGACCGCGATGTCGTCGCTGCCGACCAGAAGCTCCGGATCGCTGGGGAACCCATCGGCGATGGTGACCACGGCCGTCGGATGCACCGCGAGATCGAGCAACTCCTCGCCTCCTCGCGCCGAGGACCAGTCTTCCGGCCAGACGTCGAGCAGGGCGAGGCGGAACCGGATGGCGCGCGCACGCGCGAGCAGCACCCGGGTTGCGGCGGGGAGGAGCCCACGCGGGTCGGGCAGCTCCTCGAGCGGACCGATGGACGCGAGACTCCGCGTGAGCACATCGCGCTCGGAAGCCTGGATGGTGATCTCGCCGTCGCTCGCGTACGGGTCGCGCTCGATGGTGCGCTCGGGATCCGGCACGCGCTCCATGGTGGAGGTGCGGTCGGGATCGATCACGATCGCGGGCATGTCGGTCGCCGTGTCGGGCTCCTCGCCTACCGGCAGCACCAACACCTCGGGGTTGGTGGTCTCGTGCTCGTCCTCGAAGCCCACGGTGTGCTCGATGTGCCCCGTGATGGGGAACGCGAGCGTGTAGGCCACCGCATCTTCGAAGGAGCCGCGGTCGGCCGCTTCGACCGCCCGTCGCAGGTCGAGCGCCGGCGCGACGAACCCCGGAGAGTCGTCGGCGACCTGGTACCCGCTCGGATGCTCGGGTGGCATCGAGAAGACTCTAGCGGGTCGCGCGAGGCGCTGCGAGCGCACAAAAAAGAGAGACCCGCGTGCGACCCGGGGAGGCTCGGTCCGGGTCGCACGCGGGTTGGAAAGCGTTGTTGGGGACGTTCCGCGTTACTGGTTGCGACGCACGTAGGCCGGGATGTCCCAGTCCTGATCGAGCGGCGACGCGAACCGCTCCGAGCGGGTCTCGAAGCTGCGGCTGACCGGCGCGGGCTCGCGCGCGGGGGCGCTGGCCGTGGCGGGGCCCGGACGACGCGAGGTCGGCTGGACGTAGAGCGGCGCCTCTTCACGTACCTCTCGCGAAGAGGGGCGCGACGCGGGGACGACGGAGCGAGCGAGCGGCGCGGCGGCAGCCGGCAGCGAGCTCGGCAGCGACTGACGCATCTGCACCTGGCCCATGTTCTGCGACACGGACGCGACCTCTTCGGCGCTGACGCGGTCGAAGCCGGTCGCGATGACCGTGACCTTGACCAGCTCGCCGAGCGACGGATCGATCGACGCGCCGAAGATGATGTTCGCGTCCTCGTGCGCCTGCTCCTGGATGAGCGCGGCGGCCTCCTCGATCTCCTTCATCTTCATGTCGGGGCCGCCGACGATGTTGAGGAGGATGCCGGTGGCGCCGTCGACGGAGATGTTGTCGAGCAGGGGGCTGTTGACGGCCATCTCGGCGGCGCTGCGCGCGCGGCCCTGGCCCTTGGCGCAACCGCTGCCCATGAGCGCGCGGCCCATGTTCGACATGACGGTCTTCACGTCGGCGAAGTCGACGTTGACGATGCCGATCTGCGTGATCAGATCGCTGATGCCGCGGACCGCCTGGTAGAGGACTTCGTCGGCGCGCTTGAAGGCCTCGATGAAGGTGAGGTCCTCACCGAGATCGAAGAGCTTCTGGTTCGGAATCGTGATGAGGGTGTCGACCTGCTCGGTGAGGAAGTGCAGGCCCTGGTCGGCGCGCTTGGCGCGCTGGCGACCCTCGAAGAGGAAGGGCTTGGTGACGACGCCCACGGTGAGCGCGCCCTCCTCGCGAGCGATCTGCGCGACGATCGGCGCAGCGCCCGTACCCGTGCCACCGCCCATGCCGGCGGTGATGAAGACCATGTCCGCGCCGGAGACGAGCTCCTTGATGCGGTTGACGTCCTCGAGCGCGGCCTTGCGCCCCTGATCGGGGTTCGCACCGGCGCCGAGGCCCTTGGTCACCGCGCCGCCGATCTGCAGCTTGGTGGGGGCCGCGTTGGCGTCCAGCGCCTGGCGGTCGGTGTTGATCGCGATGAACTCGACCCCGTCGAGGCCGAACTCGATCATGGTGTTGACCGCGTTGTTACCCGAGCCACCGACGCCGATCACCTTGATGCGGGCCTGGCTGTCGTGCTGCTCGTCCGCGAACTCGATCTGGAAAGCCATCTTCGTCCTCCGCCTCGCGCCCCTCGACCGGCGACGTGCGTTCGGCACTTCCGAACGCTCGGTCGCGATCTGGTCGCTCTCGTCCCTGGTCCCCTCGAACGCACTCACTGCTTGCGGGCGGGCCGCGCGGTCAGCCGCGTGGTCGGTTCGGATGCTGGTTCGCTCGGCACGGGGCGCCTCTTCCCCGATCACTCCGCCTCACGTCCCAGATCCAGCCCGCAATCAATCACATCTAGAAGTACTTATAAAGCCCTTACGTGATCAACATAAAGAAAGCATGTAGTTTCGGGCAACTTAGAAGGCAGCCTTCAACCAACCCCAGAAGCCCGGACGATCAGACGGAGATCCCGCCGGCTGTCCTTTGACCTCGACCTTGCCGCTGGGAGCCTGAACCGGCTCGTCCTCGCGGGCTTGGGCGGTGAAGATCGCTTGAGCGCCGTAACGCGCGAGACCGACGGCCGTCGCGAACTGCGGGCCGTGGGTGAGGTCGGTGAGACCGCGCGTTCCCACGGGATATCCACGTCGAACCGGCATGCCGAGGATCTCTTCGCCGAGCTCCGTCATGCCTTCCATCAGGACCGCGCCGCCGCAGAGGACGACACCGGCCGACAGCTGCTCGAGGTAGCCCGACTCTTCGAGCTGACGACGAACGACCGCGAAGATCTCCTCGACGCGCGGCTCGATGATGTCGGCGAGCACGCGGCGGGGAACGCGGCGGGCGGGGTAGCCGCCGACGCCGGGGACTTCCATCTCCTCGTCGTCGGGGACCATGCGCCCGAGCGCGCAGCCACGCGCGTGCTTGAGCCGCTCGGCCTCGGCCATCGGCGTGCGCAGGCCCGCGGCGATGTCGCTGGTGACACTCATGCCACCGACCGGGATGACGGTCGCGGCGACGATGCCGCCGTCGACGTAGAGGATGACGTCGGTGGTACCGCCACCGATGTCGACGACCGCGACGCCGATCTCGCGCTCGTCCTCGGTCAGCACCGCCTCGGCGCTGGCGAGGGGCTCGAGCACCACGTCGGCCACCGTGAGGCCCACGCGCTCGGCGCACTTGATGACGTTCTCGACGCAGGAGCGGGCGGCGGTGATCAGCTGGGCCTTCACCTCGAGGCGCACGCCGCTCATGCCGACGGGCTCGCGGATGCCGTCCTGGGTGTCGACCAGGTACTCGCCGGCGAGCACGTGGAGGATCTGGCGGTCGGTCGCGATCGGGATCGCCCGGGCGTTCTCCAGCACCCGCTCGACGTCGCCGCGCATGACCTCGTTGGAGGCGATGGCGACCACGCCGTTCGAGGACTGGGCGCGCACGTGGCTGCCGGCGATGCCGGCGAACACGGTGCGGATCTCGACGCCCGCCATGTTCTGCGCCTCTTCGATCGCCTGCCGGATCGACTCGGTGGTCGATGCGACGTTGGCGACGACTCCCTTGCGCAGCCCCTTGCAGGGCACGTTGCCGACACCGAGGATCTCGATCTCCGAGAACTCGCCGTCACGCATGCGCGAGCCGTCAGAGGCAAAACTCTTCACCTCGGCCACGACCGCGCAGACCTTGGTGGTCCCAATGTCGAGCCCGACGACGATCTCACCCTGCTTGGCCATCACGTTCGCTCCTGCCAGCCCTGTTCCGTGTTCCGGCGCGAACCTGTCAGGGGTCGGAAGCAACGGCCAAGTTTTCGCGATGAGAATTCGGTCACGGCTTTTCTCCGTCGACCGTGACGACGGCGGGAGGGAGGGCCGAGACCAGTCGGACCACGATCCGATCGGCGTGCAGATCGTCGTCGAGGAACACGACCGTGGGGCGGGCGCCCCGACGCGCGAGCTCGGCCTCGACGCGGGCGCCGAGCCGAAGCTTCTGGCGGTAGCCGGTCTTGCCGAACGCGACCCGGACGATGGCCCCACCAGCGGTGGCCTTGCGCGCGAGCACCGCGGTGATCGCGCCGTCTCCGTCGACCGCGAGCTCCTGCACCCGACCGCCGAAGAGGCCTGCGCGCTCGATGTCGGCCGCGAGGTCCAGCGCACGGCGGATGATCTGCGCAGTGCTGTCGCGATCGCTCGCGGCGTCGGCATCGCTGATGCCGGTGATCACCGGTAGATCGTTCGGGTCCTCGGCCTCGATCTTCTTGAAGACCTCACCCTGCGAGGTCGCGAGCCAGGTGCCGCTCGGAAGCGCGATGATCGCGGCTGCGTCGCGCTCGATGACGTCGATCGCCACGCTCGCCGGGAGCCGACGGAGGATGACCGCGCGCTCGATCCACGGGTCCTTCTCGAGCCGCGCACGGACCGCTTCGAGGTCGAGCTCGACGACGTTCTGTCCGAGCGTCACGCCCGCGAGCGAGGCGATCTGATCGGAGGAGCGGTGGCGGTTGCCGGCGATCCTCAGATCCTTGAGGGCGAACCGCGGGCTCTCGGTGACGTACTTGCGCGCGTGGTAGGCCGCGAGCACGCCGACGGCGACGACGAGCACCGACGCGGCAATGCGACCGGCGAGCCGCAACGAGCGCCACAACGCGTCCGGATCCCAGGCCCTGGGCGGTGCCTTCGGGCGCACGGCCTCGTTCGCGCGCGGCGGGGTCGACACGCGCGAGTTGCGGGGGAGCGGACGCGTTCCGGCGCTCACGGGGAGGCTCCGGTCCGCGCGGCGAGCCGATCGAGCAGCTCGCGCGCGCACTTGTTGATGTCGCCGGCGCCGAGGCAGATCACCAGATCGCCCGGGCGAACGACCTTCTCGAGCGCGTCGGTCACCGCGGCGCGCGTGGGCGCGAAGGTGACGTCGTGATGGCCGTGCGCTCGCACGCTCTCGGCGAGGGTGGAACCGCTGATCCCGGGGATCGGGTCCTCACCGGCGGCATAGATCTCGGTGAGAACCACCACGTCTGCACGATTGAACGCTCGCGCAAACTCCTTTTGCAGTGAAGCGGTTCGGCTGTAGCGGTGCGGCTGGAATGCGACGATGACCCGACGACCCGCCGCACCGAAGGTGCTCGCGCTCTGGGTCGCGCGACGGGCCGCCTCGAGGGTCGCCTCGATCTCCGCCGGGTGGTGGCCGTAGTCGTCGACCAGCGTGACTCCATCGGCGCTCTCGCCGACGATGGTGAACCGGCGTTGCACGCCGCCGAACGACGCGAGCGCGTTCTGCACCACGTCGAGCGGGACCTCGAGCTCGTCGGCGACCGCAATCGCGGCGAGCGTGTTGAGCACGTTGTGCTGGCCAGGCATCCGCACCACGAACTCGCCGAGATCGTCGTAGGCCCCTCCCCTGCCGAGCGTGCGGCGGCGGAGCACCGAGAACCGGGTCGAAAGGCCCTCGAACCCGACGTTCGTCGCGCGATAGTCGGCCTGCGCCGAGAGGCCGTAGGTGACGTGACGGCGCTGCAGCCGCGGCAAGATCGACTGCACCGTCGGGTGGTCGAGGCAGAGCACGCCGAGGCCGTAGAACGGGATCCGTTCGACGAAGCTGACGAACGCGTCCTGCAGGTTCTCGAACGTGCCGTAGTGGTCGAGGTGCTCGGGGTCAATGTTGGTGACGACCGCGATGGTCGGAGTCAGGCGAAGGAACGAGCCATCCGACTCGTCGGCCTCTGCGATGAGCAGATCGCCCTGCCCGAGGCGCGCGTTCGAGCCGAGCGCGTTGACCTTGCCGCCGACGACCACGGTCGGATCGAGCCCCGCAGCACGCAATACGGTGGCGACCAGCGAGGTCGTGGTGGTCTTGCCGTGCGAGCCGGCGATCGCAACGCCGTGCTTCACCCGCATCAGCTCGGCGAGCATCTCTGCCCGCGCGATGACCGGAATCTGCCGCGATCGGGCCTCGACCACCTCGGGGTTGTCGGCGCGCACGGCGCTCGAGATGACGACCACATCGGCGCTCTGCACGTTTTCTGCGCGGTGCCCGAGATCGATGCGCACGCCGAGCCCCTCGAGGCGACGCGTGACGTCCGACGCCTTGAGGTCGGAGCCGGACACGTCGAAGTCGAGCGAGCGCAGGATCTCGGCGATCCCGCTCATGCCGATGCCACCGACACCGACGAAGTGCACGTGCTTCACCCGACCGCGGAACATCAGAGGCTCTCCTCTCGAAGACGAGAAACATTCACAGGGAGGCACGGAGACGCGGAGGATCGAGAGTGCTGCCGCACCCACGCCCAAGCGTCCTCGCTGCGCACGGCGACCGAGGCGTCGTGGCGACGATCGGCAGACCCCATCTCGTCTCGCCTCCGTGCCTCCGTGCCTCCGTGGTGCAATTTCTCGCTCTTCATCGGGACCTCGTGAGCTCGAGGAGGTCCTCGGCGATCTTGTTGGCGGCGTCGGGGACCCCGCGGGCGCGGGCGGCGTCGGCCATCGCCAGACGCTTGCCGTCGTCGCCGTAGAGGGTCGAGATCGCCTCGACGAGCCGCTCGACGGTGGCCTCCTTCTGGCGAATCGCGACCGCAGCCGCGGCCTTCTCGAGCGCCTCGGCGTTGGCGGCCTGGTGGTCGTCGGCGGCGAACGGGTACGGCACGAGGATCGAAGGGCGTCCGACCGCGCACAGCTCCGCGCAGGTCAGCGCGCCGGAGCGCGAGACCACGAGGTGGGCCCAACCGAGCCGAGCCGGCACGTCGTCGATGAACTCGACGACCTGCACGTTCGGCAGGTTCCCGTAGTGTGCGCGCACTTCGTCGGCGCGACCGCGACCGGCCTGGTGCACCACGTCGAGCTTCGCGCCACGCGCGACCAGATCGGCGACCACCGCGGGGAGCGTCTCGTTCAGGTGCTGCGCGCCCTGGCTGCCACCGGTGATCAACAGGCGCAGCCGGCCGTCCCCGCGCGGCTCGGCCTTGTTCGGCGAGAACCCCTTGCGCAAGGGGATGCCGAGCGCACGCCCCTTCTTCGAGAGCGAGCCCGCGATCGCTTCGCGGAAGCCGACGTAGACCCGCTTGGACAACGGCGCGAGCAGCTTCTGGGTCATGCCGGGGACGCGGTTGGGCTCGAGCAGCGCCAGCGGCACGCCCAATGACGCAGCGGCGACCCCCACCGGACCGGCCGCGTAGCCGCCGATGGAGACGCACAGGATCGGACGAAGTCGCGCTACCAGGCCGACCGCGCGCACGATCGCAGCGCCGGCGATCATGCCGCCGCGCGCGGCACCGAAGATCGAACGGCCCTTCATCGGCTCGATGTTGAGCGTCTCGAGCTTCCAGCCGCGCTCGGGCACGACGCGGGCCTCGAGCCCCTTCGACGTGCCGACGAACACGAGCTCCGCCGCGGGCGCGACGTCTCCGAACGCCTCGGCGAGCGCGACCAGCGGGAACACGTGTCCCCCGGTTCCGCCGCCTGCGAGGAGGATCGTGCCGGTGACGTTCATGCAGCCACCTCGTCGCCTGCGGGAGCTTCGTCCTCCGCGGGCGCCTGCTCCGCCTGGCGGCTGATGTTGAGGAGGATGCCCGCGGCCACCGAGTTGACCAGCAGCGACGAGCCTCCGTACGACATGAACGGCAGCGTCAGCCCCTTGGTCGGCAGGAGCGACATGGCCATCGCGAGGTTGATCAGCGCGTGCAGCGCGAACAACGTCGAGAGGCCGAACGCGAGATAGGTGCCGTAGTCGTCGGGTGCCTTCACCGCGGCGCGCACGCCCCGCGAGACGAGCACCACGTATGCGAGACAGAGCGCTGCGACGCCGACGAACCCCAGCTCCTCGCCGACGACCGCGCCGACGAAGTCGGTGTGCGCCTCGGGCAGGTAGAGGATCTGCAGGCCCTTGCCGAGCCCCATCCCGAAGGTCTCGCCCGAGCCGAACGACATGCGCGCCTGGAACGGCTGGTAGGCGAGGTCCTGCCGGTGAGCCTCCATGTCGAGCCACGCGACGACGCGCTGCCAGCGGTACTCCTTGAACCGGACGATCGCGGCGCCTGCGACGCTGCCGAGGATCAGCGCGAACAGGATGTAGCCGACCTTTGCGCCGGCGATGAACATCATGGTGAACGTGAGGAGCAAGAGCACGACGCCGCTCCCGAAGTCCGGCTGCTTGAGGCAGAGGAGCATCAGGAACCCCGCCATGATCATGTGCGGCACGAACCCGATGGAGAACGACTTCACCCCCTCGCCCTTCTTGGCGAGCGAGTACGCGAGCCAGATGACGATCGCGACCTTGGCGAGCTCGGCGGGCTGGATGTGCACCGGACCGACCGCGATCCACCGCGTCGCGCCGCCGCCCTTGTGGCCGAGACCGGCGACGGCGGCGACGAGCAGGAACACCACGCCGGCGAGGATCGGGTAGGTGAGCTTCTTGTACGCGTGGTAGTCGATTCGCGACGTGCCCCACATCAGGAGCAAGCCGACGAACCCGAACGTGACCTGGCGCTTGAGGAAGTACTGCGGGTCCTTGTACTGGACCGTCGCCTCGACCGCGCTCGCCGAGTAGACCATCACCACGCCGAATGCGATCAGCGTGACGAGCACGGCGGCCATGATCGGATCGACGGGCCCGGAGAACCGGAAGAGCTCGGTGAAGCGGCTCCACCGCGACACCAGCGGGCCGTCGGCACGGATGGTGGTCATCGCGCGCCTCGCGCTCGCACTGCTGCGACGAACACGTCACCGCGCTGCTTGTAGTCCTTGAACATGTCGTAGCTGGAGCACGCCGGCGAGAGCAGGACCGCGTCGCCGCTCTTCGCCATCTCGGCGGCGCGCGCCACCGCGTCTTCCATCGAAGTCGCGCGTGCGATCGGGAACGACAAAC
>Ga0208492_1001302_pt1 | contig 16054 bp, 5 predicted proteins | sample Subbioar_CSW14AB_FD_184820 | JGI IMG/M metagenome (GOLD analysis project Ga0208492, IMG submission 184820) | Serpentinite rock and fluid subsurface biosphere microbial communities from McLaughlin Reserve, California, USA - CR12Mar_CSW14AB (SPAdes) | ecosystem: Environmental > Terrestrial > Deep... | reverse complement strand
AAAGATGACCGTTTGGGTTTTGGCTGTAATTTTGAAGGAAATGTGTTTAACGTGGAAGGCCTTGGAACAAGCAGCAGAACAGTTTTTCCCACCCTTCACCTGAAAGCAGGTGATTTTGAGAGCCATTCCGCCAATGCAACCGCGACCGGAACGGATGTGGGGATCTCATACGGTACCGGTATCAGGGACATTGTGATGCAATCCATTGCTGCCAAATATGACCTGCATGTAAGCCCGCTTCATATAAAACCGGTGGTGGCCTTTGTGAATGGCGAGTATTGGGGCGTTTATGACCTCAGGGAGGTCTATGATAAATATTACGAAGAGTATTACAACGGGCAATCTCCCGATATGGTAGACCTTAACTTCGTGCATAACTGCCAGGAAGGTTCTGTGAGTTATTGGGATGGGTCCGTTTCAAAATACGGGCAGGATTTTAATTCGCAGGTTTATAATACCGTACTAACGCGGCCAATGAAAAATGCCACGGATTATAACAAGGTGATGAACAATATGGACAAAGCGAGCTTTATTGATTATATGATCCTTAACAGCTATGGCATGAACAGCGACCTGTGGTGCAATAACGTTAGCCTCGCCCGTGGTGGGCAGGCTAATAAGCCTGGAGGGAAATGGCATTTTTACCTTTGGAACATGCCAACTATTTTTAACTACACCAATATTGCGCCGACAGGAGTAATGTATGGTAGTCCCGCTTTGCCGGCCTGTTTCTTATACAACGCCATTAATCCGAGTGTATTAACTTACTCGCCTACACAGTATGCATATAATTCACACGGGAATATACTCACCAAGCTTATGGCGAACACGAGCTTTTCGGTTGAATATGTATCGCGTTACCAGGACCTGTTGAACGGGCCTTTAAAATGTGAGAACATCATCAAACATTTTGATTACATCGCGGCTCTTTATTCGAAGGAGATGAAATACCATGAAGATCCGGCTTCTACTCCTCTGAAAGGACGATTCACGACCAGCGACCCATTACACGTATGGGATACAAACGCGGCTGTTTTGAGAAAAGCGATCGCACTGCGCTGTTTTTACTTTTTCGATCACAACCAGGGTTTCAGCCAGGCAAGTTGTTATGGCTTGCAGGGACCGTTCGGGATCTCTGTTGATGTGAAGCCTACTGATGCCGGAAAGGTGAAGTTGAACAGTACAGTGCTTCAGAATTATACCTGGTACGGTAATTATTATCAGTCCAACATCAGCTTTAAAGCGATACCTGCCAGCTCGGAATACGATTTCCATCACTGGGAGTTTAACGGACCAACCCCGTCAAGCAATGTAGCCCTTAGCAGCGATTCCGTCGTGGTTAACTGGAATACCGGCGGGAACGTGGTAGCGGTGTTTACCGATAAGAGGAATGATATTAAGAGCACCGGTGAGGGTGCCAATATTCCTACGGGTTTTACACCGAACGGGGATGGGCTGAATGATGATTTCCGTCCGCTGGGAAGTGGAGAGTACGCGATGGAATATCAAATGACGGTATTTAACCGCTGGGGCCAACAGGTATTCAGAAGTGTTGATCCGCTGAATGGATGGGATGGAAGTTTCAGAGGACAGCAGGCGCAAACCGGGGTATATGCTTATTATATTACCTATAAAAATATTTACAACGAAAATAAACTTGTGAAAGGAAACGTTACCCTGACTCGGTAATTTATTCACTGATTTATGAAACTGGTAAAACCCCTTTATAAAAACACAACGAATAATATGCCTGCACGACTCTGTATTGTTGAGCAGGTTTAGAAGCAAATTACAGTATATGAAGAAAATAAAATACCTTCCAGCTCTTTTGGTTTTTACTTTATCAGGCGTTGTTATGCGCGCACAAGATATCCACTTCTCCCAGGTTTATGAAACACCTTTGTTGATAAGCCCTGCAAACACAGGCTTTTACAACGGTTATTTCAGGGCGATCGCAAATTACCGCAATCAGTGGGTGGCGATGAACAATGCTTTTCAGACAATGGGCCTTTCGCTGGATGGGGGATTATTTAAATCAAAAAAACGTCCCGCCTTTATGGGTGTTGGCCTTACCATATACAGTGACCAGGCAGGTGTTGCCAAGGTGCGCAAAACAACGGCGCTCCTGAATGTAAGCGGGCTCGTAAAAATGGGAAAATACAGTGCCTTGAGCGTTGGTTTGGCGGGAGGTACCGCTGCCACAAATGGTAACTATGAAAAATTAACTTATGCTTCACAGTTTAACGGGAACTCGCTTGACCCGGGTATCGATTCACGCGAGCCTATCTACAGGCAATTTACTACTGTGGATGTTGCCGCGGGCATTGCGTATGAATTCGCGAAGTATAAAAAAGACCAGGATCATGATGATGTGTCTTCTTTCAGAATTGCCCTGGGCGCGTTTCATATCAATACCCCTACCCAGGAGTTTGGCCCGGGATCTAAATACGAGACACCTGTGCGCTGGACGGCAGCTCTGACTTCCGTGTTCGATATGGAAGACACCAAATTCACGGTAACACCAACACTCATCTACCAGGCACAAGGTAAATTTGAAGAACTTTATATGGGAAGTTACGTGAAGTTTCGCATGAGCACAGGCACAAAAGTAACGGGAGAAAAAACCCAGAATGCAATGGGAATAGGATTGTTTTACAGAACAAAGGATGCTATTGTTGCCAAACTAATTTTTGATCTCGGAGACTTTTCAGCGGGATTGGCATATGACTTGAATGTATCCACCTATCGCAAGGCTACCAATGGTTTTGGCGGATTTGAAATATCACTGCGCTATAACAATCTTGCCAGTTCTTTATTTGAATCCAGGAAGGAATACAAATAAAATTACTTCTTATTCTCATATAGAAGCGGCGTCCGGATCATGAAAAAATCTTCTTCCCTTATTGTTATTAGTATACTGTTGGTCCTGGCGGGCGTTTCAATTTACATTTATAAATCAAGATCGGGTTTAAGCACAGTTGATGAAGACGCCAGGAATTTCGCGTTCAGGGATACGGCAGCTATTACGAGGATCTTTATTGCGGATAAAGACGGAAAACACTCCGATATTAAAAGAACAAAAGGCTCCTGGGTAGTGAACGATAAATACAACTGCCGCAGCGATGCTATTTTAAATTTGCTGGAAGTGATCAAGCTGGTTGAGGTAAAAATGCCGGTACCAAAGGCTCAACGGGAAAGTGTGATTAAATACATGGCCGCACAAGCATTGAAAGTGGAAATATATGCCGGAGAGGAGCTGGTAAAAGTGTATTATGTGGGACATGAGACCGAAGATGGAGAAGGAAGTTATATGCTGCTTGCCGATCCTGAAAGCGGAAAAAATTATAAGGATCCCTATGTTTGTTTTATCCCCGGCTTTAAAGGATATTTGCTTCCGAGGTATATAGCCAATGAGAATGAGTGGCGCGACAGGCTCGTGATAAATTATACCCCCCCGCAAATAAAACAGGTAAGTGTGCAAAATTTTGAGGCGTCCGCCGATTCATCCTTTACCATACAACTTGCAAATGCAAATAGTTTTAAGTTGCTGAACGGTAAAGGCGCAAACCTTTCTTTTAATGAAACAGCATTAAGGCAATACCTGGTGTACCTTCAGAACATTTCGTATGAAGTATTGCTCACCGGGAAAAATAAAAAGCTGCAGGATTCATTACTAGCGGTCAAGCCATTCAGTGCCATTACTGTTACAACAGTAGATAATAAAGTAGAGAAGTATAATTTTTATCGCAAACAATTTTTGGGAGACATCAATCCCGAGCATGGTGTGAAATATGATTTCGATCCTGACCGCTTGTATCTTAGTTTCAGCGATGATAGGGAATGGGCGCTTGTACAGTATTTTGTATTTGGTAAATTGCTGGTTTCTTCCAATTATTTTTCGCCGGATACTTCTGTTAAAAAGTAGTTTAAAACTAAAGGCCTGTTTGTAGTGATTTTCCCCTGCTTACTGTAATTTCGCTCTTAAAATTAAGTCTATGAATTTTGTTGTTTCCGCGTCTGTTTTATTAAAACATTTAAAATCCATTGGTGGGGTGTTAAATTCAAATAATACCATTCCTATCCTGGATTGTTTTTTGTTTGAGATCAATAAGAACGAGTTAACGCTTTCGGCAAGCGATATGGAAACCACTATTACCACTACCCTGAAGGTTGATTCCAACGACAACGGAAGCATCGCTGTACCGGCAAAGACATTGTTAGACTCACTTGCAAATCTTCCTGAACAACCCATTTCGTTTATTGTAGATAAAACAAAACACTCTATAAAGCTGAAAACGGAAACGGGAGATTATAACATCTCCGGCCAGAATGGAAACGAATATCCGAAAATGCCTAAGCTTGATTCACAAACGTCTATCGTTATAAAGAGTGACGTGCTTGCCAGCGCTATCAATAAAACGATTTTTGCCACCGGTAACGACGATCTCCGTCCTGTAATGAGCGGGGTATTCTGCCAGTTCAGCGAGGTGAATTCTATATTTGTTGCCACGGATGCTCATAAATTGGTAAGATATACACGCAACGATGCAAAGGCAGGTGCTTCCGCGTCTTTTATCATGCCAAAAAAACCGTTGAATGTTTTAAAAACACTTCTTACAGGTGTGGATGATGCAGTAAAAGTGGAGTTCAACAAAACAAACGCGTTATTCAGTTTTGGAAATGTAAACCTGATCTGCCGCCTGATAGATGGAAAATATCCAAATTATGAAGCGGTGATCCCTAAACAAAATCCTAACAAACTAACGGTAGACAGGTCTGCTTTTTTAGGTGCGCTGAAACGTGTAAGTGTGTTTTCAAATAAAGCGACACACCAGATCCGTGTTAAAGTAACGGGAAGCCAGTTAAGAGTGAGTGCAGAGGATCTTGATTTTGCAAACGAGGGACACGAGCTGTTAACCTGTACTTACGTTGGTGAGGATATGGAAATAGGGTTTAATTCCCGTTTCCTGGTTGAAATGGTAAGTAACCTGGATTGTGATGAAATTATTATTGAAATGAGCGCTCCTAACCGCGCCGGAATTATTTTGCCGAACAATAAATCAAATCCAGGCGAAGATGTTCTGATGCTGGTAATGCCTGTGATGTTGAACAACTAGTATTTAAGAGTTTTAAAAAGTACAAAGAAGCCATCTCAATTTTAAAACTTAAAGAAATAGCTTATGCATCTTAAAAACCCCGGAAACACTGGGCTTTTTTAATTTGATGGTTTGTTAACACTCTGCGCATTTATTATCGTTTTTGTATTACACGCATTTGATTACCTTAATAACGTCAAATGGCCAATCCTTTGCTTAAGTTGCCCATCGGTTGACCGTATGCTCATCTTCCAGACATAGATATCCGTTTTACATTTTACACCTTCAAATGTTCCATCCCATCCATCTTGCCCGTCAGTTGATTGAAAAAGCATTTTCCCCCAACGATCAAATATCATAAGATTATACAATTTAATTCCAGCACCTTTAGGCATAAATACATCATTTTTTCCGTTACCATCAGGCGTAAAGCTATTGGGTATATAAATACAAAATTCCTCCAGAACAGTAACGCTTTTAACTACTGTATCAGCGCATCCCCATACATTCTTCACAACCATTGCTATAGCTTTAATTCCCTCATTTTTAAACAACCAGGAAGCTTGTTCTTTATTACTTATTGGTTTGGTCTTATCTGCGATAAACCAGGACCAGTTAGTTTGTTGTACTCCTAAAGTCTGGTTGATAAAGACTACTTCATCAACATTAGCCAGGGGTGTTTGAGGTACATACTGGAAATCGGCAATTGGCTTAGGATAAGCAGTTATTTTAAGTGCTGATGAGTTAGAACAACCATTGGCATCTTTACATGTTGATGTTACAACAAATTCTCCCGGTACATTAAAACAATAAAGGTAAGAAGGTGGTGGAATTTGTTGTTCGTTAATCTGAAAATCAGATTGAACTATTGGAACACCTGCATTCAAAATTTCTGTTTTTAATTCTGAACAATAAGGAACACATAAATTATTTTTAGTAACGGATACTTTGACCGAAGGTAATGGATCAACACTAACAGGTTTTATAAAAGTAACTAAGCAGTTATCGGTATCACTTACCTTTACTGTGTAGCTACCGGCCATAGCAGGCAATGCGTTTGTAATTATAACATTCATTTGTTCACTTGAAAATTTACCTGGCCCTGACCAAAGGTAATTAAGTCCATTAACAGGTGAGCTGAGAGTAAACGGGGCATTGGCACATACTTTAACCGGCGGTAAAATTGTTACCGGCCCGTTTTGTAAAGTTATTTGAAATGTAAAACTCCGCGTGCAAAAATTCAAACCATCACTTACCGTAAGAGTGTGAATCCCTTCTGCCAAACCACTTACAGTTGGGGTGGTTTTAGATGAGCCGCTCCAGTAGTAAGTAAACGGTGAGGGGGCTCCGGAAAGAAGAACCGCTGCTCCACCGGTAAACCCTCCATTCGCGCAAGGGATTGAAAGAGCAGTTACCGTACCATTAAGTGTATTTTGTAAGGAAATTGATACACTTGTTGAAACGGAACAATTACCACTTTGATTGACATTTATTGAATACATGCCCGGATTTAGGTTATGGGCAATAGATGTTGTCTCACCAGAACTCCATAAATAATAATAAGGACCAGAACTGCCCATTGCTATTACAGTAGCTGAACCGGCGCTATAACAGCTTGCGGGAGTAGAGCTAACCGAAAGAGTGATGGCAGGCTGAACTGTTATTGTTTGCTTTAGTGTATCCGCATAACAAGCGGAAGCTATTATGATAAGTTGAACAGAATAAGTTCCTGCGGATGTAAACGTGTGATCCGGATTGCTTAGGGTAGAAGTATTGGCGGCACCTGAGGAAGGATCGCCGAAGTTCCAAAGGAAACTTTGATTCGGCATTAAAATGTTAGAGCAGCCACCGCTTGCGCTGGATCCGTTATTAGTATTAAAAGAAGCTGTTTGACAATTCGTTGTAAAAGTAAATGGTACCGGCAATTGACGAAAAAGCGTGCCCGAAAAGTTAGGTAAGCCCCAAAACGGTGCGTTTGGAGCAACAGAAATACCAGAAGCAACATAGTTACAAAACGCTGCGTTTGTATTCGGATTATTAATAACCCCGAGTGCATTAGTAAAACCTTGCCTTGCAACATAAATTTTGCCATCAGGCCCTAACTGAAGTTCGCCAATCAGAGTATTACCCAACTGGGCCTGCACATCAATAATTGAATCAACGGAAGCCAGGATAGCGGCATTAGATCCCGCACAAAGATTCCATTGCCAAATGCCGTTTTGGTGTGAAGTATAAAACTTTGTACCGTCCGGCGAAAACTCACAGCCATATGCTTTATCTGAACCTGGTCCCAGGCTTAATGGATTTGAAACAAGTCCGCTGGAAGGATCAAAATCCAGTATTTGTGTTACGACAGTTGGTATAACTACTCCAAGCTTCTTTCCATTGGGAGACACTTTCAGGTCCCCTGCCCAATTCTGCCAGCCATGATAAATGCCTACAGATGAAATAACAGGGGTTAGATTAACTCCCGCGGAACTGAGCAAAAAAGCCCTGAAATTAAAGGATTCAAAATCGTGCCCTAATATCCAAACATCCATACCATTGCAGTGCAAGGCTGCCGTCAATTTCTCCGTCATCCCAAATGTACTGGTAAACATTAGCACGTTTTTAATTATCACCGACCCTGTTCCCGATGCAAGACTCATATCCACAATCGAATACCACAATCCACCGCCCACTCCTTGTTGTGAAAAAACATAATAAAGATCGCTACTGCCAGGCTTTTTCACAATGACAGCACTTTGTGTGGATGACTGGTAACCATTAATGCCGGAAGAATTAGCCATCGGTAAATGCTGATTATTAAAAATATCTACGCCGTTCGTATAGAAGAGTAAATTTCCTGATTGATCCGCTATGCTGGCGCAACCCTCTCCGGCAATCATACTTCCGTTAGTTAAAACGGTAGGCGGATTGGTCATGAAATTTAATCCTGCCATGTTTCCAAAGTACCACTGTTTCGTTTCGTTTTGTGCTGACGAAGCTATATTTAAAATGGTAAAAAATATAAAAATCCGGAATGCCATAATTAAAAGTCAACTCTGGGAATTGCCATTAGTATACCTTATGCCGGTATTTTTTAAGTTCAGGTTCATATATTTTAATTTTTAATCAATTTATAATACAATGTGTTGTTTCCATTAATTATTTCAACCGTGTACAGACCCTGATCTCCATTGCTTAGATCCAGACCCTCTTTTGTGAAATTTTCTACATTTCTAGTTAGTAATACCCTGCCCGTTAAATCCATAACACGAATGGTTATACTTTTTACAGGCTCACCAGACTCAATATAAAACAAACCGTTATTTGGATTGGGATATACTTTAAATTCAGTACCAGATTGTTCCGCAGTATCCTGATTCACAAAATGAGCGTCAGAACTCCTGCCAGCAACTCCTCCTCCGGAAGTTTCGCCCGGATCTGGTAATTCTTCGATTGCTGACGGCCCCGGACATGCAGGAGAACTACCGGTTGCTGTTAAAATTGTTGTGCCGTTGGCGTAGGCAGTACCACTTGTTTGATGCATGGTTGGTGCTAATGCACCGGTTGTATAAAATATACTATTGACAGGCAGACTGCTTCCGTCGGTACGGGTTTGGCCCAGGTTATATGAACTTGCGGCTTGCATCCATCTATTACTGGTTGGATGAGTTAGATCGCCTTGTTGTCCTAATTTAGCATTACTTTTGAGATTGATTCCGGTCGCTGTTGTGTAAAAAGAATTTGAGATGATACCACGTGTGTAATTGGTAGCTGCAGTATAAGGCCCCGTGCAATCTCCATGAATAGTTATTCCGTGCGTAATCGAATTCATTACATTGCATTGAACCAAAGAATTTAAACTATTGTAAAGATATATAGCGTGCATATTGACATTTGCTGTGCCCAACGACATAATTGTATTATTAGATACCATAGAGTTATTGCACTTGAACAGGTAAATACCATAGCCCGAAGCTGAAGGTGAATAAATCATTTGAATAATCTGGGTTGGATTTTGATTACTTAACCCCGCAACGACAGGTCCGTTCTTAATGTAAGAAACACGAATTCCATAGTCCCGAATTCCATTTATGTAATTATTTCTTATAAATACCGTAGAATTACCGCCAATAGAATTACCCGAATCATCAGTTACCTCTATTCCTCTGGCAATATAACTTAAAGAACCAACCAACTGCATCGTATTTGTTTGAATAGACGTCATTGGGTTGTAGACAGTAGATGTATTATCGTTTCTCGTATGAAAGACAGCAAATGCGATGTTTTTAAATTGATTAAAATTAATAGTCAGGTTAAGATTAATATTTGATGTCAGAACCCCGTACTGTCCGGTAAGCCCCGAGCCTGCCGCCTGGGTAAAAGCCGGTGAGGTGCTTGTACAACTGAAAGTGTTTTTAGTTACGTTAAGCGCATTTAGATTCGTAACTTCAACAGCCCTCATAACATTCAAAAAAGTATTTAACTCATTGGCATTATTTCCTCCAACAACCACTGTGTTTGTAGGAGGACTAACATTAGGCACAAAAATAGCTATGCCATAAGGCGGGCAGAATGGCGCCTGACCCGGCAATGAAACACAGCTATTAAAACTGCCTGTTATTTCGCTAAACTTATTGTTAACCACAGTGAGATCACTTTTAGTCGCATAGATTCCATAGTTCAAATTATTAAAAAGATTTTGATATGTTGCCAGTGCCGCATTACCTACTTTTATTTTCTTTACATTAGAAATAAAAATTCCGGTACTGCTTCTGGTAGAGGCATAGGGAGTTTTAAGATTAGTTCCCGGAGAATTAACAGAACTGACACAATTTATTGTAGACTGCTCAAAAGTAAGCGGGTAGGTTGCACTTCCTGTATAATTAGAAATTTGGAAGTTTTTGTAGTTCTTGTTCATTGTGCTGTTAACAAACTTAATCAAAGGAGCTACGCTTGTGTTATTACAATTTGCCACTACACCCTGAATAGCATCTTCAATTGTAGTAGCATTCATCACGATCAAACCTCCGGCGTTCGATCCGGATTGATTCAAATAAATTCCATCCCACATATCGCTGCAGGAAAATAATTTACAGTTGTCAAGTGTTAAATTGTACGTTGGCTGAACGGCAATTTTTGAACCTGGAGCCATTCTAAAAGTAACATTCACATAATTGGCAGTGCTGTTGATGTTAAACACTCCAGCAACATCTACAATGAGATTATTTAATGAAGCAAAAGAGCTTGAGTTTGCACCGTCGGGAATCAGCGAGTTTGGGGTTACACAACACAACGAACCCATGAGGCCACCAATTTGTATAGTCTTAGTTGATGTGCAGGCTAATCCATTGCTTCCGGTAACTGTGTAAATTGTAGGCAATAAAGATGTTATAAGCACTTCAGAACAGGTGTTTACACAATTAACAGCTGGCACCCAGGTATAATTAGATGCGCCGGTAACAGTGAGTGTGACAGGAGTATCAATACAGTTTACTGTCGATGAAACAGCTATGGCTAAAGTAGGTGTTGCAAAACTATTCACGACTATTTGGGCAGGCGTGTTTATTGTACAGCCCATGTCATTCGTATAAGAGTACACAACTTCAAACGCGCCCACTTGAAGTGCATTAAAGGAGTAGATCCCATTATTGTTGGACACATTTGGTCCGCTAAAAGAACCAGGCCCTGGATCGGCAAACTGCTGAAGATTGTTAAGTACATCGCCAACGCATAATGGATTTATAGGATTAAAAACAGGAACAGCCGGAGCAGGATACAATTCAACGGCATCTATATAAACATACCGGGCCGAAAAAGTACTTGTTGGATTTGCATAATAGCCCATTATGAAATTATTTAAAGCAGCAGCGCCCGTATAAGTAAAGGTGATGCTCATACTATTCCAGCTATTATTTGCCGGTACAATAATTGATGGGATCAAAATGGACAAATTGGGATCATTTATATTATAGCTTGGTATAGATGCCATACTGTTAGGGCTTCCACAGATAGAAATATTCGCCGGAATATTTAAAAATCCAGCATCGTTGGCAACTTTGGCTTTAAAGCGCAGCGTGTAAGAATTTCCTGGAACCAGAGGACTTGTTAACAGAGTTTGAACAGACTCATTGTCACTATTATTAATAGGGTCCAGATCCATAAAATAAAAGCCAAAAAGCCCTAAAAAGTGATCATTATTATTTGCTCCATTATTCCATGTATCGGATGCGGGATTCGATTTTACACAAGGAATATCTTGATACCAATTTGGACAAAACCTACCCATAAGTTCCGGATTACTGGAAAAAGATGACCAACAATTAATCTCATTGCTTAAAACAGCACTGCATGTTGGGAATACGCTTTCAAACTCTCCATTGGTAATCATATTACACGGATCAGCAAAACAATTCCCTGAGTTTATTCTTACAAAAATATACGAAATATTTCCTCTCTGTCCAGTGGTTGTATTAACCGGAATATACCGTAATAAGGCTGTACCGGAAGCTGTTCCTGTATACAGTATTGTGCTTAAACTATTCCCACTTGTAATATTAACCGTCCCTAAACCATAAACATCCTGCAAACATTCAAAGCCATTCGCATTCGGGTCGTTTGCTAAAATTGCAGACGCAGGTATGGTTGCAACACCATTCACCGAAATTTGCCAGGTAAAAAAACCGTTGTTTATACCATCATTAATACCTGCAACAACGCTGCCGGTACAACTACCACTTGTGTAGTTGTAAAAATTTGCACTGTAAAGGGCGTTTCCATAAGAAAGACCTACACTGTACCCTAAATCGCATAACACTTTATGTTCTTCTTCTTTAAACCACCGCTTCATAAAAGCGCTACCCGTGCCCCCCGCGTTTGACATGACGTAGTATTCATCATTGTTATAAGCTGACGGCGTATGACACTGGTCTTCGAGATGACTTAAACTTGAGCCCCCTTCAAAACAATTGGGGGTGTAAACTGCCTGGTTAACCGAGCCGGCAAATTTGACCGCGCTTGCACAGGTAGTGGTATTTGTTTGACAGGGATTGGGGTTAGCGTTGGGCGGTGTAAGAACACTACCTGCATTTAACACAGGATTGAAAGAGAAATTGTAAAGAGAGCAAGTGCCCGAATTAGTTATGAGGTTTTGCCCTGTCTGGGTTTTTAAAAACATATCGTAACGCGAATAATAATTAAACCCATAGCCCGATAACTTAGAACTGCCGTTAGCATCAATAAGTGACGCGAAGCCGAGGGCGTGTGTCATTTCGTGCAGAGCTACTGTATATAAATCATAAAAGCCTGCTGAGGTTGGTGTACCTAAATTGGTGTGCCAATTGTTTGTAAATAAAGGGTTAGAAAAATTAAAGGCCATCATACCATGATAAAAGCCTAAATTTTGACCTCCCGAAGTGTAAAGCGGAGAGGCTGTGTTTATGTACGAATCTTGTCCGGCATGAATTGTTTTCCATACTTCTCCATCGACTATTCCCGTGACATTTGGCGCACCCGATGGCATCGTGTAAAATGAACTAGCCAAACCTAAAACTCCTGAAACCCCTGCGTTTGGGATAATCGTATTAATATCTCTTACCCAAATGTTAACCTTTTGATTAACGTTTGCCGGAGTAATAAATGCCGACAAATCATTAAACAACTGGCAAAGCACGTTGCGTCTTAGTGATTGACCCGGCTGTTCAAAACCACTTCCGATTTCAAAATAAACATTAAAATATCCGGAACTTACGCAGAGCGTTTGTGATTTGAGTGTAGATACCTGTATGTCTTTTAGGGAGTATTGGTTTCCAAAGCGGTCAAATACCTCATCAAAAATGCCATCGGGAGACATCTTGCCGGGAGGGTTTTGTGCGAAAACAGTGCAGACATTAACAAAAAGGAAAAACGCAATTAGCTTTTTTTTGAAGTTCAGATTCATATATTTTAATTTTTAATCAATTTATAATACAAGGTGTTGTTTCCATTAATTATTTCAATCATGTACAGACCCTGGTCTCCGGTACTTAAATCGAGAATCTCTTTTGCGAAATTTTCTACACTTCTTTTTAGCACTACCCTGCCCGTTAAATCCATAACACGAATGGCTACACTTTTTACGGGCTCACTGCACTCTATATAGAACAAACCGCTATTTGGATTAGGGTATACTTTAAATTCAGTATTCGATTTTTCCGCACTATCCTGATTCACAAAATAAGTGTTAGAACTTCTGCCCGCAACTTCTCCTCCGGAAGTTTCACCCGGGTCAGGTAATTCTTCGATTGCCGATGGCCCCGGGCATGCAGGAGAACTACCTGTGGCTGTTAAAACTGTTGTGCCATTGGCGTAAGGAATTCCACTTGCTGTTTGATGGTTTGTTGGCCATAAAGAAGTTTGATTACTAATACAGTAAAAAACACTGTTAGCAGGTAAACTACCAGCATCTGTTCTGGTTTGCCCCATAGCGTAGGAGGCTGCCGTGCCCAGCCAGGTATTAAATGTGGGATGTGTTGCATCGCCCTGTTGACCTACTTTACCACTGTTTCTTAACCTTATGCCACAACCGGTAGCGGTGAATGTATTGGCAACAATACCATACGTGTAGTTGTTTGCTGCTATATATGGTCCGGTGCAATCGCCATGTATTGTAATTCCATGGCCTGTGTTATAAATATAATTGCATCTTACAAGTGAGTTAGTGCTACTCTGTAAATAAATCCCGTGCATATTTACGTTGCTGTTTCCGGTAGACGCCACCCGGTTATTGGTAACTAAAGCTTTATCACAATTCACCAGGTTAATTCCTTTATTACTTGAAGAGACTGAAAAAAGCATATTGATGCTTTGCGAAAGATTACCCGTGCCGGAAACAACAGGGCGGTTCTTAATATACAAAAGAGATATACCAGTACTTCTAATATTCACCAAATTATTATTCCTAATAAATACTGTAGTGCCGGCATTAAGTGTATTATTTACAAGATCATTTACATGTATTCCTGAACTTACGTATCCTGTAGCGCCAAATGCCAGAATGGTATTTGATTGGATAACTGTAACTGGATTAAAAGTACCACCATTAACATCATTACGGGTATGCGAAATGGTATTGGCAAAGTTGGCAAATGTGTTTGAAAGAATGGTTAAACTACCACTGATATTCGAAGTTAATACCCCGACCTGCCCCGTAAGAATAGGTGCAGTATTTTGCGGAAAGGAAGGAGAGGTACTTACACAGTTGAATGTGTTTTTAATCACGCTTACAGTACCCACGTAACTCGCTTCCACTGCCCGCATCACATTAATAAATGTATTGGTTTCTGTGGCAAAGCTTCCTCCTACAATCAACGAATTAGATGCAGGGGCCACATTTGGCATAAATATGGCTATGCCGGAAGGTGGACAAAAGGGCGCTGGCTGGCCGGGGAACGGAGCTGGACATGGAGGAATGCTGCCTGCGCAATCTGTAAACCTATTGTTTAGTACAGTTAAATCTGTTTTGGTTGCGTAAATTCCATAATCTAAGTTATTAAACAGGTTTTGATTCGTCATCAGAGCTGAACTGCCAATTTTTATTTTCTTTACATTCGTCAGTAAAACACCTGTATTGCTGCGGTTGTTCATATACGGTGCCTTTAGGGTTGCACCTAAGGAGTATGGTGAGTTCGTACAATTAATGGTCGACTGTTTAATAGAAAGCGGGTAATCGCTATTGCCTGTGTATTGTTGCACTTGTATACTTTTATAGTTTTTATTGAGAAAACTGTTCTCTATCTGTATAATGGAACCAATGCTTGTGTTATTAGAATTTGCTACAATGCCATTTATCGCATCCTCAATACTTGTTCCGTTTAAAACTTTTAAACCCGCCGCTAGTGCGCCCGATTGGTTTAAATAAATACCGTCCCACATATCGGTGCATGAAAACAGTTTGCAATTAGTTAAGGTCATGGTATTGGCGCTGTTTACAATAAATTTAGAACCGGGCGCCATTCTGAACGTGATATTGTTGTAAACCACGTTGGTATTTATATTATATATCCCCAACACATCAATAATAAGATTGCTTAATGTTGTTGCATGAGAACTTGAGTTGGTATTATTTACTATTACCGTATTTGGAGCCACGCAACAAACAGAAGGACCAGTAACACTTACAGTAACAATGGCGGTACTTGTGGTGCAACCCAGCCCATAATTGCCATATACCGTGTAAATTGTAGTAGCAGGCGGGTTAACATTTACAATATTACAAGGGCTCACGCAATTTCCTGCCGGAGACCAGGTATAAACAGATGCTCCGGTAACAGTGAGCGTTACCGGAGCGTCGAGACACATGGTGTTACTGGACGCTGCAATGGTTAAAGTAGGTGTGTCTGGCCGGATCACATCAATTTGCGCTGGAATTTGAAATACACATCCAAGGTTATTCGTGTAAGTATAAACTATCTCATACGTGCCTTCCACGCTGGGATTAAACGAATAAATACCATTGTTGTTTACAACCTGATTACCGGTAAATACACCTCCCGGGGGAGTAGCGTATTGCGATAAGTTGGTTATCAAAGAAGGAAAACACATAGCCGCCGGCGGCGTGAAACTGGCGGCCGATGCAGCAGGCAGAAGGGTAATGTCGTCGATAAGTATATTGGATCCCAATACACTTGGGAACATATTGCTTACAAAAAATGAATTAAGCGGTTGAAGACCCGTATGTGTAAAAATTACAGAAACGTACTGCCATGCCGTACTGGGAGAGATGGTTATTGAGGCCAGAAGCACACTTCCGTTGTTTAGAAGGGTGGTGAGTTGTGCAAGATTCATAACAGGAGGCATGACAAATGACGGGCCGCCATTAAACCGTAAATTTGCAGGAGTAGTGTTATTATTGAATGACATAAGTGGCAGTTTTACCCAAAACGCTAATGCGTATGGAACGTTTGGAAGAATTGGACTGCTGAGCGGGGCTTGCA
>Ga0208492_1001301_pt1 | contig 16054 bp, 16 predicted proteins | sample Subbioar_CSW14AB_FD_184820 | JGI IMG/M metagenome (GOLD analysis project Ga0208492, IMG submission 184820) | Serpentinite rock and fluid subsurface biosphere microbial communities from McLaughlin Reserve, California, USA - CR12Mar_CSW14AB (SPAdes) | ecosystem: Environmental > Terrestrial > Deep... | reverse complement strand
AAGGCGACCACGAAGGGGACCGGTTCGGTCTTGCCGATGACTTTGAGTTCTCCCTTTGGGATGGCGCCCGAGCCGTCAAGCAGCGAAGCTTCAAAACTCGATATGAATGCGGCACCCTTGTCGCCGATTTTGGCCATTTCCAGCACTCGCGTTGCTGCCTCGGTACTGGAGGGAGCAATCACCGGTTTGACCGGCAAATTCAGCCCCGCTTTCTTCAAGAGACTCAACGCCTCCTTGTATTTCTCGTCGCTTTCGGGTGGACCAAAAAGAATCTGATGCTCGGCCAAATCGGCCGGCGTTTTGGCTTCATCTTTCGCGGCGACGACGAGCCAGCCCGCGGTCGTCGTCGACCCATCCTTTGCGGTCAAGCTGGCCAGGGGCACGGGTTTGATTTTGGTTTCTTTCGCTTCGAGGCGCACGAGCGATTCCTTGCCGATGATCAGATCGACCTTCCCCTGCGTTTGCGTCTCCAGCACCGAAATCAGCGAATCGCCGAAATGAACCTTCACCTGGCCGGGCAGGTAGGCCTCCAGGTATTTGCCCAACTTCTCGTAATCGCGCTGCTTCTGCCCCTTGACTTCAGCCGTGGCAAGGGGGCCAGCCAACGGGTCGAGCACGATCATGATGAACGATTCGAGATCGGTTGCGGCATTTGCGGTTTTGCGAAGCCCCTGCACCGCCAGCCAGGTCGCCGCCGCCACGAACATGCGCCGCGAGATCTCTGGCATTCCGGCCTCTTTCTTGGGTCGTTTCATCGCCATCGCTCCTTGATGCAATCCTGGACGGAGCTTACTTCAATTTGCAGGCGACAGCAACGAAAATCGACCTTCACGGCCCAGTAGCCCTGGCCTGGGCGGGCGGCGCGAGGCCTTCCCAAAGAATGGTCGAAAGCCGGGAAAGCATCAAATGGGCCGGGTTGTCCACGGACCAGTTGGCGGCGGGCATCGCGTCGATCGTGATCGCCATCGCCACTTTGCCTTGGATGTAGACAAAATGCCGACTTCGCTACGCAAAAGATCAAGAGCGCCCGGCTTGGTCGCCCGGCTCACGCCTTTCAATTGGCGCCCCAAGCCTTCATGAGATTGCTGGCGAGAAAGTAACTTCAAGATCTCCTTGGAATCTTCCGCGGAGACGATTTGGCCCTGGTCGATCCGTGCAAGCAGGTCGACCATTTCTCGCGAGGTTGCACAGCCGATGCCATAGGTGCTGCCATCGGCACGTTTGTTCCAGGCTTCGCCGTAGGCTTTGGCGCGGCAGCCGCCGCCGCCGATCTTGCCCAGCGCCAGAGTTTTATCCATGCCAAAGGAGGCAAGCCATTCATTGACGGCATCGAGCCCGATCCGGTCGATGATGAGGTTGGTGGCCGTGTTGTCACTGACCGCCATCATGAGACGGGCCGCCTCCTTGAGTGTGACCTTGTGGCCATCTTCAACGAAGGAATCGCCATCGGCATCCTCGGGATTTTAAAGAGTTACGAAGTCTTTTATTTGCGACTGAAGACTCGGCCAGGGCGCAACGCTCCTCGCCAACCCTTCTTTCTTATCAAAGGTGCCGCCGCCACGCACCCGCCCGGCGCAGGTTGCTTCGGAAGTTTGCGGCAAAATAGACCGGAGGAAATCGTTTGATTCGGCTTCCAGACGCCGGGAAAAACCTTGTAGGTTAAACTCCACCTGTTTCAAAAACACTCCGTACTTTGCGCAAATTCGATGGGCATGGGCCTATTGCCAAACGGACCGGTCCATTACGAAAGCCGCACCAGGAACCAGGTAGCCCAGTAGCGGTTTTCGAAGCCGGGAGGGGAATGAGGCCTCATTCATGCCAACTGACGAGTCCGAAAAGCCCAGCGAAGGGGAACCGGCCGCGCAGAAACCAAGGCGCCTGATCGTCGAGCAGACTCCCCTGCCGGCGGACGGGAAGGTCACCGATCCCCTACCCCAGGCTCCCGCGGCCGACCCCGAAGTGGAGGAACCAGGCGGGACGGGCGTGACCAAGCCGAAGATGCGGCCAAGCGCCTTCTCTTTTCGGTTTGCCAAAAACAACGAATGGCGTGTGCTCACAGGCTACCCCGGAACGCTGAAATTGAACTATGATCTCATCCTGTTCAATGAAGGCCCCGGAACCGTGGTCGTCACCCTGAATGGCATTCACAAACATCTCGTCGCTCCCGGCAAGACCGAGCATTTCTTGTTTGAAAGCACGAGCACCGTATCCCTGGTGCTGCATCACACCAGTGCTTCGATGCGCGCCAGCGGCATGTACGAACTCGTTTTGGAAAAGTAAGCTGTCCAGAGTGCGATTGCTCCCGCCTCGCGACCGCTGATTTCTTGCCGTTTTGTGCTTGTTGAATCGATGCGGCTTGCCATCGTCCCGAACTCAAGACCAAAGAGATGCGATCATGAAGGCCTGTTGTTTTAGAGCGACCTGGATTTCCGCGGGCTTCGTCTGGCTGCTGACGGCGCCACCTGCGTTGGCGCAGACACCGCTTGCCCGGGAAGACCTGAATGCTCCTGCGCCGGTCACGGCCAAGGGCTGGGCCATCGCCGATGGGAAAACGGGGAAACTACTCTGGGGCAAGGATGCCGACACGGGCTTCAAATCGGCGAGTACGACCAAGATCATGTGCGCCCTGGTCGTGCTCGAACTGGCCGAGAAAGATCCGAAGGTCATGGACGAAAGGATTACATTCTCCACGTTCGCGGACCTGACCCTCGGTTCGACGGCCGACATCAAGGCCGGCGAAAGCCTGACCATTCGCGAATGCCTTTACGGACTGATGCTCCCGTCGGGCAACGATGCGGGCAACGCCCTCGCCGAGCACTTTAACGATCGCTTGCCTCCCGCCATGAATCCACCGAAGGATCAAGCGCAAAAGGAAGGACCGCCCAAGAATGCGCGCGGCAACTTCATCGCCGAAATGAACCGCACCGCCCAAAGGATTGGCTTGACCAAGACCACCTACCGCATCCCCTATGGCGATGGGGGAAACGACGAGGATCGGACGACCACGCCGCGCGACTTGCTCACGCTGGCTCATTACGCGATGCAAAAACCGGCGTTTCGCCACTATGTCGGTACGCGCAAATACGAAGGCAAGGTGACCCAGCCCGATGGAAAGGTTCGCACCGCCCTTTGGGAAAACACCAACCAGCTTCTGGGCATCGAGGGGTACGATGGAGTCAAGACCGGCACGACACCACAAGCAGGCAGTTGCCTCGTCGCCAGCGGAAAGAGAGGGGACGATGCTCTCCTGGTGGTCGTACTCGGTTCTGAATCCAATCTGGGCCGCTATGTCGATAGTCGCAACCTATTTCGCTGGGCCTGGGCCCAACGCGCAAGTGCATCCAAATCAACGAACAAGCAAAGATAAACCAACGGACTTGATTACCTCAAGGGGGATCGTGGGCTTCCATGAGGTCGTGGAACACAAACGAAAAATGCCCCACGAATGACCTCAATCAAAAAGAGAAATCTCCGTCAGGGTCCGATTCACTGATTGGCCGGCATCAACCGGCTGTCCGATCCGATCGAGAGTTCTTCGATCTCATGTTTGGCGGCTTCGACCCATTGCGGGCAGTCCCAAAGCATCGACAAGGGCACCCAGGCATCTTCCTTGCCGATCAGCTGATCGAAGGTCAGGCGGTCCATGAGCCATTCGTTCCAAATCGTATCAATGGGCACGGCATCGTGAGGGCCGTTTGCGTCCGACCAGGTGGCGTAAAACCCAAGCGATTTTTTGGAAATGCGGATCGGCCCGAGCAAGAAGTACATGACAGAAACCTCAAAGAAAACTCAAAAAGCGCCCCATTGCGGACTACCGCTTTCCCGGATTTCCTCAAAACATCATAGTGCGACGGCCTTTCAATTTCCCGCGCTTGCGCCCGATTGAAAAGCTCGTCTCCCAACGAAACCGGGCCCGATCCTATCGGGCCTCCATGGATCCCCAATTAGATATCCCGTCTCGCGGCGGATCACTTTCGCGAAGCACCGACTTTTGGGTGGATTTCATTTGTGAGGAACCGCATCTCGATCGATTGTGGCGAGCAACACGATTTCGGCGCGCGATTTGCACTAAGGACTTCCATTAAGCATCGGTATGACTCATCGATCGGTTTGCTGGGCTCCTCGATTGGCTTGGCGCTTCGGTTTGCAAGGCCTGTCGGACCTGCACCGATTCTGCCGGATCAAAATGGCCACTCTCCTGTTCGACCGCGCTTTACGCACCCCAACCCGCCTATCCTGATAACAGCGGCAGGGAAAGATTTCATCAAAGGCTTGAATGCGACCCTGGGCCGGTCCTTCGGTATCGGCCGCCTGATTTGCAAAGGAATTTCGTCTTGCTCGTCACGGAAGAAATCGACCGCCGCAATCGCAGGCGCGCTTTCGGTGTGGCCGCGCTCATCCTTCCGGCGAGCCTACTTCTTGGATTGCTGCATCCGGTGTTCTTGGCGCTGCTTTTGGTTGCACCGGTTCTTTTTTGGATGGCGCGCGCGCCCTACTTACGGCGCAAGGCCGCCGCGGCCCGGCCGTTCACCGCCCCATGGCAGGCCATCCTCGAAAATCGCGTGCGCTTTTATCGAGCGCTTGAACCGGACGAAAAGCTACGGTTCCGGCAAATGGTGAATGTCTTTCTCGACGAGGTGCGCATCACCGGCGTGCGCACCGAGGTCGACGACACCGTCCGCCTGCTCGTGGCGGCGAGCGCCATCGTTCCAATCTTTGGTTTTCGCGACTGGGAATACTCCCGCCTCGGCGAAGTGCTTATTTATCCCAGTTCGTTCGATGCCGACTACCGTACGACCAACTCCGTCGATGAGAACCTTTTGGGTCTGGCAGGGTTCGGTCATTTGCGCGGGGTCGTGATCCTGTCGAAGCCCTCGCTCTTGCGAGCATTCAGCGACCTTCCCATCGAAGAGCATGTGGGGGTTCACGAGTTCGCCCATCTGGTGGAGCAAGAGGTGATCGAAGGCGGCTTGCCCGCGGAAATTCCCAATGAAGCCATGCGCGAATGGGTGCGATATGTAGGCCGCGAACTGCGCCACCCCTCTCATCGCCATGCCTGGATCAACGACTATGCCTACACCAACGACCGCGAATTCTTCGCGGTGCTTTCGGAGTACTTTTTTGGTTCGCCCGAAGCGCTTCGAGCCCGCGACCCTGATCTGTATGATTTGATGCGCAAGATCTTCCATCAGGATCCCGCCGCCCTGTTCGCCAAGTTGCGCGCTCCGGGAGCCACATGGCCCAGAAACGCCGCCTGCCCGTGCGCGAGTGGTCAGAAATTCGCCGAGTGCTGCCTCGGCGAAAGGGGGGAATGAATTTCCAAGAAGGGTGGCGAAGTTGCTTGAAATGTTGTCGGAAGTAATTTGCCTGGGTGCATCGCAACAAGATTTTCACGCGGACACGCGGAGGCGCGGAGAGAGAAAACGGAGACCAAATCCGTGAGATCCAATGAAGAACGGGCACGGCCAACTGCGGCCCCGTGACATCATCCTCAAATTCTTCGGTGGCCTATTTCTACGCGCAGTCTTCAAGTCGGTGACGTTCGTACGCTCCCCCACCATGGTGAGGAACGAAACAGAACAAGGTAGACCAAAAAAAAACAACCCGATCTGGTTCCTGCAAAAGCAGGAACCAGATCGGGTTCATTGTCTGAAGTTGACTGTCGCGACTAGTTCTTGACCGTTTTATTAAGCAGTTTGCGCCAGGCTTCGGCGGTGGGCGCCGCGTCCTTGCCCGTCAAATCGCGCAAGGCGGCGACGGCGCCCTTGTGATAGGGGGACAGCACCCCTTCTTCCTTCTGTTTCAGTTGCTCGCGATAGGCGGCGGCTTCTTCCTTGGTCAGCTTCCGCTCCCGCACCAAGAAGTCGAAGCGTTGCATTTCCGGCCAGGGATGCGCGTCTTTGACCTGCAGGCTTGCCGAAAAGTCGGGTCGCAAGTAAGTCGCATCGATGCGAATCAGAAGGTCCTGACGACTCTGGCGATAGCCGTCCGATGGAGCCGGCAACGGCTGGTCCTGGACGGCGACTTCGGCCTGAAGCGCGTTGGGATTTGGAGCCCCCGATCCCGAAGGAGGGTGGCAAAGCATGCAGTTGCGGTGGTGGTTCAATTTCACCATTTCGCGCACGATGACTTGACCGTCGGATTCCTTTTCCTCCGGCAGGCGCGGATCGGACGATTCGAGCATCGTCAGAAGTTCCGGCACCAGGTCGGTTCGTTCGAGCTTGGCGATGGCATCGGCGGCCCGTTTCGCCACGGCCGGCCAGGGATAGCGCAGCCCCTTAAGTAGGGTGTCGGTGTAATCCTTTTCTCGGCGCACTTTCAGTGCGGCAATTGCCGCGGCGCGCACATCTTCCTCGGGCGAAAACAGAATCATGCGCGCCAGGGCCTTGGTCGCCTCGACATGCGGGACGCCGCCCAGATAGCGCACGAGGCCCAGGCGAATTTCCGCCGATTCGGCCGCGAGTATTTGGGTCAAGGCCGCCATGCGGGCCAGCCGCACCATTTCGATCGTCTCTTTGTCGCGGGGTTGCCGGTTCCTGATCGTATCTTCTTGATCGCAGTTGGCGGTGTAAGTTTGCCAAAATGCGGTTGCCGAGATCGACACCATGGCAACCTGTAGTTGTGGCGCCTCCTGGATTTGCGGCACCGGCTGTGCCTGCGCGGGGGCGAGCGCGGGGGCGAGCGCGGGCGCGGCCGCCGGCACTTCGAGATCCGCCACGGCTTGCCCCGGCGCAGCTTCACGAACAGGAGCAGCTAGTGCCGGAGCTGGCGCCGTCACCTGGGCCGCGGGCTCAACGGAAGGCGGAACCGGGGAGGCCACGGGACCACTTGGCGGTAACACCGCCTGAGTAACGGCCGCTTGTTGGGTGAACACCACCGCCTGCTGAACGCCTGGTGACACTCCTGATTGCCCGCCCAGGGCGCGACGGACCGCCTCGGCGGCCTGATTGAAATGCTGAACCTGGGCCCCCGTGGTGCGGCACTGGTCGCCCATGCGAAAAGGCATTCCGGCCAGATCAGGCCGGCTGTCGATCAGTGCGGTCATGAACGCGTCGGTCCTTTTCCCGTTGGCATGGTTGATCTTGGCAAGCTGGTAGGCCGCCTGCGTGATCAATTGCCCCTGAGCCGTGCCCTGAGATTTTTCGGCTTGGGGTTCGAAGGAGATTTCCGGGATTTGGGTCAAGTCGTCATTGAGCACGGGGCCGGAGATCTTGGCAACCTTGGGCGAGCGCGGAAGTAGATCCTTCATGGGAATGTTGGCGGGAAATTTGAATGAAAACTGGGAGGACGGAGTGGGCTGCCCCGTTGGGCCAAAGTTGGGCGGCGTGGTCGAAGGAAACGTCTGGACCGCCGCACCGGTTGGCGCTGCCGCCGTCTGGGCACTCGCGGGCACGGGTGGTGTCGCCGGAGAGTTCAACGCAGGTAACCCCGGTTTGGTTTCGGCCGGAGTCGAGGTCGCGGGAGCGGCGGGCGCCGTCCCCGGGGAAGCCCGTGGCGGTTCGGGTTGCGGCTCAAACGTCAGGCCAGACATGGGCACGGCAATGGTCAGGGCGGAAAGACCACAGATTTGCCAAAGCGACTTCTTGCGAACGGCCATGAGCACTACCTCCACAATTGACGAAGCGCACCAAAGTAGACATGGGAAACAAGGGAATCATACCAGACCTGGACAATCCATTGCAAGCAAAAGGAAGCAAGTGGTCGCCTGAGCGCAGTTCCTGGCCAAAAGGCACGGCAACCAAAACTTCATCACCTTTAAGGGTCTATTTTATCCTTTGACTTGTTCATGTCCGTTCTTTAAGCGCGGAATCATCAGGGAACCGATCATCAGACTGATCACGAATGCAAACGCAACACAAGCGATCCCCGTTCGCAGGGCCGAGACTGCCAAAACGTCCCAGTCGATGTCGAAGGAATACTCGAATGCCACGATGGCGAGAAAGAGAAAATACACATATCCACTGAGAAAAAAACCGAGGCAGTGCGACCAAAAAAGGACTCGCCGGAATTGATCGCCCGAAATGGGCGCGAACAATCGCCAGTGCCAAATGCAAACGCCCGCAAGGCACAGAGCCGCGAAAACCAAGCCCAGAGCATCGGTCAACAATTCCGAGTGAATCGGCATCCGCTACTCCTTCTTGCCAGGCAATTGAAGCCGTTTGCGCCAGGCATCGGCCGTTGGTTCCGCGTCTTTGCCCGTCAACGCCTTAAGCGCGGATAAAACGGCCAGGCGATAAGGATTGAGCGTTTCCGGCACCCTGGGCTTTAGTTGCTCGCGATACTTCGCTGCCTCTTCACTAGAGAGTTCCCGCGCCCGCACAACAAAATCGAATGGCTGCATCTCGCGCCATGCGGAAGAGTCTTTCACCGGCAAACTGATCGAGAAATCGGGGCGCAGGTAGGCCTTGTCGCTACGGACGAGTTGGCCGTGAAAGACGACCTTATACGCTTCGCCGGGGCGCGGCAGCGGACGGTCTTCCACCGGGACTTCCGCCAACAAGGCGTTGGAATTTTGCGGGCCCAAACCGGCCGGCGGATGGCAAAGCAGGCAATTGCGATTGCGATTCACTTTTATGAGTTCGCGCGCGAGCACCTTGCCGCTTCCTTTTTCCTTGGCCTCAACAAGGCGCGGATCGGGCGCATCAAGCAAGGCGATGAGGTCGCCAATCAGGTCGGTGCGGCCAAGCTTCGCGATCGCTTCTGCTGAGCGCTTGGCAACTGGCGGCCAGGGATAGCGCAACCCCGCGAGAAGAATCTCGGTGGAATCTTTCTCCCGGCGAACCTGGAGCGCATCGATCGCCGCGTGACGAACGGAATCCTCCCGCGAATAGATCGCCATACGCGCCAGAGCCTTCGTCGCCTCCACATGGGGTGTGCCGCTCAAATACTTGACCAGCCCGAGGCGAAGCTCGGGTGTTTGCGCCCCGAGGATCTGGATCAACGCGGCCATCCGAGCCAGGGTGATCCCTTCTTGCTGCTGCTTGTCGGTGCGTTCTCGCTGCTCGTCCTCGGTGTCGCAGGCGGCCCGGTACTGGCGCCAAAACTCATCGGAGTTGATGGGGCGCGACGGGGTGATGAACATCGCAAAGCCTTCAAAAATCTTGCTGATCGCGGCCACCTGGCTGCCCATGCTGGGAAAACCGGAAGTGGTATCGGGTAAGGCGGCCTGGATCGGTGGCATGGGGGCACCCGGAGGCACAGCGGGTGCGGTTGCGGGCGCTGGCCCCGCGGGAGAAGCCGAAGGAGTGGGAGGGACACCGGGGCGATCTGAGCCCGGGCGATCCAGGCCGGCGGCCCCATCGCTCACCGTCAACCCGCGACCTTCCGGCGCCGTCCCCGCCACCGTGCCCAGCACCTGGTCCACCGTCCTGGCGGCCTTGTTGAATAACGGGATAACCGAGCCAACGGTCCGGCCCCGATCGCCCAGGGCAAAGGGCAGTCCGGCAAGATCGGGCCGATTCTCCATCAAGGCCAATAGGAAGCCATCGGGCCTTCTCGTGTTCAGGAGATTGATGTTCTCGAATAGACGAGCCGCCTCGAACCTCGGCTCTTTGCCCTCCCACTTCGCGGGATCACGCTGCAAGTCGATTTTCTCTTGAAGGGCAATCTCCGGGACCTGTGCAAGATCATCGGAAAGAACGGGACCGCTGAACGCCACGAACCGCGGCGCCGCAGGGAGCAAGTCTTTCGAAGACGCATCGGTCTCAATCTTGGAAGCATTGGGTGAAGTGGACCCCGGGGGAGGGCCAGTGGTGCTGGCAGCGGCCCTGGCCGGGGCATTTTCAATCTTCTGAGATGTTGCCGCGCCGGCCGAGGCCGCCTGGGAAGGCGAAGGCGGCCCAGCAGGGACCGGAGCCTGAGGCGGCCTGGCGGCCAATTGCGCCACGGCCAGCAAAACCAGCGGAAAAATCCCCAGGCACATCGACTGCATTCTTGAGGACTTCGCCATGGCGACGATCTCCTGGCGGACCGGGCAAGCGGACGCAAAGCGACGGAAGCTTTCCCTGGCCAAGCAACTTTCTCAACATGATCGCTGAATTCCATGGATCTTAACAAGAGTAGGCAGTCGATTGCAAGCAAGTGGAAGCGATCGGTAGCAGCTTGCAATACCACGCCCCCTTGATGCACGCAGATAGGTGGAATGCCCTCAAGGGTGCAAGGCTCCTACAATTTCGCAGGGCGCGAAAAGGATTGCTCTTTATGAGTTTTCGGTTTCCGAGATTTTTCACCTATGTGCGGCCGATACACGCTTTCGACTCCCAGCGACGAATTGGTGCGAATTCTCGGACTGGAAGAAATCCCCGACTGGACACCTCGATACAACATCGCCCCAACACAAACCGTCCTGGCAGTGCGCAATGAATCTGGTCACAGGCGGGCGGCGCCTATGCGCTGGGGCCTGGTTCCCAGTTGGTCCAAGGACGCCAAAAGCGGCCCCCCCTTGATCAATGCGCGCAGCGAAACGGCCCGTCAAAAACCCGCTTTCCGCACCCGCACGGCGCGCGGCCGCTGCCTCATGCCCGCCGACGGGTTCTACGAGTGGAAAACGGCCGGCACGGCCAAGCAACCCTTTCTTTTCCTGTACCCAGGGCAAGCCCCGTTTGCTTTTGCCGCCCTGTGGGACACCTGGCGCAAACCGAATGACGAACCGCTTGAAAGTTGCTGCATTTTGACCACGAGCGCGCAAGGCTGGATCAGTGACTTTCATGACCGGATGCCAGTAATTCTGCCCGAATCGGAATGGCCGGCGTGGTTGGAAGCCGGAGAGATCGACGAGGCGCACTGGAATCGCCTTTGCTCGGCTTTCCCCGCCCAGTCGATGTCGCCGCGCAAGGTCTCGACGCGCATCAATCGCGTCAGCGAAGACTCGCCGGCTTGCACCGAAGAACTGACCGAGCCCGCCGCGGATCGGAAAACACCACTCGCACCGAGGCCGTCCAAAAAACCGATCGATCGGCCCGGCTTCCACCAGGGCGAACTCTTTTGACTCCGATCGCTCCCTCCCGCACCTCTCGTCACGAATCCATTTCCCTCCCTCGCATCAGATACCAATCGCAATCAAATCCGCCAATAGTTTTCCAGCAACCCAAAACATCCAGAACGCCACGGTCTCCGGAAAGAAAACCCCGCAAGTCAACAAATTGAAAAAGAACAACACCGCAAAAGCCGTGAAGGACAACTGCAAGTGCCCCTTCCCTTTGCCAGCGGCCAACACGCCCAAACCGCCGAAAATCCCCAGCGTGCAAAACGTCAACGCCACTTCCATGAGGGATGGTATCACGAAGCGTTTGCCTAACCGGCTCACGAAAGAGGAGGCGCGCCGATCGTCGCTACCGGCCGAGTTCTCTTCTTCACTGCTCTCGCCAAGCCTTCCGACCTCGGGCTTTATTTGGCGGCCAGAAGCCACCGGCCAAGCAAACGCAATGATCAACAGATCGACGAGCAACTTGCAAGAACCGAAAATGATCCAGAGCCATAACGACAGAAAGAGGGATCGGCCTTCCAGCAAAACGTTAACGTACAGCAGGATCAGGAACGACGTGAACGACGTTATCAACGCAAAAGGCCCCTTCCCCGCGGCCGCGACCCCCATTCCTCCAAAGATTCCCAGGGTTCCAAGCGTTACCAATAGCTCCAGTGAAATGGGCGCAATGACTTTTTCGAAGACGGTTTGATTGCAACAAGATGCGAGGGCGGCGGCGATTCTCGGGATCGGCGTCACGACCGTTTTCGGCGACAAGTCAACCGTTTTCGGCGACAAGTCAACCGTTTTCGGCGACAAGTCAACAGGGCGGCGCTGGGGACCGTGAGGCATGGGCTGTGGATCGGGGGGCATAAGAAAGGCTCATGGGCGCTTCCGCCGGGCCGATCGATTCCCGACAAGGCGTTAGCGAGCTTCCTCCCATGAATCTAAGAATTTCGGACTCGATCCCACCGCACATCGTTCCTTCAAGATCGATTTTTGAAGCCAACGGATAGCGGCACCGCCCACCGCCACTGCGCCATCGAATTCCCGAGACCGAGCCGAACCATGAAGGAAAACGGAACCCAAGTTCCCGGCCTCCTTGGCGTTTCCAAGGGGTGCGCCTTTCTTCAAAAGTCTTGAAAAGCAGAGAACTTTCTAACAAGTTAGCAAGGGTCGGATCGCCACACAGAGACTGTGAGATTCCAGGCCTGACTGTTATGCTTGAAGTTGGGTTCACGGAAGGGGTTCAGGGATGAAGTTTCTGGAGTTGACGGCGCTCTCCAAGGAAGGCGCGATCCTGGGCAAGCTCTGGCTGCATGTGCCCAAAACCATGCCCTTCGTCATCACGACGCGCGACCGCGAAAAAGGCACCTTGCTCGATCTCGCCCCCTCCGGTGCGGGCGCGACCATTCGCGTCAGCGAATCGCCGCAGGAGATCATGCGCCAGCTTGCTCTTCTCTATCCGGACAAACCGGAAACGGGTCCGATCCTTCTGGCCAACGGAGAGCTGCCGTCGGCGTCAAACAGCCGGTTGTGAGAATGCAGGGAAGAGATGAGGTGAACCCCTGCGAACGCCCCACGCTCGCCTTCCTTCCCTAAAACGCTGCGAAAGCAGAAACCCGGCGGCCGACGCCTAGTCTGCGGCAGGCTTTGCCGCCAACCTTTTGCGAATGGCAGCGATCACTAAACCACCCGCCGCAGACGAGAACAGAATCAGCGTGCTGGGTTCAGGGACGGCGGCTGTATTGCCCACAATTCTTAACCCAAAGGCTTTCGAGGTACCTTGTGAGGTCCAGGTGGTTCCGTTGTAAAAAGCAGTATCGGTAGCCGTGGTGTTATTTCCAAAAAGGTTGGAATCATTGTAAGCCCAGTTTTTTTGTGTTCCTGTATTTGGACTTGATGTAACACCGATCCAATAGGTTGTGTCTTTGATTAAGTTATTGCTTAGACCAGTTACTGACACAACATTGGATGAGTTCGTGGAATGCAAGCTGGCCCAGGTTCCCGTGTTCAATTGGATTCCACTCGAAGGCAAGCTCCCACAATAGAGTGATATCGTGTAAGTCCCTGTATTTGAAGCGCCCAGGTTATAAAGATTTAAATCTAGGCCAGTGAGCGTGAAATCACTTGCGTAGTAAAACGACTGAGCCAAGCCAATACTGGACGTGCTAAAGGGCTGGGCGGTTGCCGAGGTCGAGGTCGTCGTATTTCCAATCGACACCACATCTCCCCGCGCTCCGCAACGAGAAAGCCCGGATCCTCCTCGAAGCCCCAGTGGTGAGCCGGCAGGCAAATGAACTGCTCTTTCCGGTTTCCTTCGTGTGGCCGTTGTTCAACGCCCAGGACCAAAGATCGGACCAGCCATTTTGGCTGTCTCTCAATTCAGCGTGAACCGCGGCGAGGGCCTCCAGACGGCCGATGATTTGTTTCTGCAATTCGGTTTTACCCTTGGAACCTCCGAATGGAACTCGATCCCATTCGAGGGGACCTTTCTCGCTGAAAGCAAACCGTAAGGGCCTCGGCGGCGCCCCATACGATCGCGCGCAGGAAAGCTCTCAATCCGCACTCACCTTCCAGCCGAGCTGACAAGCGGCAACAAGGTGCCGGCCATAAGCACCACCCATCGCGTTGGAGTGACTCAGAAGCTTGTACCGGCCGACCAACTCGCTCAACGGATGACTGGCGCGCAAATTGGCATCGAAAAAGAGTGCTTTTCTGCCCCGAATCGCTTGCGGGGGCATCGCCCCGTCCGGTTCCCTGGCGGGAAGCGCATGCGCGCCGCGGGCCCGAACAGGACTTTCCCGACCGACCTTGAAGTCCCCTTTCGCGGGATCGGTGAATTGCGGATCTTTTCCCACGACCCCGTTCGTTTCCGCAGTGGGCAGTTTGGGCGCGCTGCGATCGGGGCGGTCCTCGCAGTACCACGCATTGCTCGCAAACTTAAAAGTTTTCGGGGCCGTGTTTGCGCCGATATTGAGTCCGCCCTGTGCCCAGGCGTCGGATCGGAACACGACCAGGTTGTTTTCGAACACGCCATTGCGGCAGGGAATGAACCCCGCGTCTGCCCTCTCCTGGAGGATCAGAATGGCATATCGCCCTGGATGGTAGAGGGTGTTGTACCGCACCAATGCCCCGTCCACCCCCACGAAGGCCACGGCCGCGCCGCCACCCACGAAGGTGCAGCCTTCAACAATGAGGTTTTTCGCTTCATAGATTCCCTCCTTCGGAAAGTCTTTCAGGCGGGGACGGAAGGAGTTGTCTGCGGTCGAACCGCCCAAATTCACAGCTCGCAAGCCCGCATCCTCGAATCGGCATCTGCGCAGCGTAATGTCCGACGACCCGCCCTTGGCTTGCACCGCGTTGGCGCCGCCCTTGCGAAAAGTGGATTCGGAGACCAGCCCGCGGTGGCAGCCGACCATGTCGATCGCCGATCCATTGCTTCCCCAGCGTTCGACCGTGCAATTTTCCACAACGAAGTCGTCCACTCCGGACAGCTTGATGCCATCGAGATTGCCCCTCGGCCCGATGTCGTGAATGTGCAAATGGCGCAGGGTGATGTGATGAGCGGGTTGATCCGGATTGCCGCTGTCGTCGATGTTCAGCCCGTTACCTCCCGAACCTGAGATGGTGAGATCCCGAAGTTCCAGGTAGCTGGGGCTGGCAAAGTGCAAGGGAGCCGTCTTGCCGAGGAAACGCGGCGGCTTGGCGGGGTCAGCCGCTGCAATGACAATCGGTTCCTTGGCCGTGCCCCGGACACCGCGGAAGTGAAAGTTGTTTCCATAATCTCCGGGTGCGACAAGGATTGTGTCACCCGGCTTGGCCACGGAGATGGCGCGGTTGAATTCGCCTGCGTCGGCGACATGGCGGGTTTCTCCACCCTTAAGCTGAGCGTGGGCAAAAAGAAGCAACACCGTGGAAAGTGCGCGGAGCATGTGCGACTCCAGAAAGATGGATCGGAGCGTGAGAGTTGCCGGTGAACTGCGAGACTGGGATGGGAGCGGAGTTCGAGAGAAACGGATAGGATTCAGGGGCAACGGCGAATGACGAAAGGTCCGAGCTACAAGCCAGCGTGACTTCGAAGATTACCACAACCTGGCTTGACAGGACGATTTAACTAATGCACCCGACGGGATTCGAACCCATAACCTTCGGCTTCGGAGGCCGACGCTCTATCCAGTTGAGCTACGGGTGCGCAAAAGCATTCCAATGGGGCATTCTAGCGCGAGCCTGCCCACCGTCCAGAGTGCGTTACCCGTGAAAGGCCCAGCTGTTAGGGGTTTGCGCGTCCAATCTCCCGCACAACCTTTTTCTCAGGCAAACCTTAGCAGGCTTTCGCAAATTATCTGGCTTTTCAATTCTTCGGAACCGGATGGGACCCGGGGAGAACCGAGAGGGAAATTCGCGATTTGGCAACTGCTGGTGAGGGGGGAATCGGCGTGTTCCGATACCGATTGTGACGAATGCGCCGAAACGATTGGACACACAGTATCCGATCAGGACGACTGGACCATGAAAGAAATGCCTCGCCACGAACCTCAGGTCGATCACGCCGCCGAAACCCTCCTCAAGGAGCGCGACTGGTTGCGCGAGCAACTCCTGCTGCAAAACCGGCTCGCGGGGGTGGGGGCCATTGCCAGCAGCATGGCCCACGAGTTCAACAATGTGCTCATGACCTTGCTCAACTACTCAAAATTGGCGCTGAAGCCGACCGCGAAGGTCGAAACGAAAAATATGGCCCTTGAAAAGGTGGTGCAAGGCTCGCAGCGCGCCGCGAATCTGGTCAACGCCATGCTGGGACTTTCGCGCAACAGCGGCAAGAAACTACAGCAAGTGGATCTTGTCGAACTTGCCCGCGATGTGCTTTCGCTTTGCGAGAAAGATCTGGCGAAAACCCGGGTGCGGGTTGAGACCTCGTTTGCCGGTCCGGTGGCGGCGCATGTCATGCCGGCGCTGATTGAACAGGTGCTGCTTAACCTGATTATCAATGCCCGGCAGGCGATGCCTAATGGCGGGACGATCCGCATTGGCGTGCGCATCAATCCCGACGGCGAAGTGGGGGAAATTCGGGTGGCCGATACTGGGGTCGGC
>Ga0208492_1001300_pt1 | contig 16063 bp, 13 predicted proteins | sample Subbioar_CSW14AB_FD_184820 | JGI IMG/M metagenome (GOLD analysis project Ga0208492, IMG submission 184820) | Serpentinite rock and fluid subsurface biosphere microbial communities from McLaughlin Reserve, California, USA - CR12Mar_CSW14AB (SPAdes) | ecosystem: Environmental > Terrestrial > Deep... | reverse complement strand
CCGGTCTCGCGGCGGGCGCGGTCGCCGTGGCCGCGGTCTGGCTGGGCATCGGCTCGCAGCCGAGCGACGGGCACTGGCTGCCGTGGACCGGCGAGCTGACGGCGGCGTGGCAGGCGCTGTCGCTCTCGCACCTCGGTGCGCCGGCGCGGGTGGTGCTCGCCCTCGCGGTCGCCGCGGGCCTGGTGGGGGCGATCCGCCGGGCCGAGCTGCGCTGGCTCGTGATCCTGTGGGGGGTGTTCGCCGCCCTGTACGTCACGGCGGCGGCGATCTCGCACGAGACCGTGCGCAGCGTGCTCGTCGGGGCGTGGTACGAGGATCCGTACCGGCTCGCGGCGCTCACCACGGTCGCCTCGGCTCCGCTGGCCGCGGTCGGGATCGAGGAGATCGCGCGGCTGATCGTGCGCGCCGACAGCACGCGCCGTGTGCTCGCGACCGTGGGAACCGCCGGGGCGGTCCTCGCCGTCACGCTCGCGGCCACGCCCGCGGCGTTCCCCGACGTCGTCGACCGGGTGGGGACCGAACGGACCGATCCTTACGTGGTTGAGGCCGCCCGGTATCTGGATCACGACGAGCGGAGGCTGCTCGAGCGGCTCCCCGAGCTCGTGCCGGTGGATGCCACGATCATCGGCAATCCGGGCACGGGAATGGGGTTCGGCTACGCGCTCACGGGGCTCGACGTGCAGCCGCGCACGTGGCGCCCGCCCGCGCCGTTCCTGGACGTGCTGGGCGCGCGCCTGCCCGACGCGGCGGACGACGCCGAGGTGTGCGCCATCCTGCGGTCGTTCAGCGCCGACTATGTGATCGACTTCGGCCCCGGTCGCGCCGAGCCGGGTCGCTGGGTGCTGCCGGGCTTCACGGAGTTCGCGGACGACCCCGGCTTCGAGCTGGTCGCCCGCGAGGGCGATTCCGAGCTCTGGCGGATCACCGCCTGCGGGTGATGCGTCCCGGCCGAACTAAGATGGTGGGCATGACGGCAGCGCGGGCGCAGACACTGATCGTGGTGCCGGCGTTCAACGAATCGGCCGCTGTGGGCGACGTCGTGCGCGCCGTGCGCGAGGCCGTTCCGCACGCCGACTGCCTGGTGATCGACGACGCGTCGCACGACGACACCGCGGCGGTCGCGACGACGGCCGGCGCCCGCGTGATGCGCCTGCCCGTGAACCTCGGAGTCGGCGGTGTGATGCGGGCCGGCTACCGGTGGGCCGCCGAACGGGGCTACGACGTCGTGGTGCAGGTGGACGGAGACGGGCAGCATCCCGCCGAGCAGATCCCCGCGCTGATCGAGAGCATCGGACAGGCGGACATCGTCATCGGCGCACGCTTCGCCGGCGTCGACGGGGCGGGCGCGACGGGAGCGCGCCGGCTCGCGATGTGGATCCTGGCCCGCACGCTGAGTCGCGTCGCGCGCACACGCCTGACCGACACGACCAGCGGCTTCAAGGCCGCGGGACCTCGGGCCGTGCGGCTGTTCGCGCAGACCTATCCGGCCGAGTACCTGGGCGACACCGTCGAGGCGCTGGTGATCGCCGCACGCGCCGGACTGGTGGTGCGGCAGGTGCCCGTGGCGATGCGCGAGCGCCAGGGCGGCACACCGTCCCAGAGCACGGCGCGCGCGACGGCGCACCTGTTGCGCGCGTGCCTGGCCCTGTGCATCGCGCTCACGAAGCCGCGAGTGACGACGGCGTCCGCCGCCGCCGGATCGGGGCCGGGCGCGCCGCACGGGCGCGGGATGCGGCCCGGCGCCGCGACGGGACGTGCCGCATGATCAGCGCGACGACGTACGTGTTCGGCATCCTGGCGGCCGTCGCCGTGCTGGCGATCATCTTCGTGCTGCTGCGGCGCGGCACCCTCCGCGAGCGGCATGCCGTGTGGTGGATCCTGGGCGGCGTCCTCGCCCTGCTCCTCGCGGCGGTTCCGCAGCTGCTGGTGTGGGCGGCGGCCCTGCTCGGCGTCGCGGTGCCCGCGAACCTGATGTTCTTCGTCGCCATCGGCCTTCTCGTGCTGCTCTCGTTGCAGCATTCGGCCGAGCTCACGCGGACGGAGGACCGCATCCGCACGCTCGCAGAGCACGCCGCTGCGCTCGAGCTGCGTCTGATCGAGCTCGAGGCGCGCGAGCGTGGGCACGACGCGTCGGGGGAAGCGGATGCGTGAACGACCGCTCCGGGTCGTCCTCGCCACGCGCGTGTTCTCCCCGGAGGGCAACGCGGCGGCGTTCCGCCTTCGGGCGCTCGTCCGGGCGCTGATCGCGCGAAGCGCCACGGTGACGGCGATCACGACCATCCCCGCCCCGGCCTTCCGCCGGGAACGCGACGACTCCGGAGCCCGCACGTCGCGATGGCCGGTTCTCCGGGATCCGGGGGGAAACGTCCGCGGCTATCTTCCGTATCTGAGCTTCGACCTCCCCCTCGCCGCCCGCCTGCTGTGCCGTGCGTACGACGTGATCGTCGCCGAGCCGCCGCCGACCACGGGGCTCGTCGTCGCGGTCGTCGCGCGCGTTCGCCGCGTCCCGTTCGTGTACTACGCCGCGGATGTCGTCAGTGACGGCGCCGCGGCGATCGGATCGCCGCGGCTCGTCGTCTCGCTCGTGCGGATGGTCGAGCGCGCGGTGCTGCGCAGGGCGGCCGCGGTGCTCTCCGTCGCTCCGGAGGTGAGCAGGCGCGTGGTCGCCCTCGGGGCGCGACCGGACGCGGTGCACACGGTCGGGCACGGCATCGACACCGAGATCTTCCGGGCCGATGTGACTCCCCACGACCCGGGCTACCGCTACTTCGTCTACGCCGGGACGATGTCGGAGGTGCACTCGCCGCAGGTGTTCGTGCGGGCCTTCGCGCGGATCTCACAGATGCAGCCGGATGTGCGTCTCGTGTTCTTCGGTCAGGGCGTCTACGAGAAGGACATCCGGGAGCTCGGGCGACGGCTCGTGCCCGGCCGGGTCGTCATGGGCGGGATGCTGACTCCGGAGGTGACGGCGGGCTGGCTTCGCGGCGCGGTCGGTGCGCTGGTCAGCTTGACGCCAGGCATCGGCTACGACTTCGCGCACCCGACCAAGGCCTATGCGGCCGCGGCATGCGGCACCCCCATACTCTTCTCCGGACCCGACGACTTCGGCTCGATCGTCGCCCGCTCGGGCCTCGGGATCGCGGTCGGTCACGACGAGGTGGCGGTCGCCGATGCGATGCTGCGCCTTCTGGACGACCATGAGAGCGGAGCGTCGACCGCTGCGCGCGAGCAGCGCGCGCGCTGGGCCGATGAGAACGCATCGCTGCGGCGGGTCGGCGCGGAGGCCGCGGAGGCCGTCATCGCGGCAGCACGAGGATCGCAGCACCACGCGGTTAGACTGACCGGCGTGGGCGGCACGGGAGAGGAACCGACGTGACCACTGGACCCGCCGTCCGCATCGTCGAGTCGGCTGATGTAGCGGCCGACGCCGTGATCGGCGCCGGATCGTCCATCTGGCACCTGGCCCAGGTGCGGGAGGGTGCCGTTCTCGGCGAGAACTGCATCGTCGGTCGCGGTGCGTACATCGGCACCGGCGTCGAGATGGGCGACAACTGCAAGGTGCAGAACTACGCGCTCGTCTACGAGCCCGCGAAGCTGGCCGACGGCGTGTTCATCGGCCCCGCCGTGGTGCTCACGAACGACACCTACCCGCGCGCGATCAACCCGGACGGCTCGCTGAAGTCGGCGCACGACTGGGAGCCTGTCGGCGTGACCATCGGGCGCGGCGCGGCGATCGGCGCGCGCGCCACGTGCGTGGCGCCGGTGACGATCGGGGAATGGGCGACGGTGGCCGCGGGCGCCGTCGTCGTGAAGGACGTGCCGGCCTTCGCGCTGGTCGCGGGAGTACCCGCGAAGCGCATCGGCTGGGTCGGGCGCGCGGGCGTCAGGCTGGTGCAAGACGGGGGCCGGTGGGTCTGCCCCGAGACTGGAGACGCGTTCGTCGAGACCGACGGCGTACTGCGAGAGGTGACGAAGTGACAGATTTCATCCCCCCGGCCAAGCCGATCATCGGCGACGAGGAGCGCGAGGCCGTCGACCGCGTGCTGCGCAGCGGAATGGTGGCGCAGGGCCCCGAGGTCGCGGCGTTCGAGCAGGAGTTCTCCCAGCACTTCGTGTCGGGCCGCCCCGTCGTGGCGGTCAATTCCGGCACGTCCGGCCTGCACCTGGGCCTGCTCGCCGCGGGCGTGGGCCCGGGCGATGAGGTCATCGTGCCGTCGTTCACGTTCGCCGCGACCGGCAACTCGGTCGCCCTGACGGGGGCCACGCCCGTCTTCGTCGACATCGAGCCCGATACCTTCACGCTCGACCCCGCCGCCGTGGACGCCGCGATCACGTCGAAGACGAAGGGCATCCTGCCGGTGCACCTGTACGGGCACCCCGCCCGCATGCGCGCGTTGGGCGAGATCGCCGCGCGTCGCGGCGTGGCCCTGTACGAGGACGCCGCGCAGGCGCACGGCGCGTCGCTCGACGGGCAGCCGGTCGGCACGTTCGGCGAGTGGGCGATGTTCTCGCTCTACCCGACGAAGAACATGACCAGCGGCGAGGGCGGCATGGTCTCCACCGTCGACGAGGCGTTCGCGCGCCGCGTCAAGCTGCTGCGCAACCAGGGCATGGAGCGCCAGTACGAGAACGAGGTGGTCGGCTTCAACGCGCGGATGACCGACATCCACGCCGCGATCGGCCGGGTCCAGCTCACCAAGGTCGACGCGTGGACGAAGGCGCGTCAGGACAACGCCGCCTTCCTCGACGCGAACCTGCAGGGTGTCGCGACCCCGCCGGTGGCAGAGGGGGCGCGACACGTCTACCACCAGTACACCGTGCGCGTGCCGGACGACCGCGACGGCTTCGTCGCGGCGCTCAAGCAGGAGCACGGGGTCGGATCGGGCGTGTACTACCCGATCCCGAACCACCGGCTGCCGTCGCTCGCGCCGTACGCGCCGGGACTCGACCTGCCCGAGACCGAGCGCGCGGCGCGCGAGGTCGTGTCGCTGCCGGTGCACCCGTCGCTGACGCAGGACGACCTGGACCGCATCGTCGCGGCCGTGAACTCCGTCGCTGGGGCGGGCGCCTGATGGCCGCCCTGCGCGCCGGCCTGCTCGGCGTCGGAATGATGGGCCGCCACCACGCGCGCGTGCTGCGCGAGGTGGAAGGCGTCGAGCTCGTCGCGATCGCCGATCCGGGCGGCGACCCGCACGGCGTGGCGGGGGAGCTGCAGATCCTGCCGGACATCGAGGCGCTGATCGCGGCCGGCATCGATCTCGCGGTCGTCGCGGTGCCCACGCAGTTCCACGAGGACGCGGCGCTCAAGCTCGCCGCGGCGGGCGTGCACACGCTCGTCGAGAAGCCCATCGCGCATTCGATCGAGGCGGGACGCCGGATGACGGACGCGTTCGCCGCTGCCGGGCTGGTCGGCGCGGTCGGACACATCGAGCGGTTCAATCCGGCGCTGCAGGAGATGCGCCGCCGGATCGAGGCGGGCGACCTGGGCGCGGTCTTCCAGATCGCGACACGGCGGCAGGGGACGTTCCCCGCACGGATCGCGGACGTGGGCGTCGCCAAGGACCTCGCGTCGCACGACGTGGATCTCACCGCATGGGTCGCGCAGAGCCCGTACTCGACCGTGTTCGCCCAGACGACGTTCAAGAGCGGTCGTGAGCATGAGGACATGATCGCCATCACGGGTCGTCTCGAGTCGGGCGTGATCGTCAATCACCTCGTGAACTGGCTCAGCCCCATGAAGGAGCGCCTGACCGTCGTGACGGGGGAGAAGGGCGCATTCGTGGCCGACACCTCGACGGGTGACCTCACGTTCTACGCCAACGGCACGATCCCTCTGGAGTGGGAGTCCGTCTCCACGTTCCGCGGCGTCTCCGAGGGCGATGTCACGCGCTACGCGTTCGCGAAGCGGGAGCCGTTGCGCGTCGAGCACGAGGCTTTCCGCGACGCGGTGCTCGGCAAGCCCAGCGACGTCGTCACCATGGAGCAGGGGCTCGCGACCCTGGCCGTGGTCGAGGGCGCCCTGGAGTCGGCGGGCGCCGGCTCCGTCATCGCGCTGTGAGGTGCGACGCGTGACATCGACCAACCATCCCGCGACACCGGGGCCGATCATGCCGCGCGATTCGGCGCGCAAGACGATCGGACGCGCGGTCCGCACACCGCGATGGTGGTGGGAGGCGCGTCGGCTGGACACCGTGGCCGCACCGCGTGCGGAGCGCCGTCTGCTCATCGGGCCGGCGAACTCCGCCGGTCAGGGGAACGCCTGGGCCCGTGCGGCCGGGCTTCTTCCCGAGACCCGCGGGGTGAACTTCGCCGTGCACGGCCAGGACGAGCGCTTCGGGTTCGAGGCGGACTTCGCGGTGAGGGCCGCCGACATCGCACGGAACCCGGTCTGGCAGGATCGGCAGCGCCGCCGGATTCTGCGCGGCTTCACGCATGTACTGGTCGAGTCGGGGCGGCGACTGTGGGGACCCCGACAGACCCCGCGCGAGCAGATCGAGGCGATGCGCGACGCCGGCCTCACGGTGGGACTGGTGTTCCACGGGTCCGACATCCGGATCCCCAGCCTGCACGCCGCCATGGAGGCTGCGTCTCCCTTCATCGGCGATCGCTATCCCGACACGGAGAAGCTCGAGCGGCTGACTCGTGCCAATCACGCGCTGGTGTCGGAGTCGGAGCTGCCGGTGTTCGTCTCCACGCCGCCGCTGCTCGATCATCTGAGCACCGCGACGTGGCTCCCGGTCGTCATCGATCCGGATCCATGGGAGCGCGCCGCGGCGCGCCCGCCACTGGAGCGCTCCCGGCCGATCGTCGTGCATGCGCCCAGCAATCGCGGACTCAAGGGCACCGAGCTGATCACGGACGCCCTGACGGCGCTCGACGCGCAGGGGGCCATCGAGTATCGCGAGGTCACGGGCGTGCCCGCATCGCAGATGGTGGCCCTGTACGCGCAGGCGGACATCGTGGTGGACCAGTTCGTCTTGGGCGAGTACGGCGTCGCCGCGTGCGAGGCGATGGCCGCCGGGCGGGTCGTGGTATCGCATTTCGCCGAACGGCATCGCGCTCTCGTCGCCGAGGCGGCCGGCATGCAGCTGCCGATCGTGGAGTCCGGTGCGCACGAGGTTGCCGAGGTCATCCGGCGCGTGCTGGATCAGCGCGATGCGCACCAGGATCTCGCGGCCGCGGGACCGCGTTTCGTCCGCACACTGCACGACGGGCGAGCATCCGCCCGCGCGCTCGCGCCGTTCCTCGGGGCCGCCGCGTGACCCAGATCATCGCCACGCTGCGCCGGCTCCTGCCGGCGCTCCCGGGCGCGGCCGGCCGGTTCCTCCTGCGGTATTCGCTGCTGGCGGCCGCGCTCGCGATCGTCGACGTCGTCGCTCTCATGCTGCTCGCCCTGACGCTCGCATCGGCGATCACCGAAGGCGCTCTCACCCTGCCGCTCATCGGTGCGCTGCCGATGGCCGAGACCATGTGGCTCATCCTCGTCCTCTCGGTGCTCGTGATCGGCAAGTCGGCCGTGAACGTCTGGATGCAGTGGTCGGCCACGCGCCACTTCGCGTCGCTGGAGCGCGAGATCGGCGGCCGGCTGTTCTCCGCGTACATCCGGGCGCCGTGGTCGTCGCGATTGACGCGCAACTCGGCGCAGATCATCCAGCTCGCGGACACGGGCATCGCGAACGTCATCGGCGGGTTCCTGCTGCCGCTGACGTCGCTTCCCGGCATGATCGTGACGTCGCTCGGCGTCTTCGTCGTGATCGTCGTCGCGCAGCCGTTGACCGCGGTCGTCGCCGCCACCTATCTCGGGGGGATCGCGGCCCTCCAATACTTCGTGCTCGGCACACGCGCGCGCAAGGCGGCCCGCGTCGCTCGGGACTCGGCGCTGCGGGTCGCGGCGCTGCTGTCGGGCATGTTCGCGACGCAGAAGGAGATCATCCTGCGCGACAAGGCGGACGAGGTCGAGGGCGTCGTCGCGGGTCAGCGCGCGCTCACGGCGCGGGCGCGCGCGAACGTCAACTTCCTCAATGCGGTGCCCCGGTTCATCTACGACGCCGCCGTCATCGGCGGCTTCGCGATCGTCGGGGGCGCCGCGTTCGTGACGGGCGGGATGGACGCTGCGGTCTCCGCCGTCGCGCTGTTCGGCATCGCAGGCTTCCGCCTGGTGCCGTCGCTCACGGCTTTCCAGAACGTCATGACGCGCGCCACCACCGCCATCCCCTACGTCGAGCGCGTGATCGCGGACATCGAGGATGCGCGTCGGTTCCGCGCCGAGCACGAGGACCTCGGACGGCAGCCGCTGCCGGCCGACGCCCGGCACCTGAGCTTCGACGGGGTCGCGTTCTCGTACCCGGGCAGCGACGAGCGTGCGCTGCGCGAGGTGACGTTCGACGTGCCGCTGGGCGCGTCGGTGGGCATCGCGGGCCGTTCGGGTGCGGGCAAGTCGACCATCGTCGATCTCCTGCTCGGCCTGCTGAACCCGACCGAGGGGTCGATCACGGTCGGGGACGCCACCCTGGCGGATGTGCTCGCCGATTGGCGGCATCACATCGGGTACGTGCCGCAGGACGTCGTCCTGTTCGACGGCACGATCGCCCAGAACATCGCCCTCACGTGGGGCGACGACATCGACCACGAGCGGGTCGAGCGCGCCGCGCGCCGCGCGCAGCTGTGGGATCTCGTGGAGCAGCGCGCGGAGGGGCTGCAGGCGCGGATCGGGGAGCGGGGAGCGGCGCTCTCGGGCGGCCAGCGGCAACGGCTGGGCATCGCACGCGCGCTCTACACCGACCCGCTGGTACTGGTGCTCGACGAGGCCACGAGCGCGCTCGACACGAAGACCGAGTCGGAGGTGGCGCGCGCGATCCGGGCGCTCCACGGCCAGGTGACCGTGATCGCCGTGGCGCATCGCCTGTCGACCATCCGCGACGCCGATCTCATCCTCTTCATGCAGGACGGCCGCATCGCCGCGCAGGGGCGGTTCGACCAGGTCGTCGCGGAGAACGACGAGTTCGCCACCCAGGCGCGGCTCGCGGGACTGATCGGAGGAGACTCGTGAACTCGACGCCGGCGCGGATCGCCTACGTGGTCTTCAACGACACCTATCGCGATTCGCGCGTGCTGAAGACGCTGGACAGCGCGGCGGCGAGGGGCCACGCCGCGCGCGTGTTCGCGATCGGGGGGCCGCTCAGCCAGTTCGAGGCGGGCCTCGAGCGGCGCGAGAGCGGCGGGGAGATCCTGCGACTGGCGATCTTCCCCGACCGGTGGCGCGCCGCGCGCGCCGTCGCCCGACGGGTGCAGGCGGGCGGCACCGCCCCGATGCCCGGTGCGGCCCCGGGACCCGCTCCGACGACTGCCCCGGAGGGATCTGCGGGCGCCGCGGCGCCGCCCCGACGCGCGGACGCACGCACGCGGATCCTCGCCCTGGCGGGGCGCACACGGACCTGGGCCTCGCGATCGGTGTCGCGCGTCGTCACATCCGCCGCCAACACGGTCCGCCGCATGTCGTTCGAACGCCGCGCCACCGCCGCCGTCCTCGCGTGGAAGCCCGACCTCGTGCACGCGCACGATGCGAATACGCTCCGGGTCGCGCTCGCGGTGCAGCGACGCGCCGGTGTGCCCTTCGTCTACGACGCGCACGAGCTCTGGGAGGAGCGCAACGCCCGGCGGGGCCGGTACACGCGGTGGGCCGAGCGGCGTCTGCTGGAGCTCGCGTCCCGGCGCATGGGCGGCAGCGTGACCGTGTCTCCGGGCATCCGCGACTGGATGACCGATCGCTACGGTCTCGCCGACCCGCCCATCCTCGTGCGCAACATCCCGCTGTCCGACGGCGAGCCGCCGTCGCGCGCATCCGGGCGCCTGCGCGATCTCGCGGGGCTCGGTCCCGACGCCAAGGTGATCGTCTACGTCGGGCGGATCACCACCGGCCGCGGTATCGATCAGACGCTCGAGGCGGTGGCGGCCGTCCCGGAGGTGCACTTCGTGCTGCTGGGTTACGGTCCGGATGCGTTCCTCGCGTCGGTGGCCGCCCGTGCGGCCGCGCTCGGCATCTCCGACCGGGTGCATCTGGTCGGCTCGGTCGAGTCCGCCGAGGTGTCACGCACGATCGCGGACGCGGACGCGTCGATCGTGTTCACCCAGCCGCTCAACCTCAGCTACCGGTTTAGCCTGCCGAACAAGCTGTTCGAATCCATCCACGCCGGTCAGGCGATCATCGCGAGCGATCTGCCGGACGTCTCGGCGCTCGTCGACGAGTACGGCGTCGGGGTGACCTTCCCCCACGATGACGTGGCCGAGCTGGCCCGCCGGATCCGAGAGGTCATCGCAGCGCCCGACGGCTATCGCGAACGGGCGCGCCGAGCCGCGGCGGAGCTCACATGGGACGGCGAGATGGACACGCTCTTCGGGCTGTACGACCGCGTGCGGGCCGGCGGCGCCACGTGACCCGCCCGCGCATCCTCTGCATCTCGCTGTCGCCGATCCGTCGCGATGCACGGGTCCTCCGGCAGCTGAGCGTGCTGACCGCGCATGGCGACGTCACGACCGTCGGCTACGGAGAGGCGCCGCCCGGTGTCGCGCGGCACGTGCGCGTCCCCGACGGCGCCCCGTCGCTGCCGCAGACGCCGATGGGCGTCGCGCGGCTCGCGCTGCGGCGCCACGCTGCGGCGGAGCTGACGGCACCCGGCGTCGCGTTCGCCCGCGACGCGCTCGCGGGAGAGCGCTTCGATCTCGTCGTCGCCAACGACGCGCGCGTGCTCGCGCTCGCGTTCGACCTCGCGGGCGACGCCCCGGTGTGGGCGGACCTGCACGAGTGGGCACCCGAGGAGCGCACGCACGTGCTCGCGTGGCGGGTGCTCGTCGCGCCCTTCATGGTCCACCTGTGCCGGGAGTATCTGCCGCGGGTCGCGGCGGCGACCACGGTCGGCGGACGGATCGCCGACCTGTACGCCCGCGACTTCGGCGTGCGCCCCGAGATCATGCGCAATGCGGCGCCCTTCGCTGCCCTCGAGCCGACACCGGTCGAGGACGACCGCATCCGCCTCGTGCACAGCGGCGGCGCCGTCCACGGCCGCAGCCTCGAGCTGATGATCGACGCCATGGAGCGCCTCGACGACCGGTTCACGTTGGACCTGTACCTCGTCCCGGTCGCCGACGGCGGGCGCTACCTCGCGGAGCTGCGCGCCCGTGCGGGCGGCGACCCGCGCATCCGGTTCCGGGACCCCGTGCCCCCCGATGACCTGCCGCGCACGCTGAACGCGTACGACGTGGGCGTGTTCTGGATCCCGCCGGTGCACACGAACGCCCGGCTCACCCTGCCGAACAAGCTCTTCGACTTCGTGCAGGCCCGCCTCGCGGTCGCGATCGGCCCGACGGTCGAGATGGCCGACGTCGTGCGCGCGCACGATCTCGGCGTGATCGCTGACGACTTCACGGTCGACGCGTGCGTCCGCAGCGTCGAGAGCCTGTCAGCCGAGCGGATCGCGGCGCACAAGGCGCGCGCCCACGCCGCCGCCCGCGAGCTCAGCTTCGACCGTGACCGCGACGTGGCTGCGGGCATCGTGGGGCGTCTCACCGCGCCCGGCCCGCGCTGAGCTTGATCGAACCCGTCTCAGCCGACGCTGCGATATGGTCCTCCCGATGAGACGAATCCTCGCGATCGCCGGTGTGGTGGCCCTCGTCGTCCTCGGCGGCGGAGGCGCCGCGTCCGCGGCACTGCCCGGGGACGCGACGCGGCTCGGCGGCGCCGACCGCTATGACACCGCCGTGAGGATCTCGTGGACCTACGCGCCCGGGGTCCCCGTCGCCTACGTCGCGACTGGCGCCGCGTTCGCCGACGCGCTGAGCGCAGCGCCCGCGGCGGCGGCGCAGGGCGGCCCGCTGCTGCTCACGGCCACGACGTCCCTGCCGGATGTCGTGGCCGAGGAGCTGCGGCGTCTGAAGCCCCGGAAGATCGTCGTCGTGGGCGGCGCCGGATCCGTCGCGGACGCCGTCTACCGGCAGCTCGCGGCGATCCAGCCGAACATCCGGCGCGATGCCGGCGCCGACCGCTATGCGACATCGCGCATCGTCAACCAGCGCGCCTTCCCGAGCGGCGCGGCCGTGACCTATGTCGCGACGGGACGCGCGTTCCCGGATGCGCTCAGCGCTTCCGCAGCGGCGGGCGCCCTGGGCGGCGCGGTTGTGCTCGTCGACGGGGCCGGCGCCTCGGTCGATGAGGCGACGACGTCGCTGATCGCCGCGCTCGGTTCGCCGGAGATCCGCGTGGTCGGCGGCACGGGAGCCGTCACGGCGGCCGTCGCCACCCAGCTGAATTCGGTCGCCCCGGTCGTGCGGCTCGAAGGCGCCGACCGATACCAGACCTCGGTCGCGATCGGTCGGCACGCCTTCCCGACGGCGGCGGAAGTGAGCTTCGCCGTGGGCACCGACTTCGCCGACGCCCTGGCCGGGGCCGCGTTCTCCGGTCACCGCGAGGCGCCCCTGCTCGTGACGCCGCGCGCGTGCCTGCCGGGTGCCACGCTCGACCTGGTCCAGAGATGGCGCCCCGCGCATCGATGGCTGTTCGGCGGTCCCGCCGTGCTCGGAGACGGCGTGCGCGACGGCGTGCCCTGCCGTGCCGGGAGCACGGAGCCGGTGTCGACCGTCACCGCCGCGCAGCAGAAGACCGCGCAGGCGATCCTGGGAACCGGTCGCATCACGCCGACCGGCGAGGCGTACGAGCAGCTTCGCGCCTACGCGAGCGGCGCCGTGCGCACGCACACGATCGATGGCGCGGCCCGGGAGTGCGTGATCGACGACGCGATCCTCTCGGCGCTCCGGGCAGTCGTGGTCGACAGGGGATTCCGGCTCACGCTCTGGTCGATCAACCGCTACTGCCTCGGCGACGCGACCTCGGGACTCGGCGCCATGAGCTACCACTACCTGCGAGGCGGTGGACACGCGGTGGACATCCGCGCCGTGAACGGCGTCACCGCGACGGGGAGCACCGCGGAGGAACGCGCCGTCATCGCCGTTCTCCTCAGCGCAGTGCCCGCACCCGCGGGCCTGGGGCAGAGTAACTGCCGAGAGTCGGATCCGCTCACGATGCCGGACGGCTGGACGCAGTTCCCCGACGCGTGCGACCACATCCACGTCGAGTACCGCGGCACCGCCTCGTAGGCACCAGCTCGCACCCCGCGCGACACGCGTGGGATTCGATGGGCGTGCGCCCGACGGTGAGGACGCTAACGTTCCCCTCTTGAAGCGCATCGCGGCGTTCATCGCCCTCGTCCTGTTCGCGGTTCTCGGTGGCACATCGCCGGCCGCTGCGTACCTGTCCTCGCCGGTCGACCGGATCTACGGCGCCGATCGCCACAGCACGTCCGCCCTCGTGAGCGCCCGCTACACGCCGGGGGTGCCGGTCGCGTACGTCGCGACCGGCGCATCGTTCGCCGACGCGCTGAGCGCGGCGCCCGCGGCGGCGGCCCAGGGCGGGCCGCTGCTGCTGACCACCCGTGATGCGCTGCCGGACGCGGTGCGCGATGAGCTGACGCGCCTGAAGCCGCAGAAGATCGTCGTCGTCGGCGGGACGGGCGCCGTGTCCGCGGCCGTGTACGCGCAGCTGACGGCGATCCAGCCCGCCATCCGACGGGACGCCGGCACCGACCGATACGCGACCTCCCGCATCGTGAACGAGCGCGCCTTCGGATCCGGCGCCCCCATCGTCTACGTCGCCACCGGGCGGGACTTCCCCGATGCGCTCAGCGCGTCGGCCGCGGCGGGCGCCCTGGCCGGCGCCGTGGTCCTCGTCGACGGCAAGTCGACGACCGTCCCGCAGGCCACCCGGGACCTGATCTCCGATCTCGCAGCACGTGACATCCGGATCGCCGGCGGCACCGGTGCGGTGTCCGCGGACATCGCGCAGAACCTCGCCTCCCTGGCGTCCGTCATCCGCCTCTCGGGCGCCGACCGTTACGAGACGTCGGCGGCCATCAGTCGAAGCGCGTTCTCGTCCGCGAGCAGCGTGATGTTCGCCGTGGGCACCAGCTTCGCCGACGCTCTGTCCGGCGCCGCTTATGCGGGCGAGCTCGGCGTGCCGATGCTGGTCGCGCGCGGGGACTGCATCACGGTGTCGGCGCATGACCTCGTGACGGGCTGGGATCCGGCCTCGCGCACGCTGCTCGGCGGGCCGCTCGTGCTCGGCAAGGGCGTCGCGGACGGCATGGCCTGTGGCGGGATGGCCGGGGACGGCGACTTCCGGGTCGGAAGCCGAGTCCCCGCGGGCACCTACATCAGCGTGGGCAACAAGGACGTGTGCGAGTGGGCGCGCCGCTACGCCTTCGGGGAGGACCCCTCCACCGTGATCACCTACGACTGGGGGTTGGGCCAGCGGGTCGCGACCGTCGTGCGCGGCGACTACGGCTTCTCGTCATGGGGCTGCAACACCTGGACCCCCGTGCAGAACGCCCGCTACATCGGTGCGACCCTGCCCGGTGCCGGGGTGTTCGTCGCGGACCAGCAGTTCCCTCGCGGAACCTACCGCGCCACGATCCCGACCGCCGAGGGGTGCTACTGGGCGACGCTGCGGAGCTTCGTCGGCGGGCCGATCGGCGGCGGCGGCGACAACGTCATCGCGAGCGATTACCTGGAGAACAGCGCCGGACGGGTCATCGAGGTGACCGTCGGATCCGATGCGGTCGGCTTCGAGACGGACGGCTGCGGCACCTGGATCCGAGTCGGCTGACGACGTGTCCGGGGGAGCACCATAGACTCGAGCCATGCGCATCGCCGTCGTGGCCCTCGGAAAGATCGGCCTCCCGCTCGCCGTCCAGTTCGCCTCCTCGGGTCATGAGGTGATCGGCGTCGACGTCAACCAGAAGGCCGTCGAGACCATCAACGCCGGGATCGAGCCGTTCCCAGGGGAGGCGCATCTGCAGGAGCGCCTGTCGGAGCTGATCCCGGCGGGGAGGCTGCGGGCGACGACGGAGTATGCGGAGGCGATCCCGGGTGCGGACGCGGTCGTGCTGGTCGCTCCCGTCTTCGTGGACGATGAGACGTGGGAGCCGGACTTCCGATACATGGACGCTGCGACGCGGTCGCTGGCGGCGCATCTGACGCCGGGCACGCTCGTGTCGTATGAGACCACTTTGCCGGTGGGGACGACGCGGACGCGGTGGAAGCCGATGCTGGAGGAGGGGTCGGGTCTGACGGAGGGTGTCGACTTCCATGTCGTGTACTCGCCGGAGCGGGTGCTGACCGGTCGTGTGTTCGAGGATCTGCGGAAGTACCCCAAGCTGATCGGCGGTCTGTCGGAGGAGGGCAACCGGCGGGCCCGGGAGTTCTATGAGGCGGTGCTGCAGTTCGATGAGCGCGCCGATCTGCCGCGCCCGAACGGGGTATGGGATCTGGGGTCGACCGAGGCGTCGGAGATGGCGAAGCTCGCGGAGACGACGTACCGGGATGTGAACATCGGCCTCGCGAACCAGTTCGGCCTGTTCGCGGCGGCGCACGGCATCGACGTGTACAAGGTGATCGAGGCGTGCAACTCGCAGCCGTACAGCCACATCCACCGTCCCGGGATCGCGGTGGGTGGGCACTGCATCCCGGTGTATCCGCGGCTGTATCTGTCGACGGATCCGGATGCGGACATCGTGCGGGTGGCGCGGCAGCTGAACGCGTCGATGCCGGAGCGGCTGGTGGCGCAGGCCGCGGGAATCCTGGGGGACCTGGTGGGGATGCGTGCCGTGGTGCTGGGTGCCGCGTACCGGGGTGGGGTGAAGGAGACCGCGTTCTCGGGTGTGTTCCCCACCGTGGCGGCGCTGAAGGCGCGCGGGGCCGAGGTGGTCGTGCACGACCCGGTCTACTCGGACGACGAGCTGCGCGCGCTGGGCTTCGAGCCGTACGCGGTGGGCGGTGAGGTGGACCTGGCCATCGTGCAGACCGACCACGCCGACTACCGGACGATCACCCCGGCCGACCTGCCCGGTGTGAAGCTGCTCGTCGACGGCCGCAACGCGACCGACCCGGCCCTGTGGGCCGGCACCCCGCGCATCGTCGTCGGCGCCGCTGGCTGACGCGCACCCGGAGACGACGAACG
>Ga0208492_1001299_pt1 | contig 16070 bp, 14 predicted proteins | sample Subbioar_CSW14AB_FD_184820 | JGI IMG/M metagenome (GOLD analysis project Ga0208492, IMG submission 184820) | Serpentinite rock and fluid subsurface biosphere microbial communities from McLaughlin Reserve, California, USA - CR12Mar_CSW14AB (SPAdes) | ecosystem: Environmental > Terrestrial > Deep... | reverse complement strand
CCCTCGAGCTCCCCTCGCAGGTTCTCGCTTCGCTCCGAGCCTGCTCACTTCGCGTTCGAGGGGGCGAGTGCCCCCTCGAGCTCCCCTCGCAGGTTCTCGCTTCGCTCCGAGCCTGCTCACTTCGCGAGCGACTTGAGCTTCGTCTCGAGGTCCTTGCCCGGCTTGAGGGTACCGGGGTCGTCGCCCGAGCCCTCGACGGCGGTCGTGAGCTCGGCGAGCGACTGCGCGGTGTAGCCGCGAGCCTGCGCGTAGACCGGACAGGCCTTGAGCCAGTCCTTGCCGTCGATCGCGCTCACGAAGCCCTTCGAGAAGAAGTCCTTCGGGTTGGGGTCGACGTCGACCTCGCCGCTCTTGATCTTGAGCTTCTTCTCTTTGTCGCCGGTGAACGAGGACGCATCCATCTTCACGGGCTGACCGAAGTCGACGAGGTCCGCGTTCAGGATCGGCGGAGCCTTCGGGTCGGTCGGCTTGCTGATCTTCACGCCCCAACGCGCGTGGTCCTTGGGGATCTCGAACGCCTTGATCTGCGAGTTGGCAGCCTCGAGCGCACCACCCTTGGTGAGCGCGACGCGAAGCTCGTCGATGTGCGCGACCTTGTTCGCGTAGGTGATGAGCTTGCCGCTCGTCTCCTCGCCGAAGTACCCGAGCTCGCGTCCCTTGAGGTCGGCCGCGGTGAAGCCGCTCGACCACGCCTTGATGGCGTCGATGGTCGGCTGCGTGAGCTGAGCGTTGTTCTGCATCTCGCTCTGCGCAGCCTTCAGCGTGTCGAGGAACTTCTGCAGGTTTTCGTTGGTCTTGCCGACCTTGGCCGCGATGTCGCGCGCGTCGTTGCTCGCGCGGGCCTTCGTCTCGTTGCCCTTGGTCGCGGAGCCCGAGAGGAACCCGATGCCGAGGCCGACGACGAGCGCGGCGCCGATGAGCGCATAGAGAACGCCCTTCTTGCTGGCAGCCCCGGCGACGTGGTCGTCGTGGTGGCCCTGGACGACGACGATCTGCGGCTGCGCCTGTGCGGGCGGACCGCCGGTGACCGTGGCCGCTCCGAGCGGGTCGTTCGGGTCGGCCGAAACCTTCGGCGGCTGCGTGCGCCGACCGAGCAGGTCCGGCGGCGGCGCAGGAACGGCACCCGGAGGCGGGGGGATTGCACCGCCCGCTGCGGGCGTGAGTCCCTTCACCGTCTTCGACGGGATGCGCGACTTCAGGTCGATCTTGGGCTTCTTCTGCTCCCCAGCCATCGCGCTCCTCGACCGACGAGCGCCGCGGTTGAACTTGCGGCGCGCTCTAGAACGTCGGTGAAAAAAACAGGCACCCGACGTAGCCGGTCGGAAGCCGTGGTGTCAACGATGGTTCGACCCCTGACTCGCGCGGACTTCGAAACGGGCACCGCTTGCGCTCGACGTTGGGATGTTGCCCACCGCAACCTACACTAGATACCGTGTCAGGAATGAGCGATTCGGACCGCCGCCAGAGCCCCCGCACCCGCGTCGACCTGCTCTTCAACAAGTACATCGACGGGTACCCCCACCTCTGCCGCACCATCGACGTCTCGTCGGGCGGGCTGCTCCTCGAGCGCGTCTCGGAGCCGGCGATCGACCGCGAGTTCTACCCGGTCGAGATCGGCCTCCTCGATCCAAAAGCCGACGTGATCGAGCGCCTGTGGATCTGGGCGCAGCAGGTTTGGACCGACGGCGAGCTCCAGGCTCTCCGGTTCGTCGATCTCCAGGACCGCGATCGCACCAAGCTGAACCGACTGCTCGAACGGGCCGGCATGATCGAGGCCGCGGCCGCCGTCTGATCCGAGTCGTCAGACGAGACGAGACGAGCACGAGCGTCAGGCTCATGCGGCCGAAAAGGCCGCGCGCCTGATGACTGACGACTGACGACTGACGACTTATCCTGCCGGCCGTGTCGCACGCCCTCGTCCCGCGCGTCCTCGTCATCGACAACTACGACTCGTTCACCTTCAACCTCGTCCAGTATCTCGGCGAGCTCGGAGCCGAATGCGAGGTCGTCCGCAACGATCAGCGGAGCGTCGACGAGATCGCGGCGCACCTGCCCTCTCGGATCCTCCTCTCGCCCGGCCCGTGCACGCCGGACGAGGCCGGCATCTGCCTCGAGGTGATCCGGCAGCTGTCGGGCAAGGTGCCGATCCTCGGCGTCTGCCTCGGTCACCAATCGATCGGCCAGGCGTTCGGCGGCAAGGTGGTTCGGGCACCGAAGCTCATGCACGGCAAGACGAGCGAAATCAGCCATGCGAACCGCGGCGTGTTCCGCGGTCTGCCCGACCCGATGGTCGCCACCCGCTACCATTCCCTCGTCGTCGAGCCCGAGACGCTGCCCGACTGCCTCGAGGTCACCGCATGGACCGACGACGGCGCCCAGCGACCCACGATCATGGGCCTCCGCCACAAGACGCTGCCGGTCGAGGGAGTGCAGTTCCACCCCGAGTCGATCCTCACCCCGGACGGCAAGCGTCTGCTCTCGAACTGGCTCTGCGAGTAGTCGCGGAACGCCCGACGACTGTAGACTCTCTCCGTGCCACGCGGTCGAGTCCTCATCGTCGACGACGAAGCGAACGCGCGAACGGCGCTTTCCGAGATCCTCCGTGAGGAAGGCTTCGTCAGCGAGACGGCCGCGGACGGCTTCAAGGCGATCGGCAAGCTCGACGAGTTCCACCCCGACGTCATCCTGACCGACCTGAAGATGCCCGGCCTCGATGGCCTTGGTCTGATGGAGAAGGCCAAGGAGCTCGCCCCCGAGGCCGTGGTGATCGTCATGACCGCGTACGGCACCATCGGCTCCGCGGTCGACGCGGTGAAGCGGGGTGCCGAGAACTACCTCACCAAGCCGCTCGACGACGCCGACGCACTGGTCGCGATCGTGGCCAAGGGTGTCGAGAAGTCGCGGCTGCTCCAGGAGACCCGGCGACTGCGCGAGCGACTGCGCGAGCGAAACGTGTTCGGGCACATCGTCGGCGAGCACGCTGCGATGAAGCACCTGCTCGAGCTCGTCGATCAGGTCGCGCCTTCACGCGCGAGCGTGCTCATCGTCGGCGAGAGCGGCACCGGCAAGGAGCTCATCGCCGAGGCCATCCACCGCAACTCGCCGCGGACCACGCGACCGTTCGTCCGGCTCAACTGCGCGGCGCTCGCCGAGACCCTGCTCGAGAGCGAGCTCTTCGGCCACGAGCGGGGCGCGTTCACCGGGGCGCTCGGCCGCCGCGAGGGGCGGTTCCGTCAGGCCGATGGCGGCACGCTCCTGCTCGACGAGGTGAGCGAGATCCCTCTCTCGCTCCAGGTGAAGCTCCTTCGCTTCCTCCAGACCCGGGAGTTCGAGCGGGTCGGCGGCAACGAGACACTCAAGGTCGACGTCCGCGTCATCGCCGCGACCAACCGCGATCTCGAAGAGCAGATTCGACTCGGCCGCTTCCGCGAGGATTTGTACTACCGGCTCAACGTCGTCACGCTCTCGATTCCTCCGCTTCGCGAACGCGCCTCCGACATCCCCACCCTGGCGATGTTCTTCCTGCGGAAGTACGCGCAGGAAAACGGCAAGCGCATCGAGGGATTCGACGAGCACGCGCTCGACGCGCTCGTGCGGTACCGCTGGCCGGGCAACGTGCGCGAGCTCGAGAACGCCATCGAGCGCGCGGTGGTGCTCGGCGCCGGACCGAAGATCGAGCGCAAGCACCTCCCGAACGCCGTCGTCCCGTCCGACGAGAAGAAGCGCGTGCCGCACGTGCCCGGAGCGACGATCCAGGAGCTCGAGAAGTGGGCCATCCTCGAGACGCTGGAGGCCGTCGGCGGCTCCACGTCCAAGGCCGCCACCGTGCTCGGCATCTCGCCCCGCAAGATCCAGTACAAGCTCCACGAGTACGAGCCCCCCGAAGGCCGAAGGTCCAAGGAGGATTGAGCGCGTGAGCACGAAGATCGTCGAGATCGAGAACCTCCGAAAGACCTACCTCATCGGCTTTCTGCGCAAGAAGGTCGAGGGCGCGAGCGGCATCAGCTTCGACGTGCACGAAGGGGAGATCGTCGGCCTGATCGGACCGAACGGCGCCGGCAAGACCACGACGCTCAAGGTCCTCCTCGGGCTCTGCGCGCCCACCTCGGGCTCGGCGAAGATCCGCGGGTTCGACTCGCGCGACCCGAGGTCCCGCGAACGCGTCGGGTTCCTCCCCGAAAACCCCTACGTCTACCCGTACCTCACGCCGCGCGAGTTCGTCGATCTGTGCGCGCGGCTCTCGGGGATGTCCTCGGCCGCACGGGCCGACCGCGTGCCGAAGGTGCTCGAGCGAACCGGCATCGCGTGGGCGGCCGACCGGCCGGTCCACCGTCTGTCGAAGGGCATGCTCCAGCGCACCGGTCTCGCGGCCGCGCTCGTGGCCGATCCCGAGCTGCTCGTGCTCGACGAGCCGATGAGCGGGCTCGATCCGCTCGGTCGCCGCGAGGTGCGCGACCTCATCTTCGAAGAACGCAAGGGCGGGCGCACCGTGCTGTTCTCCTCGCACGTCCTCTCCGACGTCGAGGCGTTGTGCGATCGGGTGGTGATTCTCCGGACGGGCACGGTCGTGGTCTCCGGCGCGGTGGGCGAGCTCGTCCACCGCGGCGCGACCATGACGGAGCTCACGCTGCGCCAGGTCGACTCCGACACCCGCGCGCAAGTTCTCGAAGCGGCGACCTTGCTCCGCGACATGGGCGGCGACCTCGTCCTCGAGGTCGAAGGGGAAGAGCGCCTCGGCGACACAATCGCCCGAGCCATGAAGGGCGGCGCGAAGGTCGTCTCGGCCGTGCCCCGCAAAGACAGCCTCGAAGATCTGTTCGTCCGCGAGGCGCTTCGCACCGGCGACGAGGCGTCCGCAGGTGGCTGACGCCGGCGCTGCCCCGGGACCGTGAGTGACAAGCGCGGGGTAACGGCCTACACTGCGCGCCCCCCGCCATGACCCCCGACGAGCCCACCACGCCGACGAACGGAGCCGAGCCCACGGCCGCTCCGTCCGAGGCGACGACCGCCCCTGCGGCAACCGACGCCACCCCGATCACCACCGCTCCGACCGACGCCACGCCGGTCGATGCGACGCCGACCGACGCGACCCCGACGGAGGCCCAAGAGGCCGCTGCCGAGGCGAGCGCCGAGGGCGAGGCCAAGGCCGAAGGTGGCCAGACCGGCGAGAAGAAGAAGCGCCGTCGTCGCCGCAAGAAGAAGAAGGACGGCGCGACCGCCGCTGGCGCAGGAACGGGCGCCGAGGGCGCCGAGGGCGAGGCCGCCGAGGGCGAGGCCGCCGAGGGCGAGGCCGCCGAAGGCGAGACCGCCGAAGGTGAGACCGCCGAAGGCGCTCCCCGTGGCGAGGGCGGCAAGAGGGGCAAGAAGCAGCGCCCGCAACGCGACAAGCCCCCGTTCGGCGTGGGCGAAGAGGTCGCGGGCAAGGTCACCAAGGTCCTGCCCGACGCGATCATGCTCGACGTCGCCGGCAAGGCGCTCGGCATCTTCGACCGCAAGGAAATCCCCGAGAGCGAGACTCCGGCCGAGGGCGAGACGCTCATCGGCAAGGTGTCGAACGACGGTGCGCGCGGCGGGTGCGTGGTCCTCACCAAGGACCTCAACCGCTGGCAAAAGGCGCGTCTCGAGGTCGAGGCCGCCTTCAACGAGAAGCGTCCGGTCGACGGCCTCATCACCGGCGTCATCAAGGGCGGCATCGAGATCGACGTCGACGGTCTGCGCGGCTTCGCGCCGGCGTCGCACGTCGACCTGCGCATGGGCGCCGACCTCCACTACCTGATCGGACAGCGTCTCGCGTTCGAGGTCGTTCAGTTCGCCAAGCGCGGCCGTGAGTTCGTCCTCTCGCGACGTAACTCGCTCGAGTCCGAGGCCAAAGAGCTTCGCGCCAAGGCGCTCGAGCACGTCAACGTCGGCGAGATCGTCAAGGGCACCGTCCGCTCGATCCAGCCGTTCGGCGTGTTCATCGACGTCGGCGGCATCGACGGTCTCTGCCCGCCCAACGAGGCGTCGCACGAGCACAAGCGAATGGACGAGGTCTTCAAGGTCGGCGAGGAGGTCTCCATCAAGATCCTCCGCATCGACGAGCACGGGAAGATCTGGCTGTCCAAGCGCGCCGCCGAGCACGATCCGTGGGAGGGCGCGGGACAGCGCTACGCGCGCGGCTCGCGTCACAAGGGCAAAGTCGTCCGGCTCCAGCCGTTCGGCGCGTTCATCGAGCTCGAAGCCGGCATCGACGGCCTCCTGCACGTGAGCGACATCTTCGCCCCGCGTCGGATCAACCACCCGAACGAGGTGCTCAAGGTCGGCGAGGAGCTCGACGTCGTCGTATCTCGCCTCGAGCTCGACCAACGCCGCATCGGCCTCCACGAGGCTCCCAAGGAGGGCGAAGTCCAGCTTCCCCCCGAGGGCGGCGGTGGTCGCCGCGACGCCGGGGGTGCTGCCGGTGGCGGTCAGCGCCTCGGTCCGCACTCGCACGTCAAAGCCGTCGTCGAGGCCCACGAGCCTGGTGGCCTGGTGGTCCGCATCGTCGGACAAACCGGCCGTCTCGCGAAGGGCTTCATCCCGGCGCCCGCGACCGGCACCGCCAAGGGAACCGACCTGCGCAAGGCATTTCCCGTTGGAACCGAGGTCGACGCGAAGGTCGTCGAGTTCGACCCCAAGCGCCCGACCAAGCTCTCGATCAAGGCCCTTGGCCAGGATCAAGAACGCCAAGCTTTCCGTCAGTACCAGAACGAGGTGAAGCAAGCCTCGAAGTTCGGTACGTTCGGGGACCTCCTGAGGAACAAGGGCATCGCGAAGTGAGTGATGCCGCCCCGTGACGCAAACGCGTCGCGGGGCCTCGTCGCCTCGGGAACTGGAGAGGCGCGATGAACAAGTACTGGGCGGGTATCACCTTCGCGGGAATTGCTGCGTTGTCGATTTCGACGACGGGCTGCGACGCGATCAAGAAGTTGATTGCGCCACGCATGGACAAGCCGACCATCGGCACTCGCGCGTCGGCGATCGCATCGCTCGACGTGAAGTCGAAGGCGTCGAAGGCGAAGTACCTCGGCTGCGACCTGAAGTACGCCAACATGCCCGCGGGCTCGACGGTCAACCTGACTTGGTACGTCTTCGACGACGAAGCCGCCCAGAAGAAGGGCAAGGACCGTCAGCACACCGACGGCAAGGACCAGGACGTCCAGCAGCAAGGCGTGATCAACGCCTACCTTCAGGCGCTCGACGGCGAGTTCGCCGCCGGCATCTACGAGTGTCGCTGGGAGGCTCACGCCGCCGGCGGCAAGAAGGTCGAGGGGGGCGAGCAGTCCGCGTCCATCGTCGTCGGCGACCTCGACACCGTGAAGAAGAAGGGCGGCGACGACGACGACAGCGACGCGCCCAAGAAGAAGAAGAAGAGCAAGAAGTCCGACGACGACGAGTGAGTCACCAAGCCTCCGAGATTGCACCACGGAGGCAGGGAGACACGGAGATCGAGAAGGTCTGCCGGCGCACGCCCTGAGCCACGCGAGGCTCGGGGAGCGTGCGACCTCGTCGCCGCCAAACGAAATCAATCTCGTAGGGCGCGGAGCGCGCGGCAGCACAATCTCGTGCCTCCGTGCCTCCGAGTCTCCGTGGTGCACTGTTTTTTCTGGATATCTCAATGGCAAGTCTCCCTCATCGACTCCGCGTGTTCGAGCTCCTCGAGTCCGCCGGTCGCCCCCTCCACGTTCACGAAATCGCCGGCAAGCTCGGCGTCGACGACACGTTGATGCCCGGCCTCACGGCCATGCTCGACGACATGGTCCTCACCGGTGGCGTGCGTGCGTTCCCCGGCCACCGCTACCGCATCGGCGAAGAGGCCCGCTCCGAAGCACGCGAGCGGCCACAGCGCACGATGCGCGAGCGTCCCGGCATCGTCTCGGTGAACCCCCGGGGTTTCGGCTTCGTCGCGAGCGCTGGCACGGGCGAGCCCGACGTGTTCATCGGCGCCGACCTGCTCAACGGCGCCATGCACGGCGATCAGGTCATCGTCCGCGTCATCCGCACGAGCTCGCGCGGCCCCGAAGGCGAGATCGTGAGCGTCACGAAACGCGCGATCAAGCGTGTTCCCGGCACGATCCGCCGCCGCGGCAAGTCCGTGTGGCTCGAGCCCGACGACGCCCGCATGCGCGGCCCCCTACCCCTCGCGAAGACCGAGGAAGCGTTCAACGCGCAGGACGGCGACGCCGCGATCGCCACCATCACCCGGTACCCGGAGCAGAAGGACGAGGTGCCCGAGGCCGAGCTCACCAAGATCCTCGGCCGCGCGGGCGACCCGAAGGTCGAGGTCGAGAAGGTCCTCGCGCGCGAGGACATCAGCGAGACGTTCCCCGCAGCGGTCGTCGCCGAGGCGCAAGCCTTTGGCGATCACGTCACCGATGCGCAGCTCGAAGGGCGCGAAGATCTCCGCCCGTTGCCGCTCCTGACGATCGACCCCGTCGACGCACGTGATCACGACGACGCGGTCTACGTCCGCCGTGCAACGGAGCACGACGGTGAAGAGGCTGCGTACGTCGCATGGATCGCCATCGCCGACGTCTCCGCGTACGTGACGCCGAGCTCGGCGCTCGACGAAGAAGCGCGCAAGCGCTCGACCTCGATCTACCTCCCCGATCGGGCGATCCCGATGCTCCCGCGCGAGCTCTCGACACACCTCTGCTCGCTCGTCGCCGACCAGGATCGTCTCTGCCTCGCGGTCGAGGTGGTGCTCGACGCCACGGCGACCCCGATCCGCCATCGCTTCGTCGAAGGCGTGATGAAGAGCCGGGCGAAGCTCTCGTACGAAGACGTCGCGCGCGCGCTCGGCTTCACCGACGACGCGCCCGCCACCGCGACGGCCAAGCAGTTCCTCCCCGCGGTCACCGTGGCTTGGGAGCTCTCGTCGCTCCTGCGCGCCCGACGTATGCGGCGCGGAGCGCTCGACTTCGATCTCCCCGAGCCGAAGGTCGTCCTCGACGACAACGGCGTCGCCAAGGACATCATTCGTGCGCGCCGCGACGCCGGCGTGAAGAAGGCCTACAACCTCATCGAAGAGCTGATGCTCCTCGCCAACGAGGTCGTCGCCGAGGACCTCAAGGGTCGACAGATCTCCACCGTCTTTCGCGTGCACGCCACGCCCGACGAGATGAAGGTCGAGCGGTTCGCCAACCTCGCGACCTCGCTCGGCATGCCGTTCGATCCCGAGCACGCCAAGGATCCGAAGGCGCTCGGCAAGTTCCTCCGCGTCATCGGGACGCATCCGCAGGCCTCGGTGCTCAACACCCTGCTGCTCCGCGCGATGAAGCAGGCCACCTATGACGTGGTGAACATCGGCCACTTCGGTCTGGCTTCGCAGGCCTACCTGCACTTCACGTCGCCCATCCGTCGCTATCCCGACCTGGTGGTGCACCGCGCGGTGCACCGGCTCTGTCAGCAGAAGCCGGCCGAAAAGGGCGACGCGATGGGGGAGGCCCTCAAAGAGGCCGCACTCCTCGCGAGCCAGAACGAGCGCAAGGCGATGGAGGTCGAGCGAGAGATCGTGGACCTCCACCGGGCGCTCCTCATGCGCAACCACCTCGGCGAGACGTTCGAGGGCACTGTCTCGGCGCTCGTCGGCAGCGGCGCGTTCGTCGCGCTCGATCAGCCGTACGTCGATGTCCTGGTGAAGTACGAGGCGATGGGGAACGAACCCTACGAACTCGACGAAGAGGGGATCTCGGCGATCGGACAGCGCTCCGGTGACGTCGTCCGACTCGGCGACCGCATGGTCGTTCGGGTCGACGACGTGTCCATCGAGCGCCGCACCGTGCTCGGCACCCGCCTCGCCGCCATCCGCAGTGAGCGCGACGACGCCGAGCGTCCGCTCCACCGCCGAGGGCAAGGTCACGGCGACGTGCGCGACAAGAAGCTCGCCCAGCGCCGCGGCCAGGCTGCTGCGGAGAATGCGCGCAAGGGCAAGCAGACCGGCGGAAAGCCCCAGAAGCCCGGCGCACGCACCAAGCCCGCAAAGGCCGCCAAGCCGGCGAAACGCGGCAAGAGCACACGCCGTCGCTGATTCACATCGTCTACACTGCCCGCCGTGAGCACGCAGAAGCCTCCGTTGGGGAAGCCCACCGCTCGCACGTTCGGCCGATATCGGCTCGAGGAGCGCCTCGCCTCGGGCGGTACGGCCGACGTCTTCATCGCGCGCCCCACCAGCGGCACCGAGCCGGCCCCGCAGCTCGTGGTGAAGCGGCTGCTCCCCTCACTGCGCAACGACCCGGCTTCACGGAAGATGTTCGCCGACGAGGCGGAGCTCCATCGGCGCTTCCGCCACCCCAACATCGTGGAGTGCTACGAGGCAGGCGAGGTCGAGGGTGAACCGTTCCTCGCGATCGAGCTCGTCTCTGGCGCCGACCTCCATCGCGTCCTCAAGCTCGGCCAGACACGCAAGCGCCCCCTGCCGCCCCCCCTCGCAACGTTCATCGCACGCGAGGTGCTCGCGGCGCTCGGCGTCGTGCACGGCGGTGGTGCCGAATCGGTGGGCATCGTCCACCGGGACGTGAGCCCGTCGAACATCTACCTGTCGACGGCGGGCGACGTGAAGCTCGGCGATTTCGGCATCGCCCGCGAGAGCAGTGAGCGGACGGCCCCCCGAGGCGGTCTCGCCAACGCCATCAAAGGCAAGTTCGCCTATCTCACGCCCGAGCAGGTCGCCTCCGAGCCGACCGATCACCGCACCGATCTGTTCTCGGTCGCAAACGTGCTCGCCGAGATGATGCTCGGGCGTCCGCTCTTCGCCGGCGCTGGCCAGCTCGCGGTGCTCCTGTCGATCCGCGACGTGCGCACCGAGGCGCTCGACGGACCGCACGGAATCCCCGTGCCTTTGGTGGCGATCCTCAAACGAGCCCTCGCACGGGACCCGGGGCAACGTTTCCAGAACGCGGCCTCGTTCGCAGAAGCGCTCGCGCCGTTCGCGATGCACGACCGCGAGGCTGCCCGTCGGGACATCGCACAACTCGTGCGATGGACGAGACAGACCTCGCAAGAGCTCCGCGCGGTCGGCGAGCATCCCGATCAACGCGTGGTCGAACCGCCGGTACGCCCGGTGCCCTCGGCGCGCCCGGTTCCCGCCCTCCACATCGACTCGTCCGTCCTCCACGACGAGGAGACCCCCAAGCCACCGCAGCCGACGCCCTCCATCACACGCGGAGCGCCGATTCAGGACAAGGTCGTCGCGCCCTCGATCACCGAGTTGCCGGCGCCCGCACCGTCGCAGGCCGCCGCCGACGCGGCGACCCGGCCGTTCTCGCCACCGCCGTCCTACGTGCGCACAGCGGATGGTCGCCTGCTCGGTCCGTTCAGCTACGCGAAGCTCATCGAGCTCGTGGTCACCGGACGCGTCGACGCCGACGATCACGTCGACTTCCTCGGCACTGGTTTTCAGCCGGTAAGCGACATCGACGAGCTCGCGCGTCACCTCGCCCCGCGCAGCTCGGTCACGAGGCAACTCGAGGGACCGGGGACGCCGGATTGGCAGGGCTTTGCCGCCGAGCGGTACGACGAAGAAGTCGGCGGCGCGATCGAGCCTGGCATCGCGACCGCGATGGGGTTCGCGGCGAGCCGTCGCGCGACGGGGGTCCTGCTCGCGCAGCACGGGCCTCGCCGCAAGGAGGTCTACTTCGTCAACGGACGCGTCTTGCACGTCGCCTCGACCGAGGCCACCGAGATGATCGGCGAATACCTCGTCGCCCGCGGGCTGCTCGAGCGCGGCGATCTCGATTTTGCGCTGGCGGTCCTCCCGCGCTTCGATGGTCGCCTCGGCGAAGCGCTGACCGGTCTCGGGCTGATCGACGCGGTGAAGATGTTCAAGGCGATCGAGGAGCAGGGCCGCGACAAGATCGTCGACGTGTTCGGCTGGAGCGACGGCGAGATCTCCTTCTACTCCGGCGGTCAGCCGGGAAAGGTCGAGTTCCCGCTCGATCTGCCGATTGGCCCGATCGTCGAGGCCGGCATGGCGACGATGCTCGACGAACGGCACGCCGAGGCGCGGTACGGCGCTTGGCTCGAACGCCGCATCCGGCCTCGCGAGGTTCCTTCGAGCCTGCGTGACGCGGGCTGGTCCTCTCGGGTGGAGCGCGCGCTCCTGTCGATCAAGCAGCCCACACGCATCTCGGTGCTCCTTGCGGCGCTGGTGTCCGATGGACTGACGAGGCTCGAAGCGATCCTCGCCGTGGAGAGTGCACGGGTGGCCGGCCTGCTCGACTGGGCGTGATTCCACGGATCGTGGGCATGTGAATTCACAGGGAGGCACAGAGGCACGGAGGTCAGAGTGTCTGCCGATTTGCGCGCCGACGAACGGGTGGCCCTGTCGGACCGGAACGTCGCTGTGCTGAGAGCGGCAGACCAAGTTCTCTCTCTCCGCGCCTCCCTGCCTCCCTGTGAACTCTCGTCTCGGTTGTTGCGTCCCGGCCGGCGCGGAGCAAGCGTGCGCACATGGACGAGCTGTCGCCCGATCCGCGGCTCCTCGAGAAGTTCGGCCGGAAATTCCAGGCGGGCGACGTCATCTTTCGCGAGGGCGACGCAGGCACCGAGGCGTTCCTCCTTCAAGAAGGGCGCGTTCGTCTGTTGAAGCGCGTGCGGACCGTCGAGCGCTCGCTCATGGTCCTCAAGCCCGGTGACCTGTTCGGCGAGTCTGCGCTCATGCCGGGCAGCACGCGGTCGTCGACGGCTGTCGCGCTGACCGACGGCGTCTCGCTCGCGCTCGCGGAGTCGACCTTCCGCACCCTCCTCCAGAACAACCCTGCTGTCGCCGCCCGCGTTCTCGGGCAACTGGTCCGTCGGCTGCGCGAGCTCGAAGACCAGATCGAGTACATGATGATCCGCGACACCCAGTCGAAGATCGTCGCGGCGTTGCTCAAGCTGTCGGGCGGTCGCTCGGGCGCGGTGCTGCCGGTCACTCCGATGGACCTCTCGACCCGCGTCGGTCTCGACATCGACACGGTGAAGCGCACGGTCCAGCAACTCCGCGACGGCGACTACATCCGAATCTCGGACGAGAAGCTCGAGATCCCGGACGTCGAAGCGCTCCGCAAGCTCTACGGTCTTCTAGGCGTCAAAGACGAGATTCGCGGCGAGAAGTCCTGAGATTCCAGCACGGTGCGCCCAAGCGCGGCCGTGGCTCAGAAGTTGCGCCAGGATCAGCCGGGCAAGTCCGCGACTCCTGTGGAAAACTTGGCCGTTGACCCTGTTGGGTGCGTGCGGTACTCCCGCGGTCACCCGATTCTGGCTGGGTCCGCCCTTTTTGGGGGTGAATCCAGCCAAGGCGGGCGGTGACCCATGACCGACCGGAGCTTCCACCCGACTGGTACTCACGAGAGGCGGCGCCACGCGCCTCCGCGGAGCAGCCGTGGCGTGGCACCGTCGAGCATCCGGGCCTTGAGCAAGGTCGACGGCCCAATCGGAATCGGCGCGCGTCTCAAGCACGAGCGCGAGCTCCGCGGAATGTCGGTGGAAGAGATCGCTCGGGCCACGCGCATCCCGCTCGCGTCGGTCGAGCGTCTCGAGGCCGACCGCTTCGACGACCTGCCGGGCGAGGTCTTCGTCCGCGGGTTCCTCCGGGGTTATGCCAGGGCGATCAGCGTCGACCCCGACGAGATCCTCGCGCTGTACGGTGCGGCCCGTCGCGTCCCGTATGTCGCTCCCGTGCCGGTCAGCACCAACCCCGTGCGCCGCGAAGGGCGTCGCGTGGGCGTGGCGATCGCGTTCGTGTTGCTGCTCGTGCTCTGCACCATGGCGCTGAGCTTCGTGCTCCGCCCGCGCGGTCGCGATCTGCCGACCGAGGTGTCGGAGCGACAGACCCCGACGCACGTCTTCTTTCACGCATTCCAGGCGTGAGCGCGTGAAGGGTCCGCGCCCGAGGCGCGCACCTGCCGTGTCCGATCGCGCCCTCGTGTTGCGCGTGTCTCCCTACGGCGAGTCCGACGTGGTCGTGCAGCTGTTCACCGCGCGCGATGGCGTGACCCCAGCGCTCGCTCGACGAGCTCGAGATGCGAGCCCGAAGCGGAACGCGATCGTGCTCGAGCCGTTCCACACGCTCACCGTCGAGCTGCAGCGCACGTCGGGCGAGCTCGCGAACCTCAAGTCAGCAACGATCGCCACCGCGCGTACACCGCTGCTCGACGATCCGGCACGGCTCGACGCGGCCGGCCTCGTGACCCGTTGGACCCGAGCCCTCTCGCCGGCGCACGTCCCGGAGCCGGAGGTGTTCACCGCGCTCGAGTCGTCGCTCGATGCGCTCGCCGCGGGCTCGCGGCCCGACGGTGTCGTCGCGGTGTTCGGTCTCTCGTTGCTCGAGTCGCTCGGCTACGGGCTCGAGCTCTCGGCCTGCGCACGCTGCGGGCGCGAGCGCCCCACCGGTCGCGCGGCCTACGTCAGCGGCACGCAGGGAGGCGTGTTGTGCGAGTCGTGCCGACGCGGCGCGACGCTCGATGTGCCGCTGGTCGGAGGCGGAGTCCTCGATCGAGCGGTGTCGCAGCCGGAATCACTGATCGACGCGTCGGCCGACGAGCTCGCCCCGCTCTCGCGTGCGATCGTCGACGCGGTGCAGTCACGCGCCCAAGGGCTCGGAGCCAAGCTCTCGTCATGACCATGAGCAGAAGGCAACGAGACGTCGTCGTGCTCGGCGAGGCGTTGTGGGACGTGTATCCCGTGGACGCGCACAGCTCGATTCGGACACGTCGACACGAGCAGCGGTGCCTCGGGGGCGCACCCGCGAACGTCGCGGTCACGCTGGCGCGACTCGGCCTCGACGTGGGGATGATCGCGGCGGTGGGAGACGATCCGTTGGGCGAAGGGCTTCGGGACGAGCTCGCCTCGGCCGGCGTCGACACGACCCATGTCTCGACGGTGCGTGCGCGCACGGGTGTGACGTGGGTCGAGCTCGGCGGCTCGGCCCCCCGATACGTCCCGTTCCGATCGCCGAGCGCAGACATGCTCCTCGACGCCGGTGCCATTCCCACGACGATCTCGACGCGTTGGATCCACGTCGGCAGCTCGTCGTTCGCCAGCCAAGGAAGCGCCGCGGCGACGCGGCTCGCTCTTTCTCGCGCCGCCGCGAAGGTCTCGGTCGATCTCAACGTCTACCGCCACCTCTGGCCGAAGGGCGTACGCATCGTCGACGCGCTCGCAGACTTGCTGGCGACGGCCGCGATGGTGAAGGCGAGCGAAGCCGATCTCGTCGCGCTCGGCCTCGACGAAGGCGGTCTCCGCTCGCTCCGCCGCGAGCACTTGACCATCATCACCCGCGCCGAGCGCGGGGCGACGGCGCACTGGGGCGAGTCGACCTTCGAACACCGTCCCGCACACCTGGAGCCCGCGGTGGATCCGGTCGGGGCCGGCGATGCGTTCATGGCGGGCGTGCTCGCCGTGCTGGTGCGGCATCCCGAGGCAGAGCGCGCCGCGCTCGTCTCACACGCCCTCGAGCTCGGAGGCGGCCTCGGCGCTCGCGCCGTCACCGCGCTCGGTGCGACCACGGCACTCGTCGACCTCGGCAGCGAGCGGCGTGCCCTCGCGCGCAAGCCGGCCCTCCGCTAAAGAGGCGGCATGCCGGATCCGCGTACGAGCCCCGTGGCTGTGCGATCGCCGTATCGCGCCAAGGTCACCGAGATCGATTGGGCCGACGGCCACGTCGGCATCTATCCGCACGAGATCCTCCGCGGCTATTGCCCGTGTGCCGGCTGTCAGGGGCATGGGGCCGAGGTTCGTTTCATCGAAGGCGGCGACACTTCGATCAAGACGATCGAGCCGGTGGGCGATTACGCGCTGTCGCTCGAGTGGGGCGACGGCCACGCGACCGGGATCTACACCTTCCGCTACCTGCGCGCGCTTTGCCGCTGCGAGCAGTGCGTGCCGAAGGATCAGGCCGACGCGCGCCCCGCGCTGCGTCGCTGAGCCGTGACGGGCAAGAGTATTTCTCACCCGGATCGATCCGAAGGGATTCCCGTTCCCCCCGGCTTGAAAAGCCGGGGCCCTATCGCTCGTTTCGATTGAAGCCCGCTCCCGCGGGCTCCTTTGCGCAGGTCCTCAGCAGAGTCGCG
>Ga0208492_1001298_pt1 | contig 16077 bp, 12 predicted proteins | sample Subbioar_CSW14AB_FD_184820 | JGI IMG/M metagenome (GOLD analysis project Ga0208492, IMG submission 184820) | Serpentinite rock and fluid subsurface biosphere microbial communities from McLaughlin Reserve, California, USA - CR12Mar_CSW14AB (SPAdes) | ecosystem: Environmental > Terrestrial > Deep... | reverse complement strand
ACAGAAGGTCGTGCGCTGTAAGCTTTACCATTAGGATTCCCGCCAAATTTACTATTTGGCAATGTTTAGTGCTGTCGCGCACGATCTTTCAAATAGATTCTCCACTCACCAGTTTTAATTTTATTTGTTCGCTTATCGAGCGAGCGGATTAATACTAACTCGTAGGTCGCGTGTATCAGATTGCAACACGTCGGCGCAGAGACGCACGCAGTTGGAGCTTATGCTGCAGGTGATTTTCGCACTGTATGGCGGACGCGCGTTCGCGCACGTCTGCGCACGGTCAGGCGATAAATACGGCATGAATTTTATTAGATAATATTTATTACACGGGAAATTGCATTATCCGTAGTGCGCTCTACACCACGCGCGGCGGTGGTGGATAAATTAATGTTTTCCGGCTAGGAATTGACCCGATGTCGCAAATGCACCGAGACGAGCCGCCCTCCCCCATGCCTCTTCCGGCTCGCAGCGCACACGCCGCATTTGCCGCTTTGGCTCCGAGGTGTTTTATTACACCAGCCTTACGCCAGACTGATGAAGTGAGGATCGTGCTGTGAAAGTTCTCGTTGTCGAAGACACGCCAAAACTCGGCGCTGCAATTCGCGAAGCGATGACGCGCGCGCAGTTCGTTTGCGATCTCGCCCCCACGATTGAAGAGGCGCAATCTCTGGTTGCCACCTCTGTTTTTGACCTGATTTTGCTGGATCTGAGCCTTCCCGATGGAGACGGACTCGATTTCCTGCGCGGACTGCGGGCTGCGAAAATACACACGCCAGTAATCGTGCTTACAGCGCGCGGCGGCCTTAACGATCGCATCGCCGGGCTCGACGATGGCGCCGATGACTATCTTGTGAAGCCGTTCGAGCTCAGCGAGATGATCTCGCGCTGCCGCGCCGTGCTGCGTCGCCCGGACAGGCTTAACGTGGAACCGATCCGCGTCGGCCGCCTGATGTATGATCAGCGCTCGGGCCTCGTCACGGCCGAGAACTACAGCACGCCCCTGCCCCGCCGCGAGAGCCAGCTTCTGGCCGCGCTGATGCGCCGGCCCGGCAAGGTCTGCACGCGCACCCATCTGGAAGACTCCGTCTACGAGTCCTCCGCCGAGGTGACGCCCAATGCGCTCGAAGCCAGCATCTATCGCCTGCGCACCTTCCTGACGGCGGCCGATGCAGGCGTTGAAGTGAGGACGGTACGGGGGGTCGGTTATGTGCTGGTCGCGTCAGAACACGCCTAAGACAGGTGAGTGGTCCCTTGCGGGCCGCCTGAAATCACGGATCACGTTCATTTCCGTGGCGGCGCTGCTGTTCGTCACGGCGACCGTCACCGCGCACTATGGCCGGGACATTCCCGAGCTGCAGCAACGCACCGTATTCGACCTTGCCAGCGAGATCGCCGCGGACCTGCCGCTCGACAAGACAGGCGACGAGCTGCGCACGGCGATCAACCATCGCCACTCTCTATTCCTGCGCTTTCCCAATGCCTATGAATGGTATGTGATGGACGGCGAAGGCGCGATCATCGGCGCTTCCGTCGACAGACCGATCAATCGCGACAAGTTCCCGCCGGGCTTGCCTCCGGCAGAATGGGATGCGCCCAGCGGCAAGGGTGGCTGGGAAGCAGGCAAGACGTTCGAACTCAAGGGCCATACACGCCATATCGTGGCGGTCGCGCACTCCGACCCCGGCGGCCTGCTGATCGGCCTCGCGATGGGCGAAGCGTTCATGCACATCATCCTGCCGCTGGTGCCGTTCACGGCGCTGATCACCGTGTTCGTCTCGCGCACCGTGCGACGTACGCTGCTGCCGCTGCAATCGCTCGCCGTGCAGGCGCGGCGCGTGCAGACGCTACCGGACATCCAGCCGCTCGATCCAAAGGACGCGCCTGCCGAGGTGGTCGACCTCGTGAACGCCGTGAACTTCTCGCTGCAGAAGCTGCACGACTCCATCGAAGCGGAGAAACGCTTCCTCCAGGATGCTGCCCACGCGCTGCGCACCCCGCTGGCTATTGTGAAGGCGCGGCTCGAGCTGGATGGCGACAAGGTCGACAGGAACAGCCTGATCGAGGAAGTGGAAAGTCTCTCCCGCCTCGCCGCTCAGCTGCTCGCCTCCGCAAACGCCGAACGCCTGGTGCTGAAGTCCGACGTGCGCGCCGATATCGCCACGCTGGCGCAGGACGTGGTGTCGAACATGACGCCGCTGGCCATCCGCGCCGGAGTCGATCTCGGCTTCGCCGATGATGAGGGCGGCAAATCGATCGTGCGCGGTGATGCCGATGCGATCAGTCACGCGCTCAAGAACCTGATCGAGAACGCGCTGAAATTTACCCCGCGCGGCCGTGCGGTGACGGTCTACGTCACGCACAATCCGCCGGCGATTTCGGTGAGCGACGAAGGCGCGGGCGTGCCCGAAGGCAAGGACGAAGCGATCTTCAGCCGCCATTCGCGCGGCAAGTTCGGCGACGGCCGCGGCGCGGGCCTCGGCCTTTCCATCGTCCGCCGCATCATGCACGCGCACGGCGGCAGGGCGGACCTGGTTCGCACGGAAACGCCGGGCGCCACCTTCCGGCTCAGCTTCCCGACGCCGGAAAATGAAGCAGCCAAGGCCGCTTCGACCACGCCGCCGACCGCCAACGATCAGGGTCCGTCAGGCAAGCGCGCGGCGGCCTAGCCGCCTGCTGCGTAGACGCCACGCGCCACGGCGCGCGCGAGGCATGTGGCCGCGAGCTCGCCGATGCGCGCGATCATGAACGGGCGATGCTCTGGCCGTTCCACCTGCGCGGTGGAGAGGCAGAACACCACGTCGCCATCGAAAGGCGCGAACACGGGGCGCACGGCGCGCGCCAGCCCCGCCATCGCCATCTTCGCCACCCGCTGCGCCTCGGGCGGCGTCAGCGCGACATTGGTGGCGACACAGCAGAGCGTGGTGTTGGTTCGGCCAGCCATGGGCGGCGGAGGATTGATGCCCGGATTGCTCTTGGCCGTGCCCCAGTCGTCCGGATCGAAGCTGTAGCCCGGCGCCGGGCGGGCGCCGCCGAACTCGCCGGCTTGTTCGTAGGGCCATGCCCAGAAGACGTTGGAGCCCGGCATCTTCACCGCGCCGTGCGAGTTCACCGCCGCCAGCGCGCCGACGACAACGCCATCGTGCGTCGCGATGCTGGCCGAGCCGAGCCCGCCCGGGCCGCCGCCTGCGCGCGCGCCATAGCCTGCTCCGGCGCGTCCGAGATCGAATGTCGGGCCGGCGGCTTTGAGCGCCTGCATGCCCAGCGCGCGATAAGGCGGCGTCTCGCCCCACGTCTTGTCGCCACCATTGGCGAGATCGTAGAGGATGGCCGCCGGCACGATGGGCGATGTCGGGATGGCGCTGTTGGGGAAAAGCGCGAAGCCCTGCCCCGCCGCGCCGAGCGCCGCGCACACGCCATCCGCCGCCGCCAACCCGTAGACAGAGCCGCCCGAGAACACGACCGCGTCCAGTGCATCCACCAGCGTATCGGCCCCCAGCGCGTCGGTCTCCCGTGTGCCGGGACCACCGCCCGCCACAGCCACGGCGGCGACTGCCCGACCCGGCGTGCGGATCACGGTCACCCCGGTCGCCACGCCGGCATCGTGCGCCGAGCCGACCAGCAGACCGCCGACGTCGGTAATGAGATTCAGAGGTCCGGGGCGTGTTGTCACGTGGCAGAATCCGTCATTTCACTGGCCTCAAGGCAGGGTTCAGTTGCCGTAAGCGCAAGACCGTATAAGTGGGCAGGTATGAAGACAGCTTTCTCCCCGCGCAACCTGGAGCGCCAAGGCATGCGTCATTCCCTGCTGGCAGGCCTTGCCGCCCTTACCCTGTTTTCGGCTGCGGGATGCACCAGCCCGCCGCCTGCCGGGACAGCCACCGCGCCGAAAGGCGAATGGCGGCTATCGCATCGCGCCATGGCCACCGCTGCGGACAAGCGCGCCGTCGAAGCCGCGATCGCCGCGATGGACAAGGGCGGCAGCGCGGTCGATGCCGCCATCGCTGCCCACGCCGTGCTCGGCCTCGTGGAGCCGCAAAGCTCCGGTCTTGGCGGTGGCGGCTACATGGTCGTCTATGACCGCAAATCCAACACGACCACCGTGTTCGACGGCCGCGAGACGGCGCCCGCGACAGCGACGGCGGACTACTTCACCGTCAACGGCAAGAACCTCGATTTCGTGTCGGCCATCCTGTCGGGCAAGTCGGTTGGCGCACCGGGCGCCATCGCGCTCTACAAGGCGGCGCACGACAAGTACGGCAAGCAGCCATGGGCGGCGAACTTCGATGCCGCGATCAAGCTGGCGGATGAGGGCTTCATCGTCACCCCGCGCCTCGCGAACTCGCTGAGCCCGCGCTACCAGGCCGGGCCGCTCGGCAAGAACCCGGCGACGGCCGCCTACTTCTTCCCGAATGGCAAGTCGCTGGCGGTGGGCGATCGCCGCACCAATCCGGAATACGCGGCAACGCTGCGCGCCGTCGCCAAGGATGGTCCGGCGGCCTTCTATTCGGGCGCCATCGCCAACAACATTGTCGCCGCCGTCCACTCCGGTGACATCCAGGGCGATCTCTCGCTGGCCGATCTTGCCGCCTATCGTGTGCTCGAGAAGCCGGCAGTGTGCGGGCCGTTCCGAGAGTACAAGATCTGCTCGGCGCCGCCCTCCTCGTCGGGCGGCGTGGCGATGAACCAGATTCTCGGCCTCTACGAACTCATCGCCGCCGCCAGCCCGGATGCAACGCCGGAAGCCAACCTGCGCGACTATGTGCTTGCCCAGCAGCTCGGCTATGCCGACCGCGACCACTATGTCGCCGACCCCGCCGCAGTGACGGTTCCGGTCGCGGACCTGCTCAACCCCGCCTACCTCAAATCCCGCGCCGCGGGCGGCTTCAAGCCGGGCGATGCGCCACAGCCGGGCGATCCCGGCGCCGTGCTGCACGGCAAGCCGATCGTCGACATGTGGGGCCGCGACACCAACGCCGCCTCGCCAGGCACGACGCACATGTCGTTCATCGACCGCGAGGGTAACGCCGTCTCCTTTACGGCGACCGTGGAAAGCGGCTTCGGTTCGCAGCGCTGGACCAACGGCTTCCTGCTCAACAACCAGCTGACCGACTTCACGCGTCCGCCGACGCTGGGCGGCAAGCCGATCGCCAACGCGCCGGGCCCGGGCAAGCGTCCGCGTTCGTCCATGTCGCCCACCATCGTGTTCGACAAGGCGGGCGAGCCCTTCATGATCACCGGATCGCCGGGCGGGAACTCCATCGTCGGCTATGTGTCGAAGACGCTGGTCGCCGTGCTCGACTGGGGCGCGACGGCGCAGGAGGCCTCCGCCCTGCCGAACGTCATCGCGCGCGGGCAAACGGTGCGCGTTGAAACCTCCGATCCCACGGCTGGCGCAAACGCGACCGGCAAGCAATGGTCGGGCGTGCTCGCCTCGCAGGGGTTCAAGGTGCAGGAAGTGACGGGCGAGGTCTCCGGCCTCAACCTGATCGTTGTGCGCAACGATCATCTCGAAGGCGGCGCTGATCCGCGGCGTGAAGGCGTCGCCATCGAGTCCGTTAAGTAGGGAACCTGACTGCATCTTCATCTCGCGCGCCGGGTTCCACAGGAACCCGCGCAGCGGCCTCACGTTGTGACCGCAGTGTGGCGCCCTGTCGGGTAGCCACGGCACTCATGAGGAGAGATGAATGACCCGCGCAAAGATGCCGATGCTGCTTGCAGCCTCAGCTCTGGCACTTGGTCTTGCCGCCTGTGGCGGCGCCGAGACGACCACCAGCCAGGCAGCGCCCACGGAAACAGCCGCCGACGCAACGCCTGCGATCGACCAGGCCACGGTTGATTTCGTGCAGAAGGCCTCGCTGTCGAACATGTTCGAGATCGAAGCCAGCAAGCTCGCGCTTGAGCGTTCAAAGGTGCAGGCCGTGAAGGACTTCGCCCAGATGCTGGTCGATGGCCACACGGCGTCGCTCGCGGAACTCACCTCGCTGTCCACGTCCGCGATGGTGACGCCGCCGACCACGCTCGATTCGCACTTCACTGAAGAGCTGGCCAAGCTGCAGAACGCCAAGGTCGAGGACTTCGACGACGTCTACATCGACCAGCAGACCGAGGTTCACGAGAACGCGCGCGACAACCTGAAGGCTTACTCGGAAAGCGGCGTTGACGCCGGCCTCCGCGCCTTCGCGGCAAGAACGGTTCCGACGGTGGAAACCCACCTCGAGACGGTGCGCGCGCTCGACAAATCACCGGCCGACGACGTGACCAAGCCGGCCAGCGAGACCTGATTTCGCCCAGACGCTGTCCGCCCGACACGGACGCGTCACTTCGAGGGCCCGGCTCGCGCCGCGGCCCTCGATTTCTTTTGGGCTAGAGCGCCGGCACGCGCAGGCGGAAGACGGCGCCGGCGGGACTGTTCGCTGACAGTTCCAGCTCGCCCTTCATGCCGCGCGCCAGTTCGCGCGCGATGGCGAGGCCAAGCCCTGCCCCGCCGCGCGAGGCCGATCCGGCGAATGGCTGGAACAGGCGGCCCACGACGGCATTGGGAATGCCCGGTCCGTTGTCGGCAATCTCGATGATGGCGCACGGCCCGTCACGGAAGACGCGGGCAGAGATACGCCCCGGCTCGGTACGGTCCTGCTGCTCCTTGATGGCCCGGCCGGCATTGCGCACGAGGTTGGCGACGATGCGATGGATATGATCGGCATCCGCCATGGCGTTCACGGCCAGCGGCGCATCCAGCTTCCACGCGATATCGTCGCAGCCCGCCAGGCCCTCACTCGCCGCCTCGTCCATGACCGCGACGAGATTGGCGGGCGCAAGGTTCGGCGCGGAGGGCTCGGTCCGCGCATGGCTCAACGTCGCTTCGGCAAGATTCACCGCGCGCTGGATCGCACGCTCGAGGCGCGGCGCGGCGCGCTTCACGCGCGGGTCTTCCGATTGCGCGAGGCTCTCAGAGACGATCTGCGCGGCTGACAGCGAGTTGCGCAGGTCGTGATTGATCTTCGCCACCGCCTCGCCCAGCTCGGCCAGTCGCTTGCGCTGGCGGAAGGCGGCGGAGACAGTCTTCTGCATCGCCTGCAACGCCGCGTTGGCGCGCTGCATCTCGTAGGCGCCGCCCGGCATGGGTTCGATCTCGGCCGCTTCCGGCTCGTTGGCGAACTTCACGATGCTGTACGTCATCCGCCGCATCGGCCGCACGACGAGACGGTAGATGGCAAAGTAGACGAGACCGCCGACCACCACCGCAATCGCCAGCGAGAAGATCAGCAGCGTGCGCGAGAACGCCACCAGCCCCCGGCGCAGCGCGATCTCCGGCACGATCACTTCGAGCACGGCGTCATTGGTCAGCTCAGGCGCAAAGCTCACGCGCAGGAAGCGGCCCGGCGGGGCGAAGAACAATCCCATGGCACTGCCAATGCCTTCAAAGAAGGACTCGGTGCGCAGGTCGATCGACACCAGCTCGCCGCTGATCGGAATGGCCGGCGGCAGGATCTCGCCGCGGAAGTCCTTCTCCTGCACCGCCACTGAGACGACCTGCGCCTCTTCCAGCAGCCTGCGCGACAACTCCTCGCTGACCCGGCCATCGGGCGCTGCCTCCACGGCCAGGGCGGCGATCTGCGCCGCCTGCCCCCGCTGGTTCAACCAGGAGGTGCGATAGCCCGCCGCCAGCACCGGATAGGCCAGCGTCACTGCAAACAGCACGAACGCGCCCGTGAGAATGATCAGCCGTCCGCGAAGGCCCGAAAAGAATCGGTTCTTTGGCCCTGTCGGCGCGTTCGCCGGGGTCTCGCCCGTTTCCTGGTCTTGCGCCTCGCTCAGTTGGAGTCCCCTGGGCGTTTCCTGTCCGGCGGCTCCTCAACCTCTCCCCGATCCAGAGGGCAGGGACCGCTTCTTGTTATCTCAGTGTAATATAGCCGTTGCGGTTCCGCAGCGGCAGAAGCGACACTTTCCAGATGCCTGTGTAATGGCATAGCTGCAATCCCGTCGCAGGGGGCGGGTTTTTCGGGGGCAGGACATGCGCTTGACTCGCCCGGACCGAGCATGTACCTCCCCCGCCTCCTAAAGGAATAAGGGGCAGTGACCCGTGGCCACCAAACGGACCTATCAGCCGAGCAACCTGAAGCGCAAACGGCGCCACGGCTTCCGCTCGCGCATGGCGACGAAAAACGGCCAGAAGATCTTGGCTTCGCGTCGCGCCAAGGGCCGCAAGCGCCTCAGCGCCTAGGCTCTTCCGGGCCCAGACGGGCCCTCCCGACCGACATCAACACGCCGCCACTTGAGGTTGAACGCCTCCGGGTGCGGCGTGAATTTCTTTTTGTGGCAGAGGGTTACAGCGAGCGGAAGCGAATCCTGGTGGTCCAGGGCCGCCGTCGCCAGACCCCCCGCCCCGTCGCCGGCGAAGGCTTCACCACCACCAAGAAGATCGGCAATTCGGTTGTTCGCAACCGGTCGCGCCGCCGCCTGCGTGAGGCTGCCCGGGCCCTCCTGCCCCAGCTTGGCGTTGCCGGGGCCGATTATGTCTTCATAGCGCGTCAGGAGACCGCAACGGCCCCCTGGCCGCGTTTGCTTGACGATATGGAAATGGCGTTGATAAGCCTCCGCCGCCGTCTCCTCCCTGCCGGCGACAGCGCCCCCGCGGCCAGCGCCGACACCCCCTCTGACAGGACCTGAGTTCGATGGAAAAGGAAGACACGCGCAATCTGTTGCTGGCGGTTGTGCTTTGTGCGGCCCTGTACTTCGGATTCATGAATTCACCGTGGTCTCCGAGACCGGCTGCAAACAGCCAAGTGACCGAGGAGCAAACGACCTCCCCCACTCCTGCCCCGATCATTCGTACCCGCGATGAGGTGATCACCGCCGGTCTTGGCGATGGCTCGCGCGTGGCCGTGCAGGCCCCGTCGATCGAGGGCTCGATCTCCCTGCTCGGCGCGCGCATCGATGACGTGTCGCTCAAGAACTACTACGAGACGGTCGAGGACAAGGAAAAGAAGAACCCGAAGGGCGAGATCAAGCTTCTGGCCCCGGCCAGCACCGACCGCGCCTTCTACGCCACTGTCGCCTGGACCACGCCGACCACCACCACGGACGACGTGCCATGGACGCAGACCAGCATCGGCCCCCTCACCGTCGACAACCCGCTGACGCTGAACTTCACGGCTGCGTCCGTCAAAATCGACCGCACTGTCTCGATCGACAAGGACTACATGTTCTCGATCAGCGACGTGGTGACCAACACTGGCACGGCGCCGATCACGCTCACCCAGAAGGCCCAGCTGCGCCAGGCGCTGACCAACGATCTCATCAACACGCCCCACGCCGAAACGGGTGCCCATCGCGGCGCGCTCGGCGTCTACGGTTCCGACAAGAACCAGCAGATCAACTATCACGACCTGAACCAGGGCAAGGCTGTCACCCGCTCGGTGACGGGCGGCTGGAACTCGCTGACCACCAAATACTGGATGGCTGCGACGATCCCGGAGCAGTCCGAAGAAGTGCAGATGATCGCGGGCTCGGAGAAGCTCAACGGCCTGACCACGTTCACGGCCGGCTATGCGCTCTCGCCCTATGTGATCGAGCCGGGCAAGTCGATCACCAAGACCGCACGCGTCTTTGCCGGCGCCAAGCGCGCCAACGTGCTGGAGCATTATGAGAACGTCGACAAGATTCCGGCTTTCACGGATGCGATCGACTGGAGCTTCATGTTCTTCATCACGAAGCCCTTCTTCTGGTTCCTGAAGCTGCTCGACAGCTGGGTCGGGGCGTTCGGCCTCGCCATCCTTGCGCTGACTGTCGTGGTGAAGACGCTGTTCTTCCCGCTGCAGTACAACATGTACAAATCCATGTCGAAGATGCGCCTGCTGCAGCCGGAGATGAAATCCATCCAGGAGCGCTTCGCTGCCGATCCGCAACGCATGCGCCAGGAACAGGCCAAGCTGTTCCAGCGCGAGAAGGTGAACCCGGTGGCGGGCTGCCTGCCGCTGATCCCCACCATGTTCGTGTTCTGGTCGCTGTTCCATGTGTTGAACGTGACGATCGAGATGCGCCACACGCCGTTCATCGGCTGGATCCGGGACATGTCAGCGGCTGACCCGACCTCCATCTTCAACCTGTTCGGCCTGATCCCGTGGGAGCCGCGCTCGGTGCCGTTCATCGGCGGCCTGCTGGGTCTCGGCTTCTGGCCGATCATGTACGGCATCACCATGGTTGGCCTGCAGAGCCTCTCGGCCCCGCCGACCGATCCGATGCAGCGCCAGATCATGCGCTGGATCCCGCTGATCTTCATGGTGCTGTTCGCCGGCTTCGCTTCGGGCCTCGTGATTTACTATGTCTGGTCGAACATCATCTCGATCATCCAGCAGTACATCATCATGCGCCGCACGGGCGTCGAGACCGAGTTCGACAAGTTGCTCAAGAAGCTGGGGTCGAAGAAGACGGCGGCGTAGGCTTATCAGCCGCGCCCTCGTCCTTCGGGACAGCAGGCCATGACAGACTTCACACCCGAGCAGATCGAAGCGGCCCGCAAGGTGTTCGCCGGCGACATCACGTTCACCAAGGGCGTCGTCTCGCTCGACACGCTGCCGCCGGGCGACCGCCCGGAGATCGCCTTCGCCGGCCGCTCGAACGTCGGCAAGTCGAGCCTGATCAATGCGCTCTGCAACCGCAAGAACCTCGCGCGCGCGTCCAACACGCCGGGCCGCACGCAGGAGATCAACTTCTTCAATCTCGGGCAGGACAAGCTCTACATCGTCGACCTGCCCGGCTACGGCTTTGCCGATGCGCCGAAGAAGAATGTCGATGGCTGGAGCCGCCTCAACCTCGACTACCTCCGCACCCGGTCGAAGCTGAAGCGCATCTTCGTGCTGATCGACGCCCGCCGCGGCATCGGCGATGTCGATCTCAACATCATGAAACAGCTCGACTCATCCGCCGCCCAGTATCAGGTCGTCCTCACCAAGGCGGACAAGATCAAGAAATCGGAACTCGCCCCCCTGATCGAGGCGACCAAGGCCGCGCTGATGAAGCAACCCGCCGCCCACCCGCACGTCATCGCGACGTCCAGCGAAAAGGGCGAGGGCCTGCCGGAACTCCGCGCGACCATCCTGTCCCTGATCTAGCTACCCCCAGACTTCCTGCCAGCGTAATGGCAGCTACCTGAACCCGGCGGGCGCAAAATGACTGCCAGCGCCTGTCGGGTTTGATATTCCTCGTGCGTCCTCTGGACAGAGGTGGTTCCCGGCCCCACATCGCCGGAGGCCGCCTCAAGAGCCAGATCACAAATACAACGCCCGGGGGTCTCTAGACGCATGAAGCCGGTTCTTTCCATCCGGGGCCTGAGCAAGTCCTACAAGGGCGGTCTCCAGGCGCTGAAGACGGTCGATCTCGACATTGCCAAGGGCGAGATCTTCGCCCTGCTCGGACCCAACGGCGCGGGCAAGACCACGCTGATCAATGCTGTTTGCGGGATCATCACGCCGACCACCGGCGAGATCACCGCCGCCGGCTTTGACACGCGGAAGGATTATCGCGCCGCCCGCTCCCTGATCGGCCTCGTGCCGCAGGAGATGCATATCGACATCTTCGAGACGGTCTGGGCTGTCACGACCTATTCGCGCGGCCTCTTCGGCCTGCCGCCCAACCCCGCCTATATCGAACAGATCCTCCGCGACCTCTCGCTCTGGGAAAAGAAGGACGAGAAGCTGCAGGCGCTCTCCGGCGGCATGAAGCGCCGCGTGCTGATCGCCAAGGCGCTGAGCCACGAGCCGCAGATCCTTTTCCTCGACGAGCCCACCGCAGGTGTCGACGTCGAACTCCGTCGCGACATGTGGAACCTTGTGCGCAAGCTGCGCGACCGCGGCGTCACCGTGATCCTCACCACCCATTACATCGAGGAAGCCGAGGAGATGGCCGATCGCGTCGGCGTCATCGCCAAGGGCGAGCTGATCCTCGTTGAGGAAAAAGCCACGCTGATGAAGAAGCTCGGCAAGAAGCAGGTCGCCTTCGAACTGGGCGAGCCGCTCAAGACCCTCCCCGACGGCCTCGGCGAGTGGAGCCTCGAACTCAAGAACAATGGCAGCCGCCTCGAATACACGTTCGACACCACAGCGGACCGAACCGGCGTCTCGTCCCTGATCCGCCGCATGAGCGAGCTGAACATCCAGTTCAAGGATCTCGACACGCGCACGTCTTCACTGGAAGAAATCTTCGTCGGCCTCGTGCACACGCCGAAGGCCGAAGCCGCAGCCCAGCTGAAGGCCTGATCCCATGACCGAAGCCAGTTCAGCGGCCGTGAAACCCGCCCCCGCCGCCGTCTATCACGGCCCCACCGGCGGCATCCTCGCCTTCAACGGCAACAGCGTCTGGGCGATGTACCGCTTCCAGATGGTGCGCTTCTTTCGCACCATCGGCGAAAGCCTCGCCACGCCCGTGATCACCACCGCGCTCTACTTCGTGGTCTTCGGCTCCGCCATCGGCAGCCGCATGGCGCCCATCGTGCCGGGCCTGGAATACGGCTCCTTCCTGGTGCCGGGCCTGATCATGCTGTCGATCTTCACCAACTCGATCTTCAACGCGAGCTTCGGCATCTACTTCCCGAAATTCACCGGCACGATCTACGAACTGCTCTCCGCCCCGGTCTCTTACCTCGAAATCGTCATCGCCTTCGTCGGTGCAGCGGCCAGCAAGTCCGTCATCCTCGGCCTCGTCATTCTTGCGACGGCCTACCTCTTCGTGCCCGTGCAGATCCTGCATCCCGTCGAGATGGTGCTGTTCCTGATACTGGTCTCATTTGCCTTCAGCCTGTTCGGCTTCATCATCGGCATCTGGGCGCAGAGCTTCGAACAGTTGAACTTCATCCCGATGCTGATCGTCACGCCGCTCACCTTCCTCGGCGGCGCCTTCTACACCGTGGATATGCTGCCGCCTGCCTGGCAGGGCATCGCCCAGCTGAACCCGGTGGTCCACCTGATCGCGGGCTATCGCTGGGCCTTCTTCGGCCTCGAGGGCGATAACGTCATGCTCAGCCTTGGCGTCACGGCGATCTTCACCCTCGCCCTGCTCGCAGTGGTTAGCTGGATGTTCAAGACCGGCTACCGGTTGAAGAACTGATGCGCTAAGGAGGGCCTTCCATTCGGGAGGCTCTCATGCTTCGCAAGCTCGTCCTCGCCGCCAGCGTCGCCACGCTCACGGCCCTGTCCGCCATCGCCATCGCGCAACAGCCACCCGCCGTCACGCCCCCCTCTGTCACGCCAATGACGCCGGACATGAACCCCGGCTATGTCTATGCGCGGCCCGACGCCGACTATATCCGCCGGGAAGTCATGATCCCCATGCGGGATGGCGCGAAGCTGTTCACCGTCATCACCATGTACAAGACGACGAAGAACGCGCCGATCCTGCTGACGCGCACGCCCTACAATGCCGGCGGCGCGACCGCCCGCATGGGCAGCCAGCGCCTCGTCGACATCCTTCCGGTGATGGACGCCGAGTTCGTCAACGATGGCTATATCCGCGTCTATCAGGACATACGCGGCCGCGGAAAATCCGAAGGCGAATTCGTGATGAACCGCCCCATCATCGGCGTCCTCAACAAGACCACCGTCGATGAATCGACTGACGCCTACGACACCATCGACTGGCTGGTGAAAAACGTGCCCGAGTCCAACGGCAAGGTCGGCACGACCGGCTCGTCCTATCCGGGCTTCACCTCGCTCGTCTCAACCATCAACCCGCATCCCGCGCTCAAGGCCGCCGTGCCGCAAAGCCCGATGGTCGATGGCTGGATCGGCGACGACTGGTTCCACAACGGCGCTTTCCGCCAACCCAATTTCGATTTCATCACCGGCCTCACGATCAACGCCGGCGACAATCGCACGGTCGCCAATGGCATGGGCGATGACTACGCCACCTTCCTCAACGCGGGCTCAGCCGGCGACTATGCGAAGAAGTACGGTCTCGACACATTCCCCTTCCTCCAGAAGATGTTCCAGAACCCTGCCTACACGGCCTTCTGGTCGGAGCAGGCCGTCGATCGGTGGCTGAAGGACAGGCCGCTCACCGTGCCGACAATGCTGGTCGTCGGCCAGTGGGACCAGGAAGACAGCTATGGGGCGCCGAAGGTCTACCACACGCTGGAGCCGAAGGACGTCAACAACGACAAGCTCTTCCTCGTCATCGGCCCATGGCGCCATTCGGGCGTGAACTATATCGGCACGGAGCTTGGCCCGTTCAAATTCCCGGGCGACACCGCGCTGCATTTCCGCACGCACTACATGAAGCCCTTCCTCGACCACTATCTGAAAGGCGCGCCTGATCCGAAGATCCCGCCCGTCGCCACGTTCGCCACCGGCATCAACAAATGGGATGAATCGAAAGCCTGGCCCATCGGCACAGCCACGCCGCTCTACCTGCAGGCCAATGGCGCGCTCGGCTGGACGAAGCCCGGCGACAAGGATGCGCATGACGACTACGTCTCGGATCCCGCCAAGCCCGTCCCGTTCGTCCCGCGCCCGGTCAACATGCGCAACGCCGATGCGTGGCGCACCTGGCTGGTCAACGACCAGCGTTTCGTCTCCGGCCGCCCCGACGTGCTGGAATACGTCACCGAGCCGCTCACCGAGGACGTCCACATCATGGGTGCACCGGAAGTGAACCTGTTCGCCGCCACCAGCGGCACGGACAGCGACTGGGTGGTGAAGCTGATCGACGTCAATCCGGAGAACGACACCTACCATCCCGAAACCGCCGGCATGCAGACCGGCATCGGCTTCGAGATCTTCCGCGGCCGCTATGTGAAGGATTTTGCCAAGCCGCAGGCGCTCAAGGCGAGCAAGGTGGAAAACTACAAGTTCGGCCTGCCAAACGTGGACCACGTCTTCCCGAAGGGCCACCGCATCATGGTGCAGGTCCAGTCCACCCTCTTCCCCCTCTACGACCGCAACCCGCAGACCTATGTCCCGAACATCTTCTTCGCGAAGCCGGGCGATTACAAAAAGGCGACGCAGAGCATCTACCGCTCGGCGACACAGGCGAGTTCGGTGGTTCTTCCGGTGGTGAAATAGGGTCGCGGGGGCGGGGTCTGTTACCCGCCCCCGAAACCCGCTAAAGGGCGCCCATGACGAAGATACCCGCCCAGATCGCCGATCCCAACGCCGACGCGTTCTTTACCGCGCGCATGCTGTCGGAGGCGCTGCCGTACATCCAGCGATACGACAAGCAGACGATCGTCATCAAATACGGCGGCCACGCCATGGAAAACCAGGAGCTGGCGGAGAACTTCGCCCGCGACGTGGTCCTCCTGAAGCTGATGGGCATCAACCCGGTTGTCGTCCACGGCGGCGGGCCGCAGATCGGCCGCATGCTCGACAAGCTCGGCATCACCTCGACCTTCGAGGATGGCCTGCGGGTGACGGACGCCGCGGCGATGGAGATCGTGGAGATGGTTCTGGCGGGCGCCATCAACGGCGCTATCGTCCGCGCCATCAACGCTGCAGGCAACGCCGCCTTCCAGATCGACGGGGCGGACCCGGATCGTGTGACGAAAGTGAAGGCTGTCGGCCTTTCGGGCGTCGATGCCAACCTCGTCACCGCAACGAAAGTCACCCGCACCAAGCGCGACCCTGATTCGAACATCGAGCGCGTGGTCGACCTCGGCTATGTCGGCGAGCCCGACAAGGTGGACATTTCGGTACTGGAAGCACTGGCCGCACAGGCCGATGACGATTTCGTGCCTGTCGTGGCCCCCGTGGGCGTCGGCCCCGATGGCAAGAGCTTCAACATCAACGCCGATACGGCCGCCGGCGCCATTGCCGGCGCGCTCAAGGCCGAACGGGTCCTTTTCCTTACGGATATCGTTGGTGTTCTCGACAAGAACGGCAAGCTGATCGAGAAACTCTCGGTCGATGAGGCGCGCGGTCTTATCGCAGACGGAACTGCTAAAGGGGGGATGATTCCCAAGCTTGAAACCGCCATTCAGGCGGTGGAAAAGGGAGTCGGCGCCGCTGTCATTCTGGACGGTCGGCAGCGCCACGCCCTTCTGATGGAGCTGTTCACCGAGCATGGCGCGGGTACGCTGGTTCACAATGG
>Ga0208492_1001297_pt1 | contig 16085 bp, 20 predicted proteins | sample Subbioar_CSW14AB_FD_184820 | JGI IMG/M metagenome (GOLD analysis project Ga0208492, IMG submission 184820) | Serpentinite rock and fluid subsurface biosphere microbial communities from McLaughlin Reserve, California, USA - CR12Mar_CSW14AB (SPAdes) | ecosystem: Environmental > Terrestrial > Deep... | reverse complement strand
GCTACGACCACCACCGATTGTCGCCGTTGGTTTCCACACGAAACGACGAGGGGCCAAATCAGCCAACGGATAAAGTGATCACTGAGCAGCTCAGCCTCCCTTTCCAGTTCGGCTGTTAAAAAAACAACACCGTTGTTTGAAAGCACCAGCAAATCAAGTGCTCACTCTTCTATTTTACAGTACCTGGGGTTTGGGGAGCAATGGAACCAAAAACCAACGTAAGCTCTGAATCCCACCGTAAAGGGGCTTTCCGATCTCCAGCTCACCCGCCAGGCATTACTCTCTGATCAGTGCCTCGATGATCGGGCAGATCGTTCCGCCGTCTCCCGCATCACATTGCTGCACCAGTTCGCCTAACAGTTGCTGCATGACGACCAAGTCGGCCATCTTCTGCTCGATCAACGCGAGCTTGCGTGCAGCCCGTGCTCGCGTTTCGGCACAGGCGCACGACTCATCCAGCGTCAGCAGTCCACCGACTTCCGAGAGCGTGAAACCCAGCGCCTGAGCCCGCTTGATGAAACGCAGTCGCTTCACCATGTCCACCGGATAGCGCCGATGGCCACCCAAGGGTTTGGCTGGTTCATCCAGCAGCCCGCGTCGCTGGTAGTAGCGGATCGTCTCGACGTTCACCCCGGCGGCGTCTGCCAGCTTGCCAATGGTCAGCTCTGTGGCCATCACTTTCTCCTTGATTCCGTACTTTGGTACGGAGTTTAGAATAGCACCTAGGCAATCAGGCTCAGGAGATGGGAATGGGGATGCAACTCACCGGGAAAGGCTCGCTGGTCGCGAGTTCGCTGACCGCCATCGGTGCGTCGGTGTGCTGTGTCGGGCCACTGGTGCTGTTGGCACTCGGTGTCGGCGGTACGTGGGTGGGCGCTCTGACCATGATGGAGCCACTACGCCCCCTCTTCATCGGGTTGACTCTACTGTTCCTGGGATTGGCATTCCGCAAGCTCTACCTGGTGCCACAGGTTTGTACGCCAGGTACACCCTGCGCCGATCCGCGCACGCTCGTGCGACAGCGACTCGTGTTCTGGATCGTCAGCGTGCTGCTGCTCGGCCTATTGGCCGTGCCGTGGCTCGCCCCGCTGTTCTACTGAAGGAGATTAACCATGCGCAAACTGCTGATCGCCGTGCTTTTCGCCTTGCCCTTCGTGGCGCTGGCGGCTCCCCCGAAAACCGTCACGCTCGACGTGCAGAACATGACGTGCGGACTCTGTCCGATCACGGTCAAGAAGTCGCTGGAGAAGGTGTCCGGCGTGAGTGACGTCCAGGTCAATTTCGACCAGAAGACGGCGACCGTCACCTACGATCCCGATAAGGCCCAGCCCGAGGCACTGACTGAGGCGACCGCGAACGCGGGATACCCCTCCACAGTGCAGAAGTGAGGTCACGATGAGCGCCATTGTCCTTGAGTCCGTGCTGACTTGCCCGCGCTGCGGCTTCGCCAAGCCGGAAACCATGCCCACGGACGCCTGCCAGTTCTATTACGAGTGCAGCAACTGCAAGGCGCTGCTGCGCCCCAACCCAGGGGATTGCTGCGTTTTCTGTTCGTTCGGCTCGGTGAAGTGCCCGCCGATCCAGCAGCAGCTTGGGTGTTGCTCATAGCGTTTAGGGGGATCACAGGTCGTCGTCTGGATTACGCAGTGGCCGCAGCTCGCCGCGCGCAACTTCTTCCGGTACCGCAAAGGAATACCGCCCGAGCATGTTGATGTGCTCGTAGATCAGCGGCGATAGCCGGGCCAAATCCTCTTCCAGCACTGGATAGCCGTGCTGCTTGAGCCGTTCCACGGCCGCCGTCATGTAGAGGGTGTTCCACAGCACGATGATGTTCACCACCAGGCCCAGAGCACCGAGCTGGTCTTCCTGGCCTTCGCGGTAGCGCTGGCGGAGCTCGCCGCGTTTGCCGTGGAACACGGCGCGGGCCAGGCTGTGCCGGCCTTCGCCTCGGTTCAACTGGGTCAGGGTGGCGCGGCGCTTGGACTCGTCGTCGATATAGGTCAACGTGTGCAGAGTCTTTTCGATCCGCCCGAATTCGGCCAGCGCCTGGGCCAGCCGGGTGGGTCTATCTCCCGTTTGCAGCGTGCGCATGATGCCAGTCGCCGGCACCCGGCCGAGTTTGAGCGAGCCGGCCAGGCGCAGCAGGTCGTCCCAGTGCTCGGCGATCAGGTCGAGTTTGACCGACTGGCGGGCCAGCCCGTTGAGCTTGCCGTAGTCCGCGTCCGGGCGCGTGCGCCAGAAGCGGGTACCGCCGACATCGGCCAGCCGCGGACTGAAGTGGTAGCCAAGTAGGCGGAAGAGCCCGAACACCACATCGCTGTAGGCCCCGGTGTCGGTCATGATTTGCGTCGGCTGCAACTCGGTCTGCTGTTCCAGCACGACCGCCAGCAACACCAGGCTGTCGCGCAGCGTGCCGGGCACGGTGATGGCGTTGAGGCCGGAGAATTGGTCGGAAATCAGGTTGTACCAGGTGACACCCCGGCCGGTGCCGAAATACTTCGGATTGGGGCCGGCATGCACGGTGCGCACCGGTACGACGAAGCGCATGCCATCGGCGGAGGCGACCTCGCCGCCACCCCAGACTTGGGCCAGTTCCAGTTGGCTTTGCGCTCCGACCAGGATGGCGTTAGCCGCTGACAGGGTGTCGTCGCGGATATAATTCTGGCTGACCCAGGACAGCCGGTCACGGCGCAGCGCCGGGTTGTCGGTGCGGATCAAGGGCTCCAGGCCGGTGTTGCAGGCCCCGCCCAACAGCACCGCGCAGAGGCTGGTGACCAGGTTGTCGGCGCGTGCATTGCGTTCGGAGACATCTGCCTATTTGTGCTAGTGTTCGGGGCAGGCGCGGTGGTTTTCGCCATTGAGGTGATCGTCAGTGCGCGCAAGAGGATCAGCATCATCACGAAGGGGTAGTCATGGAGCATCTGAAGCGTGAATTTCTCCTCGGTTTCGCCGAGGGATGGAGCGAAATGATGTCCCCATTCAGGGGGCTGGGCCAAGCGCTGAAGCGGTTGTGGACCAGTCACCTGACACCTGGCGTGCGAAATCACGCCTGAGGCAGCCTCTGCCTAGGCCCCTCTTCGGAGGGGCCTTTCTTTTTGTGCACCGCGGTTTGAATCTGCACTCCTGAGAATGCAGCTTCGCCGACCCATGCTTTGGGCTTGAATGGGATAGGCTGACACGTATGATTGGCCTGGTAAATGGTGGGGCACTCAGGCTCCGCGCTGTCAGTACAACCCATCCGCTGAGCGATGAGGCAAGCCATGTCAAAGAGGATCTGGAACCTGATGTACGTGGCCGGTAACCCGGCCATGTTCACCCGGGTGATCTGCAACGCTGACTGGCCTGAGTCGTTGGCCTTGAACCGGTCTGTTTCTGGAGTGCCGGCATACCAAGTTCTGTCATCGACACATTTCGTCCCGTGCCAGTCGCCCAGGGCCAGGTAGGCCAGACCTGCGCCTTGAGCTCTACCTGCAGCAATCGGGTTCGCTGAGTCAATATCCTCAGAAAGGATTCCTTGGACGGAACCGTGTGCCAACCCTATCCGTGGCAAGCCATCACCACTGGCATCCGTAGAGAACCATTCAGTGAGGTCGGCATACGTATGGCGTTGAGCAAGCGGCGCCGGTAGCAAGGTGAATTTCCCCGCTACGACCACCGGCTTTGGTTCCAGGCAAACGATGACGTTGGCTGGAATGGCCCCAAGGCGTCGAGCGTGAGTCCATACAGACTCGGCCAACGCCGCATCGTGATTGCCCGGCATAAGCACCCATGCGCCGGGGAAGCTACCCATCGCATTGAAGAGCCGACGGATGGTCTTTTCCGTAACCGTCTGAGCATCAAACACATCACCAGCTACCAGGACAGCATCGACACTTTGCTCGGTAGCAATCGAGGCCAAGCGCTCCACCACCGCGAAGCGCGCCTCGAACAATGCAGCGGCGTCGTCAGGTTCGAACTGCGAAAACACCCGGCCAATCTGCCAGTCCGCCGTATGCAGCAATGAAATCAAGATGCTCCCCCTGATTGTTCCGTTCTTCGGGAGTGCTCCCGCGACGGCTACTTGGCGGTCAGACCGCACACGGTCTAGTCTAGCGTTTGTAAACGAGCGTGCGTACGGAACGGGCGAGCATTCAAGCGGGCATCCGGCTTGTCAACTCGGCGCAGACGAAGTCCGAGCCCTCCTCGGGCTGGTTGCGAAATTCGTGCGCCGGCGGTCGTGGCTAGAACACCTGAGTCGGCTCGGTGACCACCAGACGGTGCAGCAGTTCGGAGTGCTTCGCACGATGGCCCAGCTTCAGCCGCTCACATACAGGAAGCCACACCCCGCCTCGGCTGGAAAGCGGCTGATGCCGCAAAGCGGGCCGTTGTGAAACAGTCTGGCCCGCACCTTGAGCTGCTCCATCAGACCAGACAGCCAACTGGCGAAATGCCTATATGGCGGACGATTAGGCAATCTTTCTGGACGATAGGTCACCAATGCTATGACTCGGCGACACACACTGTCGTCCAGCAGTTGCCCGACCCAAGTCAACAAAACCCTGTTTACTTGGTCCACACCAAAAGGAAATCCATCATGTCCCGCGTTCAATTGATCGACCCCGCCCAGGCCACCGGCGAGCGCAAGCGCGTGCTCGACCAGATCCAGGGCGCCTTCGGTGCCACGCCCGCGATGTTCCGTGCGGTCGCCAACTCCACTGCCGCGCTGAAGAGCATGTGGGCCAGCTTCGGCGCCCTGGGCGGTGGCGTGATTCCGGCCAAGCTGGGCGAGCAGATCGCCATCGCGGTTGCCGACCGCAACGAATGCGAATACTGCGTGGCCGCCCATACCATGCTGGGTCGCAAGGCCGGCGCAACCTCCGCCGAGATGGTTGCCGCCCAGCAGGGCGAGTCTGCCGACCCCAAGACTGCTGCCGCGCTGCGCTTCGCGCTGAAGCTGGTCAACGACCGTGCCCAGGTCAATGACGCCGACGTGCAATCCCTGCGCGACGTCGGCTTCGACGATGAGCAGATCGTGGAGATTCTGGCCCACGTAGCACTGAACCTTTTCACCAACTACATGAACGTGGCCTTCGCCGTGCCGGTCGACTTCCCGCCCGTCAAGATGCACCGTCAAGCGACCTGACGATCTCTGCCCTGCCGCCTTCGGTGGCGGGCATCGAGCGGCTCGTCCCGGTAGTCGTGGAAGACATTGACTTGCGTCAGGCCGCCATCGGCGGTTTGACTGGCAGGTTGGCCGGCAGGCCGGGTCAATTTCAGCGCCAAGGCGCGTCAGTTCAAGATGAATTTCGTTGCAGACTATTCAGTTGGGATAGGCCAGCCGCTTTTCCATCCATCTTTGAATCTGCTCGAAACTCAAGCTGAGGATCCAGTAGATAGCTGCAGCGGCCATGTACAGTGGAAACGGCTGGAAGGTGGTGGAGATCAATTCCTTGGTCGCCAACATCAGCTCCGTCACTGCTATCACTGACACCAGCGAGGTGTCCTTGATGAGGCTGATGAGGCTGTTCGACAGGCTCGGCACCGCCGCCCTCAGCGCCTGCGGTCCCACCACGTAACGCAACGTCTGATCGCGGGTCAGGCCCAGGCTGGTGCCTGCCAGCCATTGGCCCTGCGTCACGGCGTTGATGGACCCGCGTAGCGTCTCGCTCATGTAGGCCGCCACATTCAGCGTCAGAGTCAGGATGCCGGCAGTTATCGGCGACAGCTCGATGCCTACACTGGGCAGGCCGTAGTAGACGATGAACACCTGCACCAGCAACGGTGTACCGCGCATGATGCTTACGTACACCGCTACCAGGCTGCTCAAACCCCATACCCCCAACACGCGGATCAGCGTGACGAGGCCGGCCAGCGGTAGGCCGAAGATCATCGAGGCCACGGCGAACAGTAGCGTGTAGCCCGTTCCCTTGAGCAGCACCGGCCAGGCAAGCGCGAACAGTGATGGCAAGTCCATCGTGGTCGGGCGGGGGTCAGCGGGCTGCCAGCGGCTTGCTAACGTCGCGCTCGAACCATCGGGTCGAGATCTTCGCGTAGCTGCCGTCGGCCTTCAGCTCCTCGAGTGCCTTGTCAATTGCCTGCTGGAACTTCGGATTGCCTTTGCGGAAGGGAATCGCGTTGCTGTCGGGCTTGCCGATGGCCGCGCCTGCCTTCACCGGCAATTTGGTCTTCTCGCGCAGATAGGGGATCAGCAGGCTGTCATTGATGGCCGCGTCGATGCGCCCAGTGGCCAGGTCTTGCAAGTACTCCGGGGCACCCGGGTAAGTCCGAACCTCCGCTCCGTCGATGCTTTTTGCCAGCTCCGCATAGTTACTGCCCTGGCCGACGCCAATCTTCTTGCCCTTCAAGTCCGCCGCAGTTTCTAGCTTGCGCGTCTCATTGGCACGAATGATCAGTTGCGGGTAGGAAATGACGTAGGGGCCGCTGAAGTCGAAGGTCTCGCGCCGCTTGTCGGTCGCCGCCACCTGGTTGACGATCACGTCGTACTTGCCTGCCTGCAAACCCGCCAAGATGCCACTCCACTCGACGGTGGTGAACTCAGGCTTCACGCCGAGCTTGGCCGCAATAGCTCGGCCAATCTCGACATCGAAGCCCGTCAACTGGCCCTTATCGTCCTTGAAGTTGAACGGTGGGTAGCTGCCCTCGCAGGCAATGCGCAGGGTACCGCGGGCCTTTACCTCATCAAGCAATTCGGCAGCGTGGACGCTGGAAATCGCGCCGATGAACAGAGCGGCGGCGAGCCGGGGTGTGAACAGTGTCTTCATGAGTTGCCCGTCGGATCAAGGTGGTCGAATCTTGCACCGAGCCGGGACCAAGCGCTAGTCCCCCTCGCCGGATGCTCTCTGCCGATCGGCCGCCGCTCTTTTGTCCATGAGCGGTGGCTGACCATACATTCGGGCGTACTCGCGGCTGAATTGCGAGACGCTCCCGTATCCCACTTCGAAAGCGACTTCACTCATTTTCTTGCCCTTAGACAAAATCAAGCGGCGCGCTTCCATCAAGCGGAGATGCTTCTGGAACTGCAGCGGCGAGAGTGAAGTAACTGCACGAAAGTGCTGGTGAAATGCTGACCGACTCATGCCGGCCGCTTCTGCCAAGCGCTCAATCTGTGCTGGACGTGAGTGGTCGGCACGAAGGAGCGCCACTGCGCGCGCGATACGTCGTGTGTGGCTGTCGGGTAGACCTAGGCTACGAACAGCAGGTCCTTGAGGACCCAATAAAAGCCAATGGTGAATCTCTCGAATCAAACTCTCCTTGAGAACGGAAAGGGATTCTGGGCGGTCTAACAGACGCACGAGTCGATGCAGCGCATCTCGCAGATCCTCGCCAGTGTCGATTGCGGCGTGAGGCGGATGAACTTCAGGAGCGCTCAAGACCAGATCCGAAACCACGGCAGTATCCAGATCAAGTGCCAGACCCAGGTAGGGGTCGACGATGCTGGCCTCACTGATGCGACTCGCCATTGGTACGTTACCTGTGACGATCATCGTGTCTCCGGCGGCATAGGACGCCATGCCACTGCCGATAGTGACTAGCTTGCGGCCCTGCAGCACCAAGCAAACCAACGGTCGCCTCAGCGTGTGCTCCAGCTCGCTCGATGTCGTGCGCCGGATAAAGTAAAGGCCTTGCACCGGCGTGCTCGTGACGCCTCCGTTTTGGCATTGGTCCGCCGTGTAGCGCAGGACTATTCGCTTCAGTTCGTCGGCCATAGCGCATTCTGATGATGCGATTCGACAACTTACAACCAGCCTGGACGATAAGGCAAGGAATTCCGACTTTCGGGCATGCGTCAAAGCCATCTCCGCCCTAGAGTGAGCCTCAGCCAAATGAAAGTCCCCATGAACCAGGTGCTCAATCAAGAGACCCCGCTCATCTCACAAAATTCCCTCGCAGCTCACGGAGGTAGACAGGTACTGGAAGAGCAATGCGCTGAAGGTCACAAAGGATTCTTCATTTAGCTTGAGGATCGGCTAGGCTAGGAGGAAACTGTGGTGCAGATGCTGCGAGACATTAGGGCATGCGTCGAAGACGACGCCTGCCACAGGAACGTGGGTTGCCGTTCAGCTTTCACAAACGACAGCGATGGACCATACCCGGCAAGTCAGGCGGGGAGATTCAGGTAACTGAAGGTTGAGCCGAACGTGGTGCACGTTGGTTCCCTAAACATGCATTGGAGACCATGATGAAGTATGAAAAGTCACAAGCTGCCATTGACCGCCTGACCCCCGAGCAACGCCGGGTAACCCAGAAGTCGGGCACCGAAAGGCCCTTCACGGGCGAGTACAACGACAACAAGGAACCTGGCATCTACGTCGACATAGTGTCGGGAGAGCCGCTGTTCGCTTCGGCGGACAAGTTCGAGTCGGGTTGTGGCTGGCCCAGCTTCACCAAGCCGATCGTTCCGGCAAACGTGAACGAGTTGCGGGACAGAACGCATGGCATGGTCCGGACGGAGGTCAGGTCGGTACACGCCGACAGCCATCTGGGCCACGTGTTTGAGGATGGTCCTTCCGACCGCGGTGGACTGCGCTACTGCATCAACTCGGCGTCCCTTCGCTTCATCCCGCTCGATGAAATGGAGGCCGAGGGCTACGGCGAGTATCTCAATCAGGTAGAGGAGTCATAACATGAATCAACGCGCTGTTCTCGCAGGAGGATGTTTCTGGGGCATGCAAGACCTGATTCGCAAGCGTCCAGGCATCATCTCGACTCGTGTCGGTTACACCGGCGGTGATGTTCAGAACCCCACATATCGCAATCACGGTACGCATGCCGAGGGGATAGAGATTGTCTTCGACCCGGCGGTGACGAGCTACCGGAACATCCTGGAATTCTTTTTCCAAATCCACGATCCGACGACGCTGAACCGTCAAGGCAACGATCGTGGTCTCTCCTACCGGTCTGGCATCTATTACATCGATGAAGAGCAGGAACGCATCGCCAAGGACACTATCGCCGATGTGGATGCTTCCGGGCTTTGGAATGGCAAAGTAGTCACCGAGGTTGAACCAGTCGGCGCGTTTTGGGAAGCCGAACCCGAGCATCAAGACTATCTGGAGAGGCGGCCGGACGGCTATACCTGTCACTTCCTCCGACCCGACTGGGTGCTTCCGAAACGCCAAAACGCTGGTGATAAGTAGCCAGCGGCCGGAACAGCAACCGAATCGGCTTCGCAGCCGTTTCCGAGAATCCGGTCCGGTTCGCAATCTACATCGCTACCTCGCCCAACGATCCGTTCACCGAATCCAGTCTTGATGAGATGGGGGCATTCCAGTACGCCGCCATCGCAGCACCAGGGATAAAGACCATGCCAGACCTCTCGTCCTTCCCTATCACGCAGCGCTGGCCAGCCACTCATCCTGACCGCCTGCAACTTTACGCAGCACCCACACCCAATGGCGTCAAGGTCTCCATCATGCTGGAGGAGACCGGCTTGGCATACGAGCCCCACTTGGTCGACATATCAAACAACGAGTCGAAGGACCCTGCGTTCGTGTCGTTGAACCCGAACGGCCGCATACCAGCAATCATCGACCCAGCCGGTCCCGATGCTCGGCCCATTGCCGTATGGGAATCCGGTGCGATCCTCCTCTACTTGGCCGAGAAGACGGGTCAACTCATTCCTAGTGCACCCGCAAAACGTTACGAAACCCTGACCTGGGTGTTCTTCCAGATGTCGGCCATCGGGCCAATGTTTGGTCAGCTAGGATTTTTCCTGCGCTGGGGCGGTAAGGACTATGAAGACAAACGGCCTCGACAACGTTACATCGACGAATCCAAGCGTCTCCTAGGAGTCCTGGACCGCCAATTGGAAGGCCGCGACTGGATCGTCGACGACTATTCGATCGCGGACATCGCAACGCTCGGCTGGGTAAATGCGTTGGTTGAAACGTACGCTGCTGGTGACATCCTTGGCCTCAGCAGCTATTCGAACATTCAAGCATGGCTCGGCCGTGGGCTAGCTCGACCAGCAGTGCAGCGTGGCCTACGCATCCCCGCGAGACCGGTATGAGCGTCATCGCCGCCAACCTGCCCTTTCCTGCCCCAGCGTTCCCGAAGGCCAAGTGGTAATCAATACCGCACTTCGGATTCTTCTTCGCAATCTAACGGGTCAACCCGCGTGATCTGCGGGAGTCTTTCCAATCCAACCCTAGGCGAAAGCGCATCCATGAAATCCCAGTTGACCGACGTTCTGGAAACGGTCCAGTCCTTCATCGCCAAGGGCTACGACCGCGAGTACCGGGTCAAGGACGGCAATCTCGTCGATATTCAAATAGGGTCAGCCATCGATCCGTGCACCCTTAGCGTTGATGCTGCGTTGCGCCTCGAAAGTGGGGATGATGCAGAGGACGCCTCTAACATTTACGCAATCACCGATCCGTCGACCGGGCATAAAGGCCTTTTGATCGATGCGTTCGACGTGTTCGGCGAAATGTGTCACCAGGACCTTTCTGAGCGGCTTATGGCGAACAGGGAAACAGCGCCGGCAGGTGACCTGGGCGTGCCGAGCAAGCACGGGCTGCGAAAAGTCTACAAGACCGAGTTTGACAGCGAGCCCGAGCGATACGTTCTGCGGGAAAACTTTCCGGACTTCCCAGCGTGCCCTTTTGGTGGAGCTTTCAGCATCCTCGGCTTCGATACCGCCGATCAGTCATATGTCTGGCTCGTCACCAGCGTCATCCGAGATTCTCGGCTGACGAGAGTGCCATACCAAGGGGAAGACATCACCAGCGATGAATAGCGGGGCCAGCGAGCTTGTTAGTCCGCCGGAGGCAGGCACCATTAGCCCACGGGATCTTGAATTGTAAAAACATAACGAGGTGATGATGAACTGGAATAAAGACCACATCCGAGAAACTATGCTTTCTCTGGAGACCGCAGCTTTGCAAAGCGCTCGCGACCACTATCTGAACTATCTCTCCACTGCCCGGCTTGATCCTACCGAACCCATCGAGAACGACGAGCAGGCTCAGGCCGAAGTCGCGGCCGACTTCGCTGAAGCGCTTGATGACACGCTTCATGACTACGCCGACAAACTCGAGAAGCTCAGGACAATCGATTTCGGCCCTAAGTCGACTGTCAGCGAAGGCGCTGTCGTCAAGCTATCCGGCCGCTACTTTGTGATCGCGGTATCAACGAGCAAGTTCATATGCCAGGGGCGTGAGCTCATGGGCATCTCCACAATGGCGCCGATCTTCGAAGCGATTGACGGTGCCCGGGCAGGCGAAACCGTTCAATTTAACGGCCGAAACCTCACTGTAGAAGTCGTGGCATAAGCATAAGGTAGGAGATTCAGATGAGCGTAGCTGAACGACAAGCGCCCGAACTGCGGGTGCAGAAATGGATTAGCAAAGATGGAGGAAACGTTGTCGCTCCGCTCAATCTGTCGGATCTCGGGACCGGCCCGAAGATTCTGCTCGCCTTCCAGCATTGGTGTCATGGCTGCCATTTGCATGGTTTTCCGACACTGCAGAAGCTGTATGGCGCGTTGAGTTCCAAGGGCGTTGGATTCGCAGTGATCCAGACCGTCTTCGAAGGAGCGCATGAGAACACCGTTGAGAAGTTGCGCGTGAATCAGCTCAAATATGAGCTTCCTGTCGCTTTCGGTCATGACGATCCACCGGCCGGCGCGATGTTTCCTACCTTCATGGAGGATTACCGAACACGTGGAACGCCTTGGTTCACGGTTATCGACGCTGGCGGTCGCATCGTTTTCTCGGACTTCCATCTCGACGCTGACCGGCTTGTCAAGGACCTGGACCAAGCGTAACCAATGCGGCGTTGGTACATCCTGATTGCCACCCATCTCGTGATGCTCGCTATAGGTGTTGCAGGCGGCGTCTATATGCTGCCCATCCTCACAGCACCTCAAGCGCCGGACACAGCAGCGCTTCAGCGAATCTCGACTGAAACGCTCTACACAGGGCGTCTCGTACGCAATCTCAGAGGCAGCGACCTGCTTCATTGGGGCGAAGGAGAAATTGGGGTTTCTCGCAACTACATCACACACGTTGGGCGTCTCGCCCCCGGTCCGGACTACAAGCTCTACCTTGCTCCACGGTTCGTCGACTCGAAAGAAACGTTTCTCCTAGCTAAGAATGAATCGCTTCGCGTGGGAGACGTGAAGACTTTCAACGGTTTCATCGTGGAGGTTCCTGCAGATATCGACGTTCGCGATTTCAGCTCAGTCGTCATCTGGTGCGAAGCATTCGACCAGTTCATCAGTGCGGCAGAGTATCAAGCTTCACGTCAGGCTCGAGAATGATCCATACGATGAATGCCGTAAGGGCGGCTTGTACTCGCGGCCTTGTTCTCGCACCGGTGGCGGCGTTGCTGTTGAGCGTCGCCGCGCTGCTGATGGGCAACGGCTTGCTAGGTACGCTGCTGATCGTGAGAGCCGGCCAGGAGGGCTTCTCGAGCGCAGCGACCGGCGCGATGATGTCCTTCTACTTTGCGGGCTTCACTATCGGCGCACTCGTGTTGCCGCGGGTGATTGCTTCTGTAGGGCATGTCAGAACTTTCGCCGGCTTTGCGGCTATCGCTTCGATGACCGCCCTTCTCCATGTGGCGCTCGTAGAGCCGAGCGCCTGGATGCTGCTGCGCCTAGTTACCGGCTTCGCCTACGCTGGTATGGTCCTCGCAACGGAGAGCTGGCTGAATGCGCACGCACTGCAATCCACACGCGGGCAACTCCTGTCGATTTTTGGAGTCGTTTCGATGGGTTCATGGGCAATCGGCCAAGCGCTCCTCAACGTTGCGCCACCCGGCGACGTGACTCTGTTCCTCATAGTTTCGCTACTAATATCAGCGTCGGTGGTTCCGATAACTTTGCTGCCAAATCATCCGCCAGCCGAGGTGGAGCAGGAACCGGTCGCGCTCAGGAGCCTCGTCCTCGTATCCCCCCTCGCTGCGGCCGGCGTCTTCTTGGCCGGCCTTGCTATAGGTGGCTTCTGGGGCATGGGCCCGAACTTCGCACAAAGGATCGGACTAGATGTTGGTGGCATATCCGCTTTCATGGCTGCGGTTCTTGGTGGCACACTTGCATTGCAATGGCCGCTCGGTTGGCTTTCGGATCGAGCGCCTCGAAACCTTGTCATTGCAGGTGCTGCCCTTGCGTCTGCAGCGGCTGCCATCGGCGTAGTGTTGGCGACGGAAGCGCCGCTGCCCTTGCTCCTTTTTGTAGGTGCGCTCTTCGGCGGATTTGGTATCCCGATCTATTCATTGTGTCTCGCCGTCGCGAACGACGATCTTCCGGCAGGTCGACTGCTCGGCACTGCACGCGGGCTTCTTTTGCTCAACGGGATTGGGACGGCCGCTGGACCCCTTATAGGGGGAGTGGCGATGAATATCGTGGGCCCAGGCGGCCTATTCCTATACGCGGCTGGGTTGCTCACTACTCTGGCGGTTCTGGCCCTCGCACGCAGGCAGCCAACGCGCCCAATCGAGGTCAGGGCCACCCATTGTCCTAGCACCCCGATGATCACCGCATCGCTCGATACGATGATGCGAACGCGAGATAGGCATGACGCTCGGCACTAATGTGGCAATTGCGGCAAAGGGCAACCTTCGGGATCGAGCGTCCCTTCATCCTGACGCTTGGGTGTTCCCGTTCAGGCGGAACATGACAAGCTCAGGTTTCCAGACCACCAATCGAGACGCAATATGAAACCCGATGTTCTGCTATACACAACGAGTTGGTGCCCATACTGCCTACGCGCGAAGCAGCTCCTTCGTGAGAAAGGAGTGCAATGGAACGAGATAGATATCGAGGGAAATCAAAGTCACCGACAGGCCATGAAGGAAGCTTCTGGCCGAAGCACCGTGCCGCAAATCTTCATCAACGGCACACATGTCGGTGGCTCCGACGACCTTTTCGAGCTTGATTCCATAGGCGAACTCGATAAGCTTCTCGCGCGCACGCCGCCTGCTAAGTAGGCGGCTGCGGCCTGGCCAGATCCGAGTGCCTCGGGATATCCAGTACGCTGACCTTGGGCTTTGCCCCGGAGTAAAATTCGAACATGCAATTGGTCAAGCAGGAGCTTCTCTCGGCGCTCGCAAACACCCTCGAATCCTTTTCGCCCGGGGCTGGCGCCAGGGCCGCGTTCGAATCGCCCAAGGTGCCGGCGCACGGCGATTTCGCAAGCACGGCGGCAATGCAACTTGCCAAGCCGCTGGCCCGCAAGCCGCGCGAACTCGCCGCAGAACTGAGCACTGCCCTGCTGGCCACCCCTGCTTTCGGGCGGTGGGTGCAGGATGTTGAGCTTGCCGGACCGGGTTTCCTCAACATCCGGTTGAAGGTGGCTGCCAAGCAACAGGTGGTGCGCGAAGTACTCGTCGCCGGAGAGGCGTACGGCCGCCAGCCGGCTACCGGTGAAAAGGTACTCGTCGAATTCGTCTCAGCCAACCCGACAGGACCGCTCCATGTGGGCCACGGCCGCCAAGCAGCGCTTGGCGATGCCATCTGCAACCTTCGCGCTTCGCAGGGCGATGCGGTGTATCGCGAGTTCTATTACAACGACGCCGGCGCGCAGATCCAGACGCTCGCGAGCAGCGTACAGATGCGCGCAAAGGGTCTGAAACCGGGAGACGCCGACTGGCCGAGCGGCGAAAAGGCCGCGGCTTACAACGGCGACTACATCGCCGACATCGCCGAGGATTTCAAGGCGAAGAAGACAGTGAAGTCGGACGACCGGGCGTTCACCGCGAGCGGCGACATCGACGACATCGACTCAATCCGTGAGTTCGCCGTGGCCTACCTGCGGCGGGAGCAAGACATCGACCTGCAGGCGTTTCGCGTGCGCTTCGACAACTACTACCTTGAGTCGAGCCTGTATACCAGCGGGCGCGTCGAATCGACGGTGGTCGAGCTGGTAGCCGCCGGCAAGACCTACGAACAAGACGGCGCTCTCTGGCTCCGGTCGACCGACTACGGCGACGACAAGGACCGCGTCATGAAGAAGGGCGACGGTACTTACACATACTTCGTGCCCGACGTGGCGTACCACATCGCGAAGTGGGAGCGCGGCTTCCACACCGTCGTCAACATCCAAGGCACCGACCACCACGGCACCATCGCACGCGTGCGCGCCGGCCTACAGGGTGTTGATAAAAGCATCCCCGCGGGCTATCCCGACTACGTGCTGCATACCATGGTGCGTGTCATGAAGGGTGGTGAAGAAGTCAAGATCAGCAAGCGGGCAGGTAGCTATGTCACGCTGCGCGACTTGACCGAATGGACCAGCACCGATGCGGTTCGCTTCTTCCTGCTGAGCCGCAAGCCCGACACCGAGTACACCTTCGACGTCGACCTTGCTGTCACGAAGAACAACGACAACCCGGTTTACTACGTGCAATACGCGCATGCACGCATCCGCTCGGTGCTCGCAAGTTGGGGTGGCAATGAGGCGATGCTGCAGGAAGCCGACTTGTCGGCGCTCGATAGCCCGGCCGCACAGGCACTTATGCTGCTGCTGGCGAAGTACCCGGACATGCTCACCGCGGCAGCGAGGGACTTCGCACCGCATGACGTCACCTTCTACCTGCGCGAACTCGCCGCCAGTTACCACAGCTACTACGACGCCGAGCGCATTCTGGTCGACGACGAAAGCGTCAAGAAAGCCCGCTTGGCGCTCGTCGCCGCCACCGCGCAGGTACTGCACAACGGACTCGCGATTCTTGGCGTCAGTGCGCCCAGCAAGATGTAAACCCGACCAAAAGTGCACAAGATGGCACCGCTGGTCTCATCCCTCTACTGAGAGAGTTGGCTCATTGGTCGCGCATGAGCTGGGTGACGATGACAGGCGTTCCCTCCAGTGTGCGGTGCACGGGGCAGCGGTCAGCGATGCGGAGCAGATCAGCCCGCTGCTCTTCGCTCAACGAGCCGCGTACGAAGAGCTCGCGCGTGATGCACTCGACCTTGCCTTCCTTGCCATCGCATTCCGCGCAATCCTGTGCGTGCAGCCGCTCGTGCCGCAACCGAACCTGTACGTCTTCGAGGGCATAGCCCTTGCGGTTGGCATATAGGCGGAGTGTCATCGATGTGCAAGCGCCTAGCGACATCAAGAGCAGGTCATACGGGGTCGGACCGT
>Ga0208492_1001296_pt1 | contig 16101 bp, 15 predicted proteins | sample Subbioar_CSW14AB_FD_184820 | JGI IMG/M metagenome (GOLD analysis project Ga0208492, IMG submission 184820) | Serpentinite rock and fluid subsurface biosphere microbial communities from McLaughlin Reserve, California, USA - CR12Mar_CSW14AB (SPAdes) | ecosystem: Environmental > Terrestrial > Deep... | reverse complement strand
AGGGCCTGCCTTTAGGCGGGCTGCAATCGGCGTGATTCAATTCGGGCTTCAGCCCCACATATAGCAGCTTAGAAAATAACGTAAACCGGTGCTTCAGCGTCGACAACATTTAATCGGGCTGAAGCCCGATGCGGGTGTTCCGGTATAAACGGATTATTCCGGGCTGAAGCCCGGAATATCCCAATGTATACCCCGCTTAAAAGCGGGGCCTATTGAGCGGGTGCGCTAATTTGGGGCTTGCTTTTTGAAATCAGGAAATAAAATCGTTCACGATACTTTTTAAAAGGATATTTTTAAATATTTTATTTTAACCGGACAACAATGATTGCTTATTTAGATTTCATTCAGGTCTGCGCTGTTGGAATTTCAGGCAGGGAAAGAAGCATAATTTTAGATGTAAATCCTGAATATTATGGATAAAATTAAGACTTATTGTATCAAATCAACCGATCTTTAATCACCACAGTACCGGCAATCCTATCATGAAGACATTGCTGACGTTTTCCGAAAAAACCAAGTAAGAACCCGATTCCAAGTGTAATTACACCTGTGAGTTTACTCAGGTTTCTGACCACAGAACGTCCAAAACTTATTGGATTTCCCTTTTCATCACATACCTTCTGACCCATCAGAATCTTCCCCCAGGTACCCTGTCTTGTGGATGATTCCATAAAAATACTGTAGATTGTTTTTGCAACAGGAATCATGGCAAGTCCGCCTAATGATGTAACAATCCTCAATTGTTTTTCATCAATAAAAAACACCACAATGGTGGCTATCACGCAATAAACGGCAAATATTAAAAAGTAATCGATGATTACAGCCAGAAGTCTTACATCCGGTGCTGCAAAATATTGCGGTTCTCTTACCCTGGCTTTAAGCCCAAACAATTCGCGCAATTCAGGAATCTCATGTGCTTCCTTGTAGTCATCCATACCGCTGCTTTTCACAAAAGTATCAGATCCGATAGCCAGATCCTTTAACTGCTCAGGATTAAACGGGCCTTTCGGCTTTCCGTCGATAACTACAAGATATTCTTTCATATCATAAAAAGCAGGAACAGCCCTGATTCTTATCAAAGCTGCTCCCTGAATTTATTCAATATATATTAAACTTAATACTTTCTGACTTCAAAAGAAGAAAGTCCTCCTTTCAGATTAATGTGAATCTTATTCTCTGCCGTATTATAATTAGGCGTTTTATAAGTTCCGTCAGCCTGTTTCACAAATCCGCTAAAATCTTTGGAAGAGAGTCCGCTATCTACTACAATTCTACAGGCAGAAGTCTCAGGAATCGCTATCTCCACATTTGCCACGCCTGTTTCTACCGAGACTTCCGTAAGCGGCAGTTTTGATCCTATTTTAGTTTCAAAAGACGCGGCACCTCCTTCAAACTTTAGATTTCTTACTTTATATTCCCGAAGATCAAAAATAGCTTCCCCGGCACCCATTTCAACTTTGATATCCCATTCCGGATTCCTGTTCATTTTCAACCTGGTTTCATTTCCTTCCAGCTCATCCAGACTCCAGTTTTTCTTATTATCGCGCATTCTGAAAGTAATTACTTCAACAGAATCATCAGTGCTCTTATTGAGAATATATTTCCCAAAACGACGCTTGACCTCTGCATCAAAAAGACTGCCGGTGGTATCTGAAAGTCTGTAGCTTGTTGCACCTCCCTGAATACTCAGTCTCGCTTTCGGGGCACCTTCATAAGGAGCGGTAAAGGTACTGGTATCGGCTAAAGAAGAGTTTTCATCTCCCAAATTATCCTCATTAAAACTCAGCCATCTTTTATGACGAGGTTCCTGCGTTCCCTGAAACCCGATAAATCCAAGCGAGGCAATTGTAATTAATGTAATCATCAAAGCGGCAAGTTTGGAATCAGACATCCTGCTGAGAAGCATATTGGCCCCAATCAGGATAAATATAACCGGCCAGAACCGCCATACCGATCTCCAGTAGAAATCAATCACATTCATGTTATCCAGCAGGAAGATAGTTCCTACAAATATGAGGATCAGTCCCCAAACAATTTTTTCAGTTCTCATAATCGTTTATTTTGAGGTTGGATCGTTATCTGACTGCTCTTTTGCTATGTTCTCATCAGTTGCAGGGGCTTGCGGTTCATGATTGATATCTGCATGACTTACTGCTCCACCACCAAAAGATTTAGAAAGCGTATAAACACCCATTGCGATTAATATCAAAGGCCACAGCGTATGAAATTCAACCCAGTCGGGAATTAAGTTAAACTCATTAAGCAGAAAAAATAATCCGAAAAGGATGAAAATTGATCCGGCAATTAACCTGCCTGTTCCATTATTATATTTTTTAGGTCTTGAATACTGACCAGTAAATGCCGGATTAGGTTGATCATACACTTTATAATCAGCTTTGAACTGACCATAATCAGGGATATAAGGCTTTTTGGGAACTGCTATCCATAATACAATATATGCCAGTATACCCGAAGCACCTGCCATTACTGCAAGTACAAATGCGATCCGTACCCAGGTTACATCCACATCAAAATACTCAGCAAGTCCGGAACATACACCTGCAATCATTTTATCCTGTTCGTTACGTTGAAGTTTCTTTTCCATTTTTATTAATTTAATATTTTTTGGTTTCGTTTTTCGTTTTATTGATTGATCAAAACTACACCGGAAATATAATCTGCGAAACAGCAAATAGGTGGGTTATCGCAAGTTCTCGGTAAAGCACCCTAAAAAGTCGGTAAAATTCAGGACAATTAGAATTTACATTAAATATCACCCTTTAATGGTCTTATAATGATCTCTTCCACATTAGCTCCGGCACTCATCTGAAGGCAGGAAATAATACTCAGAGCTATATCATCAGCAAGAATAAATCTTTCTGAGGGGATGTCTGTACCCGACCAGGAATCCGTTAATGTCGAACCGGGAATAATTGCGGTTACCTTTACTCCGAAATTCAGTAATTCTTGTCTCAGTGCTTTGGTAAGACTATGCAAAGCCGCTTTACTGATGCTGTAGGAGCCCGCGCTTAATACCGGATTTAATCCGGCAACAGAGCATATATTGAAGATATATCCTTTGCCCTGCTTCATCATCCGCGATGCAAAAAACTTACTGAGAAAATGAGGTGCATAAACATTAACTCTCATTTGTCTTTCCAAAATACCCTCATCCTCACTTATTAGGGAGGATGGAATATACAATCCCGCATTATTGACCAACACATCAATGGTATCATGTGCTTTTGAAGCAAATTCAGCAAAATCAATTACTTCCTCCATTTTCTCCATATCGGCTTTCATTCCGTGAAAATGAAGATCAGGATAGCTCTCTTCCAGTTCGATAAGAAGGTTCTGTATTTCTTCCTCATTCCTTGAACAGAAAGAAACGTTATATCCGTTTGCAGCAAGGTGCATAACTGCCGCCTTTCCGATTCCTTTTGTGCCACCACTTACAATTGCATTCATAGTTTAAAATTAGATAAAATGTATGATGAAGGTCTATTTAATTTATGCCCTTCACACAATTCAATTACCTTTGTTAAATTATCTGCCTGCAACTCAGCTGATATTTTTATAGTATTATTGCATAATATTTAGGAAAATAGTCATCAAATGATTTTTCACCCGCTTGGTAAATATATTTTATTGCTTAAGGCCGCTTTCCGCAGACCGGAAAAATGGAATATTTATCGAAAAGAAATCATGCATGAAATGGTTTCAATCGGAGTTGGCTCTTTGGGTATTATTGCTATCATCTCTCTTTTTCTTGGGGCAGTAACCACTGTACAAACAGCTTTTCAGCTGGTCAGCGATTTTATTCCTAAATCGGTAATTGGAATGATTTTGCGCGACTCCTCTATTCTTGAACTCAGTCCTACCATATCGTCAATTGTATTGGCTGGAAAAGTTGGTTCAAGTATCTCTTCACAAATTGGCACAATGAGAGTAACGGAGCAGATTGATGCCCTGGAGATTATGGGAATCAATTCGCCGGGATATTTGATTCTGCCTAAAATTATTGCAGCCGTAACGATGATTCCCTTACTGGTTATCATTTCAATCGGCCTGACGATTTTTGGTGGTTACATCGCCGGAACAGCCTCAGGGGCATTATCAGCTCAGGAATTTACTGCCGGAATCACTTCCGATTTTAACTCGTTTACTCTAACCGTTTCGATGGTAAAAGCAGTAGTATTTGCGTTTTTAATAACGACCATCTCAGCATATCAGGGTTTTTATACCAGCGGAGGAGCACTGGAAGTTGGTCAATCAAGCACCAAAGCTGTAGTAATCAGCTGTATAGCTATTCTTTTTTCTGACTATGTAATTGCCCAGTTGATGCTATGATTGAAGTTAAAAACATTCATAAGACTTTTGGAACAAATCATGTGCTACAGGGCATATCTGCAGAGTTTTTTGAGGGCAAATGCAATCTGATTATTGGTGGATCAGGTTCAGGAAAAACAACACTCCTGAAATGTATGGTGGGGCTGCATCAGCCTGAAGAAGGATCTGTTATTTATGATGGCAGGGACTTTACCCGAATGAATTTTCAATCGAGAATTGAGATCAGGACAGAAATAGGTATGTTATTTCAGGGATCAGCTCTTTTTGATTCGATGAATGTGGAAGACAATATCATGTTTCCTTTAAACATGTTCACAAACCAAACTCATAAAGAGAAACTGGAAAGAGCTAATTTTTGTCTGGAAAGAGTAAATCTGAGCGGAAAGAATAAACTATTTCCTGCCGAGCTTTCCGGAGGAATGAAAAAAAGAGTTGGAATAGCCAGAGCTATTGCCATGAATCCAAAATATTTGTTTGTGGATGAACCTAACTCGGGCCTTGATCCCAAAACCGCACTTGTAATTGATGAACTTATTCAGGAACTGACTGTTGAATATGGCTCCACAACAGTTGTGGTTACCCACGATATGAACTCTGTGATGGGTATCGGTGAAAATATTATTTTCCTTCATGAAGGGAAAAAATGGTGGGAAGGATCAAAGGAAAGAATTGCGGAAACCGATAATAAAGAATTAAATGATTTTGTCTTTGCCAGTAAATTCATGCAGGCACTGAAAAAATAAACAAGCTCATCAGATTAATAATTCGCATTAGAGCTACAATCTACTACAAATGATTCAACTCCTGACTCCCGAACACTGGAAAGATTACGAACTGATCGACTGCGGCGATTTTGAAAAGCTGGAGCGATTCGGAAATATCATTCTGATCAGACCTGAACCGCAGGCCGTTTGGACCAAGGCATTATCAGAAAGCGAATGGACCAAACGTCATCATATTCGTTTCAAAGGACGTTCAGCAACTTCAGGAGAATGGATCAAAAAAGATCAGAAGACTCCCGACCGATGGCATATCAGTTATACAAACGGTGATATTAATATTCAGTTCAGACTGGCTTTAACCTCATTTAAACATCTTGGAATTTTTCCTGAGCAAGCCGTAAACTGGGACTATATCACCAAAAATATCAAAAGATTTAAAACCCCGCAGCCCAAAGTACTGAACCTGTTTGCTTACACAGGCGGAGCCTCACTTGCAGCCCGCGCGGCAGGTGCAGAAACTACCCATGTCGATTCAATCAAGCAGGTGGTGAGCTGGGCAAATGAAAATCAGACGCTTTCAGGGCTCGATAATATCCGCTGGACGGTTGAAGATGCTTTAAAGTTTGTAAAGCGTGAGTTGAAAAGGGGCAGAAAATATAACGGAATTATCCTTGATCCTCCAGCCTATGGTCACGGACCTAACGGTGAAAAATGGAAACTTGAAGACAATATTCAGGAGATGATGCAGGATGTGGTTCAGCTACTTGACGAAAACGAACATTTCCTTATTCTAAATACCTATTCTCTCGGATTTTCTTCAGTAATTGTTGAAAATCTGATCAGTTCATCATTCCCAAAAGTACAAAACCTTGAAACCGGAGAGTTGTACCTTCAGGCTACTGCAGGCTATAAATTACCTCTGGGAGTTTTTGGGAAATTCTGCAAATTTTGATTTAAATTTATTGAACCCGAATTGCACTATACTAATTAGCCAATAATCCATAATGATCAAAGGAAAACTACTTTTAACCAGCCTCGCAGTTCTTGCATCCACCACACTTTTCAGTGCATGCAGTGAATCTAACAGTAAAACGGGAAGCAAAAACCCATCAGCAAAGAACCTTCCTTCCCCTGAAGAAAAAGAAGTTGAAACTGAAGTAGCTCAGACAGAATATGAGCCAACAGACACAGCGCTGTACAACAAAAAAATCAAAGAGCTTGCCAACGGAGACACCACCGGAAAATGGCCTGTTAAAAAACAACCTTATCCTCTGCCTGGCGCAATACTTCCCTACAAAAGAGTAGTTACCTATTATGGAAATCTTTATTCCAAAAAAATGGGGGCTCTGGGCGAATATGCCCCTAAGGAAATGCTCAGAATGCTGTATGCTGAGGTTGCAAAATGGGAAAAAATAGATCCTTCTACTCCTGTACAACCGGCCCTTCACTACATTGCCGTTGTTGCTGCAGGTGATCCGGGTAAAGATGGCAAATACCGGAACAGAATGCCGGATAAGCAAATTGATTCTGTATTGACCATATCCAGAATGAAAAAGGACATGATCGTTTTCCTCGATATTCAGGTTGCTTTAAGTACCATCAGAGATGAATTGCCAAGACTTGAGAAATATCTGAAAATGCCAAATGTACATTTGGGTATTGATCCTGAATTCTCAATGAAAGGCGGAGTACTTCCGGGGAAAAAAATCGGAACTTATGATGCATCTGAGATCAATTATGTATCGGATTATCTGGCAAAACTGGTAAAAGACAACAATCTGCCTCCGAAAATCTTCGTGGTACATCGCTTTACGAAAAACATGGTGACCAATTATAAAAACATCAAACTAAGGCCGGAGGTTCAGATTGTAATGCATATGGATGGATGGGGTGAACCGGATCTTAAGCTGGGAACGCACCGTCACTTCATTTATTCTGAGCCGGTTCAGTTTACAGGATTTAAATTATTCTACAAAAATGATTTAAAGAAAGCCCCTCATCGTCTGATGACACCGGCTGAACTGATGAAATTAAAACCAAGACCTAGTTATATTCAATATCAGTAAAACTTGTAAAGCCATTGTAAAAAGAGGATGCCTGTAATGGAACATCCTCTTTTTTGTTTAAAGCGTTTATTAATTTCACCTTATAAAATTAAAAATATGGAGCAGGCAATATTTGGCGGTGGTTGTTTCTGGTGTACAGAAGCAGTATTTCAGAATTTAAGAGGAGTACAAAACGTTGTTTCAGGCTATATGGGCGGACATAAAGCGAACCCAAGCTATGAAGATATCTGTACAGGCCAGACCGGACATGCGGAAATCATTAAAATAGACTACGATCCGGAACAAATCTCTTTTGAAGAACTCCTGCTTGTATTCTTTAATACTCACGATCCAACCACTCTTAACCGTCAGGGCAACGATATGGGAAACCAATACCGCTCAGTGGTTTTTTATACCAACCAGGAGCAAAAAACTGCAGCATTAAAAATGATCGATCAACTGGATAAAGACCTGATCTTTGACAATCCTATTGTGACAGAAATTTCGCCGGTTTCAGAATTTTATGAAGCAGAAGAATACCATCAGAACTATTATAATGATAATGCACACAAACCTTATTGTGTACACGTCATTCAACCAAAACTTCAAAAATTCTTAAGGGAGTTCAGGGATAAATTAAAGTAATAATGACAAAGTCTGCAGGATCTTAAACTCTGCAGGCTTTGTTCTTTAGTCCTTAACCCCTAACTTGGCCAATATGTCTTCCAGCAGACACCACTTCGTAAAAGACGACTGCAATAAATTTGCTCCTACAAAAGCTGTAAACCAAAGAAAATTGATATTCACATACACAGCTAAAGTAATACTAAGCAATACGAAGCTGCCTGCGATTGCCCTGATGATACGATTTTTCATTTTATAAATTGTTTGACTTTTCGATATTTAATACCGCAAGATGTATGCGGGATTTATTTCCCTGTAAGGAATTGTAAATCTCAACGAGGTTAAAAAATGATTCTACATTGTCTTTGTTGACAAAAGCATAAAACAAAATTGATTCATTTTCATTCATATCTGAAGCAAACCAGTTCAGATCAACCATATCCCCGGAATTATCCTGATGCCCGGTTACTTCCCTGTAAGAGAAATTTTTAACTCCGGCTTCTTTGAGCAGTTTCAGAATGTCCTTTTTAAATTCCTTTATCGCTGTAATTACAAGCAGTTTCATATCTTTTGAATTAATGATTTTAACAATTTCTTCCAAACACTATTTACTCTCCCACTTCTTTCTCTCGGTGATATAATAGATTAAAGGAACCACAATAAGCGTTAATAAAGTGGATACAATTGCACCCGCAACAAGTGAAATTGCAAGTCCCTGGAAGATCGGATCAAATAAAATGATTGATGCTCCAATCACCACTGCACCGGTTGTTAGCAGGATAGGAGTTGTTCTCACGGCACCTGCATCAATAATAGCCTGCTTTAACGGAACCCCATCGTTTAAACGAATTTCAATAAAGTCAATCAGCAATACTGAATTTCGAACCATTACCCCTGCAAGGGCAATCATACCGATGAATGAGGTTGCTGTAAAGAAAGCACCAAGCATCCAGTGTCCAAGCACAATACCTATCAGTGATAAAGGAATCGCCATCATCATCACCATTGGTGTCTTAAAGTTCTGGAACCAGCCTACGATCAGCATATAAATAATGATGATAACCACCAGAAATGCTGCCCCTAAATCGCGGAATACCTCCAGGGTAACCTGCCATTCTCCATCCCATTTTACTGTAAAATCGCTCTCATCTGCAGGCTGCTCCATATACAATTCATTCACTTTATATCCTTTTGGCAATTTGATCTGCTGAAGCTTTTCGTTCATTCCAAGGATAGCATAAACCGGACTTTCCAATGCACCTGCCATATCAGCAGTTACATAAACTACCCGCTTTTGATCCTTACGATATATGGTTTTGTTTAAGGTATCCTGAACCACCTTAACCAGATCACTAACCGGAACAAGGTTTCCATGAGCACCCTTCACCTTCAGGCTTGTGATATCCTGCAAGCTTGATTTATCCGCATCATCCAGTGACAGGACAATACCAACCTGATCGTTTGAATTTTCATCATATAAATAGGAAACAGGATATTCCTTAAGCAAATAGGTCAGATTTCCTACTACCTGCTGAGATGCAACACCATTCAACATCGCTTTTTCTTTATCCACTTCCAGTCGATATTCAGTCTGAGCATCTTCCACCATCCAGTCGATATCCACAATATCAGAGGTTTGCTCCAGTATAGTTTTCACCTGACCGGCCACCTTAATCTGCTCCTCATAATCAGGACCATAGATTTCTGCAACCAGTGTAGACAATACCGGCGGACCAGGAGGCACTTCTATAATCTTAACATTCGCACCATACTTTTTGGCAATCTTCTGAATTTCAGGACGAACCTCTTTTGCTATATCATGACTTTGCTGATCTCTGTCTTCTTTATGAAGAAGATTCACCTGAATATCAGCCATATTACTACCGCCCCTCATATCATAATGACGAACCAGTCCGTTGAAGGTTATCGGAGCAGATGTCCCGATATAATTCTGATAATTAACAACCTGTGGTTTTTGAGAAAGGTATTGAGCAATCTCTTTCGTTACTGCTGCAGTTCTTTCAAGCGTAGTTCCTTCCGGCATATCAATCACTACCTGAAACTCATTCTTATTATCAAACGGAAGCATTTTCACTGCCACTGATTTGGTAAAAAACATCATTACCGATCCGATTAATAATAATACCGTGATACCCAGCATCCAGCGACGCTTTGGAGAGCTTTCCAGTAAAGGACGCTCAAGCTTGTTGTATACTTTATAAATTATGCTTGTCTCAAACCCCTGCTCCTCTTTATGCTTCTGCTCATCCTTTTCTCTTAATAAATGATAACCCAAATAAGGAGTGATTGTCAATGCGACAAACAACGATAAAAGCATTGCAATAGAAGCGCCGATCGGCATTGGACTCATATACGGTCCCATCATCCCCGAAACGAATGCCATAGGCAATATTGCGGCAATAACTGTAAATGTTGCCAGAATGGTAGGGTTTCCTACCTCATTAATCGCGAAAATTGCAGCCTGTTTAAACGGAAGGCGCTTCATTTTAAAGTGCCTGTGCATATTTTCGGCAATGATGATACTGTCATCCACAACAATACCCACCACAAACACCAGTGCAAACAGTGTAATACGGTTCAGCGTATAATCCAGTACGTAATAGCTGAATAATGTTAAAGCAAATGTCAAAGGCACTGAGAAAAACACAACCAATCCGCCTCTCCATCCCATTGCCAGCATTACCAGAAAAGTTACCGCAACAATGGCAATACCAAGGTGCAGCAATAACTCTCCAACCTTATCAGAGGCAGTTTCACCGTAGTTTCTGGTTACCTCCACATGAACTTCATCCGGAATGATATTCTGTTTCAAATGCTCTACTTTCTCCAATATCTTTTCAGATATCTTCATCGCATCAGCACCCTTAACCTTACCGATAGAAATCGTTACAGCAGGATACTCTGAATTTGCTTTAGCATAGCTCTCATTTGACTTTCCATACCCGAAAGAAACATAACTTCTCGGACTTGAAGGGCCATCCTGAACACTTGCCACCTGCTTTAAATAAACAGGCATATTGTTATTTACACCAACCACAAGATTTTCAACATCCTCTGAATTAGTCAAAAACTGTCCGGTCGATACTAAATATTCCTGATCCCTGCTTGAGAAACTTCCTGATTGAGAACTACCGTTATTTGCCTGAATCATTTGCATGATTCCAAGCGGATCAACACCGCTCTCAGCCATTTTATCCTTATCTAAAACAACTTTTACCTCCCGGTTGCGACCGCCTATTTCCTTTGTTGCAGCCACATCCTTAATCTTTTCGATTTCTGAGGTAACTTCTTCCGCAATCTGCCTAATCTGGAACTCATCATACTTTTCACTCCACAGAGTCAGCCCAAGCATTGGAACATCGTCTATTGAACGGGTCTTTACAATTGGTTTATAAACCCCTTTCGGGAATGCATCTTCATGCTTGTTTAATTCATCGTAAAGTTTAACGTATGAACGTTCTACATCCTCGCCCACATAAAACTGAACAATCATCATGGCCTGACCATTCATGGCCATGCTGTGAACATGCTCCACCCCCTTGATGTTCGAAATAATCTTTTCAAGTGGTTTAACTACCCGGCTTTCAATTTCAGCCGGACTTGCTCCGGGATAACCGACCATTACATCTGCCATCGGAACATTGATCTGCGGTTCTTCTTCTCTTGGAATAAGAAATGAGCTGTAAACTCCGATGATCATCAGCACTGACATCAACAAAATTGTCAGTTTAGAGTTTATGAAAAAATGGGCTATTTTCCCTGATATACCTTCTTGCATGATTTTTTTTTAGTTTTTATTCTCTATCCCTGAATGGACAAACAATGAGTGAAAACTATAATTTATTGCTGAATACTTACTTTGGCTCCGTTAAACAGCTTACCTTCTGCAGAAACTACATATTGTTCAGAAGAAGATAGTCCGGATAAAACTTCAACCTGATCGCCTAAAGTCTTGCCTGTTTTAACCCATCTTAAGATTGCGGTATTCGCATTTCCTATGGTATATACCCCCTTAAGCTGACCTTGTCTAACCAGTGCTGAAACCGGAATTAAAACTTTATCAGAAGACTCCGCATTTACCGCCGATTCCTTTTTAACCGGAAACTGAACATTAACGAACATTCCTGAAAGAATAGACTGATCAACTTTATCAAGGTCAATCTTCACCAGATACTGACCACCTGTATTTTTTGCGGATATACTTACTTCAGAAACCTTTCCTCCAACTTCCCTGTTTAAAGACTTAATCAGAACCTTTGCCGGCATCCCTTTGCTGATCCCTGAGATCTGATTTTCTGATACCATGGCACTTACCTGTAAACGGGAAGAACCTTCTATCCCTAACAATGGCATTCCGGGATTAGCCATATCACCTTCCTTCGCAAAAGTATTGGTAATTACTCCGGAGAACGGAGCTGTAATATTTGAATAGGAAAACTGAGCCATCACCTCTCTCTTCATTTGTTTTGCTCCCTCCAATGCTGCCTTTGCCATCTCATAACGGGCTGTAATATCATCCAGCTCCTTTTGAGATGCACTCTGTTCCCTGAACAAATTCATAAATCTGTCATAATCCTTTTTGGCACTGTTATAAGCAGTGGTAGCTTGAAGAATACCTGCATCTACCTGTGCTTTTTTTGCTGTCAGATCTGAACTGTTAATGCTTAGAAGTAATTGTCCCTGTCTCACCTGCTGACCAACCTTTACATGAATTCTGGTAATATAACCCATCATTCTGGTACTGATATTCGCACTGTTTTCAGCCTCAATTTTTCCACTTGCAGTGATAAAATCAACACTCTGTAAAGAAGCAGATCCTCCGAGTTTAACGGCAACAGCAGGTTCATCCTTAACTGTTTCCTTCTTATTTTCACCGCAGGAAGCCAATAGTGACAGCCCCCCCAGAATTACAGCCGGTATTAATATCTTTTTCATCTGTTTATTGTTTGTTTTTTAAATGGTGATGAACCTGCCTGCGGTAGGCAGGGCGATCATGATTTAATAGTCATACCCCTGTGGGTTTTTGCAAAATCATGATGGTTTCATCTGATTACTTGGTTAAAAAGGTTAAATATTGTTGGGTGAAATTATACTCGAACACTGCCTGCAGATATTCCAGCTCTTTTTGAAACATCTGTGTCTCTGAACCAAGCAGATCGCTTGTCTTTTCAAGCCCCTGTTTAAATCTGTTATTACGTATCCGGTAAGCTTCCTGCGACTGCTCAAGAGCAAGTTTTGCCAGACTTACCTTATGCCCTGCATCATTCAGCTGCCTGCTTGTCTTATTCAGTTCCAGTTGGCTTTGTGCTTTATACTGGTTTGAAGCGGCCTCTGCCCTCTGATAATCAGCCAGAGCTTTCTGTCTTTTACCGATTGACTTATATCCGTCAAAAACATTCCATGAAAGCTGTACCCCTACCAGATAGCCTTTAGCTTCTGTACCAAATAGTTTATTATCATACAGCTCATAGGTTCCGAAGGCATTTAATCTTGGAAGAAAATTCATTTTTGCCGATTTAAGAACTGCCTCATAAGCATCCGTGGATTTCATCATTGCCATGATATCCTTACGGGCATCTGTTAAACCTGAATTAGTTTCAGCAATTGAAATACTGTTTTCAAGCTCTTCTGTCGGGCGATAAACTTTGCCATTCAGATCTTCCTGCATCAGAAATGCGAGATAGTCTGAAGCATTGCGAACATTACTCTTTGCGAGCTGAACCTGATTCTTAATTTCATTCACACGAACCTGTACAGAAAGTACATCCGTCTTCTGAAGTAAACCCTGTTTAAAATAATTATCTACCAGTTTCAGATTGGCATCTGCAGTCAATGCAGCTTTTTCCAATACATTAACTGCTTTGTAAGCCAGTTGAAGCTGCATAAAAGCTTTTCCGGTTTCAAGCTCCAGATACTCTTTAGTTCTTTCCGACTGCAGCTTCATCGCTTCCATTTTAGATTTGGCAGCTTGTCTTCCAAAAACCCCGTCAAGATTTACCAAGGGTTGTAACACCTGTATTTTAGTAGCAAAGTTGGTTGTCACCTCAGGGTTATTGAGTAATGCCGGATTAAAGTCGGATGGTGTTAAAATCTCCTGATTTAATTTTGAACCAAATGCCATCAATGGATTGGTTGTTGAAATTCCTGTATGAGAGACAGAAACATCAGGTAAAAACAAAGCATTGGATTGCTTAAAATCTGCCATAGCCGACTTAAACTCCTGATCCTGTATCTTTAATTGAAGGTTTTTTTCAGATACCTTCGACCAGATATCATTTTTGGAAAGAGGAATCGTGTCCTGACTCAGGACTACTGCCGGGAACGAAATAATACCGGCAAACATGACAATCGCTATTCTCTTCATATAAAATTGTTTAAAACTTTATACAAAGGTACCGGGGCGAAAATCTGAAGATGGTAACAAATATTACAATTGTCACTTATGTGATACACGTCACATTTTCAGAAACATATAACACAAGAATCATTGTTGTCCGGTTAAAATGATTTGCCCATCCTGAAAATCTTTCGCTCATGCCGCTGGGCATTTCCTTTTCCCTTCAGCTGGAAAAGGAAACAAAAGAGCCGCGGCTGCCCGGTATTTGTTGTAAATCCACATTTTATCCTTATTGTGCAATCCAAGCCGTGCGTATGGAAGAGAGATATGAACGTTTATTCAACACTTCTCCGGATTGCTTGATGCCTGTGCTTTATGATCGTTATCACAAAGGATAAAACGCGCCTTTACTGCCAAATCCCGGAAGGCCGATCTCTGCAAGAATCAACACCTGTAATTGATGAATGGTTGTCAGCCGAAGCACGATTCCAATAAACGTTCATATCATACAGGAGCTACCGAAGGACGATTCTCCCGATGTTAAATCGGGACCTATGCCGGCAAAATCAAAAAAACAGGGGTAGATTCAATCAAAAAGCAATACCGAGCATTAGGCTTTGGGATCATATGCGGTATGCTTTCACTAAGCAGTATCCCCCAAAGTCAGCGATCACTGTTTTTTTGATGTGCGGTGGTTTGTGACCAAAGGCACCTAGGGATTGAAAGAGGCTTTTGGGTACTTTTGGCCGTCAAACCTGAGCCGCCCTTCAGCGGCGAAAGCATGAACACCTTTAAAAAAAATAAACAAAAGTGAATAACATCGAGCCCTCCCGGCGATAGAGGGAGGAAAGGTTATAGAGGAGGGCTTACATTGCAATCCTAAAATAATATTCATGTTTTAAAGGCCAAAACAAAGTTCTTTTATTCGTTCTAAATTTAACCGGACACTAGTGATGCAAGAATCCGGGCTAATCTTACTTAAAAGCTAATGCAATCCCTGATTATCTTTAAGCATTTAAGATAAGGAAAGCAGTGCAGGTACAGGACAATCAGGATTATAAAGAGAATAAAAAAGCCCCTCTATTTTTATTAGAGAGGCTTTCGGATCAAAACAATCCAAGTTGTCCTTTATCATCTATATCCAGATCATCCGGATTAGTGATCTCAAAATCTATTTTTCTGGCAGGTCCGGTTTCAGGTTCCTTCGAACTCTCAAGCTGAACTTCAGGAATAATTTCCGGTGCCGAATTATCTGCTTCATCAGAATCAGGTTCTTCCTCACTTTCCGGATCTGTACTTTCAGGTTCAGGTTCATTCTCTTCTTCCTTGTCATCCCCGGCCTTGGATGTTAATTCCGGCTCCGGTGAAGTACTCTGAATGGAATCAGTTGTTTCAGTTTCTTCGGTAAGCGGTTCTTCATTATCCTGAGAAGAGATTAGCTCAATTTCCTTTATTTCATGCTGGCTCAGTCTGTTCCCCATGGCCTTCATGCCCTTCACTTCAATCGCTTCACTCAAATCAAGCTCGGTTTCCTCTTCGATTTTGGTTTTACCTTTTAAAACCTTTAGCCTGATTATAGGTTTAGCATGTCCGGAAAGAAGAATCAATTTAGAACCTGACTCTTCACTGATTACGCTGGTTTTCTTACCAATGGAAACGTTCTCTAAAAGGAAACGCTTAAGATAGTGTGAACCTGATTTACCCTCTATATAAATTGCAGTAAATATCTTTTCAGGATTGAATTTTTCGATAAGAAGAAGCTTATCATCAAAATGATTGGTCAGATCAAAACTACTGAGTTCATAAATTCCCTGAAGATTCACAGTGAGAATTCTGTCATCACCATCGAACTCGCCCAGATATTTACCTCTGCCATCCACATTCAAGCGTTTCAGCACATCATCAAACCATATTTTTCGTCCCGAAAGCGTTGAAACACCTTTGCTCTTCAACAGAATCTTCTTAACCGGATATTTAGTTACGATATTTCCCATAGAGCTCC
>Ga0208492_1001294_pt1 | contig 16105 bp, 12 predicted proteins | sample Subbioar_CSW14AB_FD_184820 | JGI IMG/M metagenome (GOLD analysis project Ga0208492, IMG submission 184820) | Serpentinite rock and fluid subsurface biosphere microbial communities from McLaughlin Reserve, California, USA - CR12Mar_CSW14AB (SPAdes) | ecosystem: Environmental > Terrestrial > Deep... | reverse complement strand
ACGGGCCGGGCTATCCGATCCGAGCGAACTTCTTACACCACGTCTGGGGACACGACCGCGAAAATCTAGGCGGCACGCTTGTCTTTTCCCTGACGCAGACCTTGAACGGAGGAAGTGTGATTGCTCCTCTGCCACCGGTGGTCGCACTTCAGAGTGGGAGTACAGTGCTGGTGCTGGATTTGGGAGCGGTGCCCACCGAATTGCCGGACTGGCGGTCGTATGCGGCGAAACTGGATGCAGGGTTCTGGCGTATTGATACGGCTGACGGAGCGACGGCCACCGCTGAGCAGTTCGCAGGCGTGCTCGCAAATCTGACCCGCCTGTACATCGCGGGGGAATTCATTACACCGATAGTTGAAATCAACGGGCTCGATTCGGTCGCGATGGGACAGTTTTCAGCGCCCGTACCGCTTCCTGCCACCTTCTGGTGCTTGGCTTCGGGTCTCTGTGGACTGGGAATGATCAGACGTGGAAGCCGTCGGAACGCCGCTGAGGAGCGTCAGGGAGAACGGCGTTCCGTCTGAGCCAAGACACGGCCTAGCCATCACGGCTTGGAATCGCGGCTGCGGGCGCGCGGCGGTGCGAATGCCAACAACACATTGCCGGGCAGCCCTCCCCACTTGCTGTAACCGGACACCACGTACACCCAACCATCCACTACCACCGGGCCACTGGCGTCCAGCGCGCCGCCGCGTCCTTTGGCACCATTGACGGTCTCGAAGTCGCGCACCGTGTCATAAGTCCACAGAACAGCACCGCTCTCGCTGTCGAAAGCACGCAAGTGCCCGCTCATGCTGCCCGCGAACACGACGCCCGGGATCGCCGTGACTGCGGCGGTCTGCGCCGGGCTACAGCCGGGCCGCTGCGCGCAATCGACCGCTGGCGCCTGCCACACGACGTTGCCATCTTCCAGATCGAGCGCAACCACCCCGCCGCCAGCATGCGCATCGACCGCCAGTTTGGGATCCAGAAGATCGCTGCTCGCCCATCTCATGTCGGCGATCGCGACATAGACGCGCCGACCATCGCTGGCCGGCCCCCATTCAATGCCACCGAGGACGCCGCCTTTTGCAAGCTGTCGCTTCCAGAGCAGGGTGCCCTGCCTGTCCGGGTCCAGTGCATGCACCAGGCCGGATTTCTGCGCGGCCAACAATACGCGCTTGCCGCTGGCCAGCGTGACCAGAATGGGCGAACTGCCCATGTCGTAATCCGGGCCTGGGTTCTTGGGGCAATTGACTTTGTCGGCGGTACCACAAGACATGTTCCAGGCATCGCCTGCATAGCCTTGATAACTCCACTTGCGTTCCGATGTGTTGATATCCACCGCCAGGATTGCATCGCTGGTGGTGGTGGCCGGCCCGGACGAATTTTCCCCGGTACCGACGTAGGCCACACCTTGTTCTTCATCAAAGGTCGGCGCGGCCCAGATGGTCGCGCCGGCGGGCCCGTACACTGCATTGCCGCGCGCGTTCTCTCCCGTCTTGCGGGGTTCCTCGTCAATCGTGTGCCGGCGCCACCGCTCGGCGCCCGTCAACGGATCGAGCGCGACCACGCTACCGCGAAACACGCAGCAACTCGCATCGATGGCCGCTGCCGCAGTCGATTCGTTGGCCGTCACCGGCACCAATAGTTTTCCGGCAGCGAGCATGAAGCTGCCGGTCAAAGCCGACGATGGAAACGGGTCGACCTTGCGCCGCCACACCAGCGTGCCGTCAAGCGCATCGACGGCATAGGCATTGCCATTCAGGTCGCCGAAAAAAGCGAGCTGTCTCGAGGTGTTGCCGGTTTCAAACTCGCCCAGCAATACGGAATTCTTGACCGGGCCGTCGGCCTGGAAGGTCCAATGCACGCACGCGCTGCGCGCATCCAACGCATAGACGGCGCCACTGCGACTGCCGACGAACAGGCGGCCACCGACGACCGTCGGTTGTGCCTCGGCGATGGTTTCCCCTGGAAATGCGAATGCCCATTGCAGTTGCAAGGCCCCGATGTCGGCACGCGTGAGGCCCGCCTGGACGGCGTCCTGAAAGCGCAGGTTGTGAGGGCCGTTACCCCAGCCGTTCCATTGCGCAGCAGACGCGCTGGCGGGGACTGATGGTGGCGCAGTGCTGCAAAGATGCACGGTCTGCATGTTCCAGTTGGCGTCGTAGGGCTTGCCGGCAACATACTCCGCGACCGCGACGCGCTCCGGGCCATTCAGATTGAAAGTGCCGACGACGCGCATTACGCCCACTTCCAGGGCTCGCACAATCGCCGCTGTCGGCATCGCGGCCAAGGTGGCACGGGTCGGCGCATGCGACGCGCCGCTGTCGTGACACCCTGCGCATTCCGACCCATAGACAGTTTCACCGGAACGCACCGCGGCGCTGCAGGGTTCAGCCGCCAATAGCGCCCCCACCAGCGGCAGAAAAGCTTTCAACCTACGAGCGCTCATGGACTGTGGCTCCTTTACTCGAGATGGATTCACGTTGCCAATTCAGGTGTCAGTTCGGCTTTGACGCCGAGTGGCACGTGGTCTTTGTTCCTTATTTCAACTGTCTGCCGCGCGAGGCCTCGCCCACCAATTACCGCGCTTTCAGGCCATCACCGATTGCCGTCAGCAAGGGGCTCGCGCCTGACAGTCGAGCAGCGTAAGGAAGCCGGTGCGATTGTGGCAGTTGATGTACTCGGCCGTGGCGGCGCCTTTGGGGACTACATAGACCTCGTGCCACATGGGTACATCCCATACCTCTCCCTCTTTCATCGTGGTCGCAATCTTGAAGAACGCTGCGTAGATGGCGAGATGACTCGGATCCGAGCGGGTCCAGCTCAGCAGGTGCTCAAGCGACAGGAACCACGCGACGGCGTTGGCGCTGCCGATGGCGTTGCCATCAAGGTCTTGACCGCTGATCTCGCGAGCAGTGACACAGCCGAGTTCGGGATGGGTGGCGAGATGCATGACTCCGGCTGCTTTGATCTCGGCAACGTTTTGCCGATAGACCTCGCCGAACACAGGAGCGTTGCGCCAATCCTCGTGGTGGCGCGCCAGACAAACATTGCCTGGCACCGTCACGGCAACGCGACGGCCGCGCGTCTCCTGCGTAGCTGGCGCGAAGTTGGCAAGCTCAGGCGCCAGACTGTCATGCTCCGCCGCGGGCATACGGTCGCGAAGCGCGCCCCAGTAGTCATGCCGTTTGCATACTTGCATGCTGCCGTGCTGCGCGACGCCGGCCTGATCGTATTCGACCGGATCATGAGTGGTATACAGCGTATCGATGCGCTGCACCGGAACGCGGGCTGCTTCCCTCCAGTAGCCAGTGCCGCCGTCATGCGGGCGACTCGTCCAGAAATCGCGCACCTCATCCTGGTTCGCCCAGCGATCATAGGCATCCGAGTCGAACCAGTAGGCGATGAAGAGCGCATTCGCGTAACCTTCGGCATCGACAAATACGCCGCGGTTCAACTCCTGCGGTCCGTCTTTCTGCAGGAACAGGGGGCGATAGGCCGCTACCGCCTCTGCGGCCTGCTCTGGGCTCTTCGCCTGCACCCCGAACTGAGCGAACAGCACGGTGTCCACACCGTCCGGCAATGCCAGGGTCCACAACTCGAATCGTGGTGCTTGCGGAGAATCGGGTTTCCTGTTCATCAGCAAATCTCCTCGACCTTGGATTGTTCGAGACCCCGGGCGTGGCAGGTATTGTTTTACAAAGCAGACTGCGAAAGGTCTATGGGACGAAGCTGGCGGATGCGGTTCACGGTCGATGCTCGTGGTGAACTGCACAGCGCTTTACAGGAGGGTCGTTGGTGGGTGCATACCGCAACGGCCCGACAGTTGATCACCCGGTCGGGACGAGCGCGTCGTCGAGCGCAAGGCCAGTGCGGCGACAGATCTCGTCAATCTCATCGGCTTGCACAATGAGCGGCGGCGCCAGGATCAGGCTACGCCCCGCGGGCCGCGCGACGACGCCGCGCTCGAGTAATTTCGTATAGACACGCGTGAGCACCGCGTCGGCATCGTCGTTGACAGGCTTGTCGTCACTGTCACGACGAAGAAAATCGAGGCAACCCGCGAGCCCCGCGCTGCGCACCTCGCCAACCAGCGGATGACCGGCATATGCCTGTAACCCGTTGGCCAGGCGTTCACCCATACGTGCCGCATGGGCGACGAGTCCGTCGCGCTCAATGATTTCAAGCGTCTTGAGCGCTGCGGCCGCGCCAACCGGGTGGGCGGCGTACGTCCCCGCGTGCGCCAGCGTGCCGACGCGCTCTGAGCCCCGCTCCAAATCCCGATAGAGGTCGCTGCCGATAGCGATCGCCGACAGTGGGAAATAGCCCGAAGTAATGCCTTTGGCCATGGTTGCGTGCGCTGGCGTCAAGCCAAAGGTCTGGCTCCCCCACCACTGTCCCGTACGCCCGCAACCGGTGACCACTTCGTCGGCCACCAGCGCAATGCCGCGGGCCTCGAGTACACGAGAAATGGCCGGGAAATAATCCGCCGGCGGCACCTTGAACCCGGCTGAGAAACTGATCGGTTCACAGAAAAAGGCGGCGATGCTGTCGGCGGGTTCACGCGCAATCAGCGCTTCAAGCTCCCGCGCAAGTCGCAGACAGAATTCACCCTCGCTCTCGCCCGCCTGGCGTTCGCCGTGGTAATCGGGCTGTGCGACATGACGAAAGCCTGCAATGGGCAGTCCGAATTCTTCGTGGTGTCCGCCGGTCAAGCTGGCCGACGCCAGCGTGCCGCCGTGATAGCTGCCGTGGCGCCCGATGATGGTGGTGCGCTTCGGTTCGCCGCGCGCAATTGCGCCGAAGCGCAACAGCTTGATCAGAAAATCAATCGCCTCCGAGCCGGTCGAACCAAACAGGATGTGGGCATCGCGCACCGGCACGAGCTTGACCAGTTTCTCGGCCAGGTCCAGGGAGGCGCGACTGGTACGGTGCAGAGCCGAGACAAAGAACGGCAGTTCGCGATACTGGCGCTCGATGGCATCAATCAATTCTGCGTTCTGATAGCCGAGCGCCGCGACATAAAACGAAGCGGTCGCCTCGATATATTCACGTCCGTCGGTGTCGTAGACATAGATGCCGCGACCATACTCGATAAAGCGGGTCGCGCTCGCCGTGTTCTCGGATACGCGCTGAAAGCCGAGCAGCATCGGCAAGCGCTCGTCTTCGACGGTCCTCGCCGGGGTGGTCGTCATGCGCGTGCTCCTCGTCGTGTTCAGTGTTCGCGCGCGTGCCGTAATGCGGCACGTCGGGCGCGGGTTGCCTGCTCGTCGACGGCGAGACTGTCGTCCTGTCCCGCGCCGGCGAATACCACGCCGTAGACAGCCTGGGCGTGGTCTGGCGTCACGTAGCGCTCGAGGACATCCTCCCGCACGCGTTCGGGTTCACGCTCCAGCGGGTCGCCGTAGCCGCCGCCTGCGGTCTCGATACCGCTCAGCCACATGCCGCGTTCGAGCACGATTTGACCCACGCTCGGCGCGCGTACCTGGCCACCGTCCTGATCGATGACGTGCATCGCACCGATGTTGCCGTCCCCACCGCCGCGCACGCCGCGCGCTGGATTGACCTGGCCATCCGCAGCAAACACCACCGTCATCGACGCAAGGCTAGGACCGTAGGTGATTTGCACGCCCGGCGCGCCGCGTCTGCGTCCGGCACCCATGGTGTCGGTGGTGAGCCGGATCTCACGGTAGTGAATGGGGTAGCTCAGTTCGCTCACTTCGACGCTGTCCCGATACATGAGCCCGGCCACGACCGGGATGCCATAGGTCACCCAGCCGTCGCACTCGGGGCCGCCAGGACCACCGTTATTTCCGATGATGAGCTGGTTGACGTAGGCGTGATCGCCATGCCGCGGGTCACGCCCCGAGATCACGCAGAAGCCCGCGCCCATGCCTATTCCGCCCTCCGCCAAGCCGTAGCCTTCGCCGAGGTCGGACAGCGCCGCCTGGACGGTATTGAGCAATCGGTCGGAGACATTGGTCGTCGCGACCGAACAGCTATGGGGGAAACGGGGTATGCCGATGGCCGCTCCTTCACGCAATTTCACGTCTATGCAGCGATAAGAGCCGCCATTGCGTGGTATATCGCTCGGCAGGCAATTGAAGATCCCGGCGACGGAGTTGCTGATCGAACAGGCTTCAGACAGGTTGAGTCCGTTGTCCATGTTGTCGATGTTGTCGGTCAGATCGATCTCGATGCGTGCCGCCGCCGGATCGACGGTCACTTTGACATGCACAGGAATGCCGTCCGGCATCATGGGTGGCAGCGGGTCGTGGGCGCTGCGGCGTTGCACGGTGGCCGCCGGCAGCGCCCGTATGGCCTGGCGCATGCGGGCTTCGCTATAGTCGAACCATTCATCGACAAACTGTCCGAGGGTGCTTTCGCCGTACTTCGCGAACACTTCATGGATGCGCTTCTCACCGGTCCGCACGGCGGCGAGCATTGCCAGGAAATCGCCATACCAATAGTCGGGCACGCGGATGCGCCGCTGGCACATGCGAATGATGTCGTCAATATTGCGGCCCGCGCGCTGCACGCGCACCGCCGGAAAGATCAACGCGCCCTCTTCGTAGATATCGCGAGCGGCCGCGTGATACGTGGTCGGCAGGCTGTTGCCGATATCGGCTTGATGGGCTTTCGCACAGACATTGAACACGTGCTTGCCCATCCAGAACACCGGCACGATAAGCGTGTGATCGGCCGGATGGGAATTGCCGCTATAGGGATCGTTGTGCAGATAGGCGTCACCTTCCGCGATGTCGTCGTGGAAGGCGCACATCGCCGCAGTCTGCAGGTTGAGGCCGTAAGTGTGAGCCGGCAAGCCCTCGGCCGTGGCAAACAACTGGTTGTCGGCGGTGGTGATGCCGCAAGAAAAATCGCGCGCCGAATTGATCACCGCCGATCGCCCGGTACGCAGCATGGTGTTGGTCATCTCGCGCACCACGCCGTCGAAGCGGTTCGCGAGCACCGCGAGCAGCATCGGCGAGAGTGTGCGAGGTGTAGCGTCAGCCGTGGCTTGGGTGGTCATCAAAACTCTCCGTCGTTCAATCACGCAGCTCGATGACGAAACTATCGTTCATGCTCAGATGGGCGCGCGACCCTGGGGGCAGTATCAAGGTGGTCGTCGCCTCTTCGATGATCGCGGGCCCGACGACGACATCACCGATGGCGAGTGCATCGCCGCGCACCACCGTTGTGTCGACCGGGCCATCGAGATCGAACCATACTTGCCGGTGGGTATGCTGTTCCGTACGCGTGGCGCCGCTACCTGCCACCGCAATCTCGGGCAGTGCCACGGCCAGTCGTCCCGTCCAGCTCAGGAATTCAACCGCGCTCGCGCGATCATCGACTTCGAACACACGACGGTGCGCCGCATGAAAAGCTTCGACCAGCGCCGTTTCCGACGCGGCATCGACGATACGCGCCGCCGGCAGGTCGACCGCGAGATCCCACACTTGCGCCGTGTAATGTGCGTCAACCCGATAGTGACGCGAGACGCGATCGAATCCGCGCGCAGCGAGCCGCGCGGCAAAATCATCCAGCCGCGCATCGATGTCCTGCAGCGCGCGGTTGACGAGATCGCGATCGAAAGCGTCGGAGCGCGTCGGTGCCGCGGCACTCGCCTCGGCCTGGATGTCCGAGAACTGCATGCCGCACGCTGACAGCACGCTCGCCGTGCGCGGCGCAATGACGGCACGGCAGTCGAGTTCGCGCGCGAGGGAGACGATATTGAGTCCGGCGGCGCCGCCACCCGCGACGATGACCGCCTCGGACGGGTCGATGCCCTCGCTGACCGTGATGTCCTTGATGGCGTTGATCATGGTCTCATTCGAGACCGCAAAGATTGAATAGGCCGCCTGCTCGACGCTGATCCCCAGTGGCTCAGCAATACCATTCACCGCGCGCCACGCAGCATCGACGTCGAGCCGCATACGTCCACCGAGAAAGAACGCCGGGTCGAGATAACCGAGCACGAGCGCGGCATCGGTGACGGTCGCGCGCTCACCACCGCGCCCATAGCAGGCGGGGCCAGGCTCCGCGCCAGCGCTCTGCGGGCCCACATGCAACAGGCCTGCGTCGTCCAGCCACGCGATCGAGCCGCCACCGGCACCGACACTGCGCGCATCCACTGCGGGAATGCCGAGCATGTGACCGGTGAACCGTTCGCCGAGCCAGGTCTCCTGGGTGATGGCGATCTGCTGATCACGCACGAGGCTGACGTCAAACGTCGTCCCCCCGGTATCAACCACCAGGACCGGCTCTGCACGCCCTTCGAGTCCGGCGTAGCGACGGCCGGCCACCGGTCCCATGGCGGGCCCCGAACGCACGGTATGGATAGGCCGCTCGATGACACTCTCAACGTCAATGCATCCGCCTATCGTGGTGCTGATCAGCAATTCACCGCGGTAACCCGCCTCCCGCAGATCCAATTGCAGATCGCGAAGATGGGCTTGCATGAGGGGTTTGATGGAAGCGTCGATGGCGACCGAAGACGCGCGCCGGTATTCGCGCAAAATCGGATTCAAGGCGTGGCCCAGGGTATAGGGCAGGCCTGGCACATGCTTTTCGATGAGGTCCGCGAGTCGGCGTTCGTGCACCGGATTGGCGGTCGCCCACAAGAGCGCGACCGCGCAGGCTTCAAAGCCCTGCTCGCGCAGGGTTTCCAGCACGCCGATGGCCTGCGGCTCGTCGAGGGGCTTCAGTACTGCGCCGGTGGCATCGACACGCTCATCAATCTCGAATGTGTGGCGACGCGGAATGTAGGGTTGCGGAAAGGGCTTGGCGAAATCGTGTGGATTGAATTTCCCGCCCTCGCGAAGGACGAGTATGTCGGGAAATCCGGCCGTGGTCAGAAATGCCGTCTTTGCGACCGTGCCCGTGACAATCGCATTGGTCGCACGTGTGGTGCCATAGATGAAGATGGAGGTACGGGTGAGGGCCTCCGTCACGCTCAGGCTCAGCTTCTGCGCGGCATCGGCGAGCGCGGCTGCAAGTCCACCGAAGATCCGCCCCGGTGTCGTCAAGGCCTTGCCGATCGTGAAGTGCCCGGCGGCATCCACGACGACGACGTCGGTGAAGGTGCCGCCTGTGTCGACACTGATGCGCCAACCTTGTCCGTCGCCCCGGTCCGCCATGCCTCAGTCCCGTGACCCTGTCATTGCACTCGACTATAGTTAGCCGTGATCACAGATGTCAATTCGATCTCCTGGGACAGTTTTAAGCGGAGAATCCATGGCAAGCCCCGCGCTGGTGTTATCCCGTGTCGAGCGCGTGACCCTGAACGGCCTGGCCTACGACGGCCTTAAACGCGCGCTGTTATCCGGCCGACTTGAGCCGGGTGCCGTGCTGACCTTGCGCCAGCTCGCCGAGGAATTGGGCACCAGCATGATGCCGGTGCGCGAAGCCGTTTCCCGGCTCGCCGCCGAGAACGCGCTGGCCGTGTTGCCCAACCGGGGCATTGTGGTGCCTGAACTCGACGCCGCGTCCGCTGCCGACATCTGGGACCTGCGCATCAATCTCGAGGGTGAAGCATCCGCGCGCGCAGCGATGCACGCCACCGCGGCTGAGATTGAACAGATTCGAACACTCTGCGACGACGTCGAGCGGGCCGCCTACGACGCCGACTTGCACCGCGTGCTTGAATGTAACAACGCGTTTCAGTTTGCCATTTACCAGGCCGCGGGAAGCCCGGTGCTCTTGCGCCTGATTGAAATTCTACGAATGCAGAGCGTGCCCCACTGTACCGCCGCCCTGCGCGTGATGGTTGCCGAGCGCCCGCCCTATTTCGCCAACGCGTGGACCAACCACGCAGCGCTCGTCGGGGCCATCCAACAACGCGATCAGGCCGCCGCCCGACGCATCAAGCAGGATGACCTGCGGGAATTTCGGACCTTCGTCAACAGCGTGCGGGATTTGAAGGCATGAGCATCGAACACAGCAAGGCCTGGCAGACTTACCTCAGTCAAAATGCTCGCTCGCGCGCTCACGCCGCACGGGCAGGCCATCGCATTCCAAGTGGCACTTCCCGTTCATTGCTTCGGCATCCGCCTTTTCCGTTCTATATCGATCACACCAGCGGCGTGACCGGTACCGACCTCGACGGCAACACACGCACCGACTTCCATAATAATTACACGACGCTCATACACGGCCACGGTCACCCACAGATCGTCGCCGCGGTTGAACGCCAATTGACGCGTGGCACCACCTACTCGGCGCCAGGTGCGCAGGAACTCGCGCTGGCTGAGCATCTATGTTCGCGGATCGGAAGCGTTGAACAGGTTGTGTTCAACAACTCGGGCACCGAGGCCGTGATGGTCGCGCTGCGAATCGCGCGCGCCGTGACCGGCCGCAACCGGATAGGCAAATTCGAAGGCGGGTACCACGGCTCGTCCGATTTCGTCATGGTGGGCGGGCACGGGCTGCCGGCCCCTGACGATCCCGTTCGCGTGACAACACCACACGCAGACGTCGGCGGTTTGCCCGTGGCCGCGTGCCAGGATGTGATCCTCATGCGCTATAACGATGTCGCCGCGGTTCGCGAAGCCGTTGCCCACTACGGCGCGGATCTCGCCGCCATCATCGTCGAACCCATACAGGGCGCCGGCGGCGTCATCCCGGCGCAAGCTGAGTTCCTGCGTGTGCTGCGCGAGGAAACGCGACGCGCCGGAATCGTGCTCATCTGCGACGAAGTCATCACGCTGCGTCATGCGGTAGGCGGCGCACAGGGCTATTACGGCATCGAACCCGACCTGACCACGATGGCCAAGATAATCGGGGGTGGCTTTCCGGTCGGGGCCGTTGGCGGCCGTCGCGAGTTCATGCGTTGCCTCGAAGCCGATGGCTCGGTCGCGAACCTCGGAACCTTCAGTGCGAACCCGATGACCATGGCGGCCGGACTGGCGGCAATGGAACTGCTGGACGAGGCCGCGATCGCGCACATCAACGCGCTAGGCGACGTTGCGCGCGCCCGCCTCGCAGCCATCATTGAGCGCCACAGCCTGCCTGCCCAGGTCTGCGGCTCCGGGTCGCTATTCCAGGTTCATTGGACCCGTGCGCCACTGACCGACGCCCGTGCCGTCGAAACCGCCGACTCCAACCTTAATCTCCTGGCCTTTCTCGGACTCTGCAACCGCGGCATTCAGCTTTCCATGCGCGGCATCGGAGCACTTTCCACACCGATGACCACTCACCACATCGACGCGCTCACCACCGCCTTTGACGAAACGGTGCAGGAGATGCGCGCGGATGGGTACTGTTGATCACTTTATTCGGACGCCACTCAGTTACGGCTTTGTCGACAGCGGGGCAGTCACAACAGTCTTAGGCCGTGGTTACATCAAGATTTTCACGGAGCATGCAAGCCCATGTCGGATACTTCCAATCTTTACTCCCTCCCCATCAATGCCGTGGTAGGAATCCTTCCAACAGAGGACCACTCTGAGACGGGCGATCATCTGGTCGTATTGTGCGACGTCGAGGGGAATCAGCTCACATTGCGCTTGCAAACCAGTGCATTCAAAAGTTTCGTCGAGAAGATGGAATTGTGCGTAACCCTGCCTGTCGAGAAAAACGAGGACAGGGAGTAGCCACCCAGCAGGAATTCCCTGATCTGGCGTGGCCAGGAGAAGCTTGGACTCAAGGCGACTCAACATCGCGCGGTGATGTGCGGGGACTCGCGCGGGTGATCGAGACGCAGATGAAGTGGTGAGCGCGTTACGGCCTCAGCCCACACCGAGGATCTGGCGCGCCTCACTCGGCGTGGCCACTTCGCGGCCCACGTCGCGCGCGAACGCGGCGACGCGTGCGACCAGTTGCGCGTTGGTTGGCTGTCCCAATTCGGGATAGGGATAGTCGCCGAGACCGATGGAAATATGACCGCCGCGTTCAAGCGCGGCGCCGACCAGCGGCAACAGATTGCCACCCGCGCACATCACCGCCCATTGCCAGTTCTGCGAAGAAGGCATGAAGTCGAGCATGGCCTGCAGGCCCTTCACCGTTCCCGGATGACCGCTAAGCAACCAGTTCGCAGTCAACACCACTTCGCAATACAGCGGCTCTTGGAATACGCCCATGGCGACGAGGGCTTCCGTAGCGCGCACCGATGACACATTCCACAAGGCCTGCATCGGCTTCACACCCACGGCTTTGATGGTGTCGGCCAGGTAACACCAGGTTTTGGTGGTGTTGATGTATACCGACTCCTCGGTCTTGAAGCGGCGGGCGTTAGGGTCATAGACATCGACATTCGAGGTAGCCATGTCGATGGGCGCAAACTCCGGCCGCGTCTGCGGGTCATGCGCCATTTCGACCACATGCGCAATGCGATCTTCCACCGACGGCAACCACCAGGCGCCGAGCGTCGGCATGGTCAGCAGATCGCCTTCACACTTGATGCGCCTGACCGTATCGGCGTACAGCGCGGCGTCGGTGGACGGCGCGCCGCTGACGGGATCGCGCGCATGGTAGTGGATGATTGACGCCCCCTCGCGTGCGCAGGCCGCGGCGTCACTGGCGATCTCGGCCGGCGAATACGGCACATGCCGATTGTGTTCGCGCATTGCGTATTCGTTGATGCGCACTTCGATGATAACTTTGTCGCTCGCTCCCATCGCAAGCCGCTCCTCGGGCTAGCCGCCCGTCTTGTCCAGATCTGCCTCCGGGTAATACGGCAGATGCCGATGGGCATCGAAGGCGGCAAAAAAGTCCGGGCCGCCGTTCAATTCGCCGACGCGTTCGGGATCGAGCATCATCGACTGGCGTCTGTAGTTCCAACTCTCGGGGCACAGGCGCACGGCTTCATTGAAGTGGTGCTTCGCGCGCTCGAGCCTGCCTCGGGAATAGAGATATCGCCCGAGTCGCACATGGTTGGCGGCAATCACATCGTCCGCCTTGGGGCCTTGCATGCGTCGGCGCACCTCCTCGGGTGGCAGTGCATAGCGGCTCGCGGCGCCGTTCTTCACCCAATCACGCAGTGCATCGACGTAGTTATTGCGCACTTCAAGGCCGTGGGCAGCGGCGGCATCGGGCACTTCAAAAGTTTCGCGGTTCATGTGGGGCACCATATCGTAGGTGCCCGCCGATTCGACCGGACGCACGATGCGGCCCTGTTCATCCAGCCACACTGCCTGCGGCACATTGCGCATGTTGTAGAGTTCAGCGACGACATGGCCTTCGTCGATGAGACAGGGATAGGTCGGCGGCGCTTGACGCGCCCACAGGTCGTCCGACCAGCCCATGAGGCGCGCAAGCACCGGTGGGCGGTCCTGCAAATCGGCGCACCGAATGCGCGCTTCCACGGCGGCGGTACCGGCGGTATCGAAAGCGACCGCGACCATTTCGAAGCCCTGGTCCTTCAGTTCCACATAGACTGCCTGCCACACGGACAGGTCAAAGCTGCAGCCTCAGTAAGAGCCCCAGGAGTGCAGAAAGACTTTCTTGCCGCGATAGCCCGACAGCGAATGCATTACGCCATCCAGATCCGGCAGGCTGAAATCCGGACCTTCGAGTGAGAACAGCGCATCACGACGCACGTTGACACTTTCGCCGAAGGCGACGACGCCGTCGTCGTCGGTCACCGGCTGGTCCATATGCCGCGCGAACGCCATGAGATCGATCCGTCCTTCGGCATCGCACCAGGCCTTGTCGACACGCACACAGGCGTCGCCACGGCACAGGCCTTGGGGCTCGAGTTTCCAACCCGTCGCCGTCTGCATGTCGGCGGCACTGAGCCATAGCGATGCCCCCCGGCGCTCGGCGCGGGGCAGCGGTGTCACCCGCTCATCGTAGATCACCGTTGTTGCGTTCAAGCTGGCGCTCCTCACTGACTGGCAAGTGTGGCTCCTAATCTAGCGGCTACGGTCGCCGCTGGCGAGCGACTCGCAAGTGCCAGGCGCACGCACCGGGCGGTGCCTTGCTCAACGAACTCGATCGCCAGGGCAAGAAGCGTGGACTGGAGAGACGATGTGCGCAGCCAGGCCGCTCGTGCTGCGTCCCGCGTCAGGCGGGCACCGACTGTGACAAATCGTGATGCGCGGCGGCTGCGCTGATCGCGGTCAACATCGTCGCCACGCGTTCGTGATGTTCTTACCCCATAACAGCAGGCCGGTCACACGCATCGGGCCCTGTGTCACGGAGAACGAAGAAATGATCGAACGAGTCCTCGCCACTGCCATCGGCACCGTCCTGCTGACAGTCGCCGCCCATCCTGCCCATGCGGCACTGTCCGGCGCCTATTTCGACCTGGGCGACGGCTCGGACGTGGCCTATGAGTCCACCACCGCGCCGGTGAGCGCGATGGAAGTCCATCACTACGACTACGGTTCCAGTTTCCAGCATGCGGCGGCGTCGTTCGCGCACCAGACTGCGCGCGCGCGTACGGCGCTCGAGCAGAACGGCGCCCAGCCGCCGGGTTCGTGGATCACCGCCGACACCGGGGCGGAATTCAGCAAGGACATCCTGGTGCCCACCGGCGCGTTCGGCGCGGCCGGCACGCTGATCTCCATGCCGCTCTCGCTGCGCTTCGACGGCAGAACGCTCGCCAGCGGCGGCTTGTTCGGCAACGGCCGCACCCTGAGTTCCGTCGATACGTTCTTTTCGTTTCAGGTGCTGGATCTCGATGACCAGATCTGCAGCGAAGGATGCCGGCCGAGGGAAGTGGCGTCCTTTGGTTTTCGCGGCCAAGTCTCTTTCGACAGCGGCTTTGGCGCAGCTGGACGTGAGAGCGCCGCGAGCTACAACTGGGCGGCGCGAGTCGACGGCGAGACCATCGCCGAGGACGATTACGACTTCTACCACAACGAGCCCGGCGTCACGGGCGCAGGGGAGACGCGCTACAGCGTCAACACCGGGCTGTTGAATCTGAACCTCGTCACCCGCACCGGGCACACCTTGCGCGTGCTGTCGACCCTGGACGTGTTCGCGCAGAGCATGGGCAACAACGCCTGGTCCAACGTGGTGGGCGATTTCAGCCGTACTTTTGACGCCGACCTCTTCCTGCCCGCGCCGGGCGGTGTGCTCGAGGGCGAAACGCTCGGCGTGTACGCCCCCGAGCCGGTGCCGCTGCCGGGTACGGTGTGGGCGTTGGGTTCGGCCTTGCTCGTGCTGGCGGGGCGTCGGCAGCGCAATCGAGCTTGAGCTGCCGGGCGCGGGGGAAGGCACGGCGCCCGCTGCCCGCACTTTGAAGAGGCGCGCCGCCGCTGCCCGTTTCACGCGCGCCAGCCAGTGCGGCGCGGCCACGCCGACAAGACAGTGGCCGCGCCGAGCACGATGCCACGGTCAATGAATCACCCACGCCCACTCTGGACGCCTTTCCAATTAATCAGCGGAATTTCGAAGATTTTCGCAAAGCTATCTGAAGGCTTTGGAAGGGGACTTGGTGCCGGCTGCAGGAATCGCCCAACACCGCCAACTAATTAATTATAATGCATATTGTTATCTAGGATTTTCGATTGCCCCCCGCGTGTGCCCCCGGTTCTATTCACAGCGATTTTCGGAACCGCTATTCGCAAAAAAACGGGCCGTAAATCCGCCGACCGCTGTAGCTAACAACCGAGCGGCGGTCGGTGCCGACGCATCTAGGCGAGCAGTCCTGACTTACTACAAGAAACATCGTTGCAACGACATACCATCCACTCGCCAAGCTTCCGACACCAACCCGACTGAGCCACACAACCTCGGCTCCTTGTTTTCCCGTAAGGCGACACTGGGACCGGTTGAACAACGGCTATACGCCCAGTCGTCAGAACGAAAACGCTTGGCGCTCAGCGGTAAGTCAGTGCGCGTTTCGAGGTGTGCCAATCTCTGGATAACTCTTCTGGCCATGGCCTAGCAGTTGTTCTGACGAGGGCGCAACGGTTGAGGCGGGTCTTCAAGATCGGGATCTTGGACTGCGAGCACTGTGGTGGCGCGATCAAGGTGATCGCAAGCATCGAAGCTCCTGTGGAGATCAAGAAAATCCTCGATCATCTCGCGCGGCGGGCCTAGGCCACGACCCCAGTGTTCAGACCCTTCACCCGAGCGCCGCCGCAACAAGAGTTGCCAGGCTTGCACGACTCAGGCTGACTGCAGACCAATCTAATAACACATGGACGCGAGGCTGGCCTCACACCCGGCTCGG
>Ga0208492_1001293_pt1 | contig 16121 bp, 10 predicted proteins | sample Subbioar_CSW14AB_FD_184820 | JGI IMG/M metagenome (GOLD analysis project Ga0208492, IMG submission 184820) | Serpentinite rock and fluid subsurface biosphere microbial communities from McLaughlin Reserve, California, USA - CR12Mar_CSW14AB (SPAdes) | ecosystem: Environmental > Terrestrial > Deep... | reverse complement strand
GCCAGGTATTGGTATTGCCAACACGACCTTGCTTTGTACCTCGTGCTTTAATGTTTTTTTCCAAATCGGGGCGGTTAGGCATATACATTGCTGTTACTGCCCTGCCTGTCATCGTTTCATCATTCAAAGTTTTCCAGCCATGTTCAAACTGATTCAGATAACCTGAAACTTTTAATACCTGCCAGGCATCATCCAGACCTATTTTTTTCGCCCTTTCAAGTAAATCATCAGAGATTTTAGGACGGCCATCCGGAAAACGTTCACCCTTCCATTCAGATGTTAAAAAAACAAGCTCCTCTTTCGGAATAGTTTGTGCAGATAAATAGCTACTTGCTGAAAGCAATAGGAATGCAGACAGCATGAATGATTTTATTTTCATGATTTCAATTTAATAGTATAAATAAACAAAAAATATTGATAAATAAACTTTTCCCTCACCTGAAATCAGGTAAAAACCGGATCAGTATATTATTTTTTCTTTTTCCTTTTAATCTTATCAGAAGGCAAAGTAATTTTCCAGATACTTCCTTCTCTTGCATCGTATTCTATGACATAAAGCTCATTACCCACTAATACTGCATCGGTAGGATTATTAAAAGAATCCATAATTCTGGTTGTTTTTACAAAATAATTGTCACTCCCTTTATCATAGCTCATCTCTAAATGCAATAGATCCCGGCCCTCATTGGTAAATGGCTTCATAATACTTGACCTGCTTCCGAGAGAATTACGGAGAACGAATCCATCTCCTTTCAAATCGCCTGATAAAACATTCTGAATATCAAAAACCAATCCCAGCGGGGAACTGTGTGGGGTAAAGGTACTGGTAGTTACTCCGGTATTATCACCATCCAGTACTTTTCCGGAGTGCCCTCTGTATTCATTAGCATCCGGACCGAGATTCTGTACACCCGGTGAAAACTTTACACCAGCAGGAATCTTTGGAAATTCCGGATCATTTCTAAAATACTTTACTGCCCAGGCATGTGAACTTCTTGGAATAAATGGATCGGTATCAGGATTGGGTTGCCAATCAGGATATTGCTGAGGGTTTTCAATTCCACTCATTACCCAGGGAAATCCATAATGTTTACCTTCCCTAACCCAAAACATATCCTCATTATGGTCATAGTCGGATGAGTTAACGACAGCAAATAAATTTTGTTTCCCGTCAAAAGCGATATCATAGGCATTGCGTATACCTTCAGCATAAATATATCCCATAGATTTAAGCTTCTCAAGATCATCCGGAAGTAGTAAATCTTTAGAATCAACCGGGAATCGGAATATTTTAGCTGTTAACGCATTATCACGGGCATTGGGATAAGCTCCCCTGTTATCCTGAACTTCACCATGATCAGTACGGGCTCCTGTATTTACATAAATATATTTCCCATCCGGACTTACTTCAAGTGCATTCCATCCATGATCGAAAGTGGTTGCGTTTGTACCATATTCTACAGTATTAAACACAACCGTCATTACAGGTTTTTGAATATCGGACAAATCATACCTGACCATCCGACCCTTTGTGCCCTTATTATTGTTAACACTGATATTTCCACAGAGGAATAACTGACTTCCGGAGAAAACTGCTCCCTGTAAACGGGTAATACCATGATCCGCAGCACTAAATACCAGCTCAGATTCAGGTTTGCCTGAACTTGTCTTTATCCGGTATACTCCACCGGTAAAATCTGTATAATATAAAACTCCGGATCCCGGTTCAACAAGCAGCCTTACAGCCTTAGGGGCTACAGGCATATATTTTTCTACACTGATGTCGGGTCTGAGTGCTTTAGGAGTAAGCTGAAGGGAAGCGGATCTGCCTGATTGAGCAAAAACTGTTGAACAATGGATTATCAGACCGGAAAAAAATAGAAATTTAAAAGATCTTTTCATCTATCGCTATTCTATTGTTGTTTTCCCAGTTCTCTAAGCCATTGAATCATTTGCCAACGCTGTTCTGCAGTCAGAATTTCTTTAAATGGAGGCATATTCCCCTTACCATTGGTTAGCTTCCAGAACAGAGCTCCGTCTTTTTGCTTAATTACCCTCTGATCATGGAAATTTGCAGGTCTGACACCCATTGATCCACCAGCCGGCCCATCGCCATAGCCGGTATCTCCATGACATGAAAAGCAGTACATATTATACATTTCTTCCCCTTTAGCTATATTTTCCGGAGTAACCTTAAGTGGGCTCTTAATAGTATCTGCCCAGGCAGGAGCCAACCAGGCTTCCTGTTTTATGGTATCTGCAAGATTGTGATTAACGCCTGAATTGTAATTAGTTGAAGCTGAAAGGATAAAAACACTCACACCTCCCAGTAATAGCAACGTATAGAAACTGTATTTTTTCATTTTATCGGGTATTCAAAAGCTGCAAATGAATAATCTGCAGCCTGACTAAAACTATTGGTATTCAAAAAATCGCAAACCACGGTTTAATCTGATTGTAAAAAATCAAATCAGGGTTCGTATTTACAATTTTACAGCCAATACAAGATCTGTCATCTGTATTGGCTGTAAAAACAATATCAGGTTATAATACCTGAAATAACATCTTATAAATAAGCTATAGCATCCATTTCTACCAATGAATCGCCGGGAACACCTCCCTTAGCAACAGCAATAGTAGTACGAACGGGAGGTTTACTTCCAAAACGACCTTTATAAACCTCGTTCATGCCCTTGTAATCTGCAATATCATTCAAATAAACAGTTACTTTTAATACCTTTTCCATTGAGGAACCGGCTTTGATTAATTCTTTTTCAAGTTCTTTAAGCACGATCTCTGTATGATTTTTAATATCAAACGGAGCAACGTGTGCTCCTTTACCTGCAATGTAAACTAAACCGTTATGAATTGTATGTCCGGAGAATAGTGGAACATTCTGAAATTCAGTAACATTTCCTGCTTCTTTTTCAGGAGCAGCTTCAAGTCCCTTAGCATTAGCTACCATTCCTATTCCTGTTACGCCAACTACTGAAGCAAATAATTTCTTCAATACGGATCTTCTTTGTGTTTTCATTTTATTTATGATTAATTAAATTAATATTATTTACCCTTTAACATTTTCCATTCACGGCCCGGGGTCTCAACCCTGAAACTTTCAATATTACCTTTATCCTGAAGGGTGATATAAACTGTACGTCCGTCTGCTCCGCCAAAGGCTATATTACTTGGAAGTTTTCCGATTGTTGGAATCTCTCTTAATAATTTTCCTTCAGGGGAAAGTATAGCTACCGCTCCCTTTCCATGTCTGGTTATGTATAAATTTCCTTTTGCATCACAACGCATTCCATCCATCCCGAAATCAGGAAATTCATGTATCAAACGTTTATTACTGATTTCTCCCTTTGCATTCAGATCATATTTCCAGACTTTACGCTGTACCGATTCGTTAACGTACAGATATTTATTATCCGGGCTAACTTCTATCCCATTAGTAGTGCCCATGGTTTCAAGTAAAGTTGATTTACCGTCAAGATCAATACGCCAGATACGACCTGTACCTGCTTTCCAGTTTGGATCGCTTGCATATAATCTGTCTTTACTATCTATTGCAATATCATTAGGCTGACTCATTTCAGTATTATGTGCAAACACATTGATAGCTTTAGTCCGCATATCTACCTTAAGAACATTATGTCTGGTATAATCGGCAATCAGCATATTTCCTTTACTGTCAAAACGAATTCCATTGCCAACACTACCTGCAGGGAGCTCAATAAACAAACCGGCTTTACCATCAATAGTTACCTGACCAATAGTACCTTCTTTGCCATAGTTAACTGCATATACTGTACCTTTTGCGTCTACCGCCGGACCCTCAGCACCTCTGGTAAAACTATTTACGGGTGTAAGTTCTTTCGACTGAAACAAAGTTTTATCCTGAGCCTGGCTGTAAAAAGAAGCGGAGGATAAAAACATAGTTAAAGCCAATGCATTCAGCACTTTCTTATTTTTCAATGATAACTTTCTGTTTGCCATGGTATTTAATTAAGTGTAAGAGTTAAAAATGCACACCATCCCCTATAAAATGCTTAAATATAGTAATTCAATGATAGCTAACAGAGGAAGTCGGGGAATTACTGGTTAAATTGTTACAGTACAATTAAGGTGTAAACTGTATGCGGAGGGATGAATAAATACAGAGTTCTGAAATAATCATTCCAGAACCCTGTACTCAAATTTATTTAAGGCTCAGGATATACTGAACCATAGCTTTTGCATCATCATCAGATAATGCCGGATGTGGTGACATCGGAACAGCACCCCATACACCGCTTCCTCCTGTTTTAATCTTATTTACCAGGTAATCGATATTCGCTTTAGTTTTTTCGTATTTATTGGCAACATCTTTATAAGATGGACCCAAAACTTTCTCCTGAACTTTATGACAAGCAAAACAGTCAGATTTTGAAATAAGGGCTTCACCTTTTTTTACATCTCCATTATCGGCTTCTGCAGCAGGTTTAGCAGGAGCAGCTTCTTTAACTGCAGCTGTTTTAGCAGGAGCTGCTTCAGGCGCCTTAGCTTCTGTGCTTGCAGGCTGAGTAACTGCCGGAGCCTCAGCAGGTGTAGCTGCAACAGTACTTGTAGTGTCTGTTGCTGAAACTACTGCAGTTGTATCAGCAGTAGCTACTGTAGATGAATCTGTTGTTTCACTTGCTTTTTCAGATGAACTGTTACAAGCGATAAATAGGGCACATACTCCCAGGATAAAAATTCGTTTCATTTTTTGGTACTGTTATCTCTTGACTATACAATATTGTATACCACAATTCTATTCAAAAAAACTCATATTTTAAATAAAAATAGCAAATGAACTGTTTTTCAAACACAGGTGATATCTCAAAAAACAAAAAGGGTCCGGTATATTTACCGAACCCTTTAGCTTATAGTATTGTAAAACAGAGGGATTAGATTAGTGCATCCTGTTAAATACCAGTTCTCCGATTTTCTTACCCTCAACCAAACCTTCTTCCATTGCCTCACGATAATGTATTCCTCCCAGTAAACGACTGAGTGCAGCTTCATGCGCAGCTTCTGTTACATTCTTGAATTTCCTGTCAGGCCATCCCCAGCGTCTCTCGGTTGAATCAACAAATGCAGTATTATCACCATAAATTTTAGTCAGAATTGTAGCAGCAGAACTTGAGATAATTGAATGTCCGCTGGTATATTCAGGAAACGGAGGCGTTTGAAGATATGGCTTCCATGCATTATCAATGAATTGATTAATGTAAGTTTCCGGTCTTAACAGATCATAAGTAAACTTTGTATTCCAGCATGCGATAAAAGCATCCATAATACCAATAGAAACCCCGGTATATGAGTAAACCGTTTTATCAAAGTCGGCATTTTGGTTCTTACAAACAATACCGGTTATACCCATCCAGTGTCCTCCTGGGGTCATTGCTTTGGTAGCAAACATGACATGGCCTGAAACATTTACTTTAAAACCATTACAATCCCAAAAATCGGCAATTGCTTTTTGCTCATCCGTTAATTTCACACCCACCTGATAAACCTCATCCGCTAATTGATAGAATTTACTATCCTTGGATTTGTTAAATTCCGTTGGAGGTTTAGGCAAAAACTGACTCGCTGAATCAATAAGCACCGGGCGTATTTGCATCCAGTTAGGTTCTATTGCTGCCATATATGCCGGTGGAGTCGGAACCCACCTGCCCTCTTCCTTTGTGTTTACAGTATATTTAACACCGGAACGTGTTTGCTTATAATTATCCTTTTTACTCCAATCCAAAACAGCTTTACTGAAAGCATTTGCATACTCCTGAGAATTCTCAATAATTTCCTGAGGCATACCGCTATCTTTAGCCAGTTGAAGGTGTCCATCAATAATTTTCTGAGTCGAGTCTTTTGAGAAGGTTAATTCCCGACCTACATACATCAACGCCAGAAGTGCAGTAAATTCTTTATTAATCGGCTTGTCTGATAACTCCGGCTTCTTAAAGTCCTTGAATTTTATACCAATCGATTTGTACTTATCCGATTTTGAAGCAATTACTTCATATGCCGCAAGATTACTGTAAGCATAAATTCTGCTTGCAACAGGCGGATTAAAAATATCATAAGTAATGACATCAGTTAACAGGCCTACTGTTTTAGAATACAATTCGGGATTCGCGAAAACAGTCTCGTAGTCCTTTTTACCTGAACAGGAAACCAAAATAAGCGAAGAAATAAAAATGAGTAAAAGTTTTTTCATACTTGAATGATATTAAATGAATCTAAATTAAAAATAAGATCAATTTTATCAAGGAAGTTAATAAAAAAAATACCTTTCTATCCTTTTTTATTGATCTTAATTTTAATTTAATTATACTATTTCATCATGTTGCAAGAGGAGGTCCTTTTGGAACAAGCACCTTCTTGCGTGCCGGTTTGCTGGTATTTTTAACCGCAGTAAATTTTGCTGTACGATATTCCCCCATATGGATATCGCCTGACATTTTATCAGCACTAACTGTTCCTGAGAAATAAAACGTAATACGATCACCCGGTCTTTGCATCGTACTGCTAAGTTTCAGCTGATTAGCTTCAAGTGTTCCGGCTATACTTCTTTCATCAAACTGACTCTTATGAGTTCCACTTATCCAGTTTCCATCCTGTTGAATATTAATAGTATGCCGGATAGTGCTGCTAAAAAACTGAACATCAACATCCCAAAGACCCGACAGGTTCACTGCAGGGGCTGCCATCACTTCGGATTTAGGACTACGTTTTCGTGATAAAACCTCAAAGACTCTATCGGCGACAATCTTCTCCTCTCCTTCCTGCATATGGCTTGAAACAATATCAATTGAAGTATTTCCATCACTTTCATCTCTCGAACCAATCGCAACCCGGGGTTTGGTACTACCCAATTCTTCAGCAACCTCATAGCCTGTAACGTGAAATTTAGCCGGATCCCAGAAAATCCTTAATGTCGGATGCTTGTTTGATAATTCTTCAGGATGCTCAATTGCTGTTTTAACACCCGCAATGCTTTGAGCTTTCTTAGCCATAAAATCTAATCTGGCTGTCCAGGTTTTATACTCAGCATCATGATCGCGCTTAATCCAGGTTTCTACTGCAGCCATCATACCAATCATTTCTTCCCTTCCAACCTTATTATCCCGGCCAGGGCCATGATGAGGTGAACTAGCCTGCCATGCAGACATCAGAATATCTTTTCTTCCGAGCATCAAACCGGCACACTGAGGACCTCTCATTGCTTTCCCTCCACTGTACGCAACAAGGTCTGCACCGCGCTTAAGATGTACAGATGGAATTGTCAGATTTTCGGCAGCTGCGTCAATAAGAACAGGAATATTTTTAGGTCTGGCAATAGCTGCAATTACTTCAAGAGAAAACGGCTGACCTGTAAAAGAACCGTCGACAGCATTCACGTAAATCATTGCTGTTTTAGGATTGATGGCTTTTTCAAGTTCTGCCGCATTCGATACATGCACTATTTTAACTCCGATATTTCTGACTGCATGGTCATAGGTATTTCTTGAATAAAGCGGAATAATTACCTCATTTTTATCAAAACCGGTCAGATCCGGAATACGGATTAGTTTTTCAGGATCACCTCCGGTTACACATGCGGCAGTGATATGCTTCATTCCTGCAGCACAACCTGCTGAAACCATGCCCCATTCTGATTTAGTTAAATCTGCCAGCCTCTGACCTATACCTTCAGCCAGTTCATCGTACTGAACAAAATTATGTGCAGCAGCTTCCATAGCTTCACGTACCGGAGGCAACTCCAGAGACCCTCCGATAATGGTATATGCTCCACGGCAATTAATTATCGGCTCAACTCCTATTGACCGGAAAATATTCGTTTCGGCCAAGAAAGGTGCCTGACCTGCAGCTGATTTAAGTCCGGCAGCAGATTCCTTCCCTAAGACAGTTCCGCTTAGCGGAATTAAGGCAAGTCCTTTTAATACGCTTCTTCGTTTCATAAGTATCTGTTAATTAATATTTTGAATATCTATTTTTCATGACGGTTTAAGTAAAAACCTTTAAAGTCGGTTTTGTTCACTTATAATTTTTTTAAAGGAATCAGCCGGACAAGTATTCCGGTGTCTTCAGTCATGGCATATAAGAACTGATCGGGTCCATAAACCACTTCTCTGATACGACCAAGATTGTGCAGCATAGTTTCATCATGAACAAACTTATCGTCTTTCATTACCAAACGATATAATTTCTTGGTTGCAAGTCCGCCAATAAAGATATTACCATCCCATCCAGGGTAATTCGCTCCATATACAAAATCAAAATCTGAAGGAGCTATGGCATAATGGTGAATTGGAGGCTCAACACCTTCCTTAAACGGACTTTCAGAAATAATTGCACCACTATATTCAAGACTATAGGTAGCTAAAGGCCATCCATAATTTGCACCTGGCTTCAGAATATTAAGTTCATCACCACCTAATTCACCAAATTCTACAACCATCAGTCTTCCTGTTTTTGGATCCCGGCGCATACCCTGATGCATGCGATGACCATAGGAATAAATCTCAGGTAAGGCACCCGGTGTATTGACAAATGGATTATCCTTTGGAATACTGCCATCATAATTCAGCCTCATAGTCTTTCCGTCAAATGCTGACAGATTTTGTGCATTCATCCTTGGACTGTGAATTCCGACTGAAAAAAATATATAACCCTTATCAAATCCTATTTTACTGCCAAACCAGTCTCCGTTATTTTTAAAAGGTCCTGCTTTATAAATGGTTTTTTCCTCTGTCAGTTTGTTTCCCTCAAGCCTGGCTCTCAGCAAAGCAGTATAACCACCTGTACCTGTAGTCTTTACAGGTTCAATGTAGTAGGAAATGTAAATCAGCTTATTCGTTTTAAAATCAGGGTGAAGTTTAATATCCCGTAAACTGGAAGGAATATTTCCGGTTAATGTATCGATTAATTTTCCACCTTTCATCCTTAATATTTTTCCACTCCTTTCAGCTATTAATACAGAATGATCCGGTAAAAAGGTCATACTCCATGCTCTGTTAAGTCCTCTGGCCACAGTATCAACCATTAACACAAGTTTCTCGGTAGCAATCGCATTGGTAACTTTAGCCGGCAATGGGAAATAAGGACTCGGAACAGATCTGTTTATGCCATAGCTTTTAAGTGGAACGACCACTTTCTTAGCTGATAAATCAAGATTTTGTTTAGCAAACTGCCTGATATAAGCAATCAGTTGCCAGCGTTTTTCCTCTGACAAGGCAACACCGTAAGCAGGCATAATTCCCCTTCCATTGCTTAATTTCCAGAAAAGTGCACCATCTTTCTGATCTGTTACCTGCTTCTTATGAAAATTGGCAGGCTCAATTTTGTATCTGCCTGGCTGGCCATCCCCCAGTCCGTTTTGCCCGTGGCAGGTAACACATAAAGTATTGTATAACTTTTCGCCTTCCCTGATAAATGAAGGAGTAAATGAATAAGGACTTTTTATGGTATCAGCAGACTCCGGAGCTTTCCAGGGTTCCTGATTATTTTCATTTGATTTGAATGACAGTAAGATTAAAACAGTGAAACTAAAAAACAGAAGACAAACAACTTTATTATTCATAATACAAAAACAAGATCCTTTTTTGATAGGTTATCAGTTAACTTTGAAGGCTTTTACAGCTGAATTATTTATTCCAAATACAATCTGACCAGTGTTTTTACCCTGACCGATCATCTGAATGTTACGCACATTTCCTTTTATATTTAAACCACTCTTCCATTGCGGAACATAAGTAAACTTACCATTTCCGGCACCGGTAAGTAAAATTCCGTTACTCGCAGTATACTGTCCGAATTTAATTCTGGTCCATGAGTTATTACCGGCCAGGAGTAAGTCTTTTTTACCATCTCCGTTAGCATCAATCGAAGTCATAGCATATACAGGTGCGTACTGAACCTCAAGAGGTAACTCTTTTAAGGTGAATGAAGTTCCGGTATTTTCGAGGTAAACGGTTTCAAGAATTTCAGCCTTTAATTCTTTAACATCCTTGAGTTGCTCTGCTGTAAAAAGGTCATTAAATGTCGCATTCGCATATTTATGATATTCAAGAAACTTATTTTTTAAACTCGGAAGCTGATCCATTAAATCATCTCTTGAAGCAGCAGGATAAGAGACTCCATCGATATAATAACAAAAGATTGGATCTATGGATCCATTTTCATCAAAATCTTTATAGAATATACTCAATGGTTCTTTTTCTGATGCATGGAATTGAGCATTCAGACCAAGATTACCAATAATGACATCCTTATCTCCATCACCATCCATATCATCAGCATAAATACGGTTCCACCAACCTGAGGAAGCAAATTTGATATAATCCGATGATGCGTCTTTCAGTTTTCCATTTTGATTAATAAACACCTTTACAGGCATCCATTCTCCTACAACGATCAGATCTTCAGCTTTATCTTTATTCAAGTCGATCCATAAAGCATCTGTTACCATCCCCGGGCTGATAAGTTCAGGCCCTATTTGTTTAGTAGCATCGGTAAAATTCCCCTTTCCGTCATTCAGAAGGATCTTACTGTCCGGCGAGCTGGGATACATTCCTGGAACCAGACGTCCTCCAACAAACAAATCTTTATCGCCGTCTGAATCAATATCTGAGGCTTTAACGGTACCAGTACTGATTAACATTACCGGCAGTCCTGTGGTTTTACGGGTGAAATTTCCCTTTCCGTCATTGATGTAAATTCTATCCTGTAATAGTGAGTTATCTCCGGCAAACTCGTATCCTCCACTTCCAACGTATAAATCCATGTCACCATCACCGTCCATATCAAAAAACTCAGCAGCAGTATCTTCAGATTGAGCATCAGTATCAAAAGCAGGAACAGACTTCTTATTTAACTTTCCGCCTGCACTCTGTAAGAATATTGAACCCGACTGACCTGAAGCTCCTCCGATAAATAAATCTTCCAGTCCGTCGCCATTTACATCAGCTTTTGCCATACATGGCCCCTGTCTCGAAAGGTAATTAGGCAATAATGTTTGAACAGTAAAATCATTAAACTGGTTTTCGATGTGATTGTACGTTAAAACCGGGCTTTCAATCAAAAGTTTACCGGAAGCGGGTATTGGAGTAAATTTTGTAATCGTTGTAGCATCCTTAATATTAAGAGCAAGTGTCTGATTAACCTTAACATTTTTTAACACCTGCGCGTTATCATTTGGCCAGATTACTTTCAAGGAATCAATGGTTTTAATATCTCCTAAACCAAAATTCAATACCGGATCAATCGAAGACTGAAACCCTCTAACCGGAATCTGTTCCTGAAAATATTGTTTACCACCGCTATAAAGAACAACTTTTGATCCTATTCCTGATGAATTGTGTTTTTCACCGGTAAGTTTAACCTTTAAAAAACTATGTTTATTTAATTTCTCAGAGTTATTTCTATAGATTGAGGCATAATCATTAGTATTATTTACAATCAGATCCATATCCCCGTCATTATCAAGATCTGCATATGCTGCTCCTGCCGAGATACCCTTTTGATCCAAACCCCATTCTACATTTTTATTTTCAAAACGGTCATTTCCTGAATTTCTGAAAGCATAATTCGGCATGACAATCGTTGGCATCTTTTCAATGAAATCCTTAACCACCGTTTCTTTACCCTCCTGTTTAGCCTTAATGGTTTGATCCATGGTGTATTTCAGGAAGTCCATATCCGTATAATCTTTAACATAACCATTGGTTACGAAAAGATCCTTATTTCCATCATTATCAAGATCCGAGAATAAAGCAGCCCAACTCCAGTCCGTATTTGAAATACCGGCTAACTGACCAATTTCAGAGAAAGTTCCATCTCCATTATTTTTCTGAAGCATATTTCTGCTAAACTGGAAGTAAAATCCACGATCGAACAAAAACTGCATTTTATCGAAATTTTCTGCACCGGAATGCATTTTTTGAGTTTTATTATCCTCCGGAAGCATATCCAGTGTCACAAGATCCGGCAATCCATCATTATTGTAATCCGCAGCATCAGATCCCATTGAATACATAGATATCTGGTCCATAGATTCTGCCAGTTTATCTGTAAATGTTCCGTTAGCATTATTAATGAACATATAATCCGGCTCATTAAAATCATTGGAAACATAAATATCCGGCCATCCATCACTATTCAAATCTGAAATAGCTACACCTAAGCCAAAAGTGAGCACATTTGAAGTAATACCGGTTTCATCGCTAACATCACTGTAATGTCCGTTATCATTACGGAAAAGCTTATTGGAAAAATCAGGATTTGTTTGCTTACGTAATTGAACATTTTCCTGAACTCCTGTACTATATTGCTGTAAAGAGTGATTGATCAGGAACATGTCCAGATCACCATCCTTATCATAATCAAAAAACGAAGCCTGTGTAGAATATCCCTGATCTGCAAGACCGTATTCTTCAGCCTTTTCACTGAATGTTAAGTCGCCATTATTGATAAACAGAAGATTTTTACGTCTTGCGGGATTTATATCCGCTGATCTGCATATGTAAATATCAAGTTTACCATCTGCATTGATATCCACCATGGTTGCACCGGTACACCAGCCCTGCATTTCTGAAACACCACTTTTCTGGGTAATATCTTCAAACTTTAAATTACCCTTATTTAGGAAAAGTCGGTTTTTTACCATATTTCCGGTAAATAAAATATCCTGGAGGCCATCATTATTGATATCACCCACAGAAACACCGGCTCCATTATAGAAATAGGAATAGTTCATTACATTAAGATCCTGTCCCTCTTCCAGTATATTTCTGAAGTCGATGCCTGTATCACCCTTCTTCATGAGGGTAAAGAGCTTATGGTCGTTATTGCCACAACCAGAAAATAAAAGGCTCAATATAACTGCCAGTGATAACTTCCCGGGTATTCCCAACATAGTTTGACTTTTGAAATGAAATGTCATTTTATTAATATTTTAGTAAGAGCATTTTTAAGTTAATGAGTAATTCCGTAATCCTTTCCCAATAATCAATTATTTATTATTCTGGATTACATCCTGATCACTAAATATAAAAATAAGATTAAAATAAAAGCACATCTAATCAGATTTAGGGGCATATAAATCAAGGTTTTTTTAACATCTGAATACTTCTGATTACCGGATAAGTAATGAGTGAAATACCGGAATGATCTCATAGCACCAAAACAAAAAAGGCTATCCTGAATAAATCAGGATAGCCTTTTCATTTTATCAGTTTACTGATTATTTATTCCACCACAGACGGGTAGCTTCATTATCAGCACCACCAAGTTTAGCAACACCGGTAGCTAAACCTTTAGGGTTAGTTTGTTGCTCACCCACAACATATGGAGTACGACGAACGACACCGTTAGCAGGAACTACTAAACTTTCAGAGTTAATTCTTGGATAAAGTTTAGGGAATCCGGTACGACGATATTCAGCCCATGCCTCAAGACCATCTGGCCATAAGGCAAGCCATTTTTGAGTGATTACCTGTTCCATTTGTTTAGCAGGGTCAGCTGACCACTTAACAGGAATATCTGTTAAAGCTGGTGAGTTAACAGCATCTGTTAAAGCAACCGGAGTAGAAGTACTTGAAGTGTAAGCAGCAATTGCAGCTGCATCTGTAATACCCCACTGACGCATAGAAGCGTTGATACCAGCTTCATAATAAGCCTGTGCAGTACCACCACCCATATTCCATCCTTTTAATGCACCTTCAGCTCTCAGGAACCATGCTTCAGCAGCCATGATAATACCAAACGGCTGATTAGCTTGGTTCGCAGGTAGAAACACGTCATTAACATTTGAAAGTCTGGTATTCTGATTTGCAGGTAGACCAAGTTCAACCTGAGAATATCCGTTACGTAAACCTCTGTATTCGCCTGTTGCTACAGCAGGAGCAAAATACTTGGTCATTCTTGGATCAGAATATCCTTTCAAAACACTTTCCATAGCAGCACTCATACGGAATTCGTTCCAAGCCGTTGCCTGGTTCAGAGTATTAATTGAATTTGCTGTTACTTTAAGGAATGCATCATGAGCATTAGTTTCTAATACACCACCTGCAACAGCTGCTTCTGCATTGGTTTTAGCCAAAGCTGGCTCTACTCCAGACATACGCATTGCGATACGAAGACGCAGTGTATTTGCAAATCTAATCCAGTTATCAACGTTACCACCATAAATCTGATCGTTGTTTCCTAAAAGGTTCTTGCCTTTATATGGCTGAAGATCAGTTACAGCTTTAGTTAATAATGCAAGGAAATCTTTGTAGATCACATCCTGAGCATCATAATCAACCTGCTTTTGTCCATTACCTACCTGAGAATATGGAATTGGTCCCCAATAATCAGTTCTTGGAAGGAACATACGCACTTTCCAGATGTTTGCAATTGCATAAACACCAGGATTTTCTGCTTTACCACCAGGCTTGGTATTATCCAATACTCCTAAAAGTGGTGGAATTGCAGATCCGTAAAATCCGTTCCATGCACCATTCAACCAGTTACCTACCATCACGTTACGGTCAGAAGGGAAATTTTGTGCAATATTTGCAAAATACTGTGCCTGTAAATCTCCAAACAAAGATTGAAAGGTTTGCCAGGATGCAGTAGTCCCTCTATACTGAGCAGCAGCGAAAGCATTACCTACCCCGGATGCATCAAGCTCTGTCAGCTTGGTCGGATTGGTATTATACTCATCGAATTTGTCTGTACAAGAAGATATACCCATGGCTGAAACCACAAATAAACCTGTTGTAAGATATAATTTAAATTTTTTCATGTTTGTCAGTTTTGATAATTAGAACGATAAATTTAAGTTCAAACCTACTTGGCGGGTTGACGGCATAGAGAATGATTCCAGCCCTACTGTAGTATTTTGAGCACCAGAAGTTAATTCCGGATCAAATCCTTCAGCTTTATTCAACAAGAAGAATAGGTTACGACCTACCAATGATAAAGAAGCAGCTTGGAATGGAGATTTTTTCAATAAGTTATTAGGCAATGAATAACTTAAAGAAACTTCACGCATACGGATATTTGTTGCGTCATAAGTCCAAACTTCACCAACTGGAGTATTACGTCCACCTACTTTTTTCCAGTATTTCTCAGCAGTTGTAGCAACTGTATTAGCTGTACCGGCTGCAGTAACACCTGGGAAAATGTAAGAATCTCTACCCGCAAGAGTTTGCTCAACAACACCGTCAGCATAGATAACTGCATTAGTGAATGAAGAAACAACACCACCTACCTGAGCACTGATCAGGAAGTTAAGAGTCAATTTTTTGTAAGTAAATCTGTTGCTGATACCACCAATCCAATCAGGTCTGGTATTACCAACAAACACAGTCGTTCCAGGAGTAATTAAAGGTAAACCAGTTGCATCCACAAGAATTCTTCCCTGTGCATCACGCTGGTAACCTCTACTATAAAGATTGCCTAATGATTCTCCTTCTACTGCACGAGAGAAGTTCATAAAATCACCTGCCAGGTTTAAAACCTTTAGATCCTGAGTTAATTCAACCAATTTATTCTTATTACGAGCATAGTTCAGATCAATATCCCAACGGAAGTTATCTTTTCTGATCGGAGATCCATTCATGGTTAACTCGATACCTGAGTTACGAACAAGACCTGCGTTTACGTATTCAGATGACCATCCTGATGCAGGAGGTATTGCCACTGTGAATAACTGATTTTTAGACTCTGATTTGTAGTAACCTAAATCAAAACCCAGACGATTATTGAACAATTTAACTTCTAAACCAACTTCCTGAGCTGTTGTTAACTCCGGCTTCAGGGTTGGGAAAGGCTTAACACCATCACGGCTGATGAATCCGTTAGGACCACCTGTTAAGAAACTGTAAGTCTGAGTAAGAAGGAATGGAGAAGCATCGTTACCGGTCTGAGCCCAAGATCCTCTCAACTTAGCAAATGAAACTGCACTTGGTAAAGTGAAGATATTTGACAGAATTGCAGAGAAACCTGCTGATCCGAACAGATAAGAACGGCTGTCTGCAGGAAGAGTTGAACTCCAGTCATTACGGATTGAACCGGAAACTGTAAATGCATTTTTGAATGTAAAATCTGCT
>Ga0208492_1001292_pt1 | contig 16144 bp, 13 predicted proteins | sample Subbioar_CSW14AB_FD_184820 | JGI IMG/M metagenome (GOLD analysis project Ga0208492, IMG submission 184820) | Serpentinite rock and fluid subsurface biosphere microbial communities from McLaughlin Reserve, California, USA - CR12Mar_CSW14AB (SPAdes) | ecosystem: Environmental > Terrestrial > Deep... | reverse complement strand
GAGCGATAGGGCCCCGGCTTTTCAAGCCGGGGGGAACGGGAATCCCTTCGGATCGATCCGGGTGAGAAGTGCTCCAGAGCACTCTAGTACCCCTTCTTCGCGACCCACCGGTAGCCGGGGAGCAGCTCCTTCTTCGACTGCGTGACGACGCAGGTCGCCGAGTCCTTGCGCACGCGGAGCACGCGGATCTCGGCGATGACCTCGTCGGGGTAGTCCTTCGACTGCTCGCCGGTGTCGCCGGTCTTCACTTCGACGCTGCCGGATTCGGTGCCGAGCGTGACCTTGCCGGCTGCGAGCGCGCCTGCCGAGGAGAGGCCCTCTTGCCAGGGATCGCCCTTGGCCACCACGAACAAGCGGTTGCCGACCTTGAGGCCCGCCTTCTCGCCCTTGTCGATCAGCACCACCTGGTTCTGACCGAACATCACGTTGGGGTGCACCGACTCGAGGAGCTCGCCGGTGAGGTCGATCTCGTTGGTGCTCGGAGCGACGACGTCGAGCTTGCGATCCACGGGACCGACCCGAGCCCCGCGCTCGATGACATCGAGCGACTCGGTGATCGTGCCCTCCGCGAGCGCCTTGTCCTTGTCGATCTTGTCGATCTTGACCGTGCCGAGGATCTGCACGACGTCACCGACCGCGCCGCCGCTCTTGGACTTCACGCTGCGGGTCTTCTGATAGATGGTCATCAGATCGCCCGGCGCGGCGTCTTTTGCCTGCTCCTTGCTGAGCCGCACGTAGACACGGTCGGGGGCCGCGAGGAGCATCTTGTCCTCGGGGCTGCCGGAGATCTCGCCGTTCTGCTGGACGTCGTTGTCGTAGACGAAGCCGGCGTTGCGGAGGAACACCGTTCCCGGCGTGGGCTTGCCGCTGGCCATCATCGGCTTGGAGCCCGGCGCGCCGCCCGCCCCAGCGCCGCCGCCGCCGGCGAGGCCGAGGGTTCCGCCGCCCTCCTTCTTCAGCTTCACGACCTCGCCCGGGTAGATCCAGTGCGGGTTGAGGATCTCCGGGTTGTACGACCAGACGCGCGGCCACTGCCACGGATTGGCGAAGTACGTGTCGCAGATGTCCCAGAGCGTGTCGCCCTTCTTGACGGTGTGAGCGGGGGGAACGATGCCAGAGCTCCCGCCCTTCTTCCCGCTGTCGTCGCCGAGGGACACGGTTCCGGTGGTGCCGCCGATCGGGCCCGGCCCTGCCTTGGGCGTGGTCACCTTGATCTCGGCGAGCGCGCCTTGCTGTTTCGACTCTGCGTCGGCGTGCGACGACCAGAGGACGGCTGCGAAGAGGGAGAGCGCCAGGGTGACACGGCCGAGGACGCGACGATCACGAGAATCCGTAACTCTGCTGGTCTTCATGACGCATCCTCCGGCGGGATCTTCTTGGCCGCCTCCGACGTCGGGAAATCCTTCTTCAGCCTCTCGAACGCGGCGCGCGCCTTCGCGGTGCTCCCCAGCTTGCGGTGCGAGAGCCCGAGCTTCAGCCAGGTCTCGGCGAGCTTGTTCGAGCCCGGGTAGCGGATCGTGAGCGCATCGAATTGTGCCACCGCACCCGTGTAATCGCCGAGCTGGTAGTAGCACTCGCCCCGCCAGTAGAGCGCGTTCGCCGCGTAGGGGTGGTCGGGGTAGCGGACGATGAACGCGCCGAACGCATCGAGCGCCTGCTTCGGCTTCTTCGCCTTGATGAAGGCATAGGCCGCGTCGTAGTCCTTGCTCGCATTCGCATCGAACACCGGGGATTTCGAGGCGATCGATTTCTTGCCGGGCTTGCCCACCGGCTCGTCCGGAAGGCTCTGCTCGATGCTGCCCGAGGGCCCGATCTTGAGATAGGGCCGGGGCTCGTCGTCGTCGGGCGTGGCCTCGGGCGCCGCCGCGGCCGGCTTGGGCTCCAGCTTGACCACCTTCAGGGGCTTGGGATCGGCAGCCGCCGCCGTGGTGGTCACGGGCACGGGGGTCGCCGGGTCCGGCGTGGGGCTGACGGCAGGCGAGACCTTGACCTCCTGCTCGCGCCCCTCGAGCTCTTCGACGCGCTTGGACAGCGCGGCGTGCTCCTTGTGGACCAGATCGAGCTCGGCACGGACGACGGCGAGCTCTTTCGCCGCGCCGGCGCCACAGGCAGTCAGCGGCAGCGAGAGGGCGAAGGCAAGAAGTCTTGCTCCCGCGCCGACGTTCGCTCGTTTGGGGCTTTCACTTCGGGGCATTGTGCGGGATCGTACGGTCGCCTTCGAGAACGGACCAATTTCCGGTTCAGCATGGCTACACCCCCGACCCAGAGCTGCTCCACGTGTGGTGCCCCCATGGCGCCTGGCACCGACCGTTGTGGCCGGTGTGGGTCGCTCCACGGGGAGTGGCGTCGTTGTCCTGGCTGCGGCGCCAAGGCAGAGGTCATCCGCAAGGGCGGGATGATCTTCGTCTGCGCCGCGTGCGGGCGCCCTCGTGTCCCGGCCGAGCAGCCCGTCACCCGTTCGGGGGCCGAGCGCGAGCCGCTCGCCAAGGCCGAGGCCGATCTGAAGAGCTCCGCGATCGCGTTCGCACTCGGAGTCGTGGCCTTCGTCATCGGCGCGGCGGCCCTCGGCACCGCCTCGCTCGCGTTCCTCCTCGATTTCGGCTGGTTCGCACTGTTCGCGTTCGTCGCCACGTTGCTCTTCGTCGGGGCGGGGGCGTTTGCCGTCCTGACCTCGCGCGGGGCCAAGAAGCGGGCCGACGAGCAGATGCGCGACGCGTTCGGCGCGGCGGCGGTCGATGTCATGCGCCAACGGGGCGCGATTTCGGCGCCGCAGCTCGCCCAGATCCTCGGCGTCCCCGAGGAGGTCGCCGATCAGGCGCTCACCCGCCTCCCTGCCCGTAACGACGTTCGAGTGGACACGGTCCTCGACGACCGCGCGGCCGACGGCCAGGTGCGCTACCGCGTCGCCGATCAGACGCTGCCCGCCGAGACGCTCGACGAAGCGGGCGATTTCGATGCGCGGTTGCGCGAGGCGATGCGCGCGAAGGAGCAGCGTTGAGCAAGAAGCTTCCGCCCGAGGCGCGCCGTGCGCTCGAGCACGTAGGAGGTGCGACCGACGAGCGTGGCGATCCGGCCATCGCGGAACGTCTGGCGAAGGCATTCGCCGTCGGTCCCGAGCTGGAGGACGAGGTGCGTGCCCACGTGCACGGGTTCCACTCGTATCCCGCGCGTTTGCACCCGGTGGTCGCTCGTCGCGCGCTCGAGGCGTTCGCGCCCGCGGGCGGCACGGTCCTCGACCCGTTCTGCGGCAGCGGCACCGTACTCGTCGAGGCTCGTTTGCAGGGGCTCCGCGCGATCGGCACCGACGTGAACCCGCTCGCGATTCGACTCGCCAAGCTCAAGGTCCGCGGGGTTCCCGCTCGTGAGCGCAAGGCGCTCGTCGATCACGCGAAGAAGATCGAGGCGTACGCTCGACGGCGCTACACGCAGAAGGCGAAGCCCACGATTCGCTACCCCGAGGAGGACGTGGCGCTGTTCGCGCCGCACGTGCTGCTCGAGCTCGACTCGATCCGCGACGGCATCGATCGGATCCACTCCGAGGGCCTTCGACAGGATCTCGAGCTCATTCTCTCGGCGATCCTGACCAAGGTGTCGCGGCAACGCGGCGATACCGGCACCACACTCGGTCCGCGACGTCTCGCGCCAGGCTTCGCCTCGAAGCTGTTCGTCGCGAAGGCCGAGGAGCTCGTCTCGGCGCTCGAGGCGTACGAGCGCATGTTGCCCGAAGGAGCGCCCGAGGCGGATGCTCACTCCGACGACGCGCGCACGCTCGGCACGATCAAAGCGAGCAGCGTGGACGTGGTCCTCACCTCGCCTCCGTATGCGGCGACGTACGATTACCTCGAGCACCATGACGTGCGCTTGCGCTGGTTGCGCCTGCGCCCCGAGCGGTTCGCGCAGCTCGAGATCGGTTCGCGGCGCGCCTATGCGCGGCTGACCGCGCCTCGCGCGCGGGAGCAGTGGGACGACGAGCTCGGGCGCACCCTCGCGGCCATCGCGCGCGTGCTCAAGCCCGAGGGCATCGCCCTCCTTGTGATCGCCGACAGCGCGGTGCGCGCGATGCCGCTCCGCGCGGACGAGATCCTCGCCAAGCTAGGTCCGAAGGCGGGGCTCGAGCCGGTCGCGATCGCATCGCAACAGCGCCCCCACTTCCACACCCGCACCCAGACCGCTTTCGCCGAGGGGCCGCGTCGCGAGCACCTGGCCGCGCTCAGGCGGGCTCCGGCGGCTCCAGGGTAGCGTCCCGCCGCTTGACGCGGCATGTTGTGCACGATGCGTTGCCGCGAGTTGCTCGCCGTCGCCTTGCTCTCGGTCGCTTGGGCCGGGTGCAGCACCGATACATCCGGTCTCGCCGACGAGCTCCCTCTCGAAGATTCGTCGTCCGACGACACGAGCTCGAGCAGCGACGAGACGTCCATCGACACCGATTCCTCGACGCCGGACACCACAGTCGTCGACTCGGGCTCTCCGGCCGACACCACGACGACCGATACGTTGGTGGCCGACGTGGCCGACACGACGGTGGCCGACACGACGGTGGACGACGTGGCCGACACGGCGGTGGCCGACACGATGGTGGCCGACACGATGGTGGTCGACACGATGGTGGCCGACACGATGGTGGCCGACACGATGGTGGCCGACACGATGGTGGCCGACACGACGGTGGCCGACACGATGGTGGCCGACACGGGGCCGACGCTCACGTCGGATCCGGGCAACATCGTCTGCTCGCCGACGTCGTGTGGGAAGAAATTCTGCTGCGGCGCGCCCAAGTTCTCCGGTGGCTACGACTGGCAATGCACGGACAACTGCGGCTTCTTCGGCATCGGCTCGCTCGACTACGCGTGCGACGAGAAGGCCGACTGCGGATCCGGTCAGGTGTGTTGCGTGAGCCTGCAACCGTTCAGCACCACCTGGGCGGGGAGCTCGTGTCGCGCGTCGTGCGGCAGCGATCCGCAGCTGTGCACCACGAATGCGGAGTGCGGCGGCAAGACGTGCACGCTGACGAAGGTGGCGAGCGCGACCTTCTCGTACGGCGTCTGCAAGTAATCGCGCTGCAAAAAAGCGAAGGCCGAGAGGAGTGATCCTCTCGGCCCTCGATGTTGGCGCCGCCTGGCTCAGAGACCGCGCAGGGTCTCGAGCAGATCGACGTCGGGGAACGCAAGGCTGATGCTGGTCTTCAGCACCGCGACGTCGTTCTCCTCGAGCAGCTTCGCGAACGCGAGGCTGTCGAACAGGGTGATCGGCACGGTGCCCGGAGCGCTCGCCTCTTCGCGTGCGCCCGACAGACACTGACCCGTCGTGATGAGCCAGCCGGCCGTGGCCGGACCGTAGTGGTGGAGCGAGCCACGCAGATCGATCACGCGCTCGCGACCGATCTCGCGGCCGTCACGGCGCAGGACGATGGCGGTGCGGATCTCTTCGCCGCCCGTGCCGACGTGGACGGCCGCGAAGTGGCTCTCACCACCCGGCAGTCCGGCGCGACGCACCGGCTTGATGTCGCGGAACCCGAGCCGCTCGAGCGCGATGAGGAGGAGCTCGACGAGCGCGGGGCCCGACATGTCCTTCTGCAGCTTGCCCGCGAGCACGCGGCGCGCGGCCTCGCGGTAGCGGTCGATGGCGAGGAGCGCGTCCTGCTCGAGACGGAGCAGATCGCTGCCGAGCACCCAGTCGGTGAGCGCGACGCGGCCGCCGTTGGCGAGGCGGAAGCGAGGACGCTGGCCCTGCGCGGCACGGCGGAGGTTGTCGCCGCGGATCGCGGCGGCGATGGCGCTGGTCGCACCGTTGAGATCACCGGTCACGCGACCGCGACGTTGCGCAGCCTCGGCGATCGCGCGGAACGGCACCGCGCCCTGGTTGCGGTCGACGCCCTCGAGGATGCGGGCGATCAGATCCGAGAGCTCACGCCCTGCGAGATCGTCGATCGGCTCGGTCCCCTCGAGCGCCGGGGAGTTGCTCAGATCGAAGTTGCCCTGGTTCTGCTGACGCTGGAAGCCCGCGGGACGGAAGTCCTGGGGGCGACCACCGCCACCGCCACGGTTCTGCTGCTGCGGCGGCGGAACGCGCTCGAGCACGATCGCGCGACGCGTCGGCTGCTCGTCACGCTCGTCGCCGATGGTGACGCCGATCGTCTCTTCCTCGTCATCCTCGCCCCCAACACCGGGGACCGAGGGCGCGAAGGACGGGGCGCCGGGCGGCCCGCCGACCTCGTCGCGACCCTTGCCACGACGACGACGGCGACGACGGCGACGGCCGCCGCCCTCGGCGCTCGGAGGACCTGCACCCGGGGCGGGCTCCGGACCGCCGAAGAGAGGCTGATCGTCGTCGTCCTCCTCTTCGAACAGGTCGCCCGCGGTGGCCGCAAGCTGGCTGCGCATCTTCTCGTCCTCGTCGAGGACGGCCGGCTCTTCGTCGTCCTCGCCCGGCGAGCCGTCGCCGACGCCGCTCGGTGCGGCGGGCTCCTCGTGGCGCGAGGCCTTCTTCTTCTCGAGGGCCTTGTCTTCGGCCGCTTCGATTTCGGAGGCGAGCGCCGCGAACTGATCCGCGTTGTCGTCTTCCTCGGAGGGGGCCGCCTCGGGAGCCTCGGGCTCGGCGACCACCGGCTCGGCCTCGGCCGCGCCCTTCTTCTTCTTCTTGGCCTTGCCGCCCTCCCACTCGCGGAGGGCGTACACGCCCGACTTCACGCGGACGATGTCGCCGTCGGGGTACTTGGCGATCTGCGCCGAGAGACGCGATCCCATCGTCACGTCGGGCGTCTTGCCCACGTGCGACAGGAGGTTCTTCTCGATCGCCATCTGCGTGATGTCCTTGAAGTGGAGCGGCTTGCCCGCAATGCGCAGGACCTCGACCGCGGCTTCGGTGAACGTCATCTGTGTTCCTCTAGATTTCCAGTTGATGGACCGCACGCGTTCTTGTGCGCGGCGGTCGTCGCCTTTTGCTCGGGGAGCGGGCCCTCTCTCGCGAGAGCGACTCTCTGACCCTGACGCGACGCGACCACGGGCCCCACGCCACGATGGTCCACAGCGTCCCTGCGACCGGATGGAAGTACCACCCCATCGCGGGCGGGTAAAGGCCCAAGCGAAGGGGCAGAAGCACAATCCTCGTCGCGTTCACGCCGTGTTCACGCAGCGTTCTCGGCGTTTCACGCCGCAGCGCGTCGGTCGATCGGTCCTTTCCGGGGTGTGGGGGCAGGACCTATGCTCTCCGACCCTCTGGAAAGGCCTCGATGGCAGCGAATTCACAGAAAACCCCGGAGCACTCGCCCTCGGTAAAGGACTCCGAGTTCGCCAAGCAGGCGCCCGCGGCCGACCGCGTCTCGCTCCCCAACCTCCCGACCGGCGAGGTCGATGCGGTCGAGCTCCACCGCCTCTACCGGCAGATGCAGCTCATCCGCCGCGTCGAGGAAGAGGCCGCGCGCGCCTATGCGCAGGGAAAGATCGGTGGGTTCCTCCACCTGTACATCGGGCAGGAGTCGGTCGGCGTGGGGTCGATCGCCGCTCTTCGCCAGGGCGACTACGTCGTCGGCACCTACCGCGATCACGGTCTGGCCATCGCCAAGGGCATGAGCGCCCGCGCCGTCATGGCCGAGCTGTTCGGCAAGGTGACCGGTTGCTCCAAGGGGTTGGGCGGGTCGATGCACCTGTTCGACGAGCCCAACGGCATGCTCGGTGGGTATGGCATCGTCGGTGGCCACATCCCGCTCGCCGTCGGGTGCGCGTTCGCGTCGAAGTACCGCAACGACGGTCGCGTGACCCTCTGTTACTTCGGCGAGGGCTCGGTCACCATCGGATCGTTCCACGAGGCGATGTCGCTGGCGGCGCTCTGGCGCCTGCCGATCGTCTTCGTCTGCGAGAACAACGAGTACGCGATGGGCACGCCCCTCAAGCGCACGCTCTCGGTCGAGGACGTGTCGCAGAAGGCGCTCGCCTACGGCATGCCGCGCGATCGGTTCTTCGCGCGCGACGTGCTCGAGGTGAAGCACCGGTTCGGCGAATCGATCGAGCGTGCCCGCACCACGGGCGAGCCGACACTCATCGAAGTGCGCACCTATCGCTTCCGTGGTCACTCGATGAGTGACCCGGGCAAGTACCGCACGGCCGACGAAATCGAGGCCCAGAAGAAGCTCGATCCGCTCGTCCGAGCGCGCGAGCAACTGAAGCTCCTCGGGCGCACCGAAGAACAGCTCCAAGCGCTCGACGCCGAGATCGAGGCCGAGGTGCAGGACGCGGTGAAGTTCGCCGACGAGTCCCCCGAGCCGACCCCGGACATCCTGGAGCCCGCGACGTACGCGGGACCGTTCGCCCGATGAGTCATCAGTCGGAGTCTAGAGTCTAGAGTCTAGAGTCTAGAGTCCGACTGGACGAGACACGCGAGGGTAACTGTGAGGTCGAAGGAAACGATGGCGACCGACTCTAGACTCTGGACTCTAGACTCTAGACCGCGCCGGAGGCGCGCACGACATGCGTGAGATCACCTATCGAGTCGCCCTCCGCGAGGCGATCGCCGAAGAGATGGAGCGCGACGACCGCGTCCTCATCATGGGCGAAGAAGTCGGGCGCTATCAGGGCGCGTACAAGGTCACCGAGGGGCTGTTCGACCGGTACGGCGATCGTCGGGTCATCGACACGCCCATCGCGGAGAACGGGTTCGCCGGGATCGCGGTCGGCGCGGCGATGGTCGGCTTGCGACCGATCGTCGAGTTCATGACCTGGAACTTCAGCGCGGTCGCCTTCGACCAGATCTTGTCGAACGCGGCGAAGGTGCGGCAGATGAGCGGCGGGCAGTTCACCTGCCCGATCGTGTTCCGCGGGCCCAACGGCTCCGCGCGACAGGTCGGCTCGCAGCACAGCCAGTCGATGGACATCTTCTACGCCCACGTGCCTGGCTTGAAGGTGCTCGCGCCCTCGTCCCCACGCGACGCGAAGGGCCTGCTCAAGGCGGCCATTCGGGACGACAACCCGATCTGCTTCCTCGAGAGCGAGACCCTCTACAACGTGAAGGGCGACGTCCCCGATCCGACCGAGGGGGATTTCGTCGTCGAGATCGGCAAGGCGCACGTGGTGCGCGAGGGCACCGACGTCACGATCGTCTCCTGGTCGCGCATCACCATGGTGGCGCTGCAGGCCGCGGCGCTGCTCGAGAAGGAGGGCATCTCGGTCGAGGTGGTCGATCTGCGCTCGCTGCGTCCGCTCGATCACGAGACCGTCATCGCCAGCGTGGCCAAGACCCACCGGGCCGTCGTGGCGCACGAGGGGTGGCCCTATGGCGGCGTCGGCGCCGAAGTGGTCGACCGCATCCAACGCCACGCGTTCGACGAGCTCGACGCGCCGGTGCTCCGCGTGAGCGGCGCCGACGTGCCCATGCCGTACAACGCGAAGCTCGAGCAGTGGTGCTTGCCGCAGCCCGAGACGATCGTCGCGGCCTGCAAAAAAGTCCTCTACGTCGACTGAACCGAGCAGGCTCGGAGCGAAGCGAAAACCGAAATGGCGAAGATCCTCGAGATGCCGAAGCTCTCTCCGACCATGGAAGAGGGCCGTCTTGCGACCTGGCACAAGAAGGAGGGCGACTCGATCAACATCGACGACCTCCTCGCCGAGGTCGAGACCGACAAGGCGACGATGGAGTTCCGGAGCTTCGACAAGGGGACCTTGCTGAAGCTGCTCGTTCCGGCGGGCGCGAACGTCATTCTCGGCCAGCCGGTGGCGATCCTCGGCAACGCCGGTGAGGACGTGTCCGCGCTGGAGGCGCAAGCACGCGCCGGCGGAAAGGCTGCGCCTGCGCCTGCGCCCGCGCCTGCGCCTGCGTCTGCGCCTGCACCTGCACCTGCGCCTGCGCCTGCGCCTGCGCCTGCGCCTGAGGCTGCGTCGGCGAACGCGAACGCTCCCATCGTTCCCGAGAGCACCGGCACCGACGGGCGCGTGAAGGCCTCTCCGTACGTGCGCAAGGTCGCGCGCGAGCAGGGGCTCGATCTCGCGCGCGTGCGTGGGAGCGGTCCGCACGGCCGCATCGTCTCGCGCGATCTGGAGAACGCGCCGAAGGGCGCACCCGCTCGCGCCCTTGCGACGCGAGCGCCCGTCGCTCCGGGGGAGCTGGCCAAGCCCGAGTCGGTCCCGCTCTCGATGATGCGCAAGACCATCGCGCGGCGGCTCACCGAGTCGAAGCAGACGGTCCCGCACTTCTATCTCACGGTCGATCTCGACGCCGACGCGTTGGTCGAATTGCGCGAGCGGATCAATGCCGATCTGGCGGCGATCGCAGGGAAGGACGAGAAGCCGGAGAAGGTCAGCCTCAACGATCTCCTCGTGAAGGCCTGCGCCATCGGCCTGCGCCGCGTGCCCGAGTGCAACGCGCAGTTCACCCCCGACGCGATCCTCTACCACCAACGGGTCGACATCTCCGTCGCGGTGGCGGTCGAAGAGGGGCTGGTGACCCCGGTGGTGCGCGACGCCGATCAGAAGAGCGTGCGCGAGATCTCCGCCGAGGTGCGCGATCTGGCGACGCGCGCCCGCGCCAAGAAGCTCAAGCCCGAAGAGATGATGAACGGCACGTTCTCCATCTCGAACCTCGGCATGTTCGGCATCGACGCCTTCGCCGCGGTGATCAACCCGCCCGAGGGGGCGATCCTCGCAATCGGGCAGGCACGACGGGAGCCGGTCGTTCGCGGCGAACAGGTCGTGCCGGGCTGGAAACTCGCCTGCACGCTCTCGTGCGACCACCGGGTCGTCGACGGGGCGGTGGGCGCGACGTTCCTCCGCGAGCTGCGCTCGCTCGTGGAGCATCCGACGCGTATTCTCCTCTAAACATGCCCAACCTCCGCGGTCAGCTCACCTCGTTGCGCGCGATGGTGCGTGAAGACCTGCCGCTGCTCCACCGCTGGCTCAACGACCCGGAGGTGATGCAGTGGTGGGACGGCCGCGACCATCCCGCGACCTTCGATCGCGTCGAGGCGCGTTTTCGGCGCTCGATCGAGGGCTCCGATCGCGAGTCGGAGCGCTACATGATCGAGGTCGAGAAAGACGGCGACCGTCGCGTCATCGGGATGCTGCAGTACACGCGCGTCAATCCGCGCGCGAAGAACACGCAGATCGACGTTCTCATCGGTGAGCCCGAGTTCCGCGAAGCGGGCTTCGGCGGCGACGCGCTGCGTGCCGTGCTCAAACACCTGTTCGAGACGATCAAGGTCCACCGGGTGTGGCACACGATGCGGGCCGGCAACGAACGCGCGCAGCGTGCCGCCGAGAAGATCGGCTTCGTCAAAGAGGGCGTTCTCCGCGAGCACGATCAGCTCGAGGGACAGTTCGTCGACGTCGAGGTCTACGGAATGCTGCTCGACGACTGGCGTCGCGGGCAGTAACTCAACCGCCGACGTCGCGTTCGAGTCGGGCGAGCGCCTCGCGCGTCGCCGGCGTTTCGGCATGCGACGCAGCCATGGCGACGGCGATCCGGTGCAGGCGGAGCTCCGCCAGATCGGCGCGAACGAGGGCGTCGCGCACGACCTCGCGTTGGCTGCGACGAACCGACGCCGACACCGCGGTGGCGACGAGCGCGCCGAGGGCGAGGACGCCGGCGGCCACGACGAGGAAGACCGCGCGCCCCGAGGTCGCCGAGAACAGTGACTCGAATGCGCCGATGCCGGCGAGAACGAGCACACCGACCATCGTCAGCGTCGAGGCGAGGTGGGAGATGCGGTTCGCCCACGCGACCTGGGTGAGCTCGCGCATCGCGAGGTTGCGCCAGAGATCGGCCTCGCGATCGAGCCGCCGCGCGAGCGTGGACAGCGCGTCGTCCAACGCGACCTCGGGGAGGTTCGTGTCGGCGATCAACGCCGCGAGATCGGCGTTGGCCGGCGCGTCGAGCTCGCGACCTGCACGGCGAAGCCCCTGACCGACCGACTGGGCGACCTTGCTCGCGCGCTCGCCCGCGTTGGAGAGCGCGCGCTCGGCGACCTTCTTGGCGGCATCGGCCGTGGTCTCGGGCTCCGTGTCGGGGAGCTTCGCGTAGGCGGACATTGCCTGTCAGGGTACCGCCGATCGGCGACCTCGGGCTGACTTGAGGGACACTGGACAAGTGTCTAGGCTGCTCGGAGCATGGTCGCAGTTCCCTGGCAGCGAGAGACTGGTGTCGAGGCGGTCGTTCAACGCTGGCTCGCAAAGGGCATCGTCCGCGAGGACATCGTCGCCGAGAAGGAATACGACCCGCTGAGCGCCGCCTACGCGCCCTTCCCCGAGCGACTGCCCGAGGGGCTCCGCGCGGCGCTGCGCCGCAAGGGCATCGAATCGCTCTACACGCACCAGGCCCGCGCCTTCGACGCGGCGCTCGGTCGCAAACACGTGGTCGTGTCGACGCCCACCGCGAGCGGCAAGTCGATGTGCTTCCACCTGCCGGTGCTCACGGCGCTGGTCGCCAATCCGCGTGCCCGCGCGATGTATCTGTACCCGACCAAGGCGCTCTCGCGCGACCAAGAGGCCTCGCTCCGCACGTTGATGAAGGACGCCGGGGTGTTCGAGGCCGGGGTGGGGGGCGCGGTCGTCTACGACGGTGACACGCCCGGTGATGCACGTCGCGCGGCGCGCGAACGCAGCGGCATCGTCCTCACCAACCCCGACATGCTGCACTCGGGCATCCTCCCGCATCACGCGGCGTGGGCAGCTACGTTCCAGCAGCTCGAATACGTGGTGATCGACGAGCTCCACACCTACCGCGGCGTGTTCGGCTCGCACCTCGCCAACGTCATCCGGCGGCTCCGTCGCGTGTGTCGCTTTCACGGCTCCGACCCGATCTTCATCTGCGCCACCGCGACGATCGGCAACCCGCGAGAGCACGCGGCACGCCTGCTCGGCGAAGACCCGAGCGCGCTCGAGCTGGTCGACGAGAGCGGCGCTCCGCGCGGTTCGCGGCGGGTGCTCGTGTACAACCCGCCCGTCGTCAACGCCGAGCTCGGCATCCGCGGCTCGTGCCCCAAGCGCGCGGTGCGGTTCGCCGCCGATCTGCTCAAGGCGCGCGTGCCGACCATCCTGTTCGGCGGCTCACGCAACGGCGTCGAAATCATGCTCAAGTACCTGCGCGAGGCCACCGCCAATGCAGGCCTCCCGCCGAACGCGATCATGGGCTACCGCGGGGGCTACCTCGCCGACACCCGCCGGAAGATCGAAGAAGGCCTGCGCAGCGGCGAGATTCTCGGCGTCGTGGCGACGAACGCCCTCGAGCTCGGCGTCGACATCGGCGAGCTCGATGCCGTGGTCTGCGCGGGATATCCAGGCTCGATCGCCGCCACCTGGCAGCGGTTCGGTCGCGCGGGTCGCCGCGGTTCTCCGAGCGTGGCGGTGCTCGTCGCTTCCAGCGCGGCCATCGACCAATACCTCGCGCGCGAGCCCCAGTACCTGCTCGGCTCCCCCGTCGAAGAGGCTCGGATCGATCCGAACAACGTCGAGATCCTCGTGCAGCACATCAAGTGTGCGGCGTTCGAGGCTCCGTTCGAGGACGGCGACACCTTCGGCGACCTCGGTCCGGAGGCTACCCGTGACGCGCTCCGCTGGCTCGTAGAGAACGGCGTCGTCCACGAGGTCCCGGGCCGTGGCCCCAACGGCCGCACGCGGTGGCACTGGACGGCCGACGTCTATCCGGCGAACCACGTGCCGCTGCGCTCGGTCAGCTGGGACAACGTCGTGATCATCGAGCGTCGGGCCGAGACCGAGGACAAGACCCTGGCGGAGCTCGATTGGCGTGCCGCACAGACGATGCTGCACGAGCAGGCCATCTACCAACACGATGGCGCCCAATACCAGGTCGAACGCTTCGACTTCGAGAACCACAAGGCGTACATCCGTGCGGTCGAGCCCGACTACTACACCGACGCGATGACCCACACGAAGGTCGCGGTGCTCGAGGAGCTGTCCGGGCGCGAGCCGGGCGACCTCGCCGTGCCGGTCAAACACGGCGAGGTGCAGGTCGTCGAAAAGGTCGTCGGTTACAAGAAGATCAAGTTCCACACCCACGAGAACGTGGGCTACGGCGACGTGCGCCTGCCCGATCTGGAAATGCACACCACCTCGTGCTGGCTGGTGGTTCCCGAGGCGCTGGTGCTGGCCCTCGACGACGAGGGCATCGGTCGGGCCGCGGTCATCGACGCGCTCCGCGGCGTCGGTCGCGCGCTCGAGACCGTGTCGACCCTCGCCCTGATGTGTGACCCGCGCGACATCGCCATGTCGGTCGACGACAAGGGCACCGCCGACGCGGCGATGATGGAGGCGGGGGGCACCGTCTTCTCGCCGACGCTGCACCTGTACGACGCTTACCCGGGCGGGGTCGGCCTTTCGCCGCGCATTTTCGAGGCATACCCCGCCTTGCTCGCACGAGCGCGGAGCCTGATTGCAGGCTGCGCCTGCGATGGGGGGTGCCCCACCTGCGTCGGCCCGGTGGCCCCGCAGCCTGCGTATGTGCGAACGCGCAAAGACCTCTCGGTGAGGCTATGCGACGCGTTCCTCCCCTCGAGGGTCGTGCACTGAGCTGATCACACCCACTCGACGTGAACGGCACGAGTGCGGCACGATGGCGTTCGGGCCATGCAAGCGTCGATTGAGAAGTGGCTCGGCTCGGGCTTCGTGCTCGTCACGCTCGCTGTCGCGCTGGTCGCCACCGCGCTGACGCCGCCTCCGATCAAGAAGCGGCTCCGGACGGCGATCATCCTCTGCGCCGCGTACGGGGTGATGGCGGTCGCGGGGCGGCTGATCGACCCCTCCCTGCCGCTGCACCAGACTGCCGAGGCCGCCTCGTATCTGTTCGGGGCGCTGGCCGCGGCGCGGGTCGCCTTCGTGCTCACGATCGACCTCGCGTGGGAGCGCGCCGGGCGAAACCCGATCAACCAGCTCGCCCGCGACGTGCTGCAGACCGCGGTCTACGCGGTGAGCGGGTTCGCGGCGCTGCGGGCGGCAGGCATCCAGCCTTCGTCGCTGATCGCCACCGGAACGGTGGTCACCGCCATCGTCGGTCTCTCGCTGCAGGACACGTTGGGCAACCTCGCCGCAGGTATGGCCATCCAGATCGACCAGCCGATCGCACTCGGCGACTGGGTGCGGATCGACAAGGGCGACGTCACCGGTCGCGTCGTCTCGACCAACTGGCGCTCGGTCACCATCCAGGGCGACGACCGGCTCATGCTGGTCGTGCCGAATGGCGTCTTCGGGCGCACGCCGTTCGTGAACTTCTCTCGGCCGGGCGGGAGCTGCCGGCGCAACATCTACTTCACGATTCCCTACGACGTGCCGCCGAACCGCGTGCAGGAGGCGGTGCTCGCGGCCTGCGCCGACACGCCGAACGTGCTCGCCGATCCGGCGCCGAGCCTCTTGACCTGGACGTTCGTCGATCACGGCATCCAGTATTGGTTGCGGTTCTACATCGCGGACTTCGCCCTTCGCGACAAGGTGCAGGGCGAGCTGCAGACCCGCATGTGGTTCCAGCTCCGTCGCCGGAAGATCGATTTCGCGGTGCCCCTCCGCAAGTCGTACGTCCACGAGATCGACGAGGAGAGCATCGCGTCGCACAACGCGGAGGTCGTGCGCGATCGTCGTGCCGCGATCGACGCCGTCGACTTCCTTCGGCCGCTCTCGAGCGACGCCAAGGACATGCTGGCTCGACGCGCGCACCGCAAGCTGTTCGGCGCCGGCGAGACGATCCTTCGCGTCGGCGACAAGGGGCGCGAGTTCTATCTCGTGCGGCGCGGCGGCGTCGCGGTGCGCGTGGGCGACCGCGACGTGGCGACGCTGGGCGAGGGCGCTTTCTTCGGCGAGCTCGCGCTGCTCACCGGCAAGGAGCGTCACGCCAACGTCATCGCCCGTGAAGAGACCGAGGTCATCGAGATCGACGAGAAGATGTTCCAGGACGTGCTCGAGCGCGAGCCGAAGATCGCCGAGGACATCTCCCACATCGTCGCGCAACGCCAGGCGGAGCTCGACTCTCGGCTGAGCGGCGTGCCGTCCAACGACTCGCACATGAGGAGCGCGACGACCGAGATCCTCTCGAAGATCAAGAATCTGTTCGGCCTCGACTAGAGCAGTTCTCGATCGCGTTGATTCTGGTGACCCGTTCCCCCCGGCTTGAAAAGCCGGGGCCCCTTCGCGAACCTCACGAACGCACGCGTCTTCAG
>Ga0208492_1001291_pt1 | contig 16148 bp, 12 predicted proteins | sample Subbioar_CSW14AB_FD_184820 | JGI IMG/M metagenome (GOLD analysis project Ga0208492, IMG submission 184820) | Serpentinite rock and fluid subsurface biosphere microbial communities from McLaughlin Reserve, California, USA - CR12Mar_CSW14AB (SPAdes) | ecosystem: Environmental > Terrestrial > Deep... | reverse complement strand
ATGCAGCACGCTGGAGAAAATGGTCGCCGGACACCCGATGAACCGGCTCGATGAGCTGCTGCCGTGGACCGGGAAACCGCAAAATCCTGTCAACACCTGAGCCACGTGCATACCCCGAACGCTTACTTGTGAGGCGGGAGAGGGCGGTGGAGGGGTGGGGCGGTGGAATGCAAGATAAAGCACCTACGGTGCGTCTGGCCGTAAGGTCCTGTCTGCACATAGTTCCGTACACGGTGGATTAGCGTGAGGCGTGCTGTGCACGCTCTGCGCTTCGTTGAGTGGGTGCAAGCGCTGGAATTCATCGCGCGAGCGACGATGATGATCATCACCATGACGACGCGTGAAAACGAATTCGAACCGAGGCTCGGTAAGCCTCCCGCCGATCAGGCGCCCAAGGTGAAGGGCGTGCGCGCAGTCGCACGACAGGTCTCGCCACGACGCCAGTCGTCAGGCAAAGCGTCGGGATCGAAGCCGCGTCAGCCAAGCATCCGCGCCCACTTTGCGCCCGGCTCGAAGAGCCGGGCGCGACCGGTGTCCGCAAAGTCACGGCGGGTCGTCGTGAAGATGCGCTACGCCGCCAATGCCGGCGGCAAGGTGGCGGCCCTCAAGGCCCATGTCGCCTATCTCTCGCGAGAGGCCGCCGGCCGGGCGCAAGCGGCTGCGGTCACTGAGGTTGAGCCAACGCCAGCACATGATCCGACCCAGGCGATCGACTATCTGTCGCGCGAAGGGGAGGTGGGGGCGCCTACCTACGAATTCTACGATCGCGCGAGCTCCACGGTCGATGCGAAAGCCGTGACCCAGGGCTGGGCGGGCGATCCACGCCACTTCCGGATGATCATCAGCGCCGAGGACGGCGAGGCGCTTGGAGACCTGAAGCCGTTCATCCGGGAAGTGGTGGCTGGGCTCGAGAGCAAGCTGGGAACCAGGCTGGAATGGCTGGCGGTCAACCACCACGACACCGACAATCCTCACACCCATGTCCTGATCCGGGGACGGCGATCCGACGGGCAGGAACTGTTCATTCCATCTCGCCTCATCTCATCTGGCATCCGCGAGCATGCCGAGGAGATCGTCACCCGCGTACTGGGGCCGCGCCTCAGCACCGAGATCGAGCAGTCCCGGTTCAACGACATCAGCCTCAGGGCGCCGACACTCATCGACAGGGAGCTGCTGCAGGCGGCGAAGGCTGGGCCGTTCTATCCGGCGCGTGCAGACCTCGCCGCCCGTCTGGAGCGTCTGGAGACTTGGGACCTCGCAAGCCGGGCCACGGACGGATGGCGGCTCGCGCCTGGCCTCGTTCAAAGCCTGCGCGCGATGGCCGACCACGACGACATCGCCCGCGCGATTGCGCCGAAGGTCCAGGGCCGGCTGCCGCAGCTGCTTCTGGGCGCCGACCATACCACGCCCGTCATGGGCGAGCTGATGCACTATGGGCCAACGGACGATTTCGGGGACCGGTTTGTCGCGGTCATCGAGACCGGAGCAGGGGAACTTCGCTACGCGAAGTTCGAGCGGCCGCAGGACCTGGCCGTGCTGGCTGACATCCAGCCAGGCTCCATGGTGACGTTCGAGCCCAATGAGCCGACGCTGCGGCCGTCCGACATTGCTGTCGCTCGGGTCGCCGACCAGACCGGCGGGGTCTACTCGGTTGCAGCCCATGCCAGCCTCGAGCCCTACGCGGACCGCGGGGTCATGGCGGCGAACATCCGCCGGCTCGAGAACATGCGGCGGCTGGGCCTCGTCGAGGGCCTTGGCAATGGCGATTTCCGTGTCGGCGATCACGTCGCCGCGGCCCTGGCGTTCGAGGAGAAGCTGGTGCGCCGTGCGCCATTCTCGGCCCAGGTCGCCAGCTACTGGTCTCTGGGCGAGCAGATCCAGGCGATCGGCCCCACGTATCTTGATCACGTGCTTGCGGGGGAAGCGCACGGACCCGCTGGGGAAAGCAAGGTCGCGCGGGAGTTTGAACAAGCCCTGCAACAACGACGGCTGTTCCTGATCGAGCAGGGATGGATGGAGACGCACGAGCCTGGGCCATCGCGACAGGTGCTCCAGCGCATGGCGCAGTTCGAGCTCGCGACGCAGGCCACCGCGCTACGGGAGGAGCTGGGTATTCCGGTGCTGACGTACGACGCGCATCGCGTCGCTGGCATCTATGCGCGGCGCATCGACATGGCGCAGGGAAGGATGGCGCTCATTGTCGGCGAGCGGCAGGCCAATCTTGTTCCCTGGCGGCCGCCGCTTGAGCGATTTGCCGGACGCGAGGTTGTCGGAGTCCTGCGCGGTCAGGGCTTGTCGTGGAGCCTGCAGCGCGGAATGGGGCTGGGCCTCGGCCTTGGATGACCGATCGAAGGCGCAGCGGGACTCAGGTCCTCGCGCGTTCGCCTGCGCGGGACCATCCCGCACCGTGGATCCACCGTGCTTTCTTCCGCTGGATGAAAGTGGTGGAGCGTGTCGCCGGGCTTGTGGATGAATGTTCTTACGAAATTACGCTTGTAATATTGTCTGATGTATCGTGCTGACAGCGCGCGTGTCAGATTCTGCCATCAAATCCTCGCTCTAGATGTGATTGGCAGAGTCATGCGTTTCCTCTCGTTTCCTCAAATCACCCCCAGTTCCCAGTCGTGGTGCTTCCCCGGTGCTTCTCGCGGGCTGCTCCGTTTGACCCCCGCCCTTCAGCACGGCGCTCCGCTGGTAGAAGTCCGAAACTCAGCGGTCGCGTTGTTAGACGTTTCCTGTTGTTTCCTGCTATTTCCGAAATTCGCGCAGAATTCCCCACCGCGTTGCGTCTCCTATTCGTCTCCGTTTTCGCTTCATACCGTGGCGCAAAATTCGGAACTGGTGGCCGCGTGAAGCTCATAAAACGTAACATCGAGGCGCTCACAGCGCCGAGTGAAACTCGCATCGTATTTGACGAGGAGCTTCCTGGATTTGGTCTGCGGATGGCGCCGTCGGGCAAGAAGACATTCGTCGTCCAGTACCGCGTCGGTGGTGGTCGTGGAGGCCGACAGCGCCGCGTTTCTGTCGGTGTATTCGGTACCATCACGCCAGAGGATGCGCGCACCGAAGCGAAGAAGATCTTGGCGCGTGCGCATCTCGGCGACGACTTCGCGGATCAGCGCGACAAGGTACGCAACTCGCGCACTGTGAGCGAACTCATCGACGAGTGGTCCAAGGGCGGAGCGCTCATCAACCGGCGCACCGGTACGAGACGACAGCAGGTCAATATCAACAACGACATCGCGCTGGCCAACCATCACCTGAAGCCTCTGATCGGCAGCCGCACTCTTGATAGCCTTTCCAAAGGTGACATCCAGCAACTGCGCAACCGGATCGCTGGCGGTGACAGCAAGACAACGCGCAAAGGCCGTTTGCGGGGTAAGATCAAGGTCACCGGCGGGGAGGGGACCGCAACAAGAACGATCCGCCTGTTCTCGTCGATCCTGTCCTATGCGGTCGATATGGAACTGATCGAGCGAAACCCCGCCCTTGGCGTCAAGCTGCCCCCGAGCGGCCAACGACATCGCTACCTATCGTCAGACGAGCTTCGTCGGCTTGGCGAGATTCTGGAGCAGCCAGCGTCAACAGCGACGGGAGGATCCGCTGCTACCATTCTGCGTCTGCTTCTCCTCACCGGAGCCCGCCGTGGAGAGATCGAAGGGCTGAAATGGTCGGAGGTGGATTTCAACTTTGGCATGCTCCGCAAGAAGACGAGTAAGACCGGAGCCAAGGTCATACCGCTCGCGCGAGTTGCGGCCGAAATTCTCGAGGAACAGAGACGGTGGGTGGAACGCAGTCAGCAGTGGGTTTTTCCTGCAGCGCGAGGCGATAGTCACTTCGATGGGCTCAACAAGGAATGGCATCGCATCCGCAAACTTGCGGGGATTGAGGATGTCCACATCCACGATCTGAGGCACACCTTCGCAAGCGTTGGCGCCGGCGGCGGCGTAGGGCTGCCTCTAATCGGCGGGATCCTGGGGCATCGTCAGGCTTCGACGACACAACGATACGCTCACCTGGCTGACGGGCCTTTGCGCACGGCGGCAGATTTGATTGGCAGCGAGTTGGCAGCTGCGCTTGACGGAGCTTCGCTGCGTTCGAGAGCGAATCCGGAAACAGTCGGTGCGGGCTCTTGATTGGTCGCTTGTCCAAAATCGCTGCGCAGAACAGCCCGCTGGCGAAACTGTCGCCCAGTCCAGCGTACACTATCGGCAGCGAGGCTATCTAAACTCTCCGCGCTTATAGGCTTTAGCCTATCAAGAGGATAAGTATTAACAGGCTACGACCTATTGACATATAGCGTATCGATAGGTTATATCCTGTAAAATGCGATTGGCTGCGGACCAAATTGATAGGCGTTTTGAGGAAATTCGGCCGCTTTTGAAGCAGCTGACCAGGCCGCCTCGTGGCTGGATAAAGGCCATGCGCGAAGGACTCGGCATGACGAGCGCTCAATTGGCGGCTCGGATCGGCATTCGCCAACCAAGCTTTGCTGAGCTGGAAAAGTCTGAAGCGGACAAGCGCATTACGTTGGCATCTCTAGAAAGAGTCGCCAAAGCGCTCGACTGCCAACTTGTATACGCGCTGGTTCCCAACCGGCCCTTGTCGGATCGGTTGGCGGAACGCGCGGAGGATGTCGCGGAAGAGCAACTCGCAGCTGTCGATCAGACGATGAAGCTGGAGAAGCAGTCCGTTTCCAACGCTCGGCAACGGGACGCGCTAAAGCAGCGGATCATCCTCGGCTTGCTCGACAAGCCGTCGCGCCTTTGGCGGCTGCCTTGACTGGACTGGCGGAGGACGAGCCTGAAGGCGCGACGCCACTTACCGCTGAGGACAGGGAAGGGCTTATTCCGGCGGGCGTAACACTCCGCCACGAGCTTAATGAGTACGAGCAAGAAAACATCGCTGAGGCGCGCCTATGGGCCGTCGATCGGAAGCGGAATCCGGTCGACCTGCCGTTCTGCAAGAACCTGCACAAGCGGATGTATAACCGCGTATGGAAATGGGCAGGCGACTATCGCAGCAGTGGCACCAATATCGGTTGCGATCCCATCCAGATTGAGCAGCAGCTCTACCAACTGGTCGGCAGCACCCTGTGGTGGATCGATCACAAGACTTTTGGGCCCGACGAGATTGCGGTCCGCTACAAGCATGGCCTGGTCAAGATCCATCCCTTTCGCAATGGGAATGGTCGCTGGTCGCGTCTGATGGGTGATGTTCTGGCTCGCTATCTCGACCGGCCTGTTTTTACTTGGGGAGGTAGCCAACTGGTGGACGATGACGGGGTGCGAAAGGCCTATCTGGCCGCCGTGAAGAAAGCTGACGGCGACGACTTTTCTGACCTTGTGGCTTTTGCGCGAACTTGAAACGGCCTGTGCCGAGGCTCTAAGACTGCATCGCGGCAACGTATCGCCGCCGAAGATGGCGAGGAACGTGATCGTCATCGGAAGGATGTTCGCCGCCGCCTTTCCAGTCGTCACTCCAAAGCCATTCCTCAAAATGGAAGAGCCAGAGATCGGTCCAGGGCAAGATTGTCTCGGCGAGGATCTTTTGTGGGGTCCACTCTCCAGAGTCGGGAAGGTAGAGGCAAAGGTGTGGCGGCCTGTCTTGATAGACGTGGGGCAGCCTGCGCCCCTCTGCCAGCAGAGGCAGATCGGGATCCTCGACAATGACGGTTGGACTAAGATCGAGACGATAACGAAGCAGGATGGAATAGTCTCGGGATAGAGGCGTTGGGCGTGTCTGAACGCGCCACTCCAACAGGCTAGGCAATAGCTGCCCTTGGCCAGCGTAGACTTTGCTGGATTTCAGGTGCAGCCACTGCTGTGCCAGAGAGAGGGAGCGCTCGATCATTTGTCGTTTGCGCGCCCGAAGTTTGTGTGTTTCCGCACAGGCATTATAGGGGTTACGGCAGCCTGGGCCGTTGTGGTTAGGCCAACGTGTCGCCCTACAGCAAGTGACCCGTTCGTGCGGGCAACCCCAACTCTGTTCACTGCCGCAGCCATTGCCTTGCGAACCGGCGCTTCGCCCATGAAGGCGCCGAGTCCGATCGCCATCTCGTCGAGGCCATCAAGGTCTGCTAGGCGGCCAAAATCAGCAACGGCGACTTTGTTCCAGCGATAGAACGCGTGCGCCAGTTTCGGGTCTAGGTTCCACTTGTCCGCAAAGTTTTCGCCTGCAGTCGTCTCGTTCATCACGAAGTAGCCCGGCGTGCCGTTCCACTCACGCTCGATGAAGTGCGGCATCATGGAGATGACGCGAAGGAGCAGGTCGAGCGGATTGTCGAACGAGAACTGGCGGACGCACGCTTCGTAGCTTTGGGACGCCAGGGTCGTGATGATGATTGAGATCACGGCAAGATCAGGGTCATTCTTGTCGAACCACACGTCGCGGTGTCGCTTCAGGAGTTGCACGATCCGCTGCAAGAGCGCCTTGCGGCCCTTCTGCTCTGGGAATTCCTCGACGTCCGCAAGGATGCCCGCCTGCGCCTTGAGGATAAGACCCTGCGGCATGAGAAGCGAACGCTCTTCGAACTTGATCCGGTACGCTTTGGGGTTGGTCGGCTTCCAGCGGGCAAGTTTTTTGTCGGGTACAAGCTCGCCGCCATTCGGGCAGCGAGGGTTTCTGATCGATGGCGTTAGATCGAGGTGGAACTCGTTGGCGTAGTTGAGGCGCCAGCAGCGCGTTTTCTCCTCCAGCATATCGGCATATCGCCCGTGCTCACGCAGGCGCTGCCCAACCATGAGTTTGACTAATGCAGGAGGCGTGTCGGGCGTGATGCCGCGCAGCAGACACATCGAATCAAGGTCTCGATGATACTGTTCTCACGATCCTCACATTCGTCGATGAGCGAATGTTGGAGGAGCGATGAAGAGCGCAGCGGCCACGGATCGCCCATCCGGCTAAGCCAGAAATCAAGCAAAGTGGTCGTGACCGGCCGAAATTCTTCGGCCGGCGCACAAGGATCACGACCATGGATGGCTTTCAACAGTCCTATGTTCAAACCCAAAGCGCTGCGGCTCGCGCAAGACCCGCTACGGATCGACTGAAACGCGCCAACTGGAATCGAGCGATGAAGCGGTTCGAGCGGTCGCTGTCCGCCATCAAGCCCGCAATGGATACGCATGCTGCAGTGGAGCGCGTGATGTTCACCGCTCGCCGCAAGCTCGAGGCACTGACGTTCCCTTCCGCGCTGATCGTACCGATCGATGTCGAGATCTATTTCAACGACGGGATGCATCCGCCCCTGTTGCGGCGGTCGCGGCAGACCGCCGATCTCAAGGATGAGGATTCCATCGTGGCGTTTGCGAAAGACGACGCGGCGACCCGGGACAAACTGCTAGGCGTGCTTCGGAGCTACGAGGCCAAGCGTGCGCCGCTCGCTGCAGCGTATGAGGACGCAAAGGCACGGAGTGATGCGACTTACGATCAATCGGCGGCAGTCATTGATCACAGCGACATCCAGCTGCTGCGGGTCTTTCGTACGCCTTCGCCTGGGCTGATGGAGCTCTATTGGAAGATCGAGATCCTGCGGCGCGAGGACTGCAGCGGACACGCGGAAGAGCAGGGATGGGCCTACGTTCTAGAAGAGCTTGCCGCCTTTACGAGATGTAAAGTCTGACTCTTCGTTACTTTCTCAATGCGATGCAGCGCCTTGCTTAGGAGGGCGCCCGGCGACGGGCGCTCTTTCCATGTATGAGAAGAAGCCGACTGTTCACATACATACGGTCAGGCCAAGTAAGGTCGGGCAAGGCCGGGTTTCGACGCGAAGGGGATGCCCTCCGGTGCGAATCTATCAGTTCAAGTCAGGTTTCGTGTTCGATTTCGTTGAGCCCAAATGCGGTGTCAAAAAGTTGACGGCGGCTGGGGAGAGCAACCACCGCCAGGGAGGAGCGCACTTACAATTGCGTCGGTTTGCCTCGTTCGCCCTGTGGCGTTGGCGGAAAGAAGCCTTCCGACGCTCAGAAATGGAAATCCAGCGTTGCGCCGAACGTCCGCGGAGCGCCGGGGTGTTGGTAGTTCCCGGCCGTCGTGTCGATCGCCACACGATAGCTGTAGTAGAATTGGTCGAGGATGTTCTTGGCCCAGAGCGAGGCGCCCCAGCTTCCGTCGGCTGACTCGAAGTTCAGACTGCCGTTCAGCAGGCTGTAGGCCTTCTGCGATTGATCGGCATTGTTGAACACGTCGAAGTATTGCCGAGACGTGATCGTCGAGTCGGCATGGAGAGAAACCGTGCCAGCTGCAAGCTCGGCAACGGTCCAATCCGCACCGAGATTCAGGCTCGAACTTGGGGCGGTGGGCAGCTGATTGCCGCGTAGGTCGATGCCTTTGAGATTGCCTTCGCGGATCTCGGATTTGAGCAAGCCCAACCCCATACGTAGTGTGAGTTCCTCTACGGGCTTGGCCGTCAATTCCACCTCGCCGCCAAAGACGCGCGCCTTGGGCACGTTCACAAGGATCTGAAGACCGTTGTCGAGATTGAGGAACTGCATGTTCTCGTAGTCGTAGTGGAACGCGGAGAAGTTCAGGATCACGCGACGATCGAAGAACTCCAGCTTGGCCCCGGCTTCCACGTCGGTGAGCGTTTCTGGTTCGACCACGTTGACTTCGCTTGGCGCGAAGAAGGCTTGGGCGTTGAACGCGTTGCCGCGATATCCGCGGCTCACCGTGAGATAGTAAAGCTGGCCTTCGTTCGTATTGTAGTCGAAGCCAATCTTGCCCGACACGTTGTTCTTCGTGAATTGGTCAGCATTCTGAGCGGCAATGTCGCTGGGGAGGATCAGGTTGGCGAGGAAGTTTCCATCGACATCCTGGATTTGTGACTGGTAGCCGACGAGCTCACCCTCGTCATGTGTGTAGCGAAGGCCCCCGCGGAGCGTCAGCTGGTCAGTCACAGCATAGTTCAAGTCGGTGTAGACTGCGGTGCTCGTCTTCACCTGCTTGAAGCTGTTCCCGAATTTGCAGGCCAGAAAGAAGTTGGCGAGGCAGTCATCAGTATCGACGGTTCCGCTCCCGTCGACGTCGATGTCAGTGAAGAAGGACATAGTGGTGGCGTTGAAAATCGACTCGCGATTGTAGTAGGCGCCAACGATGAAGTTGAACGGCCCATCATAGTTGGACGTCAGTCGCAGGTCTTGGGCAACCTGCTGCCCGCGAGCCTCATAGTCGATCTCGAGGGCGGGCAGGGGACTTCCATCGCTGTCCTCAGGAATGAACAGCTTCCCCCAGTCCCATGACGTGATCGAAGTCAGCGTGAGGTCATTCGGCAAGTCGATGTTTCCAGTCAGCGATGCCGACCAGGTCTTCAGAATGCGTCGGCCGCTCTTGTTGTTCTCGACCTCGTACTCGCCGAGGCCGGTCGGGAAATACCCAGGCCTGCCGAATTGATTGTAGATAGCGCCGCCGATGCCGTCAGCGTCCAACGGTGCTCCAGTGACGCTGTAGTTCTCGGGCGTTTGGGAACTCCCAGCGATACGCAGCACGAATTCCGCACCATCTGTTGGCTTCGCCACCACACTGAGGCGGCCGGCATACTCATCAGTTGCGTAAGGTTTTGGCTTGCCAGGAAAGCTGTTGGTCCCCCATCCGTCCGCTTTTTCAGCTGTGAATGCGAAGCGCGTGGCGATCTGGTCGGACAGAGCGGCGTTCACATTGCCGCTCGTCTGCCAATGATTGTAGTTGCCATACCCAACGCTCAGGTCTGCGCTGTTTTCGAACTCCGGGAGCTTCGAGATGATGTTGATCGCGCCGCCGGTCGTATTTTTCCCGTAGAGAGTGCCTTGCGGTCCGCGCAGCACTTCGATGCGCTCAAGATCGTACATGCTCACGCCGAGAAGGCTTGAGGCGCCCTTGTAGATTTCGTCGAAGTAGGTCGCGACCGGACCGCTCTGGTTTGCGCTAAAATCAGACATGGAGATCCCGCGGAGCGCGAAGATAGGCGTTCCTTCGCCACCAGGCGATTGGACCTGCAGGGAGGGGGCAAGGGCGACAATGTCGTCAACGCTCTGAAGGCGCATGTTGTCCAACTGCTCGCCTGAGAGAGCGGAGACCGACACAGGCACATCCTGTAGGTCTTCCGCACGCCTTTGCGCAGTGACAACGATGACGTCGACGGCAGAGGGCGCTTCCTGAGCCTGAGCCTGTCCGGCCTCGATTGTGCCGGCGAGTATGGTTGAGGCAATCAGCACGGCCCGCAGAGACAGTGCTCCTTTTCCCTTGGTGGCGAACGAATTTGTGGTGTCGCGCATCGCGCTGGCGGCTGCGATTTCGGCGCAATTGGATGCCATATTTCCCTCCGATAACGCTTCACAGGAATAAACATAACACCTGTTGGCATAACAGCTGTCACGCAAAATACGAATTTGGCAAGAGGGTTGGCGCGCTTTTGGTGCGGGTGCTGCCAGATCTCGATCACCGTGCCCAAGAAGCACGCTTGTTCGAGCGCGCGATCGACGCGCTGATAGTCACGACTTGCCGCGTAGTTCGCCTCACGATCGGCCGGACCATAAATTGCAAACGGTCGGCAAATCGCTATGTTCTTGTTGATGGGTAATGATCGCGCAGTTCTTGAAAATAATCGCCGGCCTGCGGAGGACGACGGACAGAAGCCGCGTGGCCGAGGGCGGCCCGTGGGAGATCGTGAAGGGAGGCGCGCCGAGCTTCTGAAGGCGGCCACCGCAGTAATAGCCGAAGAAGGATTTGCTGGCGCATCTCTACGAAGAGTTGCGGATCGCGCGGGGTTCACGACCGGGGCGGTTTCCTACTATTTCGAAAATAAAGAAGCGATGATGGTCGCCGTCATCGAAAGCCGCTTCGACGTGTTTGATGAACTGCTCGCTAGCGGTGGAGATCAGCACGACATCAGGGCAGGTCTTGAATCATTCCTTGCATTAACTCAGCTCGACGAGGGCGAGACGATCGCGGGATTTTCTCTTCTCGCACATGCGCGACACGAGCCGGCTCTCGCGGCTGTTTATCAAAGACGGTATGGCCGCTATCGGGATGCTTTCGCGGCTGTCTTGGCTAAAGCCCAGCGTCAGGGTCTCGTTCGCGACGACATCTCCCCGGATATTCTCGCCGATCAGCTCAGCGCCATGGCCGATGGCTGGATGTTGCTGATTCCCGTGGAGGTCGAGAGATTTCGGCCCAAGCGGCTAAAAGCACTCATTGAGGCGACCATGGAGCTGATTGCTCCTCTGCCTTCAGCAAAAGGCCGGAGTGCTTCAACGGGCGCCACCAAAGGAAAGAGCGCGGAAGCCGGGCGCCGCTCTAGCTCTGGCTCGCGAGCAAAGCGGTCCTGATCTGGCGAGCAAATCGGCTCTCAATCGTATTCGCATATAGCGGCGCAGAGATTCCAAGGCCGCCGCGGTTCTGAGCGAGCTGCCGCGCCGCTCTTTACATAACAATTGAAATCATAAATGCTCACGCCCTCGTCCTTCAAGGGCAGGGAGCCGCGCGTGACGATCAGCAAGCATCCGGTCGATGCGCTCTCAGCGGCAGTGGCGGCCTCATATCTGACCGCGCTGAGCCATCTGATAACGCTCGTCCAGCCTACGATTCTTGGCGCCTTGGCAGACGGGTACAAGCTATCCGCGCTTGAGCTTGGTCATGTGAGTGCCGCCTTTGTGGGGGCATTCACCGTTAGTAGTCTTTCAGCGCCACTCTGGGTTCGGCGCGTTCCCTGGCGCGGTTTTTCAGTTTTTGCAGCGATGAGTGCTGCTATCGCCTTGGTCGTGAGCGGCCTTGCACAAGCCAACGTGTCAGTTCTCCTGATTTTTGGCGGGCTTGGGGTACTCACAGGTGCTCTGGGCGCACCGGCCTTTGCAAGCTTGGGCGACACCTCGGATCCCAATCGCAGCTACAGTATTTCGGCTGGAGTTCAGAGCTTCGCCAGCGCGGTCGCGGCGGCGCCTCTGACCGCGCTGGTTATCCCCACCTACGGCGTAAGTGGACTGTTCTTCACCCTGGCGATCTTGCTGGCCACGGCATTGCTGGTGGTCCCGTGGCTGTCGAATGCGGGCCGTCCGCAGACGGCTACTCAAGTGCAGGCCTCAAACGCTCCGCTCTATTTAAAGTCCGCGATACCTTCAGTGCTGGCGCTTGTAGCGTTGTTCTTGTTCGCCGGGGGTATCTACGCGTTCTGGTTCTTCGCGGAGCGCATCGGCGTGTCGCGCGGCTCATCGGCCGTTTTGATTGGAATGTCGCTCAGTGCTGGCGTCGTGCCAGCCATCATCGCGTCAGCGATAATGGGGTGGCTCGGCGCCCGCATTTCGACGCTGAAGTGGGCGATAATCGGTACGGTAATTCTACTATCGGCGTTCGCGGCCCTGCAGTTTCCCGGAGATCCTGCCTACTTTATCGCCAATCAATTGTTCGCTGCGGGATGGGGTCTGGCTCAGCCGGCATACTGGGCCATTGCACGGAAGGCTGACATCACAGGGCGGATCTTCGTTGCTGCGCCGGCGGCATCAGGCGCTGCGGGAGTCTGCATCGGCCTGATCGCAGGGCCGGTCGTGGAAAGCGGGGGCTATCCAGGATTGATCGTTCTGAGTTCCGGGCTGATCGTTATCGCTGCCCTTGGCGCCTTCGCGGCGATGGGGCTCGGCCGTATACCCGCCCAGCAACTCGCTTCCGAAGCGTAGGCGGTACCTGAGGATTGGTCGGCTGCTCGCTGCTGCTGCTCATCTCTTCGCGTCGCATGCGCACGTGCTCGATTCTCCTGAGCAGCGTTCTTCTGGCTCCACGTGAACTGTGGCGGTGATCAAGCGTGTTTCGACAATCGCAAAAAGCCCTTGCCGGAAGGGCGCAGTCACATTGTGCTCGGCTTAACATAACAACTGTTGTGTTAAAACAAAAACGGGGCTATGGTGAGTACGTGATGTCGAAGGAGAGGTCTCATGGATCACGCTGCGCGCAAGGCTTTCTTCGAGGACGGCGCCGTCCTCATGAAAGGGGTTCTCAACGCCGATCAGTTGGCTGAATGTCGTGCCGCGTTCGAATTCGATCTGAACAATCCGGGCCCGTCCGCTCATCGCCTGTACAAGGGTGAGCAGTCGAGCCTTTCGAAGTTACAGTCCCATGTCGACAACGCGAATCCGCTCGCCAAGGCGAATCTGGACCAGCTCGTGCAGCGACTTCCGCTCGGTCAGATGTTCGCCGATCTGTGGGGGTCGAAGAATGTCTGGTACTTCGCCGAGGAAATCTTCCTGAAGGCTGGCGGCAGGGCACCGCGCACGGTCTGGCACCAGGACACATCCTACCTGCCGTGGGCCGGCAATCACTGGGGCAACGCTTGGATCAGCTTTCAGTCTGTTCCGAAGAAGAATGCCCTGGAGATTATCCGAGGCTCGCACCACGGGATCCAGTACGATGGCACGACCTTCGCTGATCCCAACGATCCGACCGATCCCCTGCATGGCGGCGACGTGTGGCCGCGCATGCCTGACATCGAAGCTGAGCGAAAGAAGAATCCGGACGCCTACGACATTCTCTCGTGGGCGACGGAGCCTGGTGACGTGCTCGTACTTCACCCTCACTCGCTACATGGCGGCGCGCCGCTCGATGATGACTTCTCCGAGCGCCATACGTTGGTGCTGCGATTCTTTGGCGACGACGCCACGTTCTCGCCGCTGCCGGAAGTCAGCCGCTCGGGTTACCAGCGGAATGGAGGCCTCTATCGCCAAGAGATGGCGGCGCTTCAGCCGGGGCAGCCTTTCCGCTCGCCTATCTTCCAGCAGGTCGTCTAGGCCGACGCGGCGTAACCGCCGCGGGTAGTCTGAAGGGGAGGGCGTCGTCGTAACCTGGCAGTGCGACGACGCCTCACCGCACATCAGTATCTCTTGATCGCGCCTCCTGCTTCAGGAGGTCTAAGACGGGGTTGCATCCAGATGCACAAAACTGAGATCGTTGAAAACGCGGCTGGTAACGTGGGAGCGCCTCTCGACGTCGTCATCATCGGAGCTGGCCTGTCAGGATTGACGGCCGCCCGGGATTTGGAGCTCGCAGGCTGTCGGTCCTTCGCCGTTGTTGAAGCTCGCGACCGCGTTGGCGGGCGCGTCTACAATATCGATTTGGGCAATGGCGTAATTTCGGAAGGCGGCGGCGAGTGGCTGAGCCCCGGCCAGACTGCGATCGCTGATCTTTCTCGAGCTCTCGGAGTGGATACCTTCGATACCTGGGAAGACGGCAAGACCGTCTACATGCTCGGGGACATGGTGGTGCCGTCGGAGACGGATCACACGGGTATGGCGCGCGTATCCGAGATCACCGCGAAGCAAACTGAAATGGCGCGAAAAGTCCCCTGCGGTGATTGCTGGGAGGCTCCCGATTTTGAAGCCATTGATCGTCTTTCGGTGAAAGACTTCATGGCGCAGCATGAGCTGAGCCCGTTCGAGCAGTTCTCGTATCAGAGGCTCTTGAAGCTCAACGCCGGCGCGGAGCCCCACGAGATGGGCCTGCTGCACCAGCTGGCAACAACAAACTCCCGTCTTCGCGGCGCAGAGCTTCTGCAGGAAACGAAGCCAGGCGCTCCAGAGAAGCGGTTTGTCGGTGGATCGCAGCGTCTCTGCATAAAGATGGCGGACATGCTGGGCGAAAAAGTCCGACTTTCCGAGCCGGTTCGCAAAATCGTCGGATGGGATCGTGACATCGTCGAAGTGCACACCGATCGCGGCGTCATCTACGCCCGTCAGGTGATCGCAGCGCTAAGCCCAGCCCTTTGCAACAAGATAGTGTTCGACCCGCCGCTTCCTGAAGGCCGCGCAGAGATGCAACGACAGTGGCCGCAACGCTTCAACATGCGGAAGACGATACACGTCTATTCGCGGCCCTTCTGGCGTGACGCCGGCTTCAACGGACACATCCTGCCGGCTGAAGGGCCGTTGCTCTGGTGCTGCGACAACTCTCCGCCGGATGGGTCGCTAGGGGTGATCAATGCCTTTGTGCGAGTCGAGGGCTTGTCGACCGACCCCACGGTTGCCGAGAAGACGATCTCGAAGATCTACGCTGAGGCCTTTGGCGACGAGGCGCTACACCCCATTCAGTTTCATGACATCGACTGGGGCACGGTCGATCCATGGTCCTTGTCATGCACTTCGCCGAAGCCTCCGGGTTTCATCACGAAGTGGGGCAAATTCCTGCATCCCGCTGTCGGCCGTATCATCTGGTCAGGGACGGAAACAGCCGACATCTGGTCGAGCTTCATGGAGGGCGCCGTTCGCGCAGGCCATCATGCGGCCCTTCGTGCGCTTGGTGCACTTACGCGCAACTAGTCGCCAGAATGCCTACAGGTCCGAATTGCGCACAGTGCGGTTGAGCTGATCATCAAGCCGATGGGCGGCGCTGAACATCGACTTCATCTGGAACCAGCGGAGAGGTTCGGGGAGATTAGGTGGCGTGTCGTGCCGCAGCGCGGTGTGAAAGCGGGACTCGATTCCGCGGATACGCTGCGCGAGCACTTGCCCAACAAGAGATTGCGTACCAACCCCATGCCCGAGGCAGCCAGACGCGTAGAGGATATTTCCGTGCTCCCCCGTCTCTCCAACCGCGGGCAGGGCGTCTTGCGTAATGGTGATGTATCCGCTCCAGCACGCGCGGACATCCAGTTCGTGCAAAGTTGGAAAACGCTCGTAAAGCGTTGAAGCGAGCGCGCGGTACGCCGACTCATCGGGGATGTTAGGCGTCGCGCCCCGATACTCGTAACCGATGCGCTTCGTCGTAACGACCATGGTGTTGCGAGCCGTTAGTCTGTGGCTCTCCATGACGACGTGCTTGGTCGTGATGCCTTCACGACCTGGCCAGCCGAGGCTCTTGAGTTGTGCCTCCGATAGGGTTTCGGTCTCGATGGCGGACACGCGCAACGGCGTGACCTTGCGTTCGAGCACGCCCAGAGCGGGTGTGTATGCATTCGTCGCCAGAACCACGAAAGGCGCACTCGCTGTTCCATTGGCGGTTCGGCATTGAATTGTGCGGCCTTCCTCAAAGGACAGGACGGCCGTGCTTTCATACAGCCTAATGCCGGCGTTGACCTGCCCCAGGATTTTCGGACCAAGAGTTGCTTGAGGGACGGCCTTCTGGGAAGAGGGCTCCATGCGCAAGGCGCGATTTACTGACGAACAGATGGTGGCGATCCTGCGGGAAGCGGATCGAGA
>Ga0208492_1001290_pt1 | contig 16169 bp, 22 predicted proteins | sample Subbioar_CSW14AB_FD_184820 | JGI IMG/M metagenome (GOLD analysis project Ga0208492, IMG submission 184820) | Serpentinite rock and fluid subsurface biosphere microbial communities from McLaughlin Reserve, California, USA - CR12Mar_CSW14AB (SPAdes) | ecosystem: Environmental > Terrestrial > Deep... | reverse complement strand
GGTCGCTGGTTACCCCCTTGCACGCTGGCCACCTTAAGGGTCTCGCGAAGACCAGCGCGGGACACCATCGCCGAAGCGCCTCACGCCGCCACGTTCGCCCGAACCCCCGACACCCGGAACCGGCCCGGCCCCGAACACGAAAACCGCAGGATGGCCCCCGGCGCCCTGACCTGGCCGAGCCCGTTCCACCGGGGCCGCACCGTCCGCGCGCCCCTGACCCCAAGCCCGCGCTCCCGAGGCGAAGACCACGAGGCCCCGTCATCCCGGCTGATCTGGAGCGACATGATGCTTTCGTCATCCGGGTCAGAGGTCGGAGCATCGCCGCGCAGGCAGTCCAGTTCGATGCTGCCGAGGATGATCGAGCCCTCAGGCACGGTCACGAACGCGTCGAACTGCTTCGGAACCGCAACCCCCGCATCCGTCCCGCTGTCCGGGTCGAGTAGCCACGTCTGGTTGCTGTTGCGATCCGCCGCCAGCACCGTCTCACCGAGGTTGGCGAGGAAGCGTGGGCGCCAGTAGTCGTAGCCGAGGCTTGAGAACTCGCTCCACCGCTGCGACGACAGGTCGTAAACCCACGTCCCCGACGTCCCGAGATGCAGCACGTAGCAGGGGTGGCCGTCCTGAATGAAGAACGTCGCCGACAGGTCCGCCGCCGCCGTCCGCCTGATCTGCTCCACAAGCCCGTTGTCGGAAATGAGCCTCGGAGCCCCGCCCTCGCTCATCACAACTGCGCAGTCGTCGGTGACCCAGATCAGCGCCGTCTTGCACACCACAGCCGCCGCAATCGCCCGGCATCCGACGTCGAACTTGAGGCCGGCGGTCGGTCCCATCGGATCTGACGAGTTGCCCGTCAGGTACCACGGCTCCACCGTCGCGGCGCCCATGAGAAAGGCCTGATCACCGAGAACCCGGACGCCCTTGAGCGGGTCGGGTCGGTACTCGGCGGCTGCGAACTCAAGCGCCGTCCACGACCCCGAACCCGGTTCCTGATAGTAGGTGTAGTCAGACCCGGCGTCCGGCGCGAGCCAGTAACCGGACCAGAAGGCGACCGACGCAGCGCCGCCGAGCCCCGGATAGTCGGTTTCCTCAACGACCGTCGTTCCGCTCGACACGTGCTCATAGAGCTGCGTGCCGTTGGTGAAGCGGATCACCGAGTTGCCGTCCGCGTCGAGCCCCCCGTCGATCTCCACCAGCCCGTCACCGGCAATGGTTCCAGTAAGCGCCGTCACCGCCCCGCCCGACGACACGAGATAGGCCGTGTCCTTGGCCACGATGAAGGCCCGGTCACCGAGCAGCCCCGACTTCGTGAACACCCCCCGGATCGGAGCCGTGCCGACCTGTTCGAACGCAGCCAGGCAGGCCCGCGCGATGATCGCGTCAATCTGGTCCGGCTTGGTCGGCGACTTCTCCGTCAGGCAGTTCAACAGCCGTGCGCGCGGGAAGCCCGAGCGGTTGTTGCTGGCCAGGGCAATCGGGATCGATGCGCCCATTATGGCCAGCCTTCCGTCATGTCGATCGCCTCAAGCGCTTCGCCCGTCGTTACCGTCCGGCAGAGGTCTTTCAGCCGCCACCAGTTGGCTTGCGCGGAAGCGGCCTGATCCAGGAGCGCGTACATCCTCGCCAGCACGCTCGCCCACGACGGCCGATACATCCGGTTCGACGTGCAGCGGATCGGCGGGTCGCACGGCTGCGCCATCACCGCTTCCGGGTCTTCCGCCTCAGACGCGATCACCGCCACCGCCTGCGCCTTGATCAGCAGGCCGATCCAGTTCGTGCGGTCCAGTTCGTTGCGGCACTGGAGCGTTTCCGGCTCCGGCTGATCCTCGAAGTCAGCGGTCGGGAACCCCTTGGCCAGGTACGCCTCATAGGCCAGGTCGGCGCGCTCGATCTTGCGGCGGCGGCGAGGCGAGGCCGGGTCGAGCAACTATTCCGACCACTCGTAGGCGCAGTAGGCCTTGGACGCTCCGGCGCAGAACAGCGAGATCAGGCCAGAGGGCACGTTCTCCCCCTTGAGCGTGACCGTCGTCCCGGCGCCAATTGGACAACCCGCCGTCGCGCTGGCCGTCCCGCCGATGCGGAACGTCATTACGGTATCGGACGGATTGCCGATGATGACGCCGCGGCGCTTGGAGTTGGCGGCAAAGATGGTCGCCGCATTGTTGCTCAGCGTGGAGGCCGCTTCTGTGAAGTTCGCGGCGGAATGGTCGGGAGCGCGGGGCATGTCAGGGCCTCACATGAACTCCACGTCGGCGTTTCGGCGCGGCGCGGATTGTCGAAGGGAAAGGGCGGATCGGAGCGATGCGACGTAGGAGCCGGTGATGTCCCCGACCTGGCCGCCCAGCGGTTGAAGGTTGACCGCCAGCGCGGCCACGAGCCCGTGACGGTAGCGGCGCCCGAACGGGCACTCGCCAGCCTCCGTCAGGTTGTCGATGCGCTTCCACTCGGCCTCGTGGGCGTCGTAGAGGCTGACTTCCGGGTCATCCGATGCGTTCACCACCTGCACCATCGCGAAGTCGCGCGGGCGGCGGTAGTTCGTCTCGCTGTCCTCATCCTCGATGGCGGTCGGAAGCGTGATCGTGTAGCCGCCGGAATAGACCCGCTGGCCTTCCTCGGCTTCGTAGTCGGCCGTGGCGTAATACTCCTCCACCCGACCGAACAGGCCTTGTTCCACGCCCGCGTTCCACATGGATTGCAGGCGCTTCAGGCCGCGCGCCAGCTCCTCAGGCGACGGTGTGTCGCCAAGGCCGCGCATCCCGTTCTCTTCAAGAGCCTCGGTGATGATCTCGCGACAGGTCGGATTGGCCATGCGAAGTCAGAGGGGGCTAAGCCCCCTCCTCCTCGGTCCTTGCCCGGCGCCCACGCGGGGCGACAGGCGCAGTTTCGAACTCGAAGTGCGAGTGACGAGCGAACCGATCATCGGTCACGTCGCGCCACTCGCCCTTCACGAACTCGACGCCGAACACCGTAATGGCGCCCGGCCCCGAGCCGTTGTCGTTCGGATCGCCGATGAAGCGCGCGCGCATCACGGCATCACGTAGAACACTTCGACCGTCAGCGTGCCGCCGGCCACGACGTCCGCGTCATCAAGAACCGCCTTCAGGAGAAGGTCGCCTTTCGTGGCCGACGTGGCGCCGGAAACGAACTGCCAGGCCTTCTTGCCATAGTTGGCGATGTCCTTGATCAGCGGTTGCCGCGTGGCGGCAGTGCCGGCGACGATGCCGTCGTTCAGCGCATCCACATCCGAGGTGACGTTTCCGTCCACGGCGTAGAGGCCGAAGTCGATAGTGCAGGTCGTGCCGGTGTCGCAGTCGTCGATGCTGTAGTGCGACAGGCCCAGGATGCGGGCCTGCGCCGGGATGTAGCCCAGCGTGTAGGTCGAAGTGTCGGACGCCGCGGCGCTGATCTCGACAGTACGAGAGAAGCACTTGACGTCCCCGCCCATGCCGTGAGCGGCGCGGGAGTCCGCAGCGGTGGCGCCAACCGCCACAAGGTTCTCAACAGCCATGATCTGGCTCCTTTCAGGGGTTGGGGTTTAGGAGTCGGCCGGCGCCGCGGTGTAGACCGTGACCACACCGTGCTGCTTGCCGTTCCACGCCATCTTCTTGACGCCGCGCAGTTCCTCGATGGCGACGCCGGGGCGGAACCCGTAATCGTTCGTCTCGGTCTTGCCGGTCGGCATCTGACCCCAGGCGACGCCCAAGGCCTGCTGGCCGCAGAGGAAGTTCGGCTCCACGTCGCCGGACGAGGCGCCCACGCCCACGATATGCGGGATCTCGGGAACCTCGCGGAACAGGATGCCGTCGTAGATCAGGTCGCCGTCTTGGAAGAGCGGGTTGGACCCGACCTCGCGCGGGCGCGCGTCGCGGTTGGCGGCCGTCATCACCGAGTCGCCCTTCAGGTCGCGGAAGGACCGCGGCCCGCAGAACATCACGTAGAACTCGCGGCCATCCTCCAGTTGGTACGGGGTGATGTGCGGGTTCGCCGCGCTCGCCATGCGCTTGGCCAGGGAGGCCGTCGCCACGGTCAGGCGGTCGTCGGTCGTGTCCAGCTTCGCCAGGTCAACCGAATGGTCGCCGGAGTAGTTGGAACGCACCTTGCCGAACAGGATGCGGTCGCGGTTGGCGACCAGCCACGCATCCTTGTCGGCTTCTGCCGCCGACGTCCACGATACGCCCTCGTAGCGGTCGAAGGTCGAGCCCGCGACGTAGCCGGAGGCGATCTTGTAGCCGCCGTTGTCCTCGTCTTCCACGATCTCGGCGTAAACCGTGGTCGTGTTGCCGGACGGAATGACCGACATGAAGGCGTAGATGATGTCGGTGCGCAGCGCCTCGCCGCCCCACTGCTTGAGGAGGCTGCGCCCCTCGTTCAGCAGGTCGATCTCGGTCTTGTAGCTCTCCGACTTCGGGACGACGACGCCGTTCCGATCCCAGTCGATGGTGATCGGGCAGTTGTAGTTGCCGATCTGGGTTTCACGGCCGCGCAGAGCGGTCGAGCCGCCGACGCCCTTGTTCTTCAGGCGGGTGACGAGCGGGATGTTGATGACCTTGCCGGCCTCCGTTTCCAGCTCATGGCGGGCCACGATGATCTTCGTGTTTCCCTTCCCCATGAACTTCTCGAAGCGGGAGGCGCGAACGAACTCTTGCGTGGTCTTGGCGGACCACAGCTCGCGTTCGTTCTCGGTGGCGAGAATGACTTCAGCCATTGGAGGTTATTCCTTGAAAACCATGTCGAACGCCGAGCCTGGTTGGACCTCCCCCGGCTTCGCGGCTCCCGCATTGGGGGCAGACGCGATGGACCGGGGCGGCGGCGACGGTTGAGCGGGAGGCGCCACGATGGGCGGCGCCGGTGCGGGGGCTGGCGCGGGCGCGTTGCCGGCCAAGAAGGCTTGGAACTTGGCGAAGTTCGTCGGATCGCTCAGGAGGCTCAGCGCTTGGTGGCGCTGGTACTCGGCGATGGCGAACCCGTAGGGATCACGCGACGCGCGGGCCGCTTGGGCGAACACAGGGTCGGCCTCGAACCGCTCCGCAGCCCATTGCTGGGCTTGGGTGACGATCTCAGCGCCGTGCTTCGCTTCGGCGAGCTGACGCGACCATTCGGTGCGCTCAGCGATAACTTGCCCTTCGGCCCACGCTTCGTAAGCCTCCGGCTCCTCGTAAGGATCGGGCCTCGGCGGCGGGGGTTGCTGCTGGTACTGCCTTTCGAGCGCCTGGCGCTTCTCCCGCTCCGCTTGCAGGGCCGACACAGGGACGAAGCCCTCCGGCGGCTTGGCGGGGTCGGTCTGCGCGGCCCCTTCCGGCGGGATTGCCGGGGCTTGGGGAGCAGGTTCGGCGGTCGGGGCCGTCTCCCCTGCCTTGGCGACGAACTTCCCGTCAGGACCGCGCGCAGGCCCTTCGGCTGGCGGCGTCTCGGCGGGTTGTGCGGTCGCTTCCGGCGCAGGTTGCGCAGGCGTAGTCGTGTCGACGGGCTCCTGCCCGTCGAGGAAGTCCAGCGGGTCCATGATTTTCCCTAGCGCCCGTGTCAGCGGCGGCCTGTGGCTAGCTTACGCCCCAGCGAATGGCGATGCGCCCGTTCCCCCCGGCGGCGGGGTGTTCTGCCTGGCCTCGGCCTGCATCTGAGCAAGCCGCTCTTTCGAGGCGGTCCCGGCGGAAAACTGATTGTCGGCCTGCGCCATCTCCGCGCCGCGGAACTGCGCGTCGATTTCGGCCGCGTCGGCCTGTTGGTAGAGCTTGGCCGCCTCCATCTGCGGCTTGGCCATCTCGGTTTGCGTCTTGGCCTCGTTGAGCGCGACCTCGCTTTCGGTCTTCGCCACCTCGGCCATCGCGCCTCGAAGCTGAAGCTGCGCCTGCGGGCTCTGCTGTCCCGCCTGCTGCGCCTGTTCCGCGCGGGTCTTGCGCTTCTCCATGACGGCGCGCTTGTTCGGCATCGACGACAGTTCGATCAGGTCGTCCGCTGGGAACTCCTGAGGGCCGTACATCTTGGCCAGTTCACCGATGACCGCGAACTGCTCCTGTTGCAGCGTCGCCGTGTCGGGGACCGTCTCGATGGTGATGTCCACGTCCAGTTCCGCAAGCGCGTTCTCGTAGCCCAGCACCTGCATCCCGTCCGGCATCTGAAACGCGGGCTTTCCCTGCACCATAAGTTGCGGCACGCGGCCCTGTTCGTCAGGCTGGGCGCTCGGGTCCGGCATCGGCTGGCCGCCCTCGGGAGGTTGGTTCACGCCCACGAACTGCGGCGAACCCTCGTCATCCGTGACCCTGATCCACATGGGCGCCGTCCAGAACTGGCGGGCCCGGTTCCACATCTGGCGGTAGATCCGAAGTTCCCACTCCTCGATGCCACCGAAGATGATCGCCATCTCGGTAAGCCCGGCCTGCTGGCGCACCAACTGCGCCCGGCCCGACTGTCCCGCTTCCTGGCGCCCAAGCATCGCCGGGTTTGGCGCGAACCGCTCACCCGAGGCGATGGCGTTCTGTAGCAAACGCTCCTGTCCGGTCACGATGTCCTGGCGCGACACGATCTGCCAGCCGGGCGGCAACACGCCATCGGGCCTGGCCGCCTCTGCCCGAACAACGTCGATGTCACCCATGCCGGAGCCGGGCTGCGACTCCTGCACCTGGCGCGCGGTCAGTTCGAACAGCAGCTTGGACGAACGCTTGTTGATCTCGTCCTGAGGGCCGCGCATGTCCCGCACGATGCCCATGCGGTTGTTCTCGCGGTCCACGTAGCAGGACTGCGCCTCAATCGGGTTGCAGGCGTAGCCCTTGTCGTCCTTGTAGGCGCTCTCGCCTTCCTCCAGCACACCCCCGGTGAAGAACACGCACCGATGCCACGCCTGGCCGCGGCGGTAGTACATCTCCACCTTCATCAGGCGTTGCTGGCGCTTGTCCACCCAACCCACCGTGCCGGCGTCGGTCGGGCGATCCTCCATCGTGTCGTCGAACAGGATGCTCCCGCTGGCGAACGCCGACTCGATGGCCTCGCTCATCTGCGGGTACTCGGCCTTCAGGTCGTCGGCCCACACCCATTTGGCCACGCCCATGTAGCGGGCGTCGCTGAAGTCCTGGCGGCGCGAGCGCGGGTCGTAGAAGAACTCCTCCCACCTGATCTGCGTGACCGTGACCTTCAGGTCGTCGTCAACCTCGACAATCGCAGCCCCGGTTCCCGGAACGAGATAGTCCTTGCAGACGTCGATCTTCAGCGCGTCGAAGTTGGCGGTGTCGGCGATGTAGCGCAGCGTCTTGCTGGCGACGTCGGCGGCCTCTTCGTCCTGCGGGTTGCGGGGATAGGCGCGCGGGTCTGTCGTGCCCTGCTTGATCACGCCCAAGGTCCCGTTGACCCAGAGGCGCGTGAAATTCCAGATCGTGTCCGGCTGGCGGCGCTTCTTCAGCAGGCGCTTTTCGTCGCGCGTGAGCTGATAGCCGTCGTAGTAGTCGCCGTCCTTCTGCTGCGAAACGCGGGCGTCCTTGGTGAGGGTCAGCGCCTCTTGGTACTGGCGCTTCAGCGTCTCCAGGGACGCGCCGTCTTCATTCGCTACACCGTCCGCCATCAGGCACGCAAAGCCCGTTCTACGGACCATCCTCTGCGCAACCGGGTGGAAATTCGATGCGCCGGCATCCCGAGGTGTTCAGCCCACGCCGCGATTGGCATCTCGACGCCGCCCAGCGCCAAGATGCGGTTGCTGCGCCTATTTCGCGCCTGCTCTTTGCGCGTGGCCCAGCGGCAATTCTCCGGGGAATAGCCCTTTGAGTTGTCCAGCCTCTCGATGGTGTGCGCGGCGGACGGCCGCTCGCCCATATCGCGCAGGAACGCGTCGAAACGGTCCCACGCCTCACAAAGGACGACCCCCACGGCCCCGTACTTCGCGTAGCCGCCATCCTTGGGCTGGGTGCAGCGCCCCTTCATTGCGCGCCACGCGTTGTAGGTAAGCGACCGCACGCCCGCCCCGCGAGGGCCGGCCGCGTGTCCGTGTCTTAGACGGTTCTCCACGAGTCAGCGTCCTCTCGCGTTCGGTGGCCGTAGTCGGGCGGGTTGCGGGACGGCTCGGCGGCCTTCGGTATCCAGGGCCGAGACATGCACGCGTAGCGCGCCTCGTCGGCCACATGGTCTTCAGCGTCGGTGTCGAGGTCTTCGGCCCGGTTCGGATCGTGTTGCAGCACCGGGACGGTTCGGATGAAGTCAGCGCACGTCGAGAACACGAACAGCATCGGATCGCCGGTCGGGTTGCCTTGTTCGTCGGTCGGCCCCGAGATGCGCGACCGCATCTGATCCCAACCGCCCATCGCGCCGGCCTGCGCCACGCGCCGGTTGTCAGCACGCCGGAACTGCACGCCCTCGCGCCGCATCCGCTCGGCGATGCTTGGCCCGCCGTCCTCCGCGAACGCCGCAGGGTCCAGCACGGCCAGGTCGATCTTCTCGCCCTTCTCCCGCTCCGCAATGCCCTTGCCGACCGCTTCTGCGGAAAGCTTCAGCCCCTCATTCGCCTTGCCCGTCGAGCCGTACCACTCGCGATAGCGCACCATTGCGCCGCGCGGCATCGGCTGGCCGCCGTACATGCCGTCCTCAGGAACGATGGCCCACCAGCCCACCGAGAACGGCTTGGCGGAACCCCAGTCCATCGAGCGAAGCCGCAGCCATTCGGCCGGGATCGTGAACGGCTGACAGACGTTGCGCTCCCGGCTCCACCTGTCGAAGAACGCACCCTCGACGGCGTTCCAATCCCCATCAAGCCACGCCTGCACGAGCTGCTTAGAGCCCACGAGGTACAGGCGCGAGATGTAGTCAGGGTCGTTCGCCAGTAGCGCCCGGTTGTCCTGCACCTTCGACGGGATGTAGACGCGGCGATGCTCCCGGCCGTTCGGCAGGGTGTCCCGCAAGACGCGCATCCCCAACGGCGCCGGGTCGATGAACCTCCGCTTGATCCAGAATTGGCCAGGTCCGCCGGGGTTGGCGGTCATCATCAACTGGACAGGAACGCCCGACTTGCTCCGCAGCGCGCCCCACAGCCTGTCGATCGGCGCGGGGTCGGCGTAGTTGCCGGCCTCCTCAACTGCGGCATCCGAGAGGTTCTGCCCCTGGAATTTCTCAGCCGCCGCCGTGTTCTCCAGCGGACGGAATCGCAGCCGCCCGCCCTTTGGGAACCGGAACATCTTCTTCTGCTCGTGCCACCGGGCACCGAGCGGGGTGTAAATCTCCTTGGCCCGCTCTATCAGGTCGTCGGTCTGCGGCATCTCCTTGCGGAAGAACACGCCGTTGAACCCGGCTCCGTAGCGCTCCTGCTTGATCGCGAACTTGCCAAGCACGCCGTCCGACTTGCCGCCACCGCGTGCGCCTCCGAAAAGGATCTCGGGGATCGGACAATCAATGAGCGCGTGTTGCGGCCCCGGCTGCGGCGCCCAGATCAGCCCCATGCGTCTCTGCCCACTCCTCGTCGGTCTGCGGGCGATCCGACAGGATGCGCTCCACCAAGTCGCCCGTGTGTTCGATGTCGTGCTTGTCGCGCCACTGATCTGGGCGCCGGTTCTTCAGCCAGAAGATGCCGGCGGTCGTGTCGGGCGGCACATGCTCCCTGACCGCCGCGCGGATCACTTCACCCTGGTACTGGAAGACCTTCTCGCTATCGAAGGTGTAGCCAACCGCGCGATGGTACAGGCTGCGCTCTACGCGCTCGTCCGCCGCAACCTTCCCGGCTTTTAGGGCCTGACAAAACTCCTCGTGCTCGGCTTGCCAGCGATAAAGCGTGCGCGCCGAAACGTCGAAAAAGCCTGCGATCTCCTCGTCTGTAGCACCCAGCTCACAGAGCTTTCGGGCCTGCTCGACGAACTCCGGCTTGAACTTGCTCGGACGGGCCATCACGCAGTACCGGCAAGCGCGTCTCTGATCTGGCCGGCGGCGTCGTTGAGCAAGGCCTGGTCGGGCTCTCCGTCGAACTGAGCGGCGGCGCCCTTGGTCCCGATCTGTCCGCGAAGCTGCCAGAGGTTGGGGGTGATCATCTCAAGCCTTCCGGTGAGGCCGTGCTGGGTGAGCGTGGCTTGGGCGGTGTCGAAGATGCTCACGACGCCCTCGCAAACCGCCCCTTGGCGTCTCTGTGGTCGTTCTTGGAGGCTTGGGCGAGTTGGCGTTGGAGCCCGGCGCAGCGCACTTTGAGCGCTTCTTTCTCGCCGATGATCTGCGAGGCCCGATCCGCCAGGATCATGGCCTTGTCGACCACGGAGTTCATCCCAGCGATTTCCTTCTTGGCCAGACGAAGCTCCAGCCACGTCACAAGGGCAACCGGCCAGCCGAGAACGGCCACGGCAATGAGGGCGAACGCTATGGCTGCGTCGTTCATGGGGTGTCCGGGGTTGGGGGCGGACGGGTCGTCTGGCGTCTAGGCGCGCGACCCACTCCTAGTGATTTGCAGGGTGTCCCCGTTCGTTTGTTTGGTCAAGCAGCGACCGCAGATGTAGCGCGCTCCAGTTCGCGGGACACAACCACTAGCGCCGCGTCGAAACCCTCCCGCCCCTCAGACGGCAGGCGGCCGAACATCGCCAAGTCCAGCAAGGCCCGGTGAGCCGCCTCGCCAGCGCCGCCTTGGATCGCCGCGTCCAGCTTCGCCAGCACGGCCGCTGCGAAAGCGCGCCGCTCCACTCGGCGATGATCCTTCTTTCCGCTCCAGTAGGCGTGCTCGGTGGCGACCATGCGCAGTTCCACGTATGCGACAGCAGCTTCGTACTGGTCCCAATCGAGGTCGCCAGACTCCCGCGCTGCGACGACGGCGGTTCTCGGGTCTTCGGCGCCGTTGGGCAATTCGGTGCTGGCGATGCGCACCACCTCCAGCGCGCGGGCTGGCGTCACGTCGAACCACTCACCGCGCCTGCGGCTGCGATGCAGGATGCGATGCGCCAAACGCTCGACCGCGCGGGCGTGCGCCTCGTCTTGGCACGCGCTTACGCCATGGATTTTCAGCACCATCGGGCAGGCGGTCTGAAGGTCGATCAGCCGCGCCTCAGGCCGGTTCGATACCCCGATTTTCTGAGCGCCGTCTTCCGCGCCGATCACGTACACGAAGGTCTGTGCCATGCCTGATTTCATACAGGAAATTGCCTCAGAAAGCTAGGCCACACGAGCCCGCGGCGCTTCGTAAAACGCCCTCAATTCCTCAAGCGCGCAGACGAAAGCTGTGGTCTGCCTTTCGAGCGAGCCGCGCACGCCCGCACGCTCCAGAACGCCTCGCCAATGCATGGCGCGATCTTCCTCCACGGTCGCCACCATCATGTGTTCGAGGATAACTCGAGCTTCGAGGCTCAGCGCGGCGAGCGTGGTCCCTACCACACGCCCGGCGCGGATCATCCGATCGGTCACCAGCTCGGCGGAACCGTTGCTCCCATCCACCACGGCCCCGAACCTGTCGCCCTTGCCGTCCAGGCCCTTCCACGTGGCCCACGCGTTGGCCAGGTCGTAGGCGGCGTTGTGGTGGTTCTGGGTGATCGTGCCGCGTGACAGCAGGAGCGTGAACACGTTGGACCGTCGAGCCGACAGGATTTGCCCTGTCCGTTTGTCTGTCGTGACCTCTGCCCCGATGGCCTTGAGCCTGGCGATCTCGGCTTCCCGCTCCTGACGCTGGAGGGCGGCTTCCATCGCCTTCGCGGGATCGTGCGGAGCCTTGCGCTTACGCCCCATGGTGTCCCCTCCCCTCCCTGAGGTCGGTTGATTGGTCAGACGCGAAGTTGTTGGGAAGTCGCGCGCGGAAGTCGCACAGTGGTTGGTTAGTGTGACAAACTCTCCGAGAGTTTGTCACATACCCTAGGTTAGTTATAACCAAGGGATAACTACCCGCGTATACGTGCGAGCGCTCGGGGGAGGTTCCGCCCGGCTGTGACATTGTGTGACTGTCACGCTTTGTCACAAGTATAGACCTCCCTTTTCAGTAATCCAAAGCCAGTGATCATCACGCCCGATCATGTCCGACAGCCAGAGGTCGTTGCCGTCCCTGGACAGGGTTTGGCGGACGGCGGCGGGGGTCATGCCCTGGCCGCACATGGTGATGAACAGGTCCCGGAAGGCGTGGTACTGCACGCCGTAGAGGTCGGAGCCGGGGACCACGCCTCCGAACTGCGCAATGGCCGAGTCCAGCGTCTTCAAGAACCGCTGTTGACCGCGGGGGAGCGGACGTCGGCGCCCGGCCCGTTCCGTCTCAGCCTGGGCGGGGACGACCACACATGATGTGATCGGCTTGCCGTCGTCATAGGCTCCCACGGTAACGGGTTGCAGGTCGAACGTCAGCTTCAGGCCGTCATCGCCGTCCTTGAGCTTCGCCAGCTTGGCCGTCCTGGTCTTCGTCTCTTCGTCTCGCGTCACCTCGATTGCTGTGTCGATGTTGGCCCTGAGCGAGGTGTGGCCCCGCTCGCGGTCGCCGGCCGCGTTCTTGTGGTGAACCCACATGAGCGCCGAACCCGTCGCCTTGCTGATCGCCTCGCCAGCCTTGATGAGGCGGCTCATGTCTTCTGAGGCGTTCTCATTGGCCCCTGGGGAGGCCGTGGAGAAGGTGTCGATCACGATGAGCGACAGGGGCTCGGGCAAGACCCGCTGCCACGCCTGACACTCTTCGATGAAGGCCTGTTCGTCGCCGTCCTGGCTGAACAGGTCCACGCGCGCGGGTAGCAGGATGAACGGAACGTCTTCGGTGACCCGGAACTCTTGCTTGTGGGCGCGCAGGCGCTTCACCAGCCCCTTGCCGCCCTCCCCTGCCTGATAGATCACCGAGCCCTTGCGGGTGGCATGGCCAAGGAACGGAGCGCCGCGGGCGATGCAAAGCCCGGCGTGGGTCATGAGGAACGACTTCCCCGAACCTGACGCGCCGTAGACCATGCCAACGTCGCCGCAGAACATCATGTCTTCGATCAGCCAGTCTTGGCGGACGGTGACCGCATCGAGGTCAGCCCAACGGATCGCACCGAACCGGCTCTTGGGCGGCTCAGGCGTCCAGGCCTTCGCCTGATCGGACAGCTTCAGCAGCTCCACCCCGTCGCCACCCATAGCCAGCCAGTCGGAGACGTCGCCCTTGCTGGGAAGGTCGGGCAGGTCCAGCGCCCGAACCCGCTTGGCGCGGCCCTGGAGGCTCGCGGCTACGGTCGCCGCATGGCTGCGGCCCGCGTCGTCGTTGTCGGGCAGGATCACCACGTCAGCGCCCGCCAGATGCTCGGACAGGGCGTCAGACCATTTCCCGGCGCCGCCCGCGTTGCACGTGGCTGTCAGGCCCTCGCGCCCCAGCGCCTCGACGTCCTTCTCGCCCTCGACAATAAAGACCAGCGATCCGGCGCGGATGGCCGACTGGACGGCGGGCAGGTTGTAGGGAACGGGGCGGACGCCTTTGACCGACCACGACCAGCCGTCGAACGATGACGGGTCCGGCCGGCGTTGCTTGAACGTCTTTGGCTCGAAGCGGCAGACCTGAAACAGAACCTCGCCGTTTTCGTCCACGTAGTCGTATCGAGCGACCACGCGAGCCTTGGGCGCCGGTTCGGCGTTGCGGTCCTCAAAGTACGCGCCGACCTCGGAGCGCAGCCACGCGATGGCTTCCTGCCCTCGCAGGCCCTTCTCGCGGGCCAGGAGGTCCATGACACCGCCGCCGGTGTTGGCCTCGTGGTCCGCCCACACGCCTTTTTCCAGATCCACCGACAGGCTGCCGTGCGTTCCGAAGCGCAACTCGGTCGCGCACGACAGGCGCGGGTTCGGGTCACCCAAGCACTTGCGGGCGACCGCCTCCATGTGTGCCGAGAACGGGTCGGCGGCCATGATCACGCTCGCCTTCACGTCTTGAGGTCCACGGCCAGTTGGTCGGCGATCTGGTAGGCCAGCTCGGCGGCCTTCTCAGGCCCCAGCAGGCGGCGCGCTTCCTCCGCAATCCCAAGCGCAAGCACCACGACAGCCGTGCGCTCATGGCACGGCCCCATCGCCTTGAAGGCGGCGGCTAGGGCGCGCTGCGAATGGGTCTGTGTCTTCATGCGCCTAAGGTACTTGGCCTGTGGAACGATTACGCCGGTTCGCGGAAATGGGGCTGTGGATGGAACCACTTACGCTGTGGATGGACGGTGTGGATAACTAGGCAGCATCGCGACCTCCGAGCCTTCGCCAGGCCGCCAGATCGGCCTGCGTCATGGCGGCGCGCTCGGTGGCGTGGGCGGGGCCGTAGAGCCAGCGAAGGCGGGCTTCGGTAAAGGCCCGCCAGTCGACGCCGTGTTCGGCTGGCGCGTCGTAGGCGTAGCGCTCCTCTGTGGGGCCGGAGTCGATGTAGGTCATGCCGCCCTCCTGGCCATGTAGGCTGCGAAGCGATCCGCCGACCGCTTCAGGGTTTCGTTGGCCTTGGACGGCGCGAACATCGCGGCGCTATGGGCCTTGCAGTAGGTCTTCTCGGTGGGGGCGCAGCACGACACGGTGTCGGCGCCCTCCCCCGCGATGGGATAGGCGCACTCGCCGAAGCGGCGCTCAGTCCAAGGCTTGGCGTGTTCGGCCGTGACAACGACCGGCGGCGCCGGAGGCTGGAGCGGGCGCAACTTGGTCGTGGCGACGGCCCGGCCAGCGTCGCTCTGCCTGGCGCGGGACATTGGGGGCCGCTTGACCCGGGCCGGCGCTGCAGGACGTTCGCGGCCCGGCAGTTTCAGCCGGTGAACCTTGCCGATCACCGCGCTTCGCGTGAGGCCGCCCAACTTCTTCGCGATCTGCGATCCCGAAAGGCCTTCGCCCCACAACTTGGTCAGCAGCGCGACCCGCTCGTCAGTCCAGCCTTCGTGCGAGCACGCGCTGTGCGCGCGGGTGATCGTGTAGCCGCCAACGGCCTCGCCCAGCTCAGGAGGCGACAGGCTCACCGGATCACCTTGACGCTCTCAGCCTTCAGCAGCTCGGTCATGGCGTCGCCGAGAAGCTTGGCGGCCTCGTGAATGGATCTCGTGTCCCGGCGCTTCACCGCGTCATCGTGACGGGCCTTGGCTTCGGCGTAGGCCTTGCGGGCCTTGGCCTTCCGGGTCTTGCGGAAGAGGTGGTAGATCACGGGAGCCCTCCCCTAGTTGTGTGCTTGGTCAAACAGCGGCAGGGTCAGTTGCGCCGCTTCCTCTCGATCCACACGGCGACGGCCACGCACGCCAACCGCAGCGGCCTCCACAAGGCCCTCAACCTGCCGACGACGTGCCCGAAGGCCCTCCAACTCGCGCGCAAGCGTGGCCTCCCTCTCAGTCAATTCGGCCAGCACCGGACCAATTTCCGGGGCACAGAGAACGCGCCAGACGTCTTCTCCGAACCGGCGTACAATCGCCCCGAACGTGTCGTCGCTCGGCCAGTGGTCCTCGAAGAGGTTGCGCGCCGTCCGGGGGGAGACGGCCAGGTCCGCCGCAAGCCGCTTGTCACGACCGACGCCGGGATACTGCGCACGCAGGAACCAACCCAGGCGCTCGCGGGGGCGTAGCGTTTGGGAATTTTTCGCCATGATGAGAAAGCCCGTCGCGGTCATTGAGGAGTCCTCAGGACGGAACGGGGCTGAACATGGAGGTCGAACGGGACGACGGTTGGACACAGGCTCGCCGGTGCTTGGAGGCGATGGGCGAGACTGAAGACGTGGCGACCAGGGTCAGCCTTTGGCGGGCGGCCCTGAAGTTCGCCAACAGAGACAAGGCGAGCGACGCGCGAGGTGGGGACTTCGCGCGCGCTTCTCTGGCGTGGTGATGGGTGGGGCCGGGTCATGCGGCCTCGGCTTGGGCTTGCGTGGCGATCAGGACCGCTTGGCCGAGCCGGTACGGGATTTCCGGGACGACGGCGTTGCCGAGGCCATGCAGGCGGTCCACCCGAGCGGGAACCCCATGAGCCACTCGACCCACGTCGGGTTCAGCGCTCCAGTCGTAGCCCCTTCCGCTTGGCCAACCACGACCGTCAGAGGCTCGGTTCCAAGCGATCCGCTCGGCCTCGCAGCACCCTTTATCGTTCGACAGTCGCGCGCGACGGGCGTCGGCCAGAACCTCACCGCCTGCGCCAGGTTCAGCCCGAACCCGTTGCCAGTCTGGTGCTTGCCCTTCGCCAGCGTCGCAGCTTTCACCTCCGCGCGTTTCGCGTCGAGCTCCTCCGCAGACCAGTTCTCCCGCGTCAACATCGCAGTCGGCGTTGGCCAAAGCGGCTTCAAGAAGTTCCGAGGCGAGCGCCCGCCG
>Ga0208492_1001288_pt1 | contig 16176 bp, 18 predicted proteins | sample Subbioar_CSW14AB_FD_184820 | JGI IMG/M metagenome (GOLD analysis project Ga0208492, IMG submission 184820) | Serpentinite rock and fluid subsurface biosphere microbial communities from McLaughlin Reserve, California, USA - CR12Mar_CSW14AB (SPAdes) | ecosystem: Environmental > Terrestrial > Deep... | reverse complement strand
CCCGGGCGGTCAGGAACCGGCGCTGCGCCTTCGTGGGCGTGTAGGTGTCGACGGTCTTCAAGCACCCGGTGTCGGGGTCGGTGAACAGGCGCGTCCACTTGGCGGCCTCCCCGGCCAGGCGGCGCGCGGCCTCCGCGGGGATGGGCCCGTAACCGGCGAGGAACGCCGACTCGTCGCCGACGCCGGTCAGTGACTGCCACGGCACGGTGACCTGCACGGTCGCCTTGATCTGCGTCAGGGCGTCGCCACCGTGCTGGTCGATCAGTTCCGCGGTGGGCAACCCGGCGAGGGCGATCTCGGCGAACACGTCCGCCCGGATCTGATCCAACGTCCGGTCGTCGCCCTCCGTCTTGGTGCGGTGGATCGTGCGCGCCATCTGCGTCACCCGGTCGTGCATCGCGTACACCGTCACGGCCGGACCGATGTAGGTCAACTCGCCCATCCCGTCCGGAAGCGGAGCCACGCTCACGGAGCGATCGGCCATGGCCTCCTCGTGCCGCTCCTCCAGTGGCAGCGGCTCGATGTCATCGGCGAGCTTCCGTGCGACGGACCCGAGCTGCCCGGCGGTGAGCTTCACCGCGCGGGGCAGGATGATCCGCTCGAACTCCGCCCGGGAGTCGTCATCCTCGAGACGACTGCCGGCGTCCAGGATCGCTCGGACGTGACCCTCCGAGATGCGCCCCTCCTCGAACAGGGCGAACGTGGCCGGGAACCCGTCCACGAGGTCCACCGCCCACTCCATGCGGAGCCGGATGGACCGGTCCGAGATCCGCGCCGCGACGCCCAACTCGGCCGCGATCGATCGCACCGGGTGCTCGAACTCCGAACCCGTGCCGGCGCGGCGCATCTGCGACTCGGCGATCGCGCGGGCTTCGGCGAGGATCCGCGCCTGCCGCGCCTTCGCCTGCGCGATCGCCCGCTCCTGCGCGAGGAAGTCGTCCACCAGCTCGGACGTGCGCGCCAGTTCGCCGAGGGTGGTGGTCCACCCGGTCGAGTGCGGCTCCGTCGTCATGCCCCTGATTCTTCCCGGGGCCACCGACATTCGACGGGTTGGAAAGGGCAGATCAGGGATTCAAACGAGATCTGTGGAGAACTCGTCTTGGGGGCATCCTGTGGACGAGCTGTGGGCCGGTCTGCAGGGACGGTTTGGACACGTTTCGACTCCGGCGCTGGCGCGCCTCCGCTCAACGACCGGAGGGTGGGGGCGGCGCTGGCGCGCCTCCACTCAGCGCGGGGCCATGCGAAGGGCGCCGTCGAGGCGGATGGTCTCGCCGTTGAGGTAGTCGAGCTCCGCGATCGACACGACCAGTCGCGCGAACTCCTCGGGGCGGCCGAGGCGATGCGGGAACGGGACCGTCGCGGCGAGCGAGGCGTTCACCTCCTCGCCCAGCGACGCGAGCATCGGGGTGTCGACGATGCCGGGGGCGATCGTGTTCACGCGGATGCCGTGCTGCGCGAGGTCTCGCGCGGCGGCGATGGTCATGGCCGCGACGCCGCCCTTCGAGGCCGCGTAGGCGATCTGGCCGATCTGGCCCTCGAACGCCGCCACCGATGCGGTGTTGACGATGAGCCCGCGCTGCCCCTGCTCGTCCGGCTCGTTCTGCGCCATGGCCTCGGCCGCGAGCCGCATCACGTTGAAGGTGCCGACCAGGTTGACCTCGATCGCGCGCCGGAAGGTCTCGAGGTCGTGCGCTCCCCGCGAGGAGACGATCCGCCGCGCGGGCGCGATGCCGGCGCAGTTGACGACGACGCGGAGCGATCCCGGCGCTGCGACCCCCACGGCGGCCCGGACCTGCTCCTCGTCCGTCACGTCTGCCGCGACGAGCCGCACGCCGGCCTCGCGGTCCGGCGCGGACCCGGCACGCTCGACGGCGGACGGCAGGTCGACCCCGATCACGTCGACGCCGTGGCGTGCGAGCGCCCGTGCGGTCGCCTCCCCGAGGCCCGACGCGGCCCCCGTGACCAGCGCGCTGGCTCCCTCGATGTGCATTCGCTCTCCTCCGTGTCTCGTATCCGTACCCGACGTCTCGCGGTCTATCGTCCCGACACCGTGCCGAACAGCCGGGCGACGGGCGCGAGAACGAGCGGACGCGCCGCGACCCACGCCGCGACGATCGCTAGCATCGACGCGCCGAAGATCCAGAAGCCCGTCCAGTCGACGACGTCCTTCGCGGCGTACATGTGGTTCAGGTTCCTCAGCGCTCCCGTGGCGAGGACGAGCGTCACGTGCACGGCGATGAACAGCACGAACACGATCATCACGGGGAAGTGCACCGCGCGCGCCCATTCCACAGGGAGGATCCGGTTCAACGTCTTCGCCCGTGCGGGCCAGAGGTTCGACATGCGGAACCCCGTGATCGCCGCGAGCGGCGCCGCGACGAACACGACGCCCGAGTACGACAGCTGCTGCAGCGCGTTGTAGTGCACCCAGCCGTTCTCGGTGGGCCAGTCGAGCGCGGCATACTGCAGCAGCGCGCTCAGCGCGTGCGGGAAGACGTCCCACGAGGTCGGGACGATCCTCATCCACTGGCCCGTCGCGAACAGCAGGATGACGTAGATCGCGCCGTTCACGAGCCACAGCAGGTCGAGCGACTGGTGGAACCACAGCGAGAGGCTGATCCGGCCCCTCGGCTTCGCGCGCGGCGCCCAGTACGCCGGCGGGCGCCGCTCGGTGCGCACCTGCCACCCGCTGCGGATGATGAGCACGATCAGGAACACGTTGAAGAAGTGCTGCCAGCCGAGCCACGCGGGGATGCGCGCCGGGGCGCCCGCCGGGAGCGGGGAGGCCCCCGGATACGCGGCGAGGAACGCGCGCACTCCGTCGAGCGACACGATCCATCGGGTCAGGAGCACGGCCATCGCGGCGGCGTACAGGAGCGCACCGGCGGTGAGGACCGCGGCGCCCACCCACTGCCCGCGCGTGTACGGCCCGATCCGCACGGGCTCGGGCGCCGCGCCGGGGCGCCGCTTCGGCGCGACCGAGCGCACCGGGCGCGATACGGCATCGGGCACCGGCCGCACGGGGGCCGCGGACGATCGCGGCGCGGGGGCCTCCTGGTCGCTCCCCCGGTCGACACCCGCGCCCGCGAGACGCTCGGCCGCGCGCGCGGCGAACGCCGCGGACGGCCACGGCTCGCCGCCCGGCACCCGCGGCAGGCCGCGTCGCACGGGTCCGGACGCCGCGATCACCGTGCCGGGGTCCTCGCCGGCCCGCCCGGCCTCGACGGGTGCCGGGGCGGGCTGAGCCGCGACCCGACCGCGCTCCCCGCGTTCCGGCTCCCGTGCGGTCCACTCAGGCTCCGCGGCGAGCGCCGGCGCCGCCGCCTCGGGACCGGGCGGCCACGGCTCGCCGCCCGGGACGCGCGGCATGCCGCGGCGGATGGTCGTGCCGTAGGTCGCCACTCAGGACCTCCGTGCCTCGAGCGCGGCGATCAGCTGCGACACGACGGTGAACACGTCCCCCACGACCCCGAAGTCCGCGATCTCGAAGATCGGCGCGGCGGCGTCCTTGTTGATCGCGACGATCGTCTTCGCGGTCTGCATGCCGACGCGGTGCTGGACGGCCCCGCTGATGCCGAGGGCGACATACAGCTGGGGCGAGACCGACACGCCCGTCTGCCCGACCTGATGCGCGGCGGGGACGTACCCCGCGTCGACCGCCGCACGGGATGCGCCCACCGCCGCCCCGAGAGCGTCGGCGAGCCGTCCGACGAGCGCGAACCCCTCCTCGGATCCCAGCCCCCGCCCGCCCGCCACGACCCTCGCGGCGCCCCGCAGATCCGGGCGCGACGTCGCCCCGGAGGTCGCCTCGAAGGACTCGACCACGGCGGCGGGCGCGCCCGACGGCTCGACATCGAGCACGCGCGACGTCACGGGCCGCGGCTGCGCCCGATGCTCGACCGCACCCTGCCGGAGCGTGATGACCGGGGCGCCGAAGGTGACGGCGGAGTCCACGGTGTACGCGCCGCCGTACACCGAGTGGTGCGCCACGATGCCGAGCTCGTCCCGCGAGATCCCGACTGCGTCGACCGCGATCGCGAGCCCCGCGCGCGCCGTGAAGCGGCCCGCGGCATCGCGCCCCTCCACCGAGTTCGACACCAGCACCGCGTCGGGCTGCACCAGCGCGTACGCCGCAGCGAGCGCGTCGACCGTCGGCACGGTCAGGAGCGCCGGATCTCCCGTGGGCGCCGCGAGCAGCACGGTCTCGGCCCCGAGCGCGGCCACAGCCGCGGCGAGCGCCCCATGCCGCTCCGCCGGCGCGACCACGAGCGCGACGGGCGCTCCCACGGCGTCGGCGGCGCCCAGCAGCCCCGCCGCGGAGGCCGCCGGCTCGCCGTCGGGAGCGAGCTCGACCACGACCAGGATGGCGTCCTCGGCGATCTCCACGTCCTCCACCTCACACCAGCCGGTTCTCGACGAGGAACTCCGCCAGGCGCTCGCCCGCATCCCCCTGGTCCGTGATGATCGTCCCCGCGCCCCGCGCCGGCCGCTCGGCGACCGCGATCATGATCGACCGCGGGGCGTCGATCCGCTCCGCCTCGACGCCGAGGTCCGAGAGGCTCGCGGTCTCGAAGGGCTTCTTCTTGGCGGCCATGATCCCCTTGATGCTCGCGAGCCGCGGGTCGGGCAGCGCCTCCGTGATCGAGATCACCGCGGGCAGCGCGGCCGTCACGCGCGCGACGCCCGCCTCCACGGCGCGCGCCCCCGAGACCCGCTCCTCCGCGATCTCCACCGAGGCGAGCGAGGTCGCGTGCGCGACGCCCAGGCGCTCCGCGAGCATCGCGGGCAGCACCCCGCCCGACCCGTCCGTCGACCGGTCGCCCGCGATCACGAGGTCGAAGCCGACCCGGCGCACGGCGGCGGCGAGCACCTCGGCGGTCAGGGAGAGGTCGGCGCCGCGCAGCGCGTCGTCGGCCACGAGCAGGGCCGACGTGGCGCCCATCGCGAGCCCCTTCCGGAGCGTGGCGGCGGCCGTGGCGGGACCCATCGACACGAGGACCACCTCGGTCCCCGGATGGGCGTCGGCGTACCGCAGGGCGACCTCGATCGCGCGCTCGGAGATCTCGTCGAGCACCCGCGTCGCGCCCTCGCGCTCCGCGAGCCCCGTCTCCAGCGACAGGCGCCGTTCCCCCGCCGTGTCCGGCACCTCCTTCGCGAGCACCACGATCCTCATCCGCGCCTCCCGTCCGTCGATGCCCGGCGCTCGCGCGGCGCCGCGGAGCACGCCGCCGTCCACCCGATAACGTGACCGTGAGACAGGGAGGTGCGCCGGATGGCTCCACACTCACCGCTGCCGGTGGATCCGATCGCCGAGGCCCGGCGCCAGTGGATCGCGCACGAGTGGGGGGACGCCGCCGACGGCATGGCGGCGGTGACGTCGATCATGCGGGCGCACCAGCTGATGCTCGCGCGGGTGGACGGCGCCCTGCGCCCGTTCGGGCTGACCTTCGCGCGGTACGAGATGCTGCGGCTCCTGGCCTTCACGCGGGAGGGCCGGCTGCCGATGTCCTCCGCCACGACCCGCCTGCAGGTGCATCCGGCGAGCGTCACGAACACCGTGCGGCGCCTGGAGCAGGACGGGCTGCTGCGGCGCGAGGCCCATCCGCAGGACGGGCGTGCGGCCATCCTGACCCTCACCGACGCGGGACGCGATCTCGCCGAGCGGGCGACGCACGCGCTCAACGCGAAGGTGTTCGAGCAGATCGGGCTCGACGCGGACGAGCTGCGCTCGCTCGCGCACATCATCGCGCGGCTGCGCCGGCGCGCGGGCGACTTCACCGACCCGCGGCCGATGCCCGAGCCGCTCTGATCCGCCGGACGCTGGCCCGTCATCGTCCCGAGGCTCCCGGCTCCGCCTGCGCCCGGATCGTGTTGATGATCGCCGAGAAGTCCTGCTGGGCGCCCGGCCCCTCGGCGAACTCCCGGTAGATCTCCCTCGCGAGCAGCCCGAGGCGCGCATCCACCCCGGTGCGGGCGATCGCCTGCTCCGCGAGGCCGAGGTCCTTCGCCATGAGCGCGCCGGCGAACCCCGGGCGGTAGTCGTGGTTCGCGGGGCTTGTCGGCACGGGTCCCGGCACGGGGCAGTTGGTGGTCAGCGCCCAGCACTGCCCGGACGCGTTGGCGGCGACGTCGAACAGCACCTGGTGGGACAGCCCCAGTCGTTCGCCGAGCACGAAAGCCTCGGCGACGGCGATCTGCGAGATCCCGAGGATGAGGTTGTTGCAGACCTTGGCCGCCTGACCCAGCCCCGCGCGGCCGCAGTGCACGATCCGGTGCCCCATCAGCTCGAGGATGGGCTTCGCCTCGGCGAAGTCGGCCTCGTCGCCGCCCACCATGAACGCGAGCGTCGCGTTCTCCGCACCGACCACGCCGCCCGACACCGGCGCGTCCAGCGCACGATGACCCGCCGCGACGGCCCGCGAGGCGGCCATCAGCGCGTCGTCGACGGCGATGGTGGACGAGTCGATGAACAGCGTGCCCGGTCTCGCTGCCGCGAGGAGTCCGTCGCCCGTGCCGTCTCCGTACGCGGCGAGCACGTGCCGACCCTCGGGCAGCATCGTGATGACGACGTCAGCCTCGGCGGCGGCCGCCTCGCCCGACTCCGCGATCGCGACGCCGGCGTCGCGCGCCGCCGCGCAGAGCTCGGGCACGAGGTCGAAGGCGCGCACGTCGCGCCCCGCGCGGACGAGGTTGGCGGCCATGGGGCCGCCCATGTGGCCGAGGGCGATGAACGCGATGATGCTCATGTCGTCTCCTTCGACGCGTGGGTTCGGCACCCCTTGCGGGTGCGGGTCAGCGCTTCCGCTCGAGCAGGTCGCGCCCGACGATCAGCTTCATGATCTCGTTGGCGCCCTCCAGGATCTGGTGCACGCGGAGGTCCCGGACCACCCGCTCGATCCCGTAGTCGTGGAGGTAGCCGTATCCGCCGTGCAGCTGGAGGGCCGCATTGGCGGCCTCGAACGCGGCGTCGGTCGCGAAGCGCTTCGCGAGCGCGCACGCCACCGCCACATCCGGCGTGTTCTCGTCCATCTTCGCGGCGGCGCGCTCGAGCAGGGCACGGGCCGCCTGCAGCTGGGTCTCCATGTCGGCGAGCGTGAACACGACCGAGTCCAGCGCCGAGAGCGGGGCGCCGAACGCCTGCCGCTGCTGGACGTACGCGACGGTGCGGTCCAGCGCCCACTGGGCGCCGCCGAGCGAGCACGCGCCGATGTTCACGCGGCCGCCGTTCAGCCCCTTCATGGCGATGTGGAAGCCGGTGCCCTCGTCTCCGAGCAGGTGCGACGCGGGCACGCGCACGTCGTCGAGGATCACCTGCCGCGTCGGCTGGGCGTTCCAGCCCATCTTCCGCTCGTTGGGACCGAACGACAGGCCGGGGGCGTCGCCCGGCACGATCAGCGCGCTGATCCCCTTGGGCCCCGGGCCTCCGGTGCGGGCCATCACGACGTACACGGCCGAGGCGCCCGCGCCCGAGATGAACTGCTTGGTGCCGTTGAGCACGTACTCGTCGCCCTCGCGCCGCGCGGAGGTCGTGATCGCGGCGGCGTCGGATCCGGCGCCCGGCTCGGTGAGGCAGTAGCTCGCGAGATCCTCCATGGCGGCCAGCCGCGGGACCCAGCGCCGGCGCTGCTCCTCGTCGCCGAACGTGTCGATCATCCAGACCACCATGTTGTGGATCGAGATGTACGCGGCGATCGTCGTGTCGCCCTTGGCGAGCTCCTCGAAGATCGCCAGCGCGTCGCGGCGCGTGAGACCGGAGCCGCCGACGTCCTCGCGGGCGTAGATGCCGCCGAGTCCCAGCTCCCCCGCCTGCCGCAGCGTCTCGACCGGGAAGTGCTTCTCGAGATCCCACTCCCCCGCGTAGGGGGCCAGCGCGGTCTCCGCGAAATCCCGCACCATCTCGACGAGGGCCAGGCGCTCCTCCGTGTCGGTCATCGTCATGCTCATGTCACGGTCCCCTCAGTGCATCGTCGGGATGACGAAGCTCGCGCCTTCCTTGATCCCCGACGGCCACCGGCTGGTGACCGTCTTGGTCTTCGTGTAGAACCGGAACGCATCCGGCCCGTGCTGGTTCAGGTCGCCGAACCCCGAGCTCTTCCAGCCGCCGAACGTGTGGTACGCGATCGGGACGGGGATGGGGACGTTGACGCCGACCATGCCGATGTTCACGCGGGCGCTGAAGTCCCGAGCCGCGTCCCCGTCGCGCGTGAAGATCGACACGCCGTTGCCGTAGGGGTTCTCGCTCGCCAGGCGCAGCGCGTCCTCGTAGGTGTCGGCCCGCACGATGATCAGCACCGGGCCGAAGATCTCGTCGCGGTAGACGTCCATGTCGGGCGTGACGTGATCGAAGAGCGTCGGGCCGATGTAGAACCCGTTCTCGTGGCCGGGCACGGCGAGCCCCCGGCCGTCGGCGAGCAGCGTGGCACCCTGCTCGACGCCGAGCTGGATGTAGCGCTCGACGCGGGCCTTCGCCTCGGCCGTGACCAGCGGGCCGTAGTCGAAGCCCTCCTCGAGCGCCGGGCCGACGCGCAGGTGCGCGACCCGCTCGGCGAGCTTGGCGGCGAGCGCGTCCGCGGTCTCGGCGCCGACCGGCACGGCGACCGAGATCGCCATGCAGCGCTCCCCCGCGGACCCGTATCCCGCGCCGACGAGCGCGTCCGCGACCTGGTCGAGGTCGGCATCCGGCATCACGACGAGGTGGTTCTTGGCGCCGCCGAAGCACTGCGCCCGCTTGCCGTTCGCCGCGGCCGTGGCGTAGATGTACTGGGCGATCGGCGTCGAGCCGACGAAGCCCACGGCCTTGACCCGGGTGTCGCGCAGGATCGCGTCGACCGCCTCCTTGTCGCCGTTGACCACGTTGAGCACCCCGGCCGGCAGCCCCGCCTCCAGGAACAGCTCGGCGAGCCGCAGCGGGACCGAGGGGTCGCGCTCGCTGGGCTTGAGGATGAAGGCGTTCCCCGCGGCGAGCGCGGGGCCCGCCTTCCAGAGCGGGATCATGGCGGGGAAGTTGAACGGCGTGATGCCGGCCACGACCCCGAGCGGCTGGCGCATGGAGTACACGTCGATGCCCGCGCCCGCGCCCGTGGTGTACTCGCCCTTCAGCAGGTGCGGGGCGCCCGCGGCGAACTCGATGACCTCGACGCCGCGCTGGATGTCGCCCATCGAGTCGGCGATCGTCTTGCCGTGCTCGCTCGAGAGCAGACGGGCCAGATGCGGCAGGTCCTTCGCGACCAGGTCGAGGAACTTCAGGAGCACGCGGGCGCGCTTCTGCGGGTTCTGATCGCCCCACTCGATCTGCGCGGCCTCGGCGACCGCGATCGCCTCCGCGACCTCCGCCGAGCTCGCGAGCGGGACGCGCGCCTGCACCTCGCCGGTGCTCGGGTCGTACACGTCGCCGAAGCGGCCGGACGTGCCCTGCACGTGCGCTCCGCCGATGAAGTGGGTGAGCTCTCGCACCATCGCCGTCTCCCGTCGGACATCCATTGTCCTTCAAAGGAGATAGTACGCCTTCCAAATACCTGCGACCAGAGATTGTCACACTCGATCGGCGATGGATTCATCAGTATGCGAAGCCCCACCCGCCGTCGTTGAGCGGAGCGAGCGACGGCCCACCCCGGTCGTTGAGCGGAGCGAGCGCAAGCGAGCGGAGTCGAAACGCGGGCGACCGCCACCGGCACCGCCCCGCCCCTACACTGACCCCATGCCCGTCTTCGATCACCTCGGAATCACCGTCGACGACGTCCCGCATGCGATCGCGCGCTTCGATCCGATCCTGCAGGCGCTCGGCTTCGAGAGGTCCGACGCCGAGAACTCCGCGTCGTGGTGGCGCGAGGGCGAGACCGAGTTCATCGTGATGCCGGCGCGCGAGCCCGGCACGGGCCCGCACGTGCACGGCCGGGTCGGCTGCCAGCACCTCGCGTTCGCGGTCGACTCGCGCGCGGAGGTCGAGCGGCTGCACCGCATCGCGCTCGACGCCGGCTGGACCGCGGTGCGCGACCCCAAGGAGTACCCGCGATTCACCGACCGGTACTACGCCTCCTTCCTGGAGGACGTCGACGGCATCCGCATCGAGTTCATGCACAACCCGCCGCGCGACGCCGGCTGACCCGGGGCGCGGACTCAGCGGATCAGCTCGGCGGCCCGACGGAGGACGTCCACGAGATGCGCGAGCGCGGCCCGGCGGTCCGCCTCCTCGCGGATGCGCAGGATGCTCGACGGGTGCGCGGTCACGACGGTCGGTGTGCCCGAGGGGTCCGACGATTCCATCACCATGCCGCGGACCTCGCCGATCCTCACCGACCTGCCGAGCACCGCTCGCGCGGCCATCGCGCCGAGCGCGACGATGACCGTGGGCCGCACGAGCGCGATCTCCTCCTCGAGCCACGCGTGACACGCGGTGACGTGCGCGACCGACGGCTTCTCGTGGATCCGCCGCTTGCCGCGGCGCTCGAAGCGGAAGTGCTTCACGGCGTTCGTGCGGTAGACCGCGTCGCCCGCGACGCCCGCCGCGGCGAGCGCCTCGTCCAGCACCCGCCCCGCGGGGCCGACGAACGGCTCGCCCTCGAGATCCTCTCGGTCGCCGGGCTGCTCGCCGACCAGCATCATCTGCGCCGCATCCGGGCCCGACGAGAACACCACCTGCGTCGCGTCGCGCCACAGCTCGCACCCGCGGCACCCCTCGGCCGCACGTCGCAGCTCCTGCAGGTCCGCGCCGTGCGGGACCCAGTGCTCCGCGCCGGGGCGCTCCTCGCCGTCTGCCGCCATCGCCCCATGGTGACGCGGACGCGCCCCGCACGGCGATCCGCTTGACAGAGCGGGGCGACGGAGCTCAGTCGAGCGAGATGTCGACCACCAGCCGCATCGGATCCTCGAGCGTCGTGACCGTGAAGTCGCGCTCGCGGTCGAGACCGATCGCCCACGACGTCTGGCTCTCGAAGTTCTCGATCCGCTCGAGCTCCTGGATCACCGAGACGTTGTCGGGATGCAGCTGCGCCGGCCCGTCGTAACCCGCGCCATCCGGGCCCGGCATCCAGGCGCCCGCCGACACGACCAGCGTCGCGTCGCCGGCGACGTCGACCGGCTCGCCCCGCGGCGCGTCGAGGATCGGGTCGTCCCGGTACTCGACGCGATAGCCCGGCAGCGTGCCCGATCCCGAGAACTCGATCACCACGCGCTCGAAGCACGGCTCGTGCGCCCCTGTCCGGATCTCGGCGCCCACGACGGTCGAGAGCCGCTGCGGGAATCCGTCCTCGACCCGGTCGGTCCCGCCCGCGTCGGGGCACGGCGTCTCGGGCGGAGGGCTGGCCGTCGCCGGGGGCGTCATGTCGGGTGTCGAGCCCGGCGTGGTGGCGGGCGGGCTCTCGCCCGGGTGGAGCCGGGCGGCGAGGCGGTCTCGGTGGGCCTGGCCGAGCCCGTGGTCGGCGGCGGCTGCGGCGGGCCGCCGGTGCACGCCGCCAGGGAGAGCAGAAGGGCCAGTACGGCGATCGCGCCGCCGGCCGATCCGGTTCGAAGGGGTCCCCTTGTGGTGCTCATCTGGCGCCTCCTGACGCCCGGGGAGCGCCATCCTACGCCCCCGCTTCGGCGGCGGAAACGGGCGGAAGATCACGGTATGGCGGCAGTCTTCGTGCACCGCCCAGGCGGACGCGACGAGGGGCCCCGCCGTGCGGCGGGGCCCCTCGTTCCAGCGGTGTGGATCAGCCGATCGGCGTGCCCGCCACGGTGAGCTCCCACGAGTCCTGCCAGAAGTCGGCCGGGTCGATCGTGCCCTTCGCCTGGGCCCAGTCGATCAGCAGCTGGCGGATCTCCTTCTGCTCGTCGTAGACGAGCGGAGCCGAGGCGATGTGCGGGAAGCCGCCGCCGCCCGAGCGCCGGTAGTTGTTGACCGCCACGACCACCTGGGTGTCGTCCGCGAGGGGCGTGCCGTCGGCCAGCGTGATGCCGTCAACCCGCGAGCCGACGGGCTGCGAGAGGTCCACCGAGTAGTCCAGCCCCGCGATGATGTCGAGGTTGTAGTCGGGCGTTCCGCCGGCGCCCGTGTCGCGCGCCGGGTCGAACGTCGAGCCGGCCGGCACGGTGGCGAAGTACTTGTTCGAGAACTCGAGGTAGTCGTCGATCTGCGCTCCGGTCATCGTCACCGCGTGGAGCGTGTTGTCGTAGATGTACAGCGACGCGATGTCCTTGACGGAGACGTCGCCGGCCGGGAACACCGCGGTGCGCGAGAACGGCGCCGCGATCGAGAGCACCGGCAGCTCGGCGTACGCCGTGCCCTCGAGCGCCGCGTCCACCGTGTCGGTCTGCACCTGCTGGATGAAGTCGATGATCGGCGTGTCCTCGTAGCACCGACGCCGTCTCGGCTGTTGCTCAGTCCGATAGAACGTCTGCTACCGGACTGGAGATGCGTCACCGGTGGTGCGTTCCGTCCATGGTGAGTGAGCGTTCGATCCAGGTGCGCAGTTGCGGGGCAGGGACGGCGCCGATCATGCGGTCTGCCTCTTTTCCGTTGCGGTAGAGCAGGAGGGTGGGGATTGAGGAGATTCCGTGTCGTTGGGAGACGCGCGGCGAGGTGTCCGCGTTGACCTTGGCGATCTTGAGGCGTCCGGCGAGGTCGCGGGATAGTTGCTCGACGACGGGCGCGATCTGGCGGCATGGCCCGCACCAGGGCGCCCACACGTCGACGAGCACGGGAAGGGTAGCGTCGCCGACGACCGTGTCGAACGAGTCGTCGTCCGCTTCCACGAGCCACGGCAGGTCGGCGTGGCACTTCGCGCATCGGACTCGCCCGGCGCGTGCCGGGGGCACGCGGTTCTTCGCCGCGCACCCCGGGCACGTCACCACGTTCACAGCCACACCCCGTGACGGGCGAGCACGGCCTGCACCTGGCGGAGGCTGGGCTCCATGAGCCACTCGCCGTCGATGTGCACGACCGGGGTGCGCAGCCGGCCACCGGTCAGTGCCGCCAGGCGTGCATGCACGGACGGATGCTCGTCGAGGTCCACGTAGTCGTAGTCGATGGCCGCCCGGTCCAAGGCGCGCCGGATCAGCTGGGTGATCCCACACCACCGGTTGCCGTAGATCGCGACCGGCACAGCCCGCGTCCGCGGCACGGCGCGGGCAGGGGTGACATCCCAGATCGTCATCGCTGCACCTCCTCGTCGTTCTTGTCATGGTCCCCGGCTGCGACGAGGTCGAGAGCGGCCACGAACTCGTCGAAGCCAGGGAGCTCCTTGAGCCGTTCGGACACGTGAGCCCAGCGGATGATGCCCTCGGCGTCGATCAGGTAGAGGGCGCGTTCGCTGTGCCCGTCGGCGTTGCGCCAGACGTTGTACGCGCGGGCCGTCTCACCTCGGGGCTGGAAGTCACTGAGAAGTGGGTAGCGGATGCCGCGCACCGCCGCCCACGCGCCGTGACTGTAGATCGAGTCCACCGAGATGCCCAGTAGCCGGATGCCGCGCGAGGCGAACTCATTGTGCTCCTGCTGGTACAGTTCCAGCTGCACGCTGCATCCCGGACTCCAGTCCAGCGGGTAGAACACCACCGCCACCGGCGTTCCGCGCATCTCCGACAACCGCACGATCGTGCCGTCCGCCGCGGGGAGTGCGAAGTCCGGTGCCGGCGTTCCTGGCTCCAGCCCGGTCGTCACGCGTGGTCCGTCCATCGGGGGCGCGCTCTTGAACATGTCCCGGACGGCGGCGAGGTCATCCGATGTTTCCGGCACCTGCGCGGTCTCGATGACCGTCGCGGACTCCAGCACGTCGAAAGCGTCCATCACGCCACCCCCGCCTTCTGCAGTGGACGGATCACCCGAACGGGGACGTTCCCGTGTTTTCGGCGCCCGGGACCCTTTCGGGCCCCGGGAAGCCGCCCGGTCAGGAAGCGACCGAATGCGCGGGATCGGCTTTTGGGTCCGCAGCCTCCTGCTCCGCCGGCGTGGACTCGGTAGCCCGCGATGCGGGTGACGACGATTCGACGGCGACCGCGACCTTGCGCGGGAGCGCGTCGGATTTCACCGGCAGTGTGACTCTCAGCACTCCGTCCCGGTAGTCGGCGGCAATAGCATCAAGATCGACCTCGTCGCCAAGTGCAAGCTGCCGCACCACGCTCGCCGAACCGCGCTCACGGACCAGCCAGCGCTCACCGCGGTCCTCTCGCGAGGTGTCTCGATGAGCCCGGACTGTCAGCAGTCCGGCCTCGGCGACGCACGCGCATGCGTCGTTATTCCCGAGCTGGAGAAAAGTCTCCAAGTCTGCGAAGACGTCGCCTTCTCCAGCTCCTTGGCCGACTCCGCATGAAAGCGGGGGTGTCGGCAGACGTTAATGCTGTGGCTGTGTCGTCGAGAGCAGTGTGCGCGCTCGGTCGAGGTGCGCGGGGTTGACCATAACGTCCCAGTGCTCGGCCGCGAGGTTCTTCACGGACGAGAAGTCCCGCTTGCCGCGCCATAGGGCATGTCCGACGAGCCCGAAGAGGGCGCCCCAGAGCGCGCCGAGGCCGGTCGCGGCGATCAGCAGCCACAGCAAGAAGAGGACGGGGGCGAAGATGCCGAGAATGAGGCCGATGAGCAGACCGAACCAGGCACCGGAGGCGGCGCCGTAGCCGGCGGCGCGGGCCAGTGTCATGCGCCCGGTCACCTGCTCCTCGATGCGCACGTTCCAGCCAATGATTGAAACCTCTTCGACGGGGAACTCCGCGTCGGAGAGCCGATCGACCGCGGCCTGCGCAGACGCGTAGTCGTCGTAGCGTGCGAGGAGTTCACGGGCGGGTGTCGAAATGGGTGAGTTCGTCATGATGTCTCCTTTAACAGAATGTGCTCGGGGTGGTACGGGGTGAGTCGACGGCGACTGGTCGCCTCATCGGCCATCGAGAGCAGCCTCTGAACTCGTTCCGTCGTGGGCGGATGTGTGCGGAACAGGCTGCTCGTGGCGCCGCCGGACAGGGGATTGGCGATCATGAGGTGCGCGGTCGTGGAGCCGGCCGGCGCCGCCCCTGGGAGGCGAACCGCCCGGACGCCCGCCTCGATCTTCTGGAGGGCGGATGCCAGAGCGAGCGGGTCACCGGAGAGACGGGCGCCGTCGGCGTCAGCCTCGAACTCGCGCGTGCGGCTGATCGACAGCTGGATCAGCGTCGCGGCCAGCGGCGCAAGGATGAGCATCAGGAGAGCTCCCAGCGGGTTCGGCGCATCGTCGTCATCGGATCCGAAGGGAAGGAAGAGGGCGAACTGCGCGAGGGATGTGATGATTCCCGCGAGGCCGGCCGCGACGCTGGAGATGAGGATGTCGCGGTTGGTGACGTGCGACATCTCGTGTGCGAGGACGGCGCGCAGCTCGCGTGGAGTCAGCAGTCGCAGGATGCCGTCGGTGACGCAGACCGCCGCATGCTCCGGGTTGCGCCCCGTGGCGAAGGCGTTTGGCTGTGCCAGCGGGCTGACGAAGACACGAGGCATCGGCGCTCCGGCCGCGGTCGCCAGCTGGCGAACCATCGATACAAGCTCGGGAGCCTCACGGGCGGTGATTGGTCGGGCGCGCATCGTGGCGAGAGCCATGCGGTCGGACCAGAAGTACGCTGCGCCGTTCATGGCGAGCGATCCCAAGGTGGCGACGAGCAGACCCTCAGATCCGCCCAGCCCGTAACCGGCAACAAGGATGATGCCCGTGAGCAGACCGAGCAGGACGGCCGTCTTTAGCCCGTTTCGGAAACGACGCATCGAACACAACTCCCTCCGCTTCTAAACTTGCGCCGATTTCTATCAACTTTACGGCAAAGGCCGCGGCGGGGCAAAGACGCTCGTCAACATGCGAGCGGTCTAACCCAGCTCAAGGGGTGCCCCAGCCACTGACCAGAACACTGCCGCTATCAGCACGCCGGCGAGCACCGACGTCGACAGTGCGCGGCGCTTGAGCTGCCGACTGATCCGCCGGAAACGAGACCGGACGCTCCCGGCACAGCAGCGTGAGTTACGCCGCCACTGCGTCCGCGGAGGTCCTGTGCTCGTTGGCGGTGATACTTCCGCTCGATCCAGACGACGATCGCGAGGCGCAGTTCCTGCCGGGTGGCCCACCGCTGCTGGTTGAGAACGTTCGTTTGAAGCAGGGACCAGAAGCTCTCCATGGCCGCGTTGTCGCCGGCGGCGCCGACTCGTCCCATCGATCCGACCATGTCGTGACGGCGTAACTCGCGGGCCATCGC
>Ga0208492_1001287_pt1 | contig 16186 bp, 10 predicted proteins | sample Subbioar_CSW14AB_FD_184820 | JGI IMG/M metagenome (GOLD analysis project Ga0208492, IMG submission 184820) | Serpentinite rock and fluid subsurface biosphere microbial communities from McLaughlin Reserve, California, USA - CR12Mar_CSW14AB (SPAdes) | ecosystem: Environmental > Terrestrial > Deep... | reverse complement strand
CCCGATTTACCGCGAACGATCAGTGGCAAACTGTCGGAAATCGCGGTAAGAAGTGTCCTCAACGGGACCGATTTGGGAAACCAGGCCGCGCTCGCCAATCCGGAATGCCTTGCGTTCTTCCGGGACTGGGGCCAGTCCATTCCTCAGAAACAATTGTCAGGAACAAGAAACACCCGGCCCATCGATCCGAAAGGGAATGGAAAACCGAGCGATCTTGACCGCACCGCCAAGGAGACCAGCCATGAGTTCTCTCGACGCATTTCCCCTTCGTAAGATCGATCATGTCCGCTTCTTTGTCGGCAATGCCCGCCAGTCGGCCTATTTCTATCGCAATGCCTACGGATTTGATGTCGTTGCCTACGCCGGCCTGGAAACCAAGGTCAAGCACGAAGCCGGCTATGTCGTCAAACAGGGGGGGATTACCTTTGTCTTGATGTCACCGTTGAAGGCCAGCCACCCCGACGCCTCGCGGTTGATCCTCCATGGAGATGGCGTTGCTGACATTGCTTTGCAAGTCGATGATGTGAGGCGCTCTTACAATTTGGCGGTCGAGCGCGGGGCGACTGGCGTCGTGGGACCGCGTGCGATTGAAGATTCGTTTGGAATTTACGAATTCGCGACGATTCGCGCTTACGGCGACACGACCCACACTTTCGTCAATCGCGATCGCTACAACGGCGCCTTCGCTCCCGGATTCGATCCGATCGATCCAGCGCGCTATAGCCCCTCCACTTACCATCCGACCGGCCTGCTTGCCATCGACCATATCGTCGGCAATGTCGAGGAAGGCCGCATGGACGAATGGGTGGATTTTTACCGCAAAGTCCTTGGTTTTGAGCAGTTGGTTTCCTTTGACGATCAGGACATTTCCACCGAGTATTCGGCGCTCATGTCCAAAGTGGTACAGGGGGGCCGCGGCCGCATCAAGTTTCCAATCAACGAACCAGCCAAGGGTCGTCGCCGCAGCCAGATCGAGGAGTACATCGATTTCTATGGCGGGGCCGGGGTCCAGCACATTGCCATGGCCACCAACGACATCGTCAAAACCGTGCGAGCACTCAGGGCTAACGACGTTTCTTTTCTTCGGGTGCCGCGAGCCTATTACGACACCCTGGTCGACCGCATCGGACCCATCAAGGAGAATGTCGAGGAGCTGGCCGACCTGGGAATCCTCGTCGACCGCGATGACGAGGGCTATATGCTCCAAATCTTCACGAAGCCGGTGCAGGATCGGCCCACCTTGTTCTTTGAAATCATCCAGCGCGAAGGCTCCAAGAGTTTTGGAAAGGGCAACTTCAAGGCGCTTTTCCAGGCGATTGAACGCGAACAAAATTTGCGCGGGACGCTGTAGGCATAGGGCTAAATCCCTTGTCAAGAATGCGCGGTTTTGCGGAATCGAAAATCTTGCGAATCCGCGCGAGATTGGAAAAATCACTCCCGTCCCTTTCTGCCCGGGTCTCCTGGAAAGGAATCGAACATGGCGTCCCTGCCGCTACCGCCTCTTCGCAGCATCCGCGATTTTTATGCGTTTGAACAGCATGTAAAAACCTGCCGCGCTCAGCGAGGATTGGGAATGGTTCCGCAGTGGTACGAGGTGCCCGTCTTCTATTTCTCCAATCCGGCGGCCATCATTGGCCACGGCGATCCGGTTTTTGCACCCAAGGCAACCAAGGAACTCGATTTCGAACTGGAGATCGCGGCGATCGTGGGCCGCGAAGTTAGCGACCTTCCTGCCGACGATTCGGCGATGGACGCGGTTGCCGGCTTCACCATTTACAACGACTGGTCGGCGCGCGATTTGCAGCGTCAGGAAATGGCCGTCGGTTTGGGGCCCGCCAAGGGGAAGGATTTTGCCAATGCCCTGGGGCCGGCGCTTATCCCGATGGCGGACCTGACTGAGTGCTATCGCGAGGGCCGGCTTCATTTGGAAATGACCGCCGCCATCAATGGCCGGATCGTTTCACGCGCCAACTCCGGCACGATGCACTGGACCTGGCCGCAAGTGCTTGCTCACGCAAGCCGGGATACCCGCCTGCTGCCAGGCGATGTGATCGGTTCGGGTACGGTCGGGACCGGCTGCATTCTCGAGCTGACGCCCGAAAAGGCCGGTGGCTGGCTGCAACCGGGCGATGTTGTGCGCCTGGAAATCGAGAGGCTGGGAGTGCTCGAAAACCGGGTCGCGGTGCGGTGACCCAAACCGGCTACGTTGAGAAGGGACGAAGATCATGCCTCAGTATTTGCAGCGCGGTTCGATTCCACCGAAGCGTCATACGACGCACCCTCGCGACCCCGGTTACAAGAGCGAAGGGATCCATTACGAGGAAGTGATCACGACCCAGGGGTTCAGCCGCGCCTACAGCATCGTTTACCACTTGCGGCCTCCAACCCGGGTCATTCGAGTGGAGGCCGCCGGGACAAAGCCGATCGCGCTCGCCGAACGATCCACTTTGCAGCACATCCACCTCAAAACGGCGTCGATGCCAGCGTCCGGTGATCCCATCAGCGGTCGCGTTCCCTTGTTTTGTAACGCCGACATGATCCTCTCTCGTTGTCGGCCCAAAGAGCCGCAGCAAGTGCTCTACCGCAATGCCCGTGCGGAAGAGCTGCTCTTCGTTCAGCACGGCAAGGGCCGCTTGCGGTCGATGTTCGGCGATCTGCCGTTTCGCCCGATGGACTACATCGTCATTCCCAAATGCACGACCTACCTGATCGAGTTCGATCCCGATCCCACGCCGCCCGATCTGCTCGTGGTCGAATCGAATGGCGATCTGGGCTTTCCGCCCCGGTATCTCAATCCTGACGGACAGTTTCGTCTGGGCGCTCCTTTTTGCGAACGAGACCTCCATGGGCCCGCTGCAACCGCACCCTTGGACCTGGAAGGGGAATTTGAACTCTTGATCAAGGACGGGGAAACCTGGACCAAATACCTGCTCGCTCATCATCCTTTCGATGTGGCCGGGTGGGATGGGATGGTTTACCCATACACCTTCAACGCCGACGATTTTGAACCGATCACTGGCACGATCCATCAACCGCCGCCGATTCACCAGACGTTTCAAGGGTCGGGATTTGTCGTATGCACCTTTGCACCGCGCATGCTCGACACGCATCCGCTGGCGATCAAGGTTCCCTATGCCCATAGCAACGTCGAGTCGGACGAATTGCTCTTTTATGTCCGCGGGCAGTTTGGTAGCAGGCGTGGCGTCGAGATCGGCTCGATGACCTTGCATCCGCACGGCATTCCTCACGGACCGCATCCGGGCACGATTCAGGCAAGCCGGTCGGTGCAGGCGACCAATGAATTGGCCGTCATGGTCGATACTTTCCGGCCGCTCTCGATGTGCGCGGGGGCTGTCTTGTTAGAAGATCCCAAATATCCTTATTCCTGGCTGGATTGAGCATGCAACTGGAAGTTTCGAAGATGGGCGTGGTGGCGGCCTATCGGATGCTAACGGGCTTGATCACTCCCCGGCCGATCGCCTGGGTGACCACGATTTCCGCCACCGGAGTCGTCAATCTGGCGCCTTTCAGCTTTTTCAATCTCTTTGGCGCGAACCCGCCCATCGTGGTCTTTTCGCCGACCTTGACCCGGGCCGCAGCGAAAAAAGACACGCTCAACAATATCGAGGCCAACGGCGAATTCGTCATTCATGCCTCGACGGAATCCCATGCCGAACAGATCAACCAAAGCAGCGCATCCTTGCCCCCGGAGGAAAGTGAACTGACCGGCCTCAACCTGGCAACGGTGCCCTCCGTGCTCATCAGGCCGCCGCGGCTACGCGATGTCCCCTTTGCCCTGGAATGCAAACGGCATCAAGTGATTCCGATTGGCCAGGGAGCGATCGGGACAAATCTGATCATCGGCGAGGTGTTGATGATTCATGTGGACGAGGCCGTGCTCGACGCCGAAGGTCAGCCCGACCCCAGAAAAATTCGTTCGATTGCTAGGTTGGGCGGCGAGTATTGGTGCAAGACACAGGACCTGTTCACGATGGTTCGGCCGGGTTGATCGAAGGTTTTTCCATCTGAAGGGAACCAAGCAAAACCTCTTCTCACGCGGAGCCGCGGAGAGCACGGAGAAGAAGTCAAAAAACCAAACCCCGGCAGGGTCGCTGCAAAGAGTGAATTTCCTTCGCGTTTTTGCGGCCTTTGCGCCTTTGCGTTGAATGGATTCGCTGGCCCCCTGGGCAGAGCGCGCGGAGAAAATACCAAGCAGGCCAAAACATGGCATAACAGAGCCAGAATTTATGTGTTCGGCTCCTTCGCGTCTTTGCGGCCTTTGCGCCTTTGCGTTAAATGGATTCGCTTGACCCCAGTCAATTCCCCGTCTGACGCTGAATGCAATAGAGCGCCCGGTTGGAACGCAGGAACAGGCGGTCGCCTGAAATGGCGGGGCTGGAGTTGAAGTCGGAGTCGTCGAGGTCGATTTTGTTGATTCCCACCAAAGAGAACTGGGGCGACGCCTTGAAGATCACGGTGCCGCTCTGGCGGGTTACGCCCACGATGTTGTCGCCGGCGAGGATGACGCTGGCGTAGACCGGGCGCGAAGCGCCGTCGCCGCCTCCAATGGGAAGCCTTTGTTGATAGACGAGGTTGCCAGTTTCGATCTCGGCGCAGCAGGCCTGGCCGCGGTCGTTCAACCAGTAAAGGTGCTTGTCCTTAATCACGGGGGACGGGACATAAGACGATTTACTCCCTTTCCAGAGCGCATGAGTTTGCGTGACGTCGCCCCTTCCCCCCGCTTTCAGCGCGAACGAACCGGTGTTGGGATAGCCACCGAAGGCAATGACGGTGTCGTTGGCCACGGCGACCGAGGGAGAGATATTGCCCGTCAGGGGCGAATGAGCAAACCAGAGGAGCTTGCCGGTGTCGGGGTTGATCCCCCAGACTTCACCCGGAAGCGCGAGGACCAGTTCCGTTTTCGTGGTTGCGGCATCGGAAGTTGCGGCAACAGGTTCCATGAGGACCGGGGTGCCATAACAAAGTTCGAGCGATGCCCCTTTCGCCTCCCAGACGATGCTGCCGGTTTTCTTGTCGAGCGCTTTGAGCGATCGGCTTTCTTCCGAGGCGTTGACAATCACCAGTCCCTTGTAGAGGACCAAGCTCGCGGCCGATCCCCAGCGCCGATTGGAAGAACTCGTTCCCACCGAAGTTTGCCAGAGTTGATTTCCCGCGAAATCGAAGGCGACGACACCCGATTTGCCGAAGAACGCGAAGACGGTTTGCCCGTCGGTGACGGGTGTCTGGCTGGCATAACCATGCTCGGTCAGGTAGCCACGGTAGGCGTCCTCCGGTGCGGCGGAAGGAACGGTTTTGGTCCAGACGATTTTGCCCGTGCTTTTGTCGGCACGCACCAGATGCCGCACAAGATCATCCAACCGGCCGCTTGAACCCTCGCCATAACCGGAATAGCAGGTGACAAAAACACTATCTCCCCAGACAATCGGAGACGAAGACCCCGGCCCGGGAAGATCGGTCTTCCAGGCCAGGTTGGAGGAAGAAGACCACTTTTCGGGAAATTGAGCCGTGGCCGCGACCCCGGTCCCAAGCGGGCCGCGGAAGCCGGGCCATTGATCCGGGCCGGGGCGCATGTCCTTCTCGGCGGCCACGGTTGCAGCCTGGGCCGCAATGTGTTGAGTGGGTGGATTTTGCGCCGGACCGCTTGAGTCTTCCGCGGCAAAGTCTTCGATCTTGGGTCTGGGATCACCGCGAAACCAGGCTCGCTGAAGGAAGAAACCACCGGCCGCCAGAGCGGAAATGGCTGCCAGAGAGATCGCGGCAAAAACGATGCGTTTCAGCATGAGGGACAACCAGCGGGGATCGACGAGGGTTCGAATTCTGGGCCAGAAAGGAGCCGATCATCGATGGTTGGTATCGATGATCGGCGCCGGGCTCCATTGCGATGATAGCCGGTCCACCTGAACGCCAGATGAAGTTGCATGGCACTTAGCGAATGGCTGGGCCAGGGACCACGGGGCAACGCGGCCGAGATTGATCAAGGTCGCGAACGTGCAGGAATCGCAAAACAAAGCCAGTCGCGAGCTTGCGCAATGGCCGCTTAACGGCCGGCGAGTTTGGCCAGGGTCTTTTTCATCAGCGCTTCGCTGGGTGCCGCGAGCGCGACGGTTGGCTCGTAACCGCCTTGAGCAAACGCCGAATCGATCGGGATGTAACCGGGGCCGTCGTCGCCGTAGCCGCTGACGATGGTGAAGCGGTCTCCGGCGATTTCCTGGGCGAAAAGCTGATATTCGATGAACGGTTCGCCAGGAAGCGAGATCCAGAGCACCTTACCGAAATCGAGCGCGGCCGTGTGAACCGGCCTGCTGACCCGGTCGAGCCAGGCCAGTTGATAGGCGGCGTTCCCCCGCGCCGAAGGCGCGGCCTTTTTGTTTTCCAGCACTTTCCAACTTTGCTCCGTGCTGAACTCGGGTTCCCGCCGCGCGGCGAAGGGAATGGGGCAATGCCGGAAAATCGGCATTTCCAGGGGAATCTCGGTGCGTTTCTCCCAGGACTCGTCCATCGCCTTTTCCAGTTGACTGGCCAGGCGGATTTTCGACTCCGGCGTCCCGTCGTTGTACTTTCCCGCGGTGATGTTGCCGGCACAGCCGGTGGCGTAGATGACAAACCCGCCCTGTTTTTTCTCCCAGTTTCTCCTTGCCAGGGCGGTAAAGTCGGCGGAGACTTTCCCTTCGCCATAGCGGCTCATCGGGTGAGTGGCGTAGGTGTGGACCGTGACAATGGGCTGATTTCCTTGCAGGAACGAGAGCATCCGCAGGTAGGGGTCGATCAGGCCCTCGGGGGCCTCGCGAGCGGCGGCATCCTTGGTGAAACTGGTGCGGGTAAATTTGACCCGGCCATTGGATCCCAGAACCCGCCTGGCAGAAGCGACCGCTTCGACCTTGGCCTTCCCGTAGGCCATGCGATCGACTTCCTGCCCCTTGGCGAGCGCTTTTTTCACCGTTTCGCTCAGTCGAGAAACGACAAGATCGAAAAAGCCCAAGTCCATGCTTGCAGGACCGTGCACCGAGTCGAGATAGCCCTGCGCTCCCACATCGGTGAACGGGGCGTCGTGTGGATGAACACAGTGAATCCAGACCCGCTCCGGCGTGGTGCGGGCTGCCTCGGCCAGAGCGGTTTGCAAAGCGAGATGAGCGCGATTGCGAATGCCCACCCAGTCGAATTCGCAAAAAACCCAGGGGGCTTCGTGACCGGTAAAGACAAACCCGCGCGCCTCGAGGGGATCGACAATGCTTTGCACCGGCGTGATCCAACCACCGCAGAGCGGGTGCCCCTTGGGAGGGGTGACATCGACCGAGAATGGGGAGATAAGCGCTTTCAAGATCGCCTCCAACTCCTTCTCACCGCCGGATAAAGATCGGTTGAGAAAGAAGAAAAGACAAAAAGAGCGAGAGTTCGCGGGTCGTCCGGGTGGGTATGCGGCAGACCTGATGGCTGGGGGCCATCTGCCAAGACGCGTCCTGGAATCTTATACCGCGTGGGATCAAATGGGGGATCAACCCAGGGCGCTGGCGCGGTTTTTGTAATCGTTCATAATCCGTGGCGCGGCTTCCACTTCCAGTCCATGCACCGTGTTGGGCGCAGGCGAGGCGGCCGATACGGGCAAACACAATCGACCGCTACGTCGTTTTTGAGGCAAGGCTAGACGTTAAACCAGGCTGCTTGCCTTGCCGAATGGCTGCCGATTTCCGTGGGAAGAACAAGGAATCGATTCGCACTTGCGCCTTAAAACTGTGGTTGGCGGCACTCCCAAGGCGCGGGCGAAGGCCGAATTCCCTCGTGTCCTGCCTTGGTCTGGATAAAATTCCCGTATTCCTCCCCATCTCGCTCGATCAGGAGACCTACCTATATGAAACCATTCTTTCAGAATCCCAAGCATCTCGGTGCTTTTGCCATCATGGCAAGCCTGATGTGCGGCTTTTCGGCGATCGCCTACCAGGATTCCGCGGGCCGTGCGAAGAAAGTAAACCCCGCGCAAAAAGAAAACCCAGGGGAAAAAGCGCCAGTTTCGGCGAATGAAAAAGAGCTGCGCGACGCGGGTCAGGCGTTCGCCGAAGCGTTCAATCGCGGCGATGCCAAGGCACTGGCCGAGCAGTGGACTGAGGCCGGAGAATACAGCAACGAAAACGGGGTCTTTCTCAAGGGCCGTCCGGCCATTCAAAAGGCTTATGAATCGTGGCTGGCCACCCATACCAAACCGACGATCAAGGTCAAAATCGACAAGGTTCGAGTGCTTTCCAAGGATGCGGTTTGGGTGGAAGGGGCTCTTGAGTTTCAGGGCCATCCCGACGGTCCGCCCGAGCATTCGCGTTTCAAAACCTTGCGCGTGCGCGAGGATGGCAAGTGGCTGATCGCCGAGTCGCTTGAAATCGGCGCTTCGGAATCGTCCTTGGGAGAGCTTGCCTGGTTGCTTGGGGAGTGGAAGGCGTCTACCGCGGATGTCGATGTTGCCCTGGTGGTGACCCCCTGGCTGGGGAAGGGTTTCTTCAAGGCCGATTTCAAAATCCGCCGCAAGGGGGAGCCTGAGATGGAAGGGTTCCAGGTGATCGGCAAGGACCCCCGCACCGGCGGCTTGCGTTCCTGGATCTTCGAAACCCAGGGCGGTTCCGGTGATGGGAAATGGGTTTACGACGGTCACAAATGGGACCTGGAAATCCAGGGCTACCTGGCCAGCGGCGTGCCTTATAACTCGGTGCAAATATTCAGCCCGCTGGGTAAAGACGCATTTTTGTGGCAATCGATTGAACGGTTTGCGGGCGGCTACAACTTGCCCGACACCCACCCCTTGAAGCTGCAGCGAGCCAACTAGGTTCTCAGGCGATTCTGAGCTTGCCTGGTTGAGGTAAAGAGATTTTTGAGATCTGTCAATCGCTGATTGACGAACCTGCGGACAACTAACTGAAGAATTCTAGACAGACAACGGGAAATGACGGAGGCGATGATGATGTGGTCAAATCAAGCAAGAGCAACGATCTGGATTGGCCTTGGGGTCATGATGGGATGTGGCGCGGCGGCGGCGCTGGCCCACGGGTTTGAAAGTGGCGCCGGCCATGGAGGCGGCGGTGGCGGACGGGGTGGTTTCGGAGGCGGCGGCGGTGGTGGCCGGGGCGGCTTTGGCGGGGGTGGCGGCGGCTTCGGAGGAGGCGGCCGCGGCGGCATCGGCGGCGGTGGCGGAAGTTTTGGTGGAGGTGGCGGTAGCCGTGGTGGTTTTGGAGGCGGCGGCGCAGACCGGGGCGGCTTCGGCGGAGGTGGCCCGCGCGGAGGCGGCGGCGGAGGTATGCGGCCAGGCGGCCAGCGCCTCGAGCCAAATGGAGGTCCGCAGGCCAATGCCGCGGCCCCCGGGAACCCGGATTTTTTCGCCTCGGCGGTCAAGGATGACCCTCGGGCGAATCAAGAAAATCAAGAGTTCATCAGCGCGATCTACGATCCGCGGCAAGACCCCACTCCGGCACGTGAAATTGCCGAGCGCGGGATTCAAAATGTCTCGTACCAGCCGCCTCTTCCCGGTCAGACGGCCCCATTAGTGGTTCAACCCCAACGGAGCACAGGTTCCCGCCTCGATAATATGCCCGGACCCAAGGAACCGGTCCAGGTGGACTCGCTTTCGAGTCTTGGCGTGCTCGTCCTGACCGGCACCAATCCCGCCGATATTGAGGCGGTGATCAAGCTCATCCAAATCATCGAAAAGGATGGATCGGCGGCCGATCTCAAGGTCGAGCTGGTGCCGATCACCCAGGGTGATCCCACGTCGATCGCTACAATCTTCTCCCAGCTCTATCGGGCCGTGGTGATCAGCGCCTTCGGTACCACCCGGGCCGTGCAGCAGCAGGGTCAGCCAGGCCAACAAGGCCAGCCGGGGGGCCAACCCCAACAGGGCGGCGGCGGAGGTTTTCCCTTCGGCTTATTTGGTGGCGGCCAGGCAGGTGGCCAGAACCAGAATCAGAACCAGCAGCGCAACAACCAGCAGCTTGCCAGCGTGATCCTGATTCCGATTCCTCGTCAAAGCTCCATCTTTGTGGCGGCGCCACGAGCACGCTTCGACGAAGTGGTCGCGGATCTCAAAAAACTCGACAAGCCGAACGCCCCGGGTTCCCAACCGGTTCCTTTCCAGTTGACCAAGGCGCCTGCTTCGCGCGTTGCCAACCAGATCACCCAGTTCTGGAGCAACCGCTATCCCGGCGAACCGTCCATCGACAATCAGGTGCGCGTCACTTATGACGAAGGCTCCAACACGGTTTTTGTCCAGGCATCCACGGCCGACTTGACGGAAATCAAGGCCCTGATCGACACGATCGATTCGTCGGTCCCCAAGGCGATCAACGACTTGCGATTGGTGCCGCTCAAGTATGCCCTGGCCGAAGATCTGGCCACGCTGCTCAACCGCGCCATCAAGGCGGGAATTGCCGTCCCCGCGACGAACCAGCAAGGTGGCGGCGGCGGTGGTGGTTTGGGCTTCCTTTTCGGCGGCGGCCAGCAACAGCAGTCGCAGACCGGAACGCAAGGAACCGGCACCAAGTCGCTCTCGATCCGCTTCCTTGGCAAGGACGAAAACGGTAAGCCCTTGGAAGCCGGGGTCCTGGAAGACATTCTTTTGACCGCGGATCCGCGGACGAACAACCTCATCGTGTCGGCCCCGGAAAAGTCGATCGAACTGGTCGTCTCCTTGATCCGCAGCCTTGACGTGCCGCCGGCGGCACGGGCGGAAATCAACATCTTCCCGTTAAAACGAGCCGACGCCAACACCCTGGCGACCGCGATTCAGAACTTGTTCCTGGGTGCGGGAGCAGCCGGTCAAAACAATACCGGCCGCGTCCAAGGGCAGGGGAATGCGCCTCAGTTCAACCCCGGTGGCCAGTTCGGGCAGTTCGGCGCCGGCGGCAATCAGGGCGGCGGAAGCGGAACGCAGAACAATCGGCCGCTGCAAATCGGCCTGGGTGGTTCCGCGCAACCAGGCGCCCCGTTGATCGATCTGCGCATCTCGGTGGATGAGCGGACCAACAGCATCATCGTTGCCGGCAGCCGCACCGACCTTGAAGCGATCGAAGCGATCATCGCCCGGCTGGATGAATTCGACGTCCAGCAGCGGCGCAATGAAATTTTCATGTTGAAGAATACGATCGCGGCCGACGTCGCCAGCGCGCTTAATAACTTCCTGACGAACTCGTTGGCGGTGTTTGAAAACGGCCAGCAGTTGAGCAACTTTCAGCAGGTTGACCGGCAAATCGTGATCGTGCCCGAACCGATCACCAACAAACTGCTCATCAGCGCCACGCCGAAGTGGTTCAAGGAAATCGAGCGGCTGATCTATGAGCTCGACTCCGAGCAACCGCAGGTGGTGATTCAGGTTCTGGTGGCCGAAGTCCAGTTGAGCGGCACCGAAGAATTCGGCATGGAGATTGGTTTACAAAGCCCCGTCCTATTCCAGAGAGGGGTCCTGCCTTCCCTTGGCAGCGCGGGAACAGTCAATCTGACCGGAGCGGCTGGCGCAATCGTGCCTGCCGGAGTCGCGGTAACCAATGCCGGTTCCTATTCCCAGCCTGGATTCAGTTTCATCAACAATGCCCCCTATGCAAACAGCGCCGTCCAACCTGGTGTGGTTGGATTTCAGGGGGTCAACGCCTTGAATGTGGGCCGTACCAGCAGCCGAACCAATGCCGGCGGATTTGTTTTCTCCGCCGGTTCGGACAGTTTCAACTTGCTCGTTCGAGCTTTGAAGACACAGGGCCGGATTGATATTCTCAGCCGGCCTCAGGTGACCACGCTGGACAATCAACAAGCGCGGGTGTTTGTCGGCGCGGATTATCCGCTGATCACGGCCAGCAATGCGACCGTCGGTGTCGTTCAGCAAAGCATTACCTACACCTCAATTGGTGTGGAGTTGATTGTGACACCGAAGATTTCGCCCGATGGCAAGGTCATCATGCGCGTAGCGCCCACGGTATCCAAACCGAGTCCATCCGGTCAACTACTGCCAAGCGGAGGAACCGCTCCGGCCGTCAATTTAACCCAGGTCGATACGCAAACGGTCGAAACCACCGTCATCGCCCAGGACGGTGAAACGGTCGCTATTGGTGGTTTGATCAAGAAAACCGACGAGAAGAACGAACGAAAAATCCCCTTCGTGGGCGACTTGCCCATCATTGGCGCCGCCTTCCGCTATCGCGAGCAATTCAAGGACCGCCAGGAACTTCTCATCATCCTGACGCCTCACATCGTTCGTAACCGGATGGAAGCCGATCGCGTCTTGGCGATGGAATCGGCTCGCATGAGCTGGCTGCAAGGTGATGTCCTTAAGACTCACGGTCCTTCGGGAATGCAGCCGATTCTTCCCCTGCCGGGTGCGATCGACCCCAATGCCCAACCGGAAGAAGCGCCCAAGAAAAAGCGGCACTTCCCCAACCTGTTTGCGCCGCTTTCTCCTGGTGCCGTACCTCCGCCGATTCCACCCGCCGGCACTGGTACGCGCCAGCCGGGGAATCTTCCTAATGGCGATCCGTTGCCTGCGCCGCGCTCGTTGCCCAATCCCATTCCTGGCGCGGTTCCTTTGCCCAATCCCAATCTCGGACCTTCCAATCTATCCCCGCTCCCAGGAGGAACGGTGCCGCCTCCTGCCAGCGCGGCACCAGGTAGCGGCGACGAAGCGGTGAGCCGGTTGGGCGGTCGGTATCCGCAGCAGTTGCCCGGTTCGTCCCTGCCCAGTCAAAACGCGATTCGTCAGGCTTATGGCGCTCCGGTCAATCAGACGGGTGCCATGCAACCGGCTCATCGACCGGTGACGCCTCAGGTGCAGCCCCAAGCGCAAGGTCCTTCCCTTGGAAACGAGGGAGTGATTCAGGCGGGTGGCTCAGGCTACGCCGCGGGTCCGCCCCAGGGAAATTATCCGCAGCGCTAAACGCGCGAAATTGGTTCGTCCACGGGGAATGGATTCCCTAAACGCAAGCGAAGGAGTCGCTGTGATGAAAAAGCCAGTGAATGTTCGGCAAGGGCAAATCGGGGCAACACTCTTTCTGATTTTACCCCTCCTCCTCACGGGGTGCGTCACCTTGCCGACGACCGATTCATTGACCTCCTTCACTCACGAGCCTCCCTGCCAAATCATCACAACCTGGCAGCCCGATGTCATCCAGACGCAGGATTCGGTCAACAATGGCCGGCCCCTGCTAGGATTGGGGGGACGCCTTTACATCTTTGGCAAGGAAATTGGAAAACCTCTAAAAACCAAGGGAAGCGTGGTGGTTGACCTTTACGACCTGTCCAAGACCCAGTCGGAAGAACCGGTCCATTTGGAGCAATGGACCATGGACTCCAAGGTGCTGACCCAGCTCGGCAGGAATGATCCTCTCGGTTTTGGCTACACCATGTTCCTTCCCTGGTCCACCTGCCGGCCTGAGGTTACCCAGGTGCTCATGAAGGTGAAATTCCAACCCAAGCATGGCTATCCGCTGTACACCGAATGCGGTCCCATGAGCATCAACCACCCCGGTTCCATTTTGAACAATCCAGAGTTTCAGACCAGGGTCACCAAAAAGGTGTATTCCGGCGAGGAATTTCAGGCCCTTCAAGGCCAAAACAAGCCAGCCCAAAATGCTTCGAATCCGAATGTTTCGAATCCGAACCAACCAGGTGGCAATCCGAATCGATTCGCTCCCAATGAATATGTTCCGGGCAACCGCTTGCCCATGCCCAGTCAGGGGCTCCCACCTCCCAATACGCAGTTCCAGCCAGGAGATCGTTCCAGCCTGAATCCCCCAAATCAGCCCGGACTAAACCAGCTCCAGGGCAATCGCTTGGCGCCTAACGGCAGCCCTGACTTGAGCCGTCAGGTGTATGCACCGCACGATTATGGGCAGGATAATCGACCCAATCCCAACGCCAACCCGATCCAAAGAACCTCGATCGGAATCCCTGTCGGTTCGGCGCCAGGTCGAATCGGGTTTGTCCCCAGTCAAAACATCAATGGCAACTCGCTGCCGATCATGTCGACAGCTCAAGGAAACCAAACGAACGGCGCGGCGCCTGCTGTTACAAACCCGCCCTCCAGCCAGGGTGCCGGCACGCAAGTCGTGCCCAGGTTCGCGATCGTTCCTTCAAGCGACGGAAGATAGGCAGAGCTTTTCGGGATTGACCATTGGGATCGCAGAAAACAGGCTCGATTTCCCTGCGAATCCCCTCTCAGTCAAACGTGGCCGCCAACTGAACCAAGGGGTGATTCAAATTGATCATCTTGGCCAGCGGGGTATCGAATAAGTCCGGCGTACCGTCCGTGCGCTTGGGGGGCATGATTTGCAAGCTTCGGTCTACGCGATGGTCTACAACATGGTCCGCCTGGTGATGGCGGAGGCGGCGAGGCGCCAGGAAGTGGCTGCGAACCGGATCAGTTTTGTCGACGCGCTACGCTGGCTGCTCGACTCGAAGCCGGGGGACGAATTGGTCCCACTGAAAGTGAACCCAGATCGTTCCGGCCGAGCGGAACCGCGCGTGCGCAAGCGGCGGCCGAAGGAATTTCCAGTGATGAAAAAACCGCGCTCTGAATGGCGCAAGCAATTGATGGGCAATACACTTGCGGGTTAGCTTAGTGCCATTCTAGAATGTCCCCTTTTGCCCCCACCCCCTAAAACAAGATATATAAATACTTGATACATAAAAGCCTTATTTTGTAAGCAGAATTAGCTCTTCTTCTGAAATAGGAGAACCAATTGCGCAGTCTTCTGGTGAGCTATTTAAATCTTTTGATTTAGCATACACAACCCTCTGCCCTCCAGACGAGTGAGTATAAATCAATATCTTAACTAAGATTATTGCACCGTCAGCCGACTTGGTTTTTTCTGTTACCGTGTATTTAGGCCTTCCTGGGGAAGACGAAGATTCGTATTTTACTGGAGCTCGTTTCAAAAGCCCATCTAGATAAAGACGATCTTTATCGCTTAGCAATCCAGGTTTTTCTTTAAGCATCTCTAGTCTGTGTATATCGGCGTAAATAGTATATTTTTTGTCAAAAAAATCCTTTAGCTCCATAAAGAATAAATCGGGAGACTTCTCAAGGGAAATTTTGTGCTCACTGCAGCCATAAATAAATACAATGAAGCAAAAAACCAGAATTGTTCTTATTGCGGCCATCTTATTTTTCCTATAATCAGGTACATTAGTAGAGAGGACTAAATACTCGGGAACCATCCGAGGAACCACCACTACTCCCAGGTGTGCCTGGTAATTTCTTAAGGTTATGTTTGTACTTCCAAAAAGACTCATGAACATTGTCTTTTTTTCCACTGTTATTTATTACAATATTTCGCCCAAGCTCTCTTGGCGTTTCAACATCAAACCAATCATCCGCATCTACGTCTTCACCAGTAACCTCGTAAAAAACGTCGGATGCAAAAGAGGAGCAATTCTGGCTGATCCAATATGTCCAATCTCTGTTCACGACATCAATAAACTTCTCATATTCATCGTCTGTTATTATCACGCCTCGTTTGTATGGAAACGGCGTGAGCGTCGGATCGTCGCCGGGAATATTATGTGCAACGTTTGATTTTGGATTCAGATTTCCTGGATCTGGTGTCCCCGTCGGACTCAATGTCCGAGTCAGGTTCCCCTCGACATCGTAGCCGTATTCGGTGTGGTAGTAGTTGGTGCCGGCAGTGCCCAGGGCCAGAGTTGAGGCCGAATAGGTCACGCCGCTCAGATTGAAATAGGAATCGGTGGAGATCACCTGTCCGGCGGCATTGACCGCCGTGCGAACAAGGCTTTGCAAGCTGGAAATGCTCTCCGCCCCAGTGGGCCGGCCGCTCGATACGGTGGGAGTCGCGGTCATGGTCAGGGTTTCGGTGTACCCGCGTGCTTTGTCCTGTCGCGTCACTGTAATCGGAAGCAGGGGCGCGTTGGAAGTCGAATCCCAGGCAGGGTAAGTTCTTACCTCGAAGGTGGCATCGTTGTAGACCGTGTAGTCGATGCGCCCATTGGGGTAGGTCACCTTTGTCGTACGACCGAGGCTGTCGACTTCGTAGGTCGTCGTCAAATGCGCTCCCGCACCTCCGGGAGTCGACCAGCCGCTCGGTTTATTGGCGAAGGTGGTCGTCTGCGTTGTATCGACATCGACGATCTGCTTGATGACCGCCCCGGTCATCGAATCATAGGCGATGTAGGTCAATATGCCGTTGCCATCTTT
>Ga0208492_1001286_pt1 | contig 16205 bp, 13 predicted proteins | sample Subbioar_CSW14AB_FD_184820 | JGI IMG/M metagenome (GOLD analysis project Ga0208492, IMG submission 184820) | Serpentinite rock and fluid subsurface biosphere microbial communities from McLaughlin Reserve, California, USA - CR12Mar_CSW14AB (SPAdes) | ecosystem: Environmental > Terrestrial > Deep... | reverse complement strand
TGAACTTTGAAAGGAGCCAGCAGTCCCGATTCAATGCCTGCGAGCATGACCCAAAGCATGCTGACCAGGCGTCATAGATGGTTTGAGAAGCAAACCGGAAACCGTCCACCGAACCGGGTCAACTTCAACTTCATCTGTATCGGGGAAGCGAGATCGCAGGCAGGAGAGTAAAAATGGGCTCGAGGCTTGAGCAGCCTTGGCTGCCATCTTCTCCAGGACATCGAAAGTCCAAGTGGTGAGTTGTTTGGCGTAGTCGAGGATCTGACCTACTACCTCTCGCCTTGCCTCAGGGTTGCGCCAGAGCTTGGTCTCGACGAGCACCACCTGACCACTTGGTGTCAGATAGAGGATGTCGGCCGGGCCCGCACCAGTCTCTATTTCCATGCAGATAGGTATAAGGGGACCAATGTGCGGATCGATCTCTCTGACCGGAAGCGATTCAGGGTGCCTAAACAATGACTCCTGGAGCCACCGCTCGCTTTTAATACCTGTTGCGCCTCTACTGAGCGGAATGCGCTCGAGCAGGTGTGAAGCGCCAGAAGCTGAGACAAGAAAGGGATTGGTGAAAGCGCTCATTGCTCGTGCATCAGAATTTAGGCGAACCGGTTTACCGTAGCAGCATGAAGAAGTCCTCTGACCAGAGCTGTTTCTGGCTTTGAAGGGTCAGTCAACTTGCAGCTTGCCGATGGCTGCTACTACCCTAAAGCAGGCATCCTACTCTCGCCTTTCTTTCGACAGTAATCAGCCTGGAGCGGCCCTTTAAGGCTGAAAACGGACATCTCCGAACTAAAGGGTATGTGAATCGTCCCGGGCCTACCACCAAGCTGGCGCGATGGGCGGCTAGTAGACTTGGGCGACGGGAGGGACAGCAGGATGAGCAAGAGCGTGGTGAGCACATCGCGGGGATCGTTGTGGCATCGCTGGGACCCGCATATCCATGCGCCCGGTACGGCGATGAACGACCAGTATGGCGGCGACGATCCGTGGTCCGAATTCTTCAGTCGTGTAGACCAGCATCAGCCGGCCATCCGGGCTCTTGGTATCACGGACTACTTCCTCGTCGATACATACGAGAAAGCTTCCATCGCAAAGGCCGCCGGCCGCCTACCGGGCGTGCAGCTCTTGTTCCCCAATGTTGAAATCCGTCTGTCGTTAGGAACGGGAACCAACTCGGCCATTAACGCGCATCTGCTGTTCTCGCCAGAGGACAAGGATCATCTAGAGCGCATCCGCCGCCTGCTGTCGGGCTTCAAGTTCCGCTACTTAAGAGATGAGTTCCGCTGCGAGCGCTCGGAGCTCATACGTCTAGGACGGGCGCACGATCCCTCAATCGTTGACGACGGACCGGCGCTCACGGCTGGGGTGAACCAGTTCAAGATCGACTTCGAGGACCTGCGCGAGACCTGGGAAACCAACGACTGGTTCCGCGCCAACTGTCTGGTGGCGGTGGCTGCTGGCGAGCGCGACGGGACGTCGGGGCTGCGCGACCCCTCTGGATCTTTTGCTGCAACTCGCACCAACATCGAGGCCTTTGCGCACATCATTTTCAGCAGCAACCCCAAGCAGGCTGCCTTCTATGCGGGTAAAGGGTCGGCGACGCTGGAAGAGATCAATACCAGGTGGGGTGGAGTTAAGCCTTGCCTGCACGGCTCAGATGCGCATGACCACAGCAAGGTCGGCAACCCAATGCTGGATCGCTATTGCTGGTTGAAGGGCGCTGTTACCTTTGAGACGCTGCGACAGAGCTGTTTGAATCCAGAGGGGCGCGCTTTCATCGGAAAAGATCCCCCGCGTGGTGCGCTGCCAAACAGCGCCATCCGCTCCGTGGAAGTGAGCCACGCGCCGTGGATGAAGCCGGGGCGGATCGAGCTGAACCCGGGACTCATCGCCATCATTGGTGCCCGCGGTTCGGGTAAGACCGCATTGGCGGACTTCATCGCCATGGGTGGCTGTGCGGTTTTCCAGCATCTGAACGACAAGTCCTTTCTGCGACGCGCGGGTGAACACCTGCGGCAGTCCGAGGTTCAGTTGCAATGGGAATCGGGCGACACCACCTCCAATGCCTACGCCGGGCTGGAGATGGAGGACCTCGTTGACGCGCCGCACGTCCAGTACCTGTCACAGCAGTTCGTTGACCAACTTTGTTCGGCGGAGGGACTGGAGGACCCCCTGGTGCGCGAAATCGAGCGCGTTGTGTTTGATGCGCACTCAGAGGGCGATCGACTGGATGCTACGTCCTTCGAAGAGCTATTGAACATCCGCCTTGAGGGGGTTCGCACCAGCCGTAACCGACACGTCCAGGCCATCGCGCGTACTTCGGAGGCAATGGCCGCGGAGCAGTCGCGCAAAGACGGGCTGCCCGCCCTTCTCAAGGAGCGTGCAGCAAAACTTACGGCGATCCAGACCGATGAGGCTGGCATGAAGGAGCTCATGCCCAAAGGTGACGCAGCACGAGCGCAGCGCCACGATGTGGTGGCCGCGGCCGTTCAGGCAAAGCGGGGCGAGGTGATCAAGGTCAAGGTCAGACTAGAGGCGCTACAGCACCTAGTGGCTGACGTAAAGAACTGGCGCGAGCGCCAGCTACCGGACATGGTAGAGGGCTTGAGGTTGGAGCGAGAAGACGCGGCGCTGCCGGCGGCGGACTGGGACAAGTTCAAGCTGGTTTTTGCGGGCGACGTGGACGCGGTGCTCACGCAGCGATTGCAAGAGACAAAGCACCAGCTGCGCACGCTCGAGGGAGATCCAAAGGCGCCGACTGTGCCAGCCCTCACTCCTGACCCAAGCGTTCCGTTGCTGGCTGACACCGATGACGTGACCAAGCAACCTTTGACTTTGCTGGAACAGGAACTTGCGCGGTTGCGCACGCTGGTGGGGATGGATGCTCAGAATGCGAGACGTTTCAAGCAAATGAGCGACCGCGTCGCGACGGCAAAAATTGCACTGACCAAGCTAGACACCGAAATCGCGAAAGCGCAGGGCGCCAACGACCGTATCGCCGCATTGCGCCAGCAGCGGTGCCGGGACTATGTGGGTGTCTTCCAAGCCGTGCTGGAAGAAGAGAAGACTCTGCAGGAGCTATATCAGCCACTGAAGGCGCAGATCGCTCAGGTTCAGGGATCCCTGGCCAAGCTGGCATTCACTGTGCGGCGCGAAGTGGACCTGGACGCGTGGTGCGACTTGGGCGAGTCGCTGCTGGACCTGCGTTCGGCGGGAGCCTTCAAAGGCAAGGGCAGCCTGCGAAGCATCGCGTCGCTAACTCTGCTCGATGCCTGGCGAACAGGCAACGCCGTGCAGGCTGGCGAGGCTTTGCAGCAGTTCATCGCTACATACTCCGGCGACCTGCGAGGTCATCGTCCAGAGCAGATGGAGCCCAAGGAATGGGCGCGGCGCGTCTCCGTGTGGCTGTTTGATACCCAGCACATCTCAGTCGGGTACGGCCTTGAGTTCGATGGTGTTCCGATAGAGCGACTCTCTCCGGGAACGCGAGGTATCGTGCTGCTGCTCCTGTATCTGGCTGTTGATGCTCAGGATGATCGTCCGCTGATCGTCGACCAGCCCGAGGAGAACCTTGACCCTCAGTCGATCTACGACGAACTTGTGGTCGAGTTTCAGCGAGCGAAGCTGCGCCGCCAAGTGATCATCGTGACCCACAACGCGAACTTGGTCGTCAACACCGATGCGGATCAAGTGATCGTTGCGCGCTGCGGCAGCCACGAGCCTGGAAGCTTGCCGGAAATGAGCTATTTCTCAGGAGGCTTGGAGGAGCCAACGATCAGGGAGGCGGTGTGCGCCATCCTAGAGGGAGGTAAGCGAGCCTTTCAAGAACGGGCCAAGCGGCTTCGTGTCGCTGTGTGAGCTCAGAGGCGGCCATACCCACGATGTAGCTGGCGAGGCGTAGTTGCGAACGTCCGCTCCCGCTGCAAAGCTGTCATCTGGTGTGGCTCCCGGCTATGCATCGTCGAACTTTCGCTACTCCCCTGTACCGGCTAGGATGACCCTCGCTTGGCGCCACTCGCCGCCTTGACCCACACCTGCATGGGGTGATCCTGGTGGAGGAGCGTGTGTCGGTAAAAACCCAACAACATGACTGGAGTCGACTTCCGCTAGTGAGCTGGCTGCCCGACGAGACGCTTTTCAGCTTGTGTTCGAGGCTGCATTCACTCTGGGGGTATCACACCGCGGGGGAAACGGCCGAGATCCTGTTTGGAGCGCCTCGCCGCGGAACACACCATGATCTTCCCTCGGGTCTGGCAAGCCTCAGCGTTCGTACCGGCAACGTTTATGGAATGCCAAGCGAGATCGCTGAGGGTAGAACGTTGCTTCGGTTTTATCTCCCGTTCCTCGCTCCTTTGCGAACGTACGACGCATCGGTCGCCATGCAGAAGAACGTTGTGCCGCACCTCAAGTACCGACTTGGGCTGCTGACGAGTCAGTTCCGCGCAAACCACCCGCTCAAAGCATGCAGATCATGCATGCGGGAAGACGTCGCTAGAAGCGGTTGGGCATATTGGCACCTTGAGCATCAGTATCCCGGGGTGTGGGTATGCAGAAAGCACGATGAGATCCTGCTTCGATCGACGTCGAAGTCCACCGGCGTCGACAGGTTCGGTTGGAGCCTGCCCTTGGAGACTCAGCTGGTCTCTGATTGGCCATCGGAGACCTCGATCGATTTCGATGCGGTTCGTGGGTTGTCAGATCTGGTCGTCAGCCTTGTGGAGCTGGATCGTGATCGCGGATGGCTTCAGCTCAACGCACTGAACGACTTGCACCGGAAGAGGCTGCAGCTGCGGGGGTGGTTGGGGCCGAACGGAAGGTTCGCCGAGGATGAGGCGGCTCATGACTTTGCTCAGTTCAGCAAGCACCTTCGAGATGTTCCCGAACTGAGGATGCTTCCGCATTCCAGGCAGGATGCAATACCCCACGTCAGACGCATCCGTTCCATTGGCAGGAACGGTGCTCACCCCCTGAGAACCCTTGTTGCGATCTATTGGCTTTATGGCGATGTGAAGGAGTTTTTGAGTGACTACCGTGTGCAGAACGACGCTGGTGGGGCCGTTTCAGTTTCGACGCGGCGATCTGCAAATCCTTCCACACAGCGCCCCAGGAACCTTGTGGACAAGGACAAAGTTCTTGAGCTACTCAAGCAGGGATCGTCAGCTACTGCCGCTGCAAAGTCTGCTGGTGTAGATGTGTCGACCGCACTGTCCTGGGCGGTGCAAGCTGGTCATGAAGTGACCCGACGACCCAAGCGCATCACTGCAGAGATCCGAGAAGCGATCATCAGCGGGCTGAATGGTGGTGAAGACCGAGAGCGTTTGGCGAGCACCCATGAGGTTTCTCAAGCGACTATTGCCCGGATCCTCCAGGCCGCACCAGCCGTGCATACAAGGTGGAAGAACGTACGAAACGAAAACGCAGGACGCAAGGCCAGGCAGTCTTGGCAGCTGCTGAGAGCAGCATACCCGGATGTGGGAAACAAACTGCTGCGGGACATGGACAGGGCAGCCTATGCCTGGCTGTATCGGAACGACCGAATCTGGCTCCAGCAGAACTCTGCCAACAGGTCTAGTCGAAGTGCCACCCAGAAGTACGTACGCGTGAACTGGGATCAGCGAGATCTGGAGCTGAGCTCTATGGTTCGTGCTGCGGTCTTGATGCTGCAGGAGCGCAATGGGCAGCGAGCACTCCGGCTCTGGCAGGTGTACCAGGTGGTCCCGGAGCTCAAGGCCAAGTTGCCTTCCATCAAACGACTGCCGCTGACATTGCACGTACTTGACCAGGCGGTCGGTCGCCCCCCCTCCAAAACAAAGCCGGACTTTTAGGGCCGTTCGGGCACATCCGGGGTCTTGCGATCTGAAGGCTTGAATTCAAATATGCGCCAAGTTATGCTTAATGCATGATTGATCAAAGAACTCGCATACGACTCATCAGGGCGGCGGAGACAGTCCGTGAGCGGGGATTGACTCAGATGGAGATCGCGCAGGCCCTTAACGCGAGCCAGCCGCAGGTGAGCCGGATCCTGTCGGGGAAGGCGACTCGGCCATCGCGTCTCATGGAGGAGGTGTGCCTGTACGTGGAGAGGACGGCTGGAGGCGTGACCGCTGAGGCTGTTCGGAACAACGACGAACTGATCGATGCCGTGAGATCAGTTTGGAATGGCTCTGCCACACACGCCCGAGCGCTGGCAGCTGTCATCAGATCGATGGCTTTGCTTCGCTGAGGTACGAAAGAATGGACCACACCTGCGTCGAAGAGGTTGTAGAGGCAGCTGCAGTGCAACGAGCAGGCCTGGTTGTTGTGGCCCCCGAGCCAGATGAGATCGACTGCTCTCATCTTGGGGCGATGGAGCGCATCAATGGCTTCACATCAAGCGAGGACTTCGTACTCCTAGCACGGGAAGCCCTCTCAACCTCAGAGTTCAGCGCTGCACCCGCATCACGTACGGAGATGTTGGCCAGGCTGTGCAGAATGCCCCCCAAGGTCTATGGTCAATGCCATTCAATGGGGCCGTTTTCGCGAGCGATCTCATCCCGCCCCGCTGACGTGCAGCACTCTTCCTTTGAAGAGCAATCTGTCTTACATACAGGCACTGCATCAGAAGACATCATTAGCGCCAAGTTTTGCGTCCAGTGCGCGATGTCTGAGCACGTGACAAATGGGCGGAGTTACTGGCATCGTGAACTCCAAATCCCAGGAATTGTGAAGTGTCCCAAGCATCACACGATGCTGAATGACATGGGAGGTATGGCGCCATTTTGCTCAGCGCCAATCGCGTACGAGACAGAGTCCAGATGGCGCAGTTTGGTTGCGTTCGAAGCCTTTGCCGAGCACCCCGTTTATCGAACCTATGTAGGAGTGTGTAATGCGCTCTCCGAAACCAAGAGGCCATATGCCGGACAAGCTGTCAGTGCATTACTGATACACAGGTGCAAGACACAATACATACGCAAACTGACCTCCAAGGATCAGAGGAAGGCACACTACCAAACAATCGGCGCTGTTCAGGTTAAGTATTGATGACCTGCTGACCGAGGGCTGAGCGGAGCACGTCAAAGCTGGTCAGGCCGCCTCTGTTCCAGGTCATCAGCCGGTGCCAGGCGAGGTAGTTCGGCAGGTACTTGGTCGCCACCCCGCGCCGGCTGCGCTGTATCCACGACTTGAGCTGCTCGTGGTAGTTGTTGGCGGTCTGGACGTGGAAGGTCTTGTTGGTGTGGCCGTGGTAGCCGGCCACGAAGTACCTGGTCTCCACTCCCAACGACTTGTCCAGCCGCAGGAAGGCCGAGTGGCCGTCCGTGCAGACGACCGTCTCGCCAGGCTTGACGGCGTCCTTCAGGGCGGCGGTCACCTCCACCCCGTTGAGCTTGGCCAGTACCTTGTCCACGGTGTACGGCTGGCCCCGAACTCGACCAACCAGGACGGGCACCCAGTCTGCCGCCTTGCGGCCCTTACCCTTGGCCCGACCTCCGCTGTATCGCGCTGGCCGGGTGAGCTTGCGAGACCCCTTCTGGGACTCTCGAAAATACGTTTCATCGACCTCCAGCATCCCCACGACGCCCTTGGGCTGCTGGGAGACCACGCTCTGGAGGAACCGGTGCCGCCACCGGAAGGCCTTGTCTACGGAGACCCCCACCTGTGATGCGGCGGCCCGGACGGACAGCCCCTGGCGAACGCAGTCGGCGTACGCCTCGAACTGCTCCTTGTCCCGCAGACGGCTCAGGGGCGTGCCGGTCGTGGCGTTGAAGGTCTTGGAGCAGCTGCGGCAGAGGTACCGCTGGAGGCCGTCGGCCACACCGTTTCGGACCACCTGCTCACTCGAACAGTGAGGGCAGGCGCCCGGCTGGAGCCTGTCCAGGGCCCTGGAAGGGGACACCAGCGGGGCCGTCGGGCTGAGTGTCGCGGCCAGCTTCTTACGCTGCGACGGCGTGAGGCTGCCCAGTGAGTCGAGCAGCGCTTTGAACTGAGTGGCCTTCATCCCCGTTTCCCCTATGAAAACGGGTCCACTCTAGCACCTTATCCATACTTAACCTGAACAGCGCCAAACAATCAGTGATCTGGCATTTGAGCAGTTGCCACTTAAGTGGATCCGAATGCTAAGTGAGTGGATAGCGTTGGGCGAAACCATCGCTGAACTGGAAAATGCGGTATGGGGTACAGGGAGAACGAGAACTGAGTTCTATGCACTGGCTTGCGCTCTCTTATTCTCGAGTGCTGACGAAGTCCTTGATTACGTAGTCGGGGTCGACAATTGCTTCAGGCAGAGCCGAAACCGGTCGCCTCGTGAACGGCGGGAGTTGATGCAGCAATGGATTGTGTGGAAAGAGCGCCGTCAAATTGGGGGTCGCAAGCAAGGAGAGGCTCTGCGCTATCGAGTCGCCATGGACGAGAATTGATCCCAAACGGACGGATTGCTAATCATGTCCTCGTAGGAGGCCAGACGCCGGGGGTCGTTACTGCGCAATGCTGCGATCGCGGGCGATAGTGAGCGAAGGTAGACCTGTGCAGCGTCTTCAAAATCACTGAGTTTCAAGGTTTCATCCGGCCTCTCCAGTGCCAGACGATTGGCACTGATCCAAAGGGCGACGATGATGCGGGGAATGCCGGCAGAGAGTTCAAGGATCCGTTTGTTGAAGGCGTCATCGATCACCAACTTGTTGCGAGTCAGCTGGTACTGGGAGATTGCGCCCATGAAGGCCATACTGAAGGCTGGATCCTTGTGGTCAGTGAAGAAGGAAAATTGGTGATTCCCGACCAGGCTGAGCCGCTGCAGTGTGGCGAGGCGATGTCCCAGAGCGCCCATCCCATCGGGCGTTCCTGAGAACACAGTTGGCCATGGCCATGAATTGAGAGAGGTCAGGATCCACTTGAGGCAGTTGTCCTCGGCAATGCTGAGATCTGCGACGGAAGGATCTCGAGTCTTGCTGCGCCGGTCTTGCTTGGTTCGTAGCTTGAAGAAGTTCTGGACTTCGTCGATGTGGAGTATGCCGAGGAAGTGTGTAGTCGCTACCTGTGTCCACTCGTTCAACGCCTGCGTCGGGTTACGAAACCTTTCTTTGGAAAGCTGCTGAGAAAATCGAGTGCCCGAGGTTACCCGGTCCCATTCAGCCATCAACGATCGAGCCAAGTCCTCCGCCCGACCGGATGCTGGAGCGTCCACCGACAGCCACACCACCTGACGATGAGGCGCCAAGAACGGGCCGAGGTTCTTGTGTTCAACGACCTGATGGGGGTAGAGATTGAGGCTTCGCCTTATGGCTTCGGTCTTCCCACAGCCGGATGGCCCAACAACTGAGCAAGCACAAGGCGGCAGGGGATTCCTCACGGAAGGCTGCAGTGACCCAGTGATGCTGGCAATTGTGCCTGGTGACTTAGGGTTGCGATGAGAGTACCGGTGTCTGATCATCATGTCCAAAGAGTCAGCCACCCATGCGTTCACCATCGCAGGGACATGAAGGCTCTGGAGGTTGAGCAGAAACAATATTCTCTTGGACCTCTCAACCTCCAAGATATTGGCTGGCAACTTCGGTCGCTCGATTAACTTGCCAAGCTTTTCTTCTCTGCTGAGGACAGGGCCCAAGCTCTGAATCAAGACGTTATCTCCATAAGGATCAAATAGATCTTCTTGCATGATTCTTAGCTCAGGCTCTTCAAGAGGGCGTTCATCATGGCCTCATGCTCCGTCTTGGCCGCTCCAACACTAGGGAGCGGCATCGGCGGCACTGGATCAGCAACCTTGACAGAGTGCCCAACTTCAAGGTTTCTCGCCTCGGATATCGTGGGCTTGTCTCCATGTTGACCCTGCTCAGCGGCAAGGGTGAGAGTCTTCGCTTTTGAGACCAGCAACGCTTGATTCGCTAAAAAATCGATCTTCAGCATCTTGTTGACATGATTGATTTCTTGAGACCTCATCAGCAGATCGGCAGCGGCATCCAAGTATTCGTAGTAACTGAGTTCGGGCGAAGCTTTGCTTTGGTCGCTGATCGTCAATTCAAGCAGGCCATCCCCCATGCTGTTTGGCGTCCATATTTTGGACATCGAGCCTTCGTAATAATTGACTTCGATGGAAGAGCTTCCGAAATTCCGTGCGAGTGTGGTCCACTGCTCTTGAACGATCTCTGGGCAACTGTAGATGCACCTCAGGAAATGCACCCCATCTTTGTGTATCGAAGCTGTCTTCTGTGGAAGTAGGCTCCGGATGAGATTGGACTGATCCGAATGTTTGCGATATCCAATGCCCATTTGATGCCCCCAAGACCATAGACCAGCAGGACTGGGGTCAATCTTCGCTGCAGCCATGTGTGCATCGATGCGGTGCCGTCGATCGGCGGTCAAGTTATAGTTTGCAAAAAGATAGTGCAGCCAGTGAACGTACTCACGCATGGTAAGGACGCTCTCATTTGGCTTGCTTTTGCGCAATTCAAGCTCTTCTCTTCTGTGATTCATCGCGCCTGGAATGAACATGAACTGGGCATCCTTCTCAATGCGATGTAGAACCTCCGCAATTCCCTTGAGGTCTCCCCGGTAGGGTGGGGTATAGCTGGTAACCGGGAGAAGCTGGATCGCGGTTTCCCGATGAGCCTTGCTGAGGTACTCGCCTCGGTCACACAGCAGGTTGTGACACATGGACGGAAGGGGGTTGAGCGTGATGACAGGCTCATACCCCCAGAGCTTCCCGATGAGCTCAGGGCTCGCCACCGAGTTGAATAGGCTGACCTTCGCCGTATCCCACTTAGGGCCTTCAAGGCAGACATGGAAGCCGACCACGGCCGTTGACCAACCATCTACCACTATGTAGACGATGGGGCGTCCGATGATCCAGGCTCTGTTGACAGAGGACCTGAGATAGATATCCCCGACTGTGCTGTCGATCACCCAGGTGTGCCCAGGCCCAGCGATGCCTTCCCAACTCCTTGCGTTCAGCCCACGCATGGCCGAGGTCATGTGGTGCTGCGTGGTTCTCTCGCGTAGGCGCTCGAGCTTGGGCTTGTGCTCAGTGAGGATGCGCGCGATCTGACGATCGTTCGGATAGAGGTTTTGATGAGCCCCTATCTGAAAGATGGCGTGATGGTCCATGAGCTTGATGTTGTCAGGTGCGAACTCCCAGGGCTTCCCTCCAGCGTTCCCACACGGCCCTCGGATCGCAACTGGCTAACAGAACTGCCACCTCACAATTGATGGTGTGGTCGGATCAGCGAGAGCCCTCTTGGCGAAGCCGCTGTCTGTCTCCCAGCCAGACAGCGATATCCGTCCTGTGGTGATGTGTCTCAAGTCGAGCGCAGCACGAGTTGTATCCGACCCCGACAGACATCCTGTCTCGCCTGTGAGTCGTGCTGTGTAGACCAACCTTCCCGACAGGCGACTCCGCATTCTTCTTTCTGCAAGCCAACTCTAGAGACTTCGACAGACCTCATTTTTCGGGTTCATGCCCCTTCAGCAGGGCAGTTTTTATGTATGATGCCCGTCATGCGAAAGCTGAAAAACAATACCCGGACTGCTGCGAAAGAAGCTTCGCACGAGCGCATCGTGCAGGCGGCGGCCCGCGCCATCCGGCGCAGCGGCTACGACGGAACGGGCGTGGCCGACATCATGAAGGAGGCGGGTCTGACGCACGGCGCGTTCTATGCCCACTTCGAGTCCCGCGAGGCCATGCTGGCAGAAGCGGCGGACCGTGCGGGGGCAGAGTCCAATGCCTTCGCGGCCAGGGTCATTGCGGCTGTACCGCCCGAGCAGGCGCTGCAGGCGCTGATCCAGACCTATCTGTCCAGGGAGCACCTGGCGGGTATCGAGACCGGCTGCCCGCTGCCGGCCCTGGGTTCAGAGATGCCACGCCAATCACCTGAAGTGCGCAGGGCCGCCACGCGCCGCATCAAGGAGATGATCGACCTGGTGGCCCGCCAGTCGCCGGACTGGGGGCAACCCGCCGCCCATGAGCGTGCGTTGGTGGCCGTGGCCACCCTGGTGGGCACTCTCATGCTGGCCCGTGCGGTGGACGAACCCGCGTTGTCGGACGCCCTTTGCCATGCGACCTTGAAGAGCCTGTCTCCTTCCGGGGCCTGACCCGTCGGCCCCCTTTTTTTGCCATTGAATATGATGACCATCATGTCAAACTGCCTCAAGCCCGGATGGCGAGGTGTTGTCCGTTGCTCGCGCCTGAAAAAGGAAACGCCATGAAAGCCTTCGTCCTGGACCGCTATGGCAAGAACGAAAAACTGCGGGCCGCCGAGGTGCCGGAGCCGGAACTGCGCGACGACGACGTCCTGATCCAGGTTCACGCAGCGGCTGTGAATCTGCTGGACATCAAGCTGCGCAACGGCGAGTTCAAGCTGATCCTGCCGTACCGCACGCCCTTCGTCCTGGGGCACGACGTGGCCGGTGTGGTGACGGGTGTCGGATCGCGCGTGCGCCAGTTCAAACCGGGCGACGAGGTCTATGCCAGGCCGGACGACTTTCGCATCGGCACCTTCGCGGAGCAGATCGCCGTCCGGGAAGATTCCGTGGCGATCAAGCCAAAGAACATCTCCATGGAAGAGGCCGCATCCATCCCGCTGGTGGGTCTGACGGCCTGGCAGGCGCTGGTGGAAAAAGCCGGGGTCCGAAAGGGCCACAAGGTCTTCATCCAGGCGGGCTCCGGCGGTGTGGGCACATTCGCCATCCAGCTGGCCAGGCACCTGGGCGCGACGGTGGCCACCACCACCAGCGCCAGCAACACCGAGCTGGTCAGAGGCCTGGGCGCGGATGTGATCGTCGACTACCGGAAGGACCGCTTCGAAGAGCTCCTGAGCGGTTACGACATGGTGCTCAACAGCCAGGACGGCACCACCCTGGCGAAGTCCCTGGGCGTGCTCAAGTCCGGCGGGCATCTCATCTCGATCTCGGGGCCACCCGATCCGCAGTTTGCGCGGGGCATCAAGGCCCCTTGGCTGGTGCAGCAGCTCATGCGGGTGATCAGCTCCGGCGTGCGCAGGCAGGCACGGCGGCTGCAGGTGAGCTATGCGTTTCTCTTCATGAAGGCCAGCGGCAGCGGGCTGCGGCAGATCACGCCGCTGATCGAGTCGGGTGCCATCCGCCCGGTGATCGACAAGGTCTACCCGGCTGACGCCATTAACGAGGCCCTGGCCTACGTCGAGAGCGGCCGCGCCAAGGGCAAGGTGGTCATCAAGTTTCGCTGAGCCTTTTCAACCGCACGCCGCAGGAATCCGTCGATCCTCAGGTCGAAAACATGTGGACACCGCCATGAACAACCAGCACACGTCGACGCCGCCGCCGACATCGGAAGACACCTGGAAGACGGTCCCGACCCAGACCCTCACCGCCGGTGACGTCACCTTTGCGTACCGGGAACTGGGCAGACACCACGGCGGCACACCGGTGGTGATGCTGACCCACCTCGCTGCCGTGCTGGACAACTGGGACCCGCGCATCGTCGACGGCCTCGCAGCCCGGCACCACGTCATCGCCTTCGACAACCGCGGCATCGGCGCCTCGAGCGGCTCGCCCTCGAGTTCGATGGAAGAGATGGCAGCCGATGCCATCACCTTCATCAAAGCCAAGGGCTTGCAGAAGGTGGACCTGCTCGGCTTCTCGCTGGGTGTCATGGTGGCCCAGGAGGTCGTGCTGAAAGACCCGCAACGGGTCAGCAGGATGGTGCTCGCGGGCACCGGCCCTGCTGGCGGAGAAGGCATCAGCGCCGTGGCGGGTGTCACCTTCCGGGACATCGCCCGGGGCTTCTTCACGGGGCAGGACGCGAAGCAGTTCCTGTTCTTCACGCGGACCCCTGCCGGCATCGAGGCCGGCAAAGCCTTTCTGGCGCGCCTGAAAGAGCGCACCGAAGACCGCGACGCCGACATCTCGGTGGGTGCATTCCTCGCCCAGCTCAAAGCGCTGCGCGTGTGGGGGCAGAAGGCGCCCGCCGATCTGTCGGTGGTCCGGCAACCGGTGCTGGTGGTCAACGGTGATCAGGACCGGATGGTCCCGACCGTCAACACGCACGACCTGGCCCGCCGCCTGCCCGACAGCGAACTGATCATCTACCCCGATGCCGGACACGGTGGGGCCTTCCAGTTCCACGCCGACTTTGTGCGCAGCACGCTCGAGTTCCTGGCTCGTTGATACCGACCCCAGGACTGCGGCACCATGAAAGACACCCACGCCTCTCCCCTGTCCGGACACCTGCTGCTGTTGCTCGCGGGCATGGCGGCTCTGGGCTCCCTGGCGACCAACATCATCCTGCCGACCTTTCCGGCCATGGCTGCAGACCTGGGCACATCGGTCAAGGACCTGAGCGCCACCCTGGCCAGCTTCTTTGTGGCGTTTGCGCTGGGGCAGCTGTTTGTGGGACCGTTGTCCGACCGCTACGGCCGCAAGCCGCTGCTGTTGGGCGGCATTGCCGTGTTCGTGGCGGGCAGCGCCCTGTGTGCGTGGTCCGACAACCTGCCGCAACTCATTGCAGGCCGCATCGTGCAGGCGCTGGGAGTGTGTGCCACCTCCGTGCTGTCCAGGGCCATCGCCCGGGACCTGTTTCAAGGCGATGCGCTGGCCCGCACGCTGTCGCTCATCATGGTGGCCATGGCCGCTGCACCGGGCTTTTCGCCGATGCTGGGCGGCGCCATGAGCGCCTGGCTGGGCTGGCGATCCACCTTTGCCGTGCTCGCGGTCCTGGCGCTGCTGCTGGGCGTGCATTACCTGGCCAGCCTGGGCGAAACCCACCGCCTGGACCGGCGTGCGCCGCTGTCGGTGCCGGCCGTGCTGCGCAGCTACGCCAGTCTGCTCGTCGACCGCCGCTTCATCGCCCCGGCGTTGTCGGTCAGTCTGGTCATCGGTTCGCTGTACATGTTCTTTTCAATGGCCCCTGCCATCCTGATGACCGGATTCGGCTTCTCTCCGCTGGGCCTCTCGGTGTTCTTCGCATCCACCGTGCTGGTGGTGTTCGCGGCTGGTTTCCTGGCCCCGCGTCTCGCACGCCGCCGGGGACAGATCCCGGTGGCACGGGGCGGTCTGTGGACCGCTCTGGTGGGTGGCGCTGCCCTGCTTGCGGGGCCACATGACGTGGTGTATTTCTCGGTGGCCATGACCATCTTTCTGATGGGCATGGGTCTGATCAACCCGCTGGGAACGGCCATTGCCCTGCAGCACTTCGGGCACCAGGCCGGCGCTGCTTCGGCCCTGCTGGGCTTTCTCCAGATGATGTGCGCAGCCGCCGCCATCGGCCTGGCTGCCTGGCTTCCGTGGTCGGTTTACGGGGCGTTCTGCACCGTTCTGACCGTCAACCTGGGCCTGGCGCTGGTGTCGTTCAGAGGTGCACGCACCTGATGGCCGGTGCTGATCTGCCGACCTCCGCCTTCTCAGGACGCCTTCAGGAGAAAGCCGGCCAGTTCGTTGAACAGCCGGTACCGGGCGTGTTCCAGATGCAGGAGATGGGTCCCCACCTCCAGCGTGACCATCGTCTTCCCGGCGGATCCGAGCGCCGCGAACAAGGCCTCGGCATCGGAGGTGCTCGAAAGTCTGTCCTGTGCGCCACGGATGAGCAGGGTTTCGTGGGCCACCCCCTGCTTTCCCAGCTTCACACCGTGGAGGGCTACCTGCGGGCGGTGCATTGCAGCGTCACGCCGCGCGGTCCCGCACTCGGCCGGATCGAAGCGGCGCTGGGCGCCCTGTCACCGCACCGCAAGGTCGCGCTGCAGGTGCCCGACTTCCTGTCGGTGCCGACGCTGGTGGGGCAGTCGGATCTGGTGGCCGCTGTGCCCTCGACCCTGGTCAAGGCACACCCGGAGCGCGATCGGCTGCATGTGTTTGCACTGCCCGTGCAGCAGGCCCGTTTCACGGTGATGCAGCACTGGCACGGACGGGTGCAGGAAGATCCGGCCAACCAGTGGTTGCGGCAGAGCGTCCACGACGTCGTGCCGGCCAGCCTCAAAGACCGAAGGAAGCCCGGCGGTCAGTAGCCCATGCGCGCGACCGAAGCGCCGATGCCGCCTCGTGACGTGTTCGACCCCGCATCCACGTTGTCGCGACGCGGCACATCAAAGTTCGAAATGTAGGCGGCATCGCCGATGAAGACCAGCCCCGACGGGAACTCCAGCGGGCCCGCGACGCCGTTGCGCGCCATCTGCTGCACCTGGCCCGCCGGTGTCACCTTGACGATGGCGTTGAGTTCATTGACGGCCACCCAGATGTCGCCCCGGCGGTCGACGGTGATGCCGTCGGCCCCC
>Ga0208492_1001285_pt1 | contig 16219 bp, 15 predicted proteins | sample Subbioar_CSW14AB_FD_184820 | JGI IMG/M metagenome (GOLD analysis project Ga0208492, IMG submission 184820) | Serpentinite rock and fluid subsurface biosphere microbial communities from McLaughlin Reserve, California, USA - CR12Mar_CSW14AB (SPAdes) | ecosystem: Environmental > Terrestrial > Deep... | reverse complement strand
CGGTTCTCGGTGACGCAGTTTGCGGCGGAGGATGATGCCGCTGCCGTGCTGGCGCGTATCGGCGTTGGGGCGGGAGAAGAGGTGATGGTCTACCGGCTGAAAGGCTCGCGCGTATGAGTCTCCCTCCGTTCACCGGCGAATGCTTCATCAATGGGCGATGGCAGAAGGGCGGCGGCGCTGAGTTTGTGTCCATCGCGTCTGCGGATGGCGCGGAAGTCTGGCGCGGCCATGAGGCGAGCGCGGACGATGTGAACGCCGCCGTCGCTGCTGCACGTGCGGCGCTGCCGGCGTGGCGGCGTCGCCCGATCGAGGAGCGCATCGCGCTGGTACGCGCGTTTGCGAAGCTGGTTGATACGCGGAAGGCGGACATGGCGGCCGTCATCTCACGTGCGACGGGCAAGCCGGTGTGGGATGCTGCGACGGAAGCCGCCGCCATGGTCGGCAAGGCCGAGCTGGCGGTGAAGGCCTACAATGAGCGGACGCCGACGAAGGAGGCGCCTGCCGGTGCGTTTACCGCGCGCATCAGCCACCATCCGCATGGCGTGATGGCGGTGCTGGGGCCGTTCAACTTTCCGGGTCACCTGCCCAACGGTCACATCATGCCGGCGCTAATCGCGGGCAACACGGTTATCTTCAAGCCGTCGGAGCAGACGCCTGAGGTGGCGGAATTCACGCTGCGCCTCTGGGAAGAGGCTGGCATTCCGGCGGGTGTCATCAACCTGTTGCAAGGCGCCCGCGCGCCGGCGGAGCAACTCGTGGCGCATGACGGCGTTGATGGCGTGCTGTTTACCGGCGGCGTGCCTGCGGGCCGGGCGATCCACCGCGCGCTGGGTGGCAAGCTGGAAAAGATCGTCGCGCTCGAACTTGGCGGCAACAATCCGCTCGTCGTGTGGGATGCGGCCGATCTCGAGTCGACCGCGAAGCTGATCGTCAAGTCCGCCTACATTACCTCTGGCCAGCGCTGCACCTGCGCACGACGGCTCATCGTGAAGGCAGGAGCGGAAGGCGATGCTGTCCTCGAAGCGCTCACCACGCTGATCGACCGTATCGTTGTCGACAGACCCGATGCGCAGCCACAACCCTTCATTGGTCCGTTGATCTCTGCCCATGCCGCGAGCCAGGTTCTCGCCACGCAGGCAGACTGGCTGCGCAAGGGTGGCGTGGCGCTGCGCGAAGCGAAGCAGCTTGCGCATGGTCCGGCTTACGTCTCGCCCGGCCTGATCGATGTGACCGCGCTGCCGGAGCGGCGCGACGAGGAGACGTTCGGTCCATTGCTGCAGGTGATCCGCGTTGCCAATTTCGACGCCGCGCTTGATGAGGCAAACAACACGAGGTTTGGTCTCGCCGCCGGCCTGATCTCGGACAGCGCAGACCTGTTCAACCGGTTTGAGGCGGAAGTGCGCGCTGGTGTGCTCAACTGGAACCGTCAGACCACGGGCGCATCTGGCGCTGCGCCGTTCGGCGGTGTCGGCCAGTCGGGGAACCATCGCCCCGCCGGCTACTATGCATCGGACTATAGCGCCTGGCCGATGGCCAGCCTGATCGCGCCGGGCGCCGTCAAGGACGACGAGGCGATCGTCGGGCTCAGGCCATGAGCGCCGTTGAGGTCAATTTCGACGGCCTCGTGGGCCCGACGCACAATTATGGCGGCCTCGCGCATGGCAACCTCGCCGCCGCCGCCAATGAGGGAAAGGTTTCCAATCCACGCGAAGCCGCGTTGCAGGGCCTGTCGAAAATGCGCGCGCTGCTGCGTATGGGGCTGACGCAGGGCGTGCTGCCGCCGCAGGAGCGGCCGCATGTTCCCAGTCTCCGCAAGATGGGCTTTGGCGGGACAGATGAGCAGGTGATTACCACCGCCGCGCGCGCGAACCCGACGCTGCTGGCGAACGCGTCTTCTGCTTCGAGCATGTGGACGGCAAACGCAGCCACCGTCTCGCCGTCGGCGGATACGGGCGATGGCAAGCTGCATCTGACGCCCGCAAATCTCTCTGCGCACTTTCACCGGTCGTTGGAAGTGGAAACGACGACACGTGTGCTACGGGCCATTTTCGCTGATCCCTCGAAATTCACCGTCCATGACGCCGTGCCGTTCCACACGTTCGGCGATGAAGGCGCGGCCAATCATTGCCGGCTGGCGCCGAGCCATGGCGAGCGCGGTGTGGAAGTGTTCGTCTATGGCAAATCGGCCTTTGCGAAGGACGAGCAGGGCGGCTTCGCGGCCCGGCAGTCGCTGGAGGCCTGCCATATCGTCGCTTCGCAGCACCAGCTGTGGACGGGCGGTGGTGCGGTGCTGACGCAGCAATCGCGCGCTGCGATCAATGCCGGTGCGTTCCACAATGATGTGGTCGCGGTTTCAAATGGTCCTGCGTTGCTGTTCCATGGGGAGGCGTTCGAGCAACGCGACGCTTTCCTTGGTGGCTTGAAGCGCGCGTGCGGCGCCCATGGCTTTGAGCCTGTTCTACTGGAAGCGACGGCCGATGAGCTGTCGCTCGGCGAGGTGGTGAAATCCTACCTGTTCAACTCTCAGATCCTGACGCTGCCTTCCGGCGCCATGGCGCTGGTGTTGCCGCATGAGGTGGAGGAGACGCCGCGCGCGAAGGCGTTCGTCGATAAGGTGTTGGCGAGCAACGGCCCGATCCGCGAGGCGCATTATTTTGATTTGCGGCAATCGATGCGGAATGGCGGCGGGCCGGCGTGCCTGCGCTTGCGCGTGGTGCTGACGCCGGATGAGCTATCGGCGCTGGGTGCGTCCGTCATCCTCGACGAGGCGAAGATCGATGCGCTGGAGGCTGTGGTTCGCCGCACCTATCGTGACAGTCTCGCGCCCGCGGATCTTGCCGATCCGGCGCTGGTGCGCGAGTGCCGGACGGCGCTCGACGAAATCGGACAGGTTCTCAAGCTAGGTTCCGTGCATGACTTCCAGCGGGTTTGATCGCGCGCCGACTGTTGAAACGCCGCGCCTGCGGCTGCGCGCGCATACGGCGGCGGATTTTCCGGCCTGCGTTCCGCTGTGGAATGATCCGATCGTCACGCGCTTTATCGGCGGGCGCCCCTATACCGAGGAAGAGGTCTGGCAGCGCGTGCAACGCTATGCCGGATCGTGGATGCTGCTCGGGCACGGTTTCTGGGTGATTGAGGAAAAAGCGAGCGGGAAGGTGATTGGCGAAATCGGCATCATGGACGCCAAGCGCGACATCGATCCGCCGTTTGGCGACAACCTTGAGCTCGGTTGGGCGCTGCTGCCAGACGTCCACGGCAAAGGCTATGCGAGCGAGGCGCTTGAGGCGGTGCTCGCTTGGGAGCGACAGCATCTCAATGCGCCCTCCGTCATCTGCATAATCGACCCGGACAATGCGCCGTCGATCAGGTTGGCGGAGAAATTCGGCTTCGTCGAGCACGCGCGGAGCACCTACAAGAATACACCGACGACGCAGTACATCCGGAAGCGCCCCGCATGAGCAAGGGAGTGATCCTCGCGTTCGATCAAGGCACGACGTCCAGCCGCGCAATGGCTATTGGCCTCGATGGGCACGTGATCGCGTCGGCGCAGGAGGAGTTTCCGCAGATATTCCCGCAGTCCGGCTGGGTGGAGCACGATCCGGAAGCGATCTGGCGCACGCAGCGCCGCACAGCGGAGCAGACGCTGGAGCGGCTTGGCGCGCGCAAGGTCGCGGCGATCGGCGTAACCAACCAGCGTGAGACGGTTGTCGTCTGGGATCGCAAGACGGGCGGGGCGATTCACAACGCCATCGTCTGGCAGGACCGCCGCACGGCGCAGCGCACGCAGCAGCTGGCCGCCGAGGGGCATGAGCCCATGGTGTCTGAGCGGACGGGGCTGGTGCTCGATCCGTATTTCTCAGCGTCCAAGATAAGCTGGATTCTCGACCAGATTCCAGGCGCGCGGGAGCGCGCGCAGCGAGGCGAGCTTGCGGCGGGAACGATCGACAGCTTCCTGATCTGGCGCCTCACGGGCGGGCGTGTTCACGCGACGGATGCCACCAACGCCTCGCGCACGGCGCTTTACGATATTCGCAAGGGGTGCTGGGACGCGGATCTTTGCGCGCTGTTCAACGTGCCGATGGGATTGCTGCCGGAGGTGAAGGACAGCGCCGCCGACTTTGGCGTGTCCGACATCTTTGGTCCGTCACTGCCAATCCGTGGCGTGGCGGGCGACCAGCAGGCAGCGTTGGTCGGGCAGGCAGGGTTCAATGCGGGCGATGTGAAATCGACCTACGGGACTGGGGCCTTCCTCGTTCTCAATACGGGGACGGAGCTGAAGCGCTCGACGTCGCGGCTGCTTGCCACGATCGCTTATCAGTGCGGCGGCAAGACGGTCTATGCGCTTGAAGGCTCGATCCTGTCTGCCGGGTCCACGATCCAGTGGTTGCGCGACGAGTTGAAGATCATTCGCGATGGCGCTCATGCAGGCGAACTCGCCGAGGGGATTGCGGATACTGCGGGGGTGCATCTCGTTCCGGCCTTCACCGGGCTTGGCGCGCCGCACTGGGACTCGGATGCGCGGGGGGCGATCCTCGGCCTGCAGCGGGGCTCGACCATCGCGCATATCGCGCGGGCGGCGCTGGAAAGCGCGGCGTTCCAGACGGCGGAGCTGCTGGAGGCGATGGCGAAGGATGGCGTTGCACCGCAGACGCTGCGGGTAGATGGCGGCATGTCGCGCAACAACTGGCTGTTGCAGTTCATGGCCGATATCCTGAACATTGAAGTCGTGCGCCCGAAGAATGTCGAGACCACGGTGCTGGGCGCGGCGATCCTTGCGGCAGTGGGGGCGGGCGAATTCGGCTCGCTGGATGAGGCGGCGTCGCTCTGGCGGCTGGACCGGCGTTTTGCGCCGGTCATGCCGAAGGACGAGCGTACGGCGCGGGTCGCGGCCTGGAAGCAGGCCGTTGGCCGCGTGAAGACAGTCTAGCCGCGCAGCCTGATCACAGGGAAAGCGGCGAAAGCCAGCTGGCCGATCAGGCCCAGCATTGCTTCGGGGTTTTCATAGCTGGCAAGGAAGTCCGGCAGGGTGCGGCCGATCACAAGCGCGGACAGGGTGAACTCTCCCGAGAGCATCACGATCAGCGCCACAGCGCCCATCAGGAGGCGTACGCCTGCTTCGGCCGGTACGTGCATCCGCTCGAGCAGCAGGCCGCAGATCACCCAGGAAACCAGCAGCAGCACGGGCAGCTCGATCGCCACGGCCAGCACGGGCGGCGCGCCGGTGCTCGTGATCGCGAAGGTGCGCAGCGCTCCGGTGAGAAAGGCGAAGCCGAACACGGCGACAGCGTAGACCACGCCAGCCTGGATCGCTTTCAACATGAATGCCCCGTGATTTCGACCGATAGGGCGGGCGTACAAGTCATCGGCCCGATTGACTAGCGCCGTCGCCGGTACGACTTATCCGGCATGATAATCCGGTTGTTCCTTGCGGCCGCCCTTGGGGCGGTGTCCGGCGTGCTCGCGGGGTGCGGGGAGTCCGAGCCGGTCTGCCAGAATGAGGTGATCCGCGAGGCGCTCTCGCCGGATGGCGAGCTGAAAGCCTCACTCTTCCGCCGCGCCTGCGGCGGTCCGACGGGCATGTCTTCGCAGGTGTCCATCTTGCCGGCCGGTGCGGCAGAGGCGGATGCGGGCAATGCGCTGATCGCCGATACGGCCGGCGGCGCTGCGCCGGCGGCCGCGTGGGGCGGGCCGGACGTAGCCATGGAGTGGACATCGCCGCGCGCCGTGACACTTACCTATCCGGTCCGCGCGCGGATCATCGTTGGCGAGTCGTCCGTTCGGGGTGTCGCCATCAGTCACAGGTCGAGGGATTGAAGCCATGACCACGCGTATCGAAATGGTCGAGGTCGCCGCCCGCGACGGGTTGCAGAACGAGCCAGGCTTCTTCCCGACGGAAGACAAGCTGGAGCTGATCCGCCGGGCTGTCGCCGCCGGATCGAAACGGATTGAGGTGGCGAGCTTTGTCCATCCCGGCCGCGTGCCGCAGATGGCGGATGCGGAGGCGGTGGTTGCGGGGCTGCCGAAGCGGGAGGCGCAGGACGTCACCTATATCGGGCTGGTGCTGAACAAGCGCGGGGCGTTGCGGGCGCTGGAGACGCAGGTGCATGAGCTGGGCGCGGTGATCTCGGCGAGCGATGGATTCGGTATGCGCAACCAGGGGCGGACCTCGGACGAGACCCTGGAGGATGCGCTGGAGATCATCCGCTTGGCCAAGGAGCATGGACGCTCCTCACAGGCAACCATCTCTGTCGCCTTCGGCTGCCCGTTCGATGGCGAGATTGCGCCGTCGCGGGTAGCGGATCTGGCGCGTCGTGTGGCTGCTGCGGGGCCACGCGAGATTGCGATTGCGGATACCATCGGTGTCGGCGTGCCCAATCAGGTGAAGGCCGTTATGGCCGCTGTGAAGGGGGCCGTGCCCGGCATGCCGATCCGCGTTCACTTCCACGACACGCGCAACACCGCTGTTGCCAATGCGTGGGCGGGCGTCGAAGGGGGCGCGACGACGGTGGATGCTTCCATCGGCGGCATTGGCGGCTGTCCGTTCGCGCCAAACGCCACGGGCAATGTGGCCACGGAAGACGTGCAGTACATGTTGCAGCGGTCTGGCGTGGAGACAGGGCTCAGCCTTGATGAGCTGATCGAGACTGCGAAATGGTTGGGCCAGAAGATGGGCCGCACGTTGCCGGGTCTTGTCAGTCGCGCGGGTGGATTTCCGAAATGACAGCCAGACGCAATCAGCGCGCCCAGATCAAAGTTCTTCGAGCGTCGGTCTTGGATGTTCGCGCGCGATTGGAGGCCGCGGGCTTCAAGGCGTCGAGCGAAGAGGAATTTGAAGACGGATCGGTAGAGTTTCGCTTCACGCGCTTGACTAGTCAGGAACTTTCTCTGCTTGCAACGACCATTCCCTGGGAGGCTCACGCAAAGCGTGCCATTTCAGCTTCTTCCGTCGCACATCTTTCACCGGATGAATTGAAGCAGCTGATGTCCAAGATGTCCGGTGGCGATAAGGCATGACCGGCCCTCTCTCAAACCTCCGCGTCGTCGAAATGGGCTCGCTCATCGCGGGGCCGTTCTGCGGTCAGCTCATGGGCGACATGGGCGCGGACGTCATCAAGATCGAACAGCCCGGCGAGGGCGATCCGATGCGGCAGTGGGGGCAGGGTGCGAAGCCGGCATGGTGGCGCGTCATTGCACGCAACAAGCGATCGGTTGCGCTGAACCTGCGTGTTGAGAAGGGGCAGCAGATCGCCCGCGATCTCATCGCGCAGGCCGACATTCTGATCGAAAACTTCCGGCCCGGCACGCTGGAGAAATGGGGCATGGCGCCGGAGGCACTGCATGCGCTCAATCCGAAGCTGATCATTGTGCGCGTGTCTGGCTATGGGCAGACGGGCCCCTATGCGGATCGTGCAGGGTTCGGGCTGGTTGGCGAAGCGATGGGCGGGTGGCGGCATCTGGTCGGCGATCCGGATCGTCCACCGTCGCGGATGGGGCTTTCGATCGGGGACACGCTGGCGGCCACCTATGGCTGCATGGGCGCGCTCGCGGCGCTGCATCAGGTGAAGCAGACGGGGCGGGGGCAGGTGGTCGATAGCGCGCTGTATGAAGCGGTGCTGCAGGTGACGGAGTCGCTGTTGCCGGACTATGGCGCGAGCGGGCACATGCGCACGCGCTCCGGCTCCATACTTCCGGGGATTGCGCCGTCGAACGCCTATCCCTGCAGTGACGGCGACATCGTTATCGGCGCCAATCAGGACAAGGTGTTTGCGCGCTTTGCGGAGACGATCGGCAAGCCGGACTGGGCGGAAGACCCGCGCTTCAAGACTCACCACGCGCGCGGGGCCCAGCAGGCGGAGCTGGATGGTCTCATTTCGGAGTGGACGCGCCAGCACACGGTTGCCGAAGTGGATCGCATCATGTCGGAAGCCGGCGTGCCCGCAGGGCCGATCTATCGGCCGGACGGCATGGTCCGCGATCCGCAATTCCTGGCCCGCGAGGCGATCCACTGGGAAAGCCACCCCAGCCTTGGCCGTATTCCCATGCCCAACGTGATGCCTCGGCTTTCAGAAACACCCGGCAGCATCCGTCGCCCCGCGCCGGATACCGTGGGGCAACACACGGATGAGGTGCTGGCCGAGGTGCTGGGCCTCGATTCCGCCGCGATTGAGGCCCTGCGTAACGCGGCTGTCATCTGAAATTCCCTGTGTTTCGCAGCTGACGCAGGCTTTTGCCTCCCGCGTCGACCGGTCTATGTTGGAACCCAGCAGATTCCGGTTGGAGAGCCCCATGTGCGAAAACCATAACGTCGCCCGCCCGCAGGTCGTGTCGCTGGAAGGCATGCCCCGGCGCGACGTCATCCGCCGCCTCCTTGCAGGCACGATGGTTCTTGGTGTCGCCGGTACGGCCGGCGCGTGCTCCAGCGTGGGCGAATTCCTCGCGCCGTCCGATGCCGACCTGGTGCCGCTTGCCGCCGAGGCCTGGGAGCAGACGAAGAAAGAGACGCCGATCTCAAAGGACCCGAAAGCCAATGCCCGCCTGCAGGCCGTCGGCAAGAAGATCTCTGCCATTGTGCCGGTGCAGAATGCGGCGTGGGAATTCGTGGTGTTCGACTCGAAGGAGCTGAACGCCTTCGTGCTGCCGGGCGGCAAGGTCGGTTTCTACAAGGGCCTGATCGACTTCGTGGACAATGACGACCAGATCGCAGCCGTTATGGGCCACGAGGCGGGGCACGTTGTTGCTCGCCACGCGGCGCTGCGCGCCGGCCAGCAATCGGCCACGCAGATCGGTGTCGCGCTCGGCGGTGCGGCGCTCGGTGGCGTGTTGTCCAAAGATCAGCAGGACGCGGCGATGGCCGTGATGGGCGCGGGCGCCACTGTTGGCATCCTGCTGCCGTTCAGCCGCTCCAACGAACTCGAGGCCGACAAGCTTGGCGTCGATTACATGCACACCTGCGGCTACGACGTGAAGCAGGCCGTTCGCCTGTGGGAGAAAATGGGCGCAGCCTCCAAGGACCGTCCGACCGAGTGGATGTCGACCCACCCGAACCCCGAAACGCGGATCGCCGAGCTGAAGTCCTTCATCACGGCGCGCGGCTACGCGACGTTCTAGGACTGCAAAGGGAGGCGCGCGTCAGCGCGTCTCCCGCACCTGCCGCGGCTCGTAGATGGCGAGATGGCGGCAGCTCATGACATGACGCCCGCCTGTCAGCATCTGCACGTCGAGCGTCACCATGAGGTGACCCTTCGTCTCGACATTGTCGGCCACCACAGCGCGCACTTCGAGCGGCTCATCTTCCAGCAACAGCGAATGCATGTTGATGACGCTCTCGACGTGGATCCACGGGCCGAGCTTCACATTGTCCGCCAACACGTAGTTGGCGCGGCGAAGCAGCCACGCCGCGTTGGCAATGCGACCGTTGTCGTAAAGCGCTGCGTCGTCCCGCACCGCCTCGATATGCTCCAGCCCGGCTTCGCGCTTGTAGGTCTCGCGCAGCGTGCCGAGGGTTGAGCCGATCTTCAGGCTGTCCATGGATGCTTTCGGGCGCGTCTCCAGTTCGGGCATTTCTCCCACACCGAGCAACACCGTTGGCACAGCCGCGCCCATTCGCCTTGCCACGCCCTCGGCACACGCCAATCCGCGCGCAGAGCAGGCGAGCGCCAGCCCGTCGCCATCGGGCGTCGAGGTGACCGTTGTCGCGTCGCCGTCATAGACCGGATTGCGGAAGCGCGCCTGCATGAAGCCACCGGCGAGCCAGTCTTGACCCCAGGCTGCCATTGGGGCGTGGGCGAGGTAGGCGAACACGTCCACACCGGGAACAAGGCCGCCGGTGAAGCCGAAGCGACTGGCCACCGTATCATCGTGAATCTTGTTCTCGCTCGCCGTGGCGGTGTTGAAGGCGATCAGGGTGCGTGTGGTTGTCATGTGCGGAGCCTAGGCCACACCCTCGCAATGGTCGAGTGTTCCGGTCCCGTCCCAGTCGACATCGCCATGGCGCGCGCTAGTCTCGCCCCAAAACAGGGGTCACTGCAAACAGGGCCCCGGAAAATCGGCTTGCCGAGGGGAGTGCAACCATGACGCCAGACGATCCGCATGATGCCGTCGTTGTCGGCTCTGGCGCAGGCGGCGCCATGGCCGCCTGGGTGCTCACCAAGGCGGGCGCCAGCGTGCTGATGCTGGAAGCAGGCAGGGACTATAATCCTGATGAAGCCCCGATGCTCTCCATGGCGAAGGACGCGCCGCTGCGCGGGGTTGGCTCGGCGGACAAGGAGTTCGGGTATTACGACGCCACGGTAGATGGCGGCTGGAACATGCCGGGCGAGCCCTACACGACAGCCGAGGGATCGGAATTCATGTGGTGGCGCTCGCGCATGCTGGGCGGCCGCACCAATCACTGGGCGCGCAATTCCTTCCGCATGGGCGAGTACGACTTCAAGCCCTACACACGCGATGGTCTCGGCGTGGACTGGCCGGTCGAGTACAAGGACATCGCGCCCTGGTACGACAAGACGGAAAAGCTGGTCGGCGTTTACGGCACCAACACCGGCCTTGAGAACCATCCGAGCTCCGGCCCCGGCGTGCTTCAACCGCCGCCGAAATTCCGCGTATGGGAAACATTCCTGAAGGCGGGCGGCGATGCCGTCGGCATTCCGGTCGTGCCGGCCCGTCGCGCGATCCTCACGAAAAAGATCGATGAACGCTCGCCCTGTTACTGGGCCTCCGGCTGTGGCCGCGGTTGCGGCATCGGCGCGGCATTCCAGACAACGACCTCACTGATCCCGTGGGCGAAGAAGACGGGCAAGCTGACTATCGCCACCGGGGCGATGGTTTATGAGGTGCTGTTGGATGCGAGCGGCAAGGCCAGCGGTGTCCGCTACATCGACAAGGCGACCGGCACGCACAAGGAAGCGAAGGGGCGCGTTGTCGTTATCGCCGCCTCGACCGGGGAGACCGCGCGTATCCTGCTGAACTCGAAGCCCAACGGGCGTTCGGAGGGCGTGTCCAACTCCAGCGGACAGGTCGGCCGCAACCTGATGGACACGGTCGGCTCCAACCTCAGCGCGTATTTCCCGCAGCTGGAAGGCCGCCCGCGCTACAATGAAGACGGGGCGATGGGGCTGCATGCCTACATTCCGTTCTGGGACTATGCGCGGATCAAGAGCGGCGAGGCGGGCACGCCGCGCGGCTATCACGTGGAGATTGGCGGCTCGTTCGGCGATCCGGGCATGGGCGTCGGGGGTGGTCTCGATGGCTATGGATCGAGCCTGCGGGGCGATGTGAAGCGCCGCTATGGCGCGCGGATCGGCCTGACGCAGCGGGGCGAAATGATCCCGAACAAGAATTCGTTCTGCGAGATCGACACAAACACCAAGGACAAGTTCGGCATTCCGGTCCTGAAATTCTCCTTTGCGTGGTCCGAGCACGAACTGAACCAGGTGAAGCATTTCCAGAACGCGATGAAGGAGCTGGTCGACAAGCTGGGCGGCACGTTCACCAGCGACATGCCCGAGCCCGGCAAGGCCATCTCCAAGGGCGGTGAGATCATCCACGAGGTCGGCACGGCCCGCATGGGCAAGGACGCGAAGGACTCGGTCGTCAACCAGTATGGCAAGTCCTGGGATGTCGATAATCTCTATCTGACCGACGGGTCTGTCTTCGTCTCGAAGGCCCACAAGAACCCGACCATCACCATCATGGCCCTCGCCATGCGCTCGGCGGACAATATCGCCATGCGCCTGCGCACGGGCGAGCTGTAAGGGAGGATGAGCCATGACTGACATGAAAACGCTCATCACGATCGACCGCCGCGTCACGCTGAAATGGCTGATGGGCGCTGTGGCCGTGGGCCAGCTCGCCGCGTGCGGCGATGGGGCCAAGGGCATCAGCTGGCCCGAGCTTGAAGCCATCAAGGCGGCGGGCGTGGGCAAGGACCCCGACCTTCTCAACCCGGTCGTGCCATGGCCGCTGACGCTGACGCCTGCCGAACTCGCCATCACGGCGGAACTTGTCGACCTGATCCTGCCGGCGGAGGGCGATCTTCCGGCGGCGACGAAGGTCGGCGTGCCGGCCTTCATCAACGAATGGGTCAGCGCGCCCTATGAGGACCAGCACAAGGATCGCGTGCTGGTCGTCAACGGCCTGGCATGGCTCGACCAGGAGTCGAAGGTGCGCAATGGCGTCGGATTCACGCAGGCGGACTCAAGCGCGCAGAAGAAAATCCTCGATGACATCGCCTTCAAGGACAAGGTGAAGGTCGGCCTCGAAAAGCCGGCGGAGTTCTTCGGTCGCATGCGCTCGCTGACGCTCGGCGCCTACTACACCACGTCCGAGGGCTGGGCCGAGATCGGCTATATGGGTAACACGCCCGGCACGGGCGACTATGCAGGCCCGACGCCGGAAGCGCTGACGCATATCAAGGGCGTGATCGAAGGGATGGGGCTGACGTATACCGCGCCGTGAGGGACGAAGGTCAAGGCGCTCGCTTTTCCAGCATCGCCAGAATGGCGCGCGCATCGTCCAGCTGCTCCGACACAGCGGACTTCAGCGACGATTGCGCCAGCGAGCCTGCCTCGATGCGCGATTCGGCTGCCTTGATGAGTTTGGAATCATAGGACAGCACCGTGCGCCCGGCGCCCCGTAACGCTCCTGTATCATCGAAGTTGACCGCATCGAAGAGCGCATCCTGCTCGAACATGATCGACAGGGTGGCTGGATAGACAAATGCGTTGCGCTCGATCCGCTGGTCGAACCGGATCAGGGCCGCGTTGAGTTCCGCATTGTCAATGAGGCGCAGGTCGCCATCCGACACCATCTGGAGATAGACGGCCGATCGCGGCGACTGCCGGCCAAGGTTGATCGCATTGAGGATCCAGCCCTTCACCTTGTCATCATCCGCCGGCAGGTCTCCTGCGCGAAGCGCCTGCACGAGACTGCGTGAGGCCGCTTGATAGCGAGTGATGTTGTCCAGCGACGTGACGAGTTCGCGCTCGATGCCTTCGAATTCGGAATGCAGCGCGCTGGCCAGGTAGTCCGCATGCAATTGCTCGTTCCGCGCGGTGTTCCAGTCCGAGACCTGCGTGGCGACAAAGACGCCCAGCACGACGATGATGAAGTCGATGACGATAGCCGTCCATTCCTGCTTGCGCAGATGGCCGATCACCCGGCGCAGCAGCATTCCAATCGTCCCCCAGAAGTGCGACATGCAAATGCTCTTTTGGTCGGTGCTCGCGCAAGGCGAGCCGCGACCGTGAGAACGAAGTCGGTGTTACGAGATTGGCCGGATCTTGATGTTGCGATACCAGACCTTGTCGCCATGGTCCTGCAGCGCGATGTGGCCCTTCGCGAAGGTGCCGAACAGCGGCCACTGCTTGAACTTCGAGGCGGCGACTTTCTTCTTCCACGCGTCGTCGCCATAGCTCGACTCGGAGACGAGCTTGCCGTTGAGCCAGTGTTCGATCTCGCTGCCGGTGAAGCGCACGGTGGCTTCGTTCCATTCACCGACCGGCTTCACGGCGCCATCGGGCGGCGTTTCGAAATCATAGAGAGCGCCAGCGCGGTGCGTCGGGAATTTGCCGTCGGCGTGGCCGTCATTGTCCAGCACCTGCATCTCGGGGCCGGTGTTGTAGGTGTTCTCTGCAGCCGGATCCTCGTTGATGAGATAGATGATGCCGCTGTTACCGTTGGGCGAGATTTTCCATTCGAGCGAGAGTTCGAACGGGCCGAACGCCTCTGTCGTCATGATGTCTCCCGCGCCGCCGGCGGTGAGCGTCAGTTCGCCGTTCTCGACTTTCCAGGCTTCGCCGGGGGCGTCCTTCTTGTAGCCCTTCCAGCCGGTGAGGTCTGTGCCGTTGAAGAGGAGCTTCCAGCCGGCGGCTGCATCGGCAGGCGAGAGACTCACTTGTGCCGGGGGTGGGTTCGCCGGAACGATGTCAGTTATGGGCGTATCGATCTTTGTAGCTGGTTGCGGTTCGCCGCATGCCGTCAGCAACAACGCCGCCGTGATCACTCCCGTTGCGAACCGCATCGCAGCCTCCCTCAAACCGGCGTCCAAGCGCCGTTGTTCTTGCTCGAGGCGACGGCCGCCTCGATGAATTTTACGCCGCGCACGCCATCGGCAACGCCGGGGGCGAGTTTGGCGAAAGCATTCGGCGCGCGCTTCTCCTGATGCGCCCGCACCAGTTCGGCAGCGTCAGAATAGATCTGCGCGAAGCCTTCGAGATAGCCTTCCGGATGGCCGCCGGGAACACGCGTTGCGTGCGCGGCCGAGCCCGTGACGCCCGCGCCGCCGCGGCGGATGACGCGTTGCTGTTGTCCGAGCGGGGTGAACAAAAGCGTCTCTGGCGTTTCCTGGGCCCATTCGAGGCCGCCCTTGTCGCCGAACACGCGCAGCTTCAGCCCGTTGACTGAACCGGTGGCGACCTGGCTGGCCCAGAGCATGCCGCGCGCCTCGCCGAAGCGGAGGAGGACGTTGACGTTGTCGTCGACCTTGCGGCCCGGCACGAAGGCCGAGAGATCGGCGGAGATGGATTGCGCCTGCAGGCCCGTGACGAACTCGGCGAGCTGGAAGGCGTGCGTGGCGATGTCGCCCAGCGCGCCGCCGGGGCCAGCCTTCGCGGGATCGCCGCGCCAGTCGGCCTGCTTGTTGCCGGGGAGGCTCGTGGCGAGCCAGTCCTGCGCGTATTCCACCTGCACGACGCGGATCGAGCCGATTTCGCCTGCCTCGATCATCGCACGGGCCTGACGCGCCATGGGATAGCCGGAATAGTTGTGCGTTAGGATGAAGGGGAGGCCGGTCTTGGCGACGACCTCGGCGAGATCATCCGCGTGCTTGCGCGTGATGGTCATCGGCTTGTCGCAGATGACGGCGATGCCGGCATCGAGGAAGGCGCGGGCGATGGCGTGGTGCGTAGAGTTGGGCGTGACGATGGAGACGGCGTCGATGCGGTCGGCGCGTTTGGCCTCGCTCTCGGCCATGGTGCGGAAGTCGGCATAGGCGCGATCGCCCGAGAGGCCCATCGTTTTGCCGAAGGCGATGGACTTCGCGGGGTCGGACTGGAAGTTGCCTGCGACGAGATCCCAGTGGCCATCGAGGCGCGCGGCCATGCGATGGACGCCGCCGATGAACGCGCCTTCGCCGCCGCCGACCATGCCGAGACGCAGACGTCTCACCGGTCGAGTCCCAGCAGGCGGCGACTGGCTTTCTCATCCGTGCCGCTGGCGGCGAAATCGTCGAAGGCGCGGGGCGTGACGCGGATGATGTGGTCCTTGATGAACTGTGCGCCTTCGCGCGCGCCATCCTCGGGATGCTTGATGCAGCATTCCCACTCCAGCACGGCCCAGCCTTCATAGTCGTAGCCGGCGAGCTTGGAGAAGATGCCCTTGAAGTCCACCTGGCCATCGCCGACGGAGCGGAAGCGGCCGGCGCGCTCAAGCCAAGGCGCGTAACCCGAATAGACGCCCTGGCGGCCGGTCGGATTGAACTCCGCATCCTTGACGTGGAACATCTTGATCCGCTCGTGGTACAGGTCGATGTATTCGAGATAGTTGAGTTGCTGCAGGCAGAAGTGGCTCGGGTCGAACAGGATGTTGCAGCGGCTGTGACCCTTCACGCGGTCAAGGAACATCTCGAACGTGGTGCCGTCAAACAGGTCTTCGCTCGGGTGGATTTCGTAGCAGAGATCAACGCCGGCTTCCTCGTAGGCGTCGAGGATCGGATGCCAGCGTTTGGCGAGTTCCTCGAACGCCGTTTCAAAGAGACCCGGCGGGCGTTGCGGCCAAGGGAAGAAATAGGGCCAGGCGAGCGAGCCGGAGAAGGTGACGCTGGCCTTAAGGCCGAGGCGGCGTGACGCCTTCGCGGCAAGGTGCAGCTGTTCGACGGCCCACTCCTGCCGCGCCTTCGGATTGCCGCGGACGCGCTCGGGCGCGAAGGCGTCGAATAGCGTGTCGTAGGCGGGATGCACCGCAACAAGTTGCCCCTGCAGGTGGGTGGAGAGTTCGGTGATCTCCATGCCCATGTCGGCGAGCATGCCCTTGATCTCGTCGCAGTAGGCGTCGCTTTCGGCCGCCTTGCGCAGGTTGAACAGGGAGGCTTCGCCCGTGGGAATCTGGACGCCGACGAAGCCCTTGTCCTTCGCCCATTTCGCAATGGTCGGCAGGGAGTTGAACGGCGCATCCGGCCCCACGAATTGCGCGAGGAAGATGCCGGGGCCTTTCATCGTCTTCA